>Ga0302325_10024255_pt1 | contig 12623 bp, 12 predicted proteins | sample Palsa_T0_2_FD_201948 | JGI IMG/M metagenome (GOLD analysis project Ga0302325, IMG submission 201948) | Peat permafrost microbial communities from Stordalen Mire near Abisko, Sweden - Palsa_T0_2 | ecosystem: Environmental > Terrestrial > Soil > Palsa > Peat permafrost | place: Sweden: Abisko...
AGTGCCGACTCGGTAGCCAATCGATTCAGCAAGGCCGCCGTCTTGGGCGTCGCTTCGTCGTGGAACAGCCAAGCCATGGCGATCGAACAATCAACGACAAACGCCGCACTCATCGGCGGCCCTCATTAATGAGGTCCTTGACCTTCAATCCGCCCAAGGATAGACCCGTGGCTAGCTGCTGAATCCGCTCAATGGCGGCGACGCGCTGCTCTGCGCTCACTTCCTTTTTCACGGGTACGAGCTTGGCCACAGGTGCGCCATGTTTGGTGATGGTGATCTCCTCGCCCGCTTCAACCTTTTCTAGCAGTGCGGACAAATGGGTCTTTGCCTCGTAAGCGCCGACAGTGTTGCTGCCCTGCAGGTTGGCCAATAGCATCCCTCCATACGACTAGTATACGACTAGTCTACATAACGCGATGTCAGTGGTCAACTCAAAGTTCCCCGCGAGATTTCCAGCTGCCCACTCCCTTCGAAACAGCCCCTATCCGGAGGCCAGAATCGATGGATCGACCGGTTCTGGCTTCCAACCCGACTGAGCCCGTTGCGGCGTACGCTGCGATTCCGGATTGCAATCTCCACAATCGGGAGGGTCCGCCAGCGTCGCCGTCAGGCTTCCTAAATGACATCCGCCAAAGTGTCGACCAACAATTGCGGATTCCCTCCTTATCGGTACAAGATCGGTACAACTGAGCGAGAGAAAACGTGGTTTGCTGACCCCTAAGCGACACCAGAGAAAGCACTTGGAGTTTGTACTGCGATTTGCTATTTCAGTTCCGGGAGGGGGTTGCCAACCTCGGGAAAGTAGCAGCGCTATTCTCCTAGGCATCGGTGAAGCTGGAAACCATGCGTTCCGTCGTTTTAGGAATACGTACCTGCGGAACTATGCGGAATGTCCCGAGGGCCTATCCAAGTACTGGATGGACCATGCTTTCTCCGAAATACTCGAAGAGCGCTGTCGATTTGCAGATGACACTGGCTGCCACGTGTCCCCGCGCTGATCGGTCGCGCTCGCCTCGCGTCTCAATTCGAACTGAAGCCGCCATCGGTGTGGTGAGCTCACGGACTCGCACCAAAGCTCGAGCGTTCCCACCTCGGTAAAGCTGATGGACAACCGCACTGCCAGTTCCATCTGCTGGAGCTTCTTTCCATAGCGCAGCAACGTGACCAAGGGCGCGTGACGATGGACCTCCTCGGGGTCCAAGACTGCGATTCCGCCGTGCGCGTCATGACGAATCGTCGAGCTGTAGAGATGGAAAGATACGGGCCGGTTTGTCAGCAGGAGAATTCACGATCCAGCAGCGGCAATGTGGTGCCCTCGTTCGTGCCGGAAGGCAGTACACAGACCGCCTTGACGGTGTGTTCCGAACGCATTCCGATGTAGTAGGTCGAGGCGTTGCCGGCCTTGACGCGCAATCCGGCACCCCGCCTCACGGGCGACAGGACCCAAGGGGCCGTGCTGTTTTAGCGCCTCCGCGTATATGAAGGAGAGAACAAAGGATGCGGCCGACGAATGTAACCTGTCCGCCGCGATCGGCTAATCGCGGCGGACAAATTACCGTACAAGAATCACACAAAGTCGGCATGGTCTCCGTCTCCACCGGTACCCACAAAAATTTTACCACCGACCGTCATCGCCATGGGCGAACATGCCATTGCACTCACTGCGAGGCCTCCGGACACGATGCGCAATTCCCTTTCCGACATTTCAACGGCGACTTCGGGAAGATCTGTGATTTGGGTGCGTGTGCACTTCTGTTTCAGATTGTTTTTCATAACTGCTCCTTTTTAGTGATTCCGTTCGGGAATCGAGTTAGGTTCCGAGCCGCCCGAACGTCGTTTGCTCGACGTCCATCGCGGCTCACGCCATCTTCTATTGCAACAGGCGTGCCAAAGTAGGGAGCCGCAGCACCCGACTCACACGCGCAACCGCAGATGTCGCTGTCAGCTTGACATGCGGGCGCACCGGACCGACAATCCGTTGCACAATCTCCCCATTTGCAATTGAAATCTCTATCCGAACGGTTAGACCGGGGTATCCGTTCATATAGCGAAGGCAAAGAGAGCAGGTAGACTCGGAAGTGGGAAATCTCCGACCAATCAGGTCCCAGGATAAGCGCTGGGGAAAGCGGTCCAATACCAAAGCAAAGCAAGGTGAAGATTCGTTTGGGTGCGGCTGTTTTGCGTTTGGAGCTAGAGCATGATCTTTCAATAGGATAGACGAGGAGTGTCGTGTTCATGCTCCTCAGATGGGGGGATATCGGCGTGCAAGGAGATATGCGGTGAACACCTTGCGGGAGTTACCACTGTCAGAGAATGCTTGGTCCTCACATTTTCGCTCGGCTGGACGAGCAACGAGTTCGCGTTGGTAATGACTCCTCCCTATTTACCTTGTTAATCCCAACACTGCATGGATGGATTCGATCAGGGCAGCTGGACATTTCTCTCGTGGTTTGGCTATGGTAAGGCTGCCGGGGAGGAGCAGCGGTGGCGAGCCCAGCCGACAGCAATGCGTTCAAGTGCAGTGGCCGGACCTTTCCGGCATCCGAGATCGCTCTGATTCGAGAGGTGGTGGCAAGCTGTGGGGGCCTGAGTCGCAAGGAACTGGCCAACACCATCAGCGAGTTAATGGGCTGGACGCGAGCGAATGGTTTATTAAAGAGAGAGAGAGAGGAGAAGACGGCAGTTTCGGAATTTCTACGGCGCCGGACTGGAGCCGGGAGTGAATTGCGGTGCCACGAAACTCTGCCCGAATGGAACTACAACATTATCAAGCCGCAACTGTAAACTTGTTCTTGCGTGATTCCTAAGGGCACAAGTGCCCAACCCGCGGGTATACGGGTATACGTTAAACAAAACCCTGGAAGTACTGAAAAAGAGTTCTTGCACCCCGCGCTAGTCACGATAAATGTCCTGACCACCGTGAAGCGCTGCTGGTCCAAAGATCACGGCAATTGGGGCGGAAAGTAAACACCGGGAACGCATCATGCAGTTCGCCCGGCCTGGAGCAGAAAGTCGATGGGCAGCTCGGCAATGTTGCAGCTTAAGTTTCAGATTCGTCACACTGCCTACTTTTTTTCATTTTTTGCGGCAATTCCGGCAAAATCGAACACCAATGCTGAGGTTAATGCGCATACTGCCGTGATCCCGCTCAGTAGAAAAGGCGGAAATCCGCGTTGATTTGGTTCACCAACAAAAATGAACTTCGCCGCCGTGGCCATCGCGTCGTTCTGCTCCCGGCGACGCAACTGTTGAATGAAGCGACCAGGATTTGAGGCCGCGCAGAGTTCGATGAGGGACAGCTTAACTCATCCAACTGGCATTTCCGGATCTATCAGCACCACGAAGACGTTTGAGCAGCTTATCGGTCCGTATTCGGGCCAAATCGATTTGCTCTATGGACGAATCCGGTACCTCGTCGACTTCAACATCTTGCCGCGCGCTTCCGTACCCAAACCGGCCGACTGTCACATAGAGGCGATCCGCCAGGAACACCGCGATTGCTTTATAGAAGCGACTCGCAAAAGCCTGGTCTTTCACTAGCTTCGCCGAGACCGACTCTCTAGTGAGGGCAAGCAACTGCGAGTCTTGCATGGCAGTCACGGACGCGGTAGGAGGGCGCTGGTCTACGAACGAGATCTCTCCTACAATCTCTCCGGGCAGCAAAATGGCAATCTGCTTCCCCTCGGCACCGCCTACGGATACTGATAACTGTCCTTCCAGCAGAAGATACAGTGCGTCTATGGGCTGTTTCTCATAAATCAGAGTCGTCCCTGAGCTCAAGCTGCGCACTACACCATTGGATGCGATCCATTCAACATCAACATCGTCCAGAATTCCCAATAAATGAAGAGCTTTTCTCATAGATCTCGCCTGTTACCCGCGCACAAATGCGCTTCACATTAATAATCCTTTTCACCACCTATCTTTACGTCGTTTGTCGACTCGTGAGGTCCCGGAAAATGCCCTCTTTGGTTATCAATTGTGCATACGATCCACTGTCCACCACGGCACCCTTATCCATGACATAAATAAGATCCGCTCGCATGACTGTACTGAGCCGGTGAGCTATGACAATCCTGGTCGCCTGAAGGCTTTCGAGGCTCCTGGTAACCACTACCTGAGTGTGATTGTCGAGTGCACTTGTGGCCTCGTCAAACAACAGAATCCGTGGCCGCCTTACAATGGCGCGGGCGATCATCAGACGCTGGCGCTGACCTCCAGAAATGCCCCCTCCTCCATCCGCCAAGTATGTGTGCATACCCATTGGCATCTGCTTTATGTCTTCTTCAATACCGGCCAGCCGTGCAGCTTCCCACGCATCTGCGATTGATAGAGGCGCTGAACCGACAATATTATTGAATATGCTACCATTCATGGGACGACTGGATTGCAGTACTACACCAATCTGTCGCCGGACGGCCTGGATGTCCAGTCCTAACAGATCCTGCTGATCATAATAAACAGCTCCTGATTCAGGTGTCTCGAAACCCAGCAGAATGCGAAACAGTGTGGACTTGCCGCTTCCAGAGGCCCCCACGACAGCAACGAACTGGCCTGGAAAAATTTTGATCGACACATCACGCAACACAAACGGCATGTCTGGCTTGTAGCGGAAGCTCACCCGGTTCACCTCGACTGCTCCCGTCAGCTTCCCAGGGCTCGCCTTTACGTCTGTGACCTCCGGAACAGCCCGAAAAATCGGTCTGGCCCGTTCGTAAACAGGAATCACACTTAGTCCGGAAACAAGTGCTGAACTCAGCATAAGAGCTGCACCGAGAAACTGCACGAATGCGGCCAGCAAAGCAATGAAATCACCAAGCGTGATCTGGACCGTGTCCGAGGCCGACATGAAAGATTGTTGATAAAAAAAAATGAGCGCCAGAGCCGCCAAGGGAAAGACGGACTGAAAGGAAACGAGCGCGTTGGTAAGCGCACGCGATTTGATTGTATTTTGTTGCAATATTGAGAACTCGCGTGCCCATGCTGCAAACGCACGGCGTTCGGTTCCGGATACCCGAAACTTGGATATCCCCGTAATGAACTGCAGCAACATGCTCGAAATTCGACCACCTAGAAGAGAAATCTGCCGTTGCCTTCGCACCTGAAGAACCCCACAGATGAACGATACCGTTGCGGCAAACAAGACCAAGATGGCCGCAAGCACCGCGAGCCTCCAACTGTAAAAAAAAAGCAACGCGAAACTGAAAATGGAAAAGATACCTGACAGGATGGCGTTCACAGTCGAACCAGTCAGTGTCTGACGGATGGCTGCGATACCGAGGCTACGCTGGGCAAGGTCGCCCGAGCTGTACTCGCGAAAGAAAGATACTGGAAGGCTGAGCAGGCGATCCCAGACGGCAGACTGAATCGCAGCATCCAGCTTACCTTCTAGCCGAAGAACGGCAAAATTGCGCACGAACGTAAACAGAGCGATGGTGACTGCAATAATGAAGAGAAAGGCGGAGATGTCCACCAGTTCGGGCCGCTCGGCTCCCGGAATTACTCGGTCAAAAATAATACCGGTTACATACGGCGTTAGTACGCCGGTAAGTCCGGCCGCTGCGCCCATGAGCACAATATGGAAGAGTTCACGTTTGCAGCCAGAGAGGCCAAACTTCAGCAAATCCCATGTTCGCAGCTCTCTTGCCGGAAGAGTTCGATAAAGGACGTAACCGAACGGGTTCAGCGTCGCGGCGAGTTCTGCATCCACCAAACCTCTGCGGTGCTCGGTTGGATCATAATACTCATAGCTGTGTGCGGAACGCGGCAAAAGCGCCACTGGCTTATTGCCCTGGTCCGTGAAGGCAAGAAACGGTGTGCTCTCATGCCTCCACCATTCGCCTTTGAGCGCTATATTGCGGACGCGGATACCTGAAGCATGAGCTATGCCGGCCACTGGATCTACCAGTTTGAGGCCGCGCAACATATCGGGATGCGCTTTCATCGATATACGCAGTTTCTTCCCGATTGCCTCGCAAGCTAGAAAGAGCGGAGCGTTGCAAGCACCGTCGCTTTCTTCTACTTCCGGGATTCTCCAAAGTGGAGCAGCGAGGCGCCGCAAAGCAGATTGAACCAAGCCAATATCTGAAATCCTACGTGCATGCATCAGCCTGCTGCCTTTTTCTGCTGCCTTTTTTCTCCGGGCTTGCAAGCATGACACGGCGATCGCATGAAATTGTCGCAACGCGCTTCCGCTATCATCCCTTACCCAAACGTGGAGCGTGTTTGCGCAATTCAATTCACTACCGGGCGCGGCTTGCAGCCATCCGTGTCTCGTTACCGGAAAAAACGTCTCGCCAGTGACCGCGGGTAGTGTGTTGTCGGCGAGAAACAGCGAGTATCCTTGGCGATGCTGGACCCAGACCACGCCTTCGCAAGGAACAACTGTGCTCGGTTCGTCACGGATAGTGACGGAACGGCCAGGCTCTAGCGTTACAAACGAACCAGGTGCGGCATCTTCAGACAACGCCGCGGTGAGAAGCATGAGCCAATCCTCGAGTATTCGAAATCTCCGGGCCTCGTCCGCGTCCTGAAACACAAAGCTGCGAAACTCCTCTAGCGATAGACACCATAATGTAGTATCAGGCCCAGCACTCGCTACCAGCATGGCATCCTGAAGGTAGGACCCGACTCCAAATACGGCCTGCCCTGCCTCCACACGAAATACGTGATGGCGCGCACCAAACGGTTCATCATTCTTCTTTTCTACGATAAAGAGATCCAATTCCCCCGTTCGAACCAACCAGACTGAATTCGCATCTTCGACGGAAAACGGAGAGTTTGAAACCCGAGCTTCGATTCTGCCTTGCTTCTCCAATTGCAGCATGAAGGAGCTCGGCATATCAGCTTTCCCGCACCAATCTGGAATATGGGCCATCTATGTGGATCATTTCCTCATGCTTCCCTCGTTGCACGACCTTACCGGACTCCAACACGATGATCTCATCACAGTCTCGAATCGTGCTCAAACGGTGCGCGACGATGAGACACGTACAACCACGCTGCCGAATCTGATCAGCAATCAATTCTTCCACTCGCGCATCCAAGGCATTGGTAGCTTCGTCCAGCACGAGAACGCGAGCTCCAGGAATGAGTGCCCGCGCAATTTCCATGCGCTGGCGCTGTCCTCCGCTGAAGTTACGCCCAGCCTCCTCCAATGCCGACTCATAGGCGCCAGTGCGGCTGCTAACGTCATCATGAATTACAGCGTCTTTTGCCGCTTGCACGAGCGCACTTTCCTCTACGGTGCTATCCCAGAGAGTCAGGTTTTCCCGAATGCTGCCCTCGAACAGAAAAATATCCTGATCAACCATGGCAAGCGAAATGTTCAATATATGGCGAGGAATATCGTGGAGGGGTTGATTATCAAAGAGAACTTCACCAGACCAAGGTTCATACAGGCCAGCAACGATCTTTGCGATAGTGGATTTTCCGCTGCCGGAGCTTCCCACCAAGGCTAACCGTTGGCCAGGTTTGATGGAGAGACTAAAGTCCTCCAGCAGCGGCGGTTCCAGGCGGTTATAGCCAAAGGTGACTTTACGCACCTCCACATGGCCTTCCAGCTTTGCATCTGTATCAACCTCCTCTGGGAGTAGCCGAATTTTATCGGCATGTGGAGCAAGCGGATAGTTCAAAACATCGTCTAGCCGGCCTAGATCACCTTGCGCTTGCTGCAGCTTGTCACCAAGGTCGACCAGCCGATTAACCGGCTCGACGAAGCTGCTCATGAGAATTTGAAATCCGACCAGCATGCCGACAGTCAAGAAGCCGTTAATCACGCGCAACCCGCCCACCCCGAGGACCACTACCACACTCAATGCGGTGAGGAAAGGTGGAACTCCGGATAAGAGTTGTGAACTAGCTCCCAGCTCCTGTTCGGCATTTATGACTTTTGTGTGATAGCCGGCCCACCGGGAAAAATAATCTGTTTCCGAACCGGTAGATTTCACCGTTTCAATCATCTGGAGGCCGGACATGGAAACGCCTACTAATTTCCCCATCTCCTGCTGAAGACGACGATTGTCGTCGACGCGCTTGCGGGAGACATAGCGCAGCGCGATGAGATTGATCAGGGCGATACCAATTCCAACAGATGTGAGCACCACGTCGTACTGGATCATCACCGCGGTATAAAATCCAATCAGCAAAAGATTCACAAGATTGGTCGCAAGTTCCCCCGAAAGAAGACCAGCAACTCGATCATTCGCTTCGATTCGCGTTGCGATGTCCCCTGCAAATCGTTGTGAGAAGAACTCCATCGGCAGACGCAACACGTGCCAAAAGAATTGCGCCGAAGTACTGAGAGACAGCTTGCCTTGCATTCGTAACAAAGAATGTTGCTGCAGACAGGTGATCAGTGCCTTGAGAATGATAGTGAGCGTCATTACAAGCAGCAGGGGCTTCACCCATTGAGCTTTGTCGCCGATCAACACGTCATCTATGTACACTCGCGAGAAAACCGGAATGATTACGTTGGGAACTGCCAGCGCTAGCGTAGCCAGAACTACATACGTCAGGGCCATCCGGCTCCCGATCAGTCGTTTCCCAAGCGCCTTTCTAATGCTCGGTTTTGACCCACCTTTTTGGAACTCCGCCGCCTTCTCGAAAGTGAGCACGACGCCGGTAAAGGAAAGATCAAATTCTTCGGCAGTCACCGCTCTTGGTCCAGTTGCCGGATCATTCAGGTAAACTTTTGCCCTATCAAAGCCCTCAATCACCAAGAAATGATTGAAGTTCCAGAACACTATGTATGGCGGTTTTAACTGCCGCACGGCCTCAATCTCTTTTTTGTAACCTTTTGCACTCAGGCCAAATGTACGGGCTGCCTTCAAGACACTGCTGGCCTTGCTGCCATCGCGGGAGACGCCACAAGCTGTTCGCAGCTGCTCAAGCGGAACGAAACGACCATAGTAGGCGAGTATGATTCCCAGCGCTGCCGCACCGCATTCCACTGCCTCCATTTGTAGTACAGTAGGCGTCCGTACCCGCGACGGCAAACCCTGTCGGCGATTGTCGGCAGCGGTTACCTTGGATATGACGCGTGCGAGCATAGTTGTTATCGCCTGCTCTCAAGTAAGCCCAAGTTTGTTTTTCAAATACGGGAAAACAAGGCTCACCGGTCTTTGGCGGCGAGTCACAATCTGCACCGTACAAATGGTTCCACTACTGATAATGACTTGCGGACCCTTGGAAGCAGACCATTGAAAGCCGCTGGGACTACTCGGAGCCGCTCGCAAAGTAACGCGAACTTCTGTGACTGGACCCGAAGAGCTGAGAGCCCGAGCCAAAGATTCGTTTTCGAAATTACGCATCAGGGCTGCGGGTGTAGCTGGATAATCGGAGACATAGGCCACCTCGCCTTTCATGAAACCGTACTCTTCGCGTTTGATGGTGAACGGCGAAACCTGTGCTTCCATTCCTCTCTCAATTTGTTTTGCTGGTGATGAGGGAACATAGGCGAGCAATTCAAGTCCCTGAGCTTCAGGTTGTACGCTCAAGATTGGGTCACCGGTATTGACCATGCCTCCCGGGTAAACCTTGAGTTCCAACACCTGACCGTCGTAGCCGCTAACTACGTTCTCCGCCAGAGTCAGTTCTTTTTTCGCGCCAGCCAGCTCGCGCTGGAGGCTCGAAATTCGATCGCGCATTTGAGCATCTTCTTGCTGCGGCTGTGATTCGATCGAGAATTTTTGCGCGTCCAACTGTTTTACCTGTGCTTGCAAATCGGCAACCTCGTCCTGCAGAGCGATCAGCTTCTGCTTGCTTGCAAGCGCCTGCTGCCTTGTGATCAGACCCTTAGTGGCAAGTTGTTCATCGGCCAAGACCTGTTCCGCAGCTACCTTGGCTTGGTCGCCCAATTCGGTGATCCGCAGTTCCAGATTGGCGCGCTGGCGCTGGAGGGCTTCCATCTGTAACTTAGCTGAATTCAACCGGAGTTGACGCTGACGTTCCCGTTCACGGACGGCCGTGGCAATATCTTGCTGCATCGCTCTGATTTTTTCTGCCAGAACGGGTTGCGCAACCGTGGCCACAACTTGATTCGCGCTTACCCTATCTCCGACGTTGACACTAAGGTTTAGGACGAGTCCTCCGCCACGTGTCACAACGTTGATCACACCACCCGAGCGAATAATCACACCTTGCCCGGAGGCCGTAGTCACAATCGTGCCTTTGTAGCCCCAAGCAACAAACGTACAAATCATCAGAAACACGGCTGCTAAGGCTGCCCATTCCCTGGGGCCCGTGACTTGCAGGATCTGATCCAGTTGTTCAGGAGAAGATAAACGTTCAAGGGATACCTGGCGAAAGAGACGGGTGTTCATGAGGGTCTACTCTTGTGCGCCGAGTCATGGCCCGCACGCAAATGGAAAAGTCACGAAAGTGTTTGCATGTACGTTTTGTAAAGACTGCCGAGCCTGGACGAGAGTGCCAGTCGCGAAGCGAAACTGGGCCAATGCTATCGTATAGGCCAGCTCCGACTGCACCTGGTCCGTCAATGCGGCTGTAAGCCGATCTTCCATGGACAAAACATCTACAATAGAGCCAAAACCGCCTGCATACTTTTCGCGCTCCCCGAGTAACGCCGCCTGAAATGAGTCGACAGATTGGCGTGCGTTCTTGGCTCGCAGAATAGCGCTGCGAAGAGCTTCAAGCGCCACGACTACTTCGGTAGTTACAACACGGGCTAGCTGTTGGCTTTGCATTGCCGCTTGTATACTTGTACCCTGCGACTGCAAGAGTTCGCCGCGGGCAAGGTGATTGCCATTTGGAAAGCTATAGGTAATACCCGCCGTCGCGTTGGGTCCAGGTACCCTGTTGACAGCTGCTGTGAAGAAGTCGCTAGCCTGGCTACCTTCCTGCAATCCAGAGTACCCCGCAGTTAAATTAATATTGATCTGCGGCAGCAACCTGTTTCGCGACGCAGTCAGCAGGATATTTGCTTCTGAGATACGGTGCTCGGAGGCCAAGTAATCAGCCCGTTGTCGCAGAGCCTGATCTGCATAATATTGCTTGCATTCCAGGGAATCGGAAGGTAGGTGCTGGTCTTCCGCTTTGGGAAATTCGTCCGTTGGGCGAGGTAGGCCTGACAACATCTGCTCTGCAGGTCTTCCCATATCCAAGTCGAGTTGCTCCCGGGCGGCGAGCACTTGCTGCTCGGCTGCTACGCGAGTCGATGAGCGTTGGTACAAGTTCGCCCTTACTCCGTGCAAGTCATTTCTCGGGACGTGATCGGCGTCGACAAGTATCTGGACTTGACTTAGATACAGTTTCGCGCGGGCCTCGGAGTCACTTCCAATAGCAAGATTCTTCTCTGCCGCCAGCAGATTCCAGTAGCTGGTCGCAGTATTAGACATGAGTTGCGATATCAACTGATTTAGGTCCAATAAAGTCGCATCAACTTCTGTCTTGGCGACCTGCTCCTGGGCCGCTACTACCGCGCGCCCTCTTCCGCGAAGTAAGGGGACAGTCACCACAATATTGAGCGTGGAGGTGTTGAGTCCACCTGTGTTGAAAAGGTTGTCGATCGTGCGGTTCACCTGGAATTGCGGGGCAATCGAAATACCGTTCCGGAACAACTTCTGAAAGCCCATGCCATAGTTTTCGCTGTTGGCTATCAGTGCAGAGCCTGGGACTCCTACTACCAAGTCCTCTTCCTCCTGCTCAAGCGTGAGTGGAGAACTTGCCCGATTCCAGCTGAAGCCACTAGAAATCAACAAATCAAAAGTTCCGGCAGCCTGTTCTTGCAAACCGCGGCTGATTTGCACTTGGGCTTGTTGGGATCGTATGAGTGGGTGATTCGTCAGGGTGGACCCTATTGCATCTAGCAGAGTCCAGCCTTCGGGTGGATTATCCGACTGTGCGCCTCCCTGTTCGTCCCCGAAAATGACCAACACAATGATGATGAAGAAAAACTTCTTCGCCCGAGCGCTCATACATTGAGACCTGCCATCAGAGATCTTGTCCAGCCCCCAAGAAGCCCAGATTCCGCACCAGATCAGTACGACCCAAGATTGTCGACGGCGACCCGAGAACTCGTGTAACGGTTTACGAGCTTCGATCTACCAGGACAATTCGGAGAACTCAGAGCCGCCATTGCGTCATTCCTGTCAACTCAAAACGGCCCGCAGCAGTGGTGCAACGCAGCACGGGCTGAGCAATTTAAGCAAGACGCCCCGAAGACCCGACGAGATTATCACCCCGCTGCTTTCGCTGCAAGTAGGCGTATCGCGCAATCTAAAATGTAACCCTGAGGTGATCGTCGCGCAATTTTAGGATGTAACCGGCCATGAAGACGGGTTACCGGATGAAAACGACTTCTCGGAAGGACTATTTGCGAAGGATCTGCCAGCGTTATCGTGGTGCCGCGCAACAAGAAGCGGCACATTTTGGACGAGTTCTGTGCGAACTGTGGCTGCCATTGCAAGTATGCCATTCCGCTTGCTCAACGGTCCGCCACCCGAGGCCAAACCGGGACGGCTGGCGCGCTGGCCGCGAAGGGTGAGCTATGGGGCACGGGTGATCTCGATTTTGCAAGTGGTTGGGACTGGAGGCTAGCCTTTACCAAACCCTACAGATTCTAAGCGTAACGCTTTTCGAGAAAACACCCATTTTGTGAGCCCTTC
>Ga0302325_10024256_pt1 | contig 12623 bp, 11 predicted proteins | sample Palsa_T0_2_FD_201948 | JGI IMG/M metagenome (GOLD analysis project Ga0302325, IMG submission 201948) | Peat permafrost microbial communities from Stordalen Mire near Abisko, Sweden - Palsa_T0_2 | ecosystem: Environmental > Terrestrial > Soil > Palsa > Peat permafrost | place: Sweden: Abisko...
AGGGGTGAGGACTGATCTGGAAGCTTTCTTCGAGGTGATAGCTCCCGAGGATCCGGCCCGTTACGCCCATAACGACGAGGGGCCTGATGACATTCCATCGCATCTGCTCGGCGCTGACCGACGTGCAGGTCTCCATCCCCTTAGTTGACGGCAAGTTGATGCTCGGAACGTGGCAGGGGATCTATCTTTTCGAACATCGCCGCGCCTCGCACCGGCGGGAGGTGTCGGTGCACCTACTCGGCGATTGACCTCGGAAACCGCCGAAAATCCGCTGCCACGCCGGCGTCAGTTCTGGGAAGGCGTGAATTGCAGCATCCAGGGTAGGGCATCGCCCCAGGCGTCGAACACCAAGCCGTAGCCAGCGGTGCGACAGATTGGCTCCCATTCAGCAACCAGCTTTTGAAGGACCTCCAGAGAGGAACCCAGGAGAACCTGATCGAGGTTTTCCAGGAATAGCTCCGGCGCAATGGGCAGGCTTGCCGGCGGCCGCGTTTCAAGTTCGAACGCCAGGTATTTCGCGTAAGGGCGAATGCGTCCGCCATCCAGGGCGAAGACGACGTCCAGCAACGGCGGGATCGCCTCTGCCGCCTCGAGACGCGCCGCGAGCCGGTTCCTATCGCGATGGCACTTGGCGCACCGGTAGGTCTGGTTGATCAAATGGTCGAGGCGGGCGTTGATGAACCCGCGCGCTTCGACGGCCGGGACGATCGACTTCGCTTCAATCAAGCCGCGCAGATTACCGGTTTTGTCGACCAGCAGTTGGGCGTCCACCAGGGCGTAGCGAACCCATCGCTCGGGGCCGCTCCAATCGGCCCATGCCTCGAAGCCGGCAAGGGTGAAGGCGCGACCATCGAACTCAGCCTGGTCCAATGAATTCAGGCGGGCGGTCCAGGAGCTGACCGCCTCGTCGTCGACGATCACCCCGAAGTCATAGTCGGAGTGGATCGTCGCCAGGCCAGATGCACGCGAACCGTAGAGAAACATCGCCAGGACATCGGGGTCGGCTCGCGCGTCGGCGACCAGGGATTCGAAGGCTTTCGACATCGGCGGACAGGCTAGAGATGTTCGAGTTGCTGGCGTCCGCGCTTGAACTGGAGGGAGGGCGCCGCGCGGGTGGGATCGGCGAGGCGCAGGGGAATCTCTCGCAGGACGAAGCGCGTCACGGTGGGAAGATCGAGCGCCAGAGCCTCCGGCAGCTCGACCCAGGCGATCTCGTCGAGCTCGCCGCAGTCCGGGCGCCGATCCAGGCTGATCAGGCGGTCGGCCTCGGCCATAAAGAAGCGGGCGTCGAAGCGCTTGGGCGACATTGGCGGCGTGACCGCCCTGGCGACGAAGTCCAAGGCAGCGAGATCGGCGAGGGCGCCGTGGGCCAGAAATTCGCGCCACGGTCCGGCCCACGCGCGCGGCGGAGCGGGGCGAGCGAGGAGCAACCCGGCCTCCTCGAAGGTCTCGCGGATGGCGGCCATTCCGAGAGCCCGCGCCCTTAGCGGGGGCGCGGTCTTTTCGAGAGCGGTGGCGACGCTGGGTCGAAACTCGCCTGCGTACGGAGCGCGAAAGTCGCTGCGATCGATCCGGCCGCCGGGGAATACCCATTTCCCGGGCATGAAGTCATGACCGCCATGCCGGCGGCCCATGAGCACGCGTATCTCGCCCAAGTCCCGACGGATGAGGATCAAGGTCGCCGCATCCCGCGGGCGCACCGCCCGCCACAGCGGATTCCGCTCCGCCGCCGGAGGCAGGCCCAGATCATCGAAAGCGCCTTCGGTCATGCTCGGCAGACTAGGCCGCCGCCGGCCAGGCGTGAAAGCCTGTCGTTGCGTCAGCCGAGGCGGTTAGGCAGGGTGGCTACAAAACTTCGGAGGTCTCGATGGCGCGGAACATTCGGCTTCTCATCGGCACCCGCAAAGGGGCGTGGATCTGCCGCGGTGACAGCAGCCACGCCGACTGGGTGATGGAGGGGCCGATTCACCTTGGCCAGATCGTCAGCCATCTGGTGGTCGACCGCCGAACCGGCGGCACCATGCTCATGGCGGTCGCCACCGGTCATCTGGGACCGACGATCTTCCGGTCGACGGACGGCGGGGGGACCTGGGTCGAGGCCAAACGACCGCCAGCGTTCGAGAAGACGACCGATTCGGCGATCGCCAGGGCGGTGGACCACACTTTCTGGCTGGAGAACGGTCACGCCGGCGAGCCGGGTGTCTGGTGGGCCGGTACATCGCCGCCGGGTCTCTTCGTCAGCGAAGACGACGGTGTCTCATGGGACGGTGTCTCGGGTTTCAACGACCATCCGCTGTACCGCGAGTGGGTCCCGCCCGACGCAGGAACGCCTGACGGACCGTTGCTAAACCAGGTAGTCATCGACCCACGCGACGCTCGTCACATGTACATCGCCACTTCGACCGCGGGCGTCTTCGAGACCACCGACCGTGGCGCCTCATGGCGGCCGCTCAACAAGGGCGTCGAGGCGAGTTTCCTGCCCGATCCCTACCCAGAATTCGGCCAGGACGCCCATTTCATCGCCCTGGCTCCCTCAATGCCCGATCGCCTCTGGCAGCAGAACCACTGCGGCATCTATCTCCTCGATCGGCCGGAGGTGACCTGGGAGCGCATCGGCCGGGCCATGCCGCCCGAGATCGGCGACATTGGATTCACCATCGTTCCGCATCCACGTGACGTCGACGCGGCCTGGGTGTTTCCGATGGATGGCACCGAGGTTTGGCCGCGCACCAGTCCCGGCGGCAAGCCCGCCGTCTATGGTACGCGCGATGCCGGTCGTACGTGGAAGCGCCAGGACAACGGTTTTCCCGCCGAGCAGGCCTGGTTCACGGTAAAGCGCCAGGCCTTTTGCGCCGACGATGAGGAGCCGCTCGGCCTCTATCTCGGGACCACCGGCGGAGAAGTCTGGATGAGCGCCGACGAGGGCGGGTCCTGGCGGAACATCGGGGCCCATCTGCCAGAGATCTACTCCGTAGTGGCGGCGCCGACGCCTTGATCTTCGTTAGCCTGCCCAGTCAATTGCATTCGTACTCCGGCGGCGTGAGCCGAGTGGAGGCTCGGGGCGAGACCGTCGACATGGTGCTTACCGACCTTGACCGTTGCTTCCCCGGCATCAGGTTCCGCATCATCGATGAACAGAACCGAATCCGTCGGCACATGCGTATCTTTGTGGGTCGGGACGCCGTGACCGACATAGACCGAGCTGTAGGCGACGCAGATGAGATTCTGATCTTCGGCGCCCTGAGCGGGGGATGAGCCGCCCGCTGATCGGTTGCTGTTGACAGGCCGTCAGGAACCTCTAGTCGCCTGCATATGAGAACTGTTCTCAGTTGCGCATGGCGAGATCGTGGCTGAGAGCCACGTGTTGGCGAGACCCGGACCCGCGGCTGGCCGGCTGGCCCGGTTCGTCGCCGTCCTGGGTCCAGGACTCGTGGTCATGCTGGCCGACACCGATGTTGGCAGCATCATCACCGCCGGTCAGAGCGGCGTGCAGTGGGGCTATCGCCTGCTGCTACTGCAGGTTCTGCTCATGCCCATACTCTATATGGTCCAGGAGCTGACGGTCAGGCTCGGCGTGTTCACGGGCAAGGGCCACGGTGAACTCATCAAGCAGATATTCGGGCGGTTCTGGGCGTGGATCTCGGTCGGTGGGCTCGCCGTCGCCACCGCCGGCGCGCTCCTCACCGAACTTTCAGGCGTGGCCGGCGTCGGCGATCTTTACGGTGTTCCCCGGTGGGTGAGCCTCGGCCTGGCCGGGGGGGCGCTGCTACTGACGGTGCTCACCGGTTCATACCGGCGCGTGGAGCGGATCGCGATCATCGTTGGCCTGTTCGAGTTCGCCTTTTTCGGCGTCGCCCTGGCGGCGCGGCCGGATTTCGGGACCATGGCCCGGCAGGCGGTGCAGATCCCCTTCGCAGAAAAGGCTTACCTCTACTTGGTGGCGGCCAATATCGGGGCCGTGATCATGCCCTGGATGATCTTCTATCAGCAGTCGGCGATCGCCGATAAGAGGCTGCGGCCCGAGCACTTCACGGCCGCTCGGTTGGACACGGCCGTCGGAGCGGTGGTGACCCAGCTGGTCATGGCCGCGGTGCTCATCGCCGCCGCGGCGACGCTGGCCACCCATGGCGCCAAGACCAGCCTGTCTTCCGTCGGCGACCTCTCCTCGGCGCTCACGCCTTATCTTGGGGTGGGCGTGGGAAAAATGGTGTTCGGACTGGGTATCGTCGGCGCCGGGCTGGTGGCGGCCATCGTCGCCTCGCTGGCGCTGGCCTGGGGCCTGGGCGAAGTTGCCGGTTACAAGCATTCGCTGGAGCACCACCCGCTCGAGGCCCGCTGGTTCTACGGAATCTATGCGCTGTGCGTGATCGGCGGCTGCGTCCTGGTCGCGATAGCGCCAGACCTCGTCTCCCTGAATGTCGGCGTGCAGGTGATGAATGCGTTCCTCCTGCCCCTGGTCCTGGGTTTTCTGATCGCCCTCGCGGCCAAGGCTTTGCCGGCAAAGGTCCGGCTGAGAGGCTGTTATCTCTGGCTTGTCGTCATCGTCGCCGCCGCCACCTGCCTGCTCGGCGTTTTCGGGGGCCTGTCCGGAATAGGTCTGGTCTAGGTCAACGACGCCGGCCGCCTCGCGGTGCGCCACGCCTTGGCTGGTGACCTCGTGGCCTGGGCCGCCATTCTCCTGGCGTAGGGGGTTCGGGATCGCTGAGCATTTCCAGCAGCAGACCACCGGTAACCGGCGTGGCCTCGCGAAGGCGCACCTCGACGCTCCGGCCCAGTCGCCAGACCGCGCCGGTGCGTTCGCCCACCAGCGCGTGGCTGGCTTCCTCATGGATGAAGTACTCGCCGCCCAGGCTGGAAACCGGAACCAGGCCGTCCGCGCCCGTCTGCGCCAACCGCACGAAAAGGCCAAAACGCGTCACCCCAGTGATCCGACCCACGAAATCGGCGCCGACCTGGTCTTCGAGGAAGGCGGCGACATAACGGTCCGCCGCGTCCCGCTCGGCGGCCATGGCCCTGCGCTCGCAGAGAGTCACCTGGTCCGCGGTCGCGTTCAGCCTGGCGATGTCCTCGCCCGACAGGCCGCCGAATCCCAGGCCCAGCGCGCCGATCAGCGCGCGATGGATGATGAGATCGGCGTAGCGCCGGATCGGCGAGGTAAAGTGAGTGTAGCGGGCGAGGTTGAGGCCGAAGTGACCGATGTTCTCGGTCGAGTAATTGGCCTGCATCTGGGTCCGCAGAACGACTTCGTTGATCATCTCGGCGTGCGGCCCGTCGCGAACGGTTTCGAGCAGTCGGTTGAAGCGGTCGGTGCGCGGCGCCTCGCCCTTCGACCAGGGCAGCCCCAGGGTGGCGAGAAAGTCGGTCAGAGCCCGCATCTTCTCGGCGCTCGGACTCTCGTGGACCCGATAGATGAGGGGCGAGTGGCGCTGTTCCAGGGTTTCAGCGGCGCAGACGTTGGCCTGGATCATGAACTCCTCGATCAGCCGATGGGCTTCGAGGCTGGGGCGCGGCGCGATCTGGGCGACCGAGCCGTCGGGAGCCAGGACGATCTTGCGCTCCATCGATTCGATGGCCAGTGGCTGGCGGCGATCGCGCCCTTTCCTCACCACCCCATAGGCGGCCCACAGCGGCTCGAGCACGTCTTCGACTAGCCCCTGAGGAACCGCCCCTGGGACGCCGTCCACGGCTGCCTGGACCGCCTCGTAGGAAAGGCTGGCCGCCGAGCGCATCAGGGCGCGATGAAAACGGTGACCGAGTTTGGCCCCGGCCGCATCGAACACCATGCGCACGGCGAGGCACGCGCGCTCCTCGCCCTCGCCCAGCGAGCACAGGTCGGCGGAGAGACGCTCGGGGAGCATGGGCTCGACGCGGTCAGGGAAATAGGTGCTGTTGCCCTTCTCACGAGCGCTGGCGTCGAGGGCCGATCCGGGCGTCACAAAGGCCCCGACATCGGCGATGGCGACCCAGACGATCCAACCGCCGGGGTTCTTCGGGTCCTCGTCCTTCTGGGCGTACACGGCATCGTCGTGGTCGCGGGCGTCGGCTGGATCGATGGTGATCAGCGGCAATCGGGTGAGGTCCTCACCGACGCCGCTGGTCGGGGCGCTGGCGGCCGCCGCTTCGTCCTCGGCGGCGGCGGAGAAGCCGGTGGGAAGACCGTGAGAGTGGATGGCGATCAGGGAGGCGGCGCGCGGCTCGTCGACCCGGCCGACCTTTTCCAGGACCCTGCCGCCCTTGGGTCCATGGGTCTGCCCCGCGCGCGGAGCGACCTGGGCCACCACGAGATCACCGTCCTTCAGGTCGCGCGCATCGTCCGCCGAGATAAGAAGGCTGTCGCGCGATCGCCGATCCACCGGCTCGATACGCGCCTCGCGCGCACTCTTTCGCACCACCCCGAGGATGCGATGGGCGCTGGCCCCCAGGCGCTTGATGAGCCTCGCCTCCATCTCCCCGGTCTCGAGAAACTGGAAGCGGACCAGAACCCTGTCGCCGAGGCCGGGCGCTCCGGCCGCAGCCTCCGCGCTGGAGGGCGCCAGTCGGATCAGGGCCCCATCCTCGCCGGCGCCGGCGAGGCGGACAAAGAGATCACCGTCGGCGTCCCGCTCGGCCACATCGGCGACCCCCACTGGGGGAAGGCGCGCTTCGCCGCCGCGGCGCTTGCGTCCCGGAGGTCGGCGCGGCGCGCGGATCCTGGCCATGGAACCTCATAGCACCGCCAGCCCTGCGGCGCGCGGCGGATCGGGTCGCCTAAGAGGCCTTCTTCCGCTTGACGGCGGGGCGCGCCTTGGTCGCCGCCCGCACCGGTTTGCGCCCCCCGCCGCGCTTGCCGCCGGTCTTGCCCTCTCGCGCGGCGAGGAGGGCGACGGCGGCGTCGAGGGTCAGGGTCTGGGGATCGGCGCCCCTGGCGAGGTTGGCATTCACGCTCTCGTGCTTGACGTAGGGGCCATAGCGGCCGGAGAGCAGGCGCACCGGTTTACCCGTCTGCGGGTGGTCGCCAAGCTCGCGCAGCGTCGTCGAGGCGCCGCGGCCCTTCCCCGCCCCAGCGCGTTTTTCGGCCAGGAGGGCGACGGCGCGGTTGAGGCCGATCTCGAACACCTCGTCGGTCGAACCCAGGTTGGCGTAGGCGCCCGAGTGCTGAAGATAGGGTCCGTACCGGCCGATGCTGGCGAGGATAACCGCTCCGCCCTCCGGGTGCGGGCCGACCTCGCGCGGTAGCCGTAACAGTCGCAGCGCCTTTTCAAGATCCATCGCCGCCGGCGGCCAATCCTTGGGCAGGCTAGCGCGCCTAGGTTTGTCCGACGCCGCCTCGACATAGGGACCGAAGCGTCCGGACTTCAGCCATACCTTGGCGCCGGTGGCTGGCTCGATGCCGAGCTCGCGATCGGCCGTCTCGGCCTGCTCCTCCGCGGCGCCCCCGGCGATCGGGCGGGTATACCGGCACTCCGGATAGTTGGAGCAGCCGACGAAGGCGCCGTAACGGCCCGTCTTGAGCGCCAGCCGGCCCGACCCACAAGTTGGGCAGGCGCGGGGATCGCCGCCATCGCCCTTGTCGGGAAAGATGTGGGGGCCGAGCGCCTCGTTGAGGGCCTCAAGAACCTGACTCATGCGCAGTTCGCCGATCTCGCTCACGGCGATGCGGAAATCCTTCCAGAATTCGGAGAGAAGGGCCTTCCAGTTCAGGTCGCCGGCCGAGACCAGATCGAGCTTCTCCTCGAGGTCGGCGGTGAAATCATACTCCACATAGCGGGCGAAGAATTGCTCGAGGAAGGCGGTCACCAGCCGTCCAGCGTCCTCGGGGACGAAGCGGTTCTTCTCCATCCGCACATAGTTGCGGTCGCGCAGGACCGAGAGGATCGAGGCATAGGTGGAGGGCCGGCCGATGCCCAGCTCCTCCATCTTTTTGACCAGGCTGGCCTCCGAATAGCGCGGCGGGGGCTCGGTGAAATGCTGATCGGCGGTGGCCGAAATAATCCTCGCGACGGCCCCGACCGCGACTTGTGGCAGGCGGCCGCCCTCCTCGTCGCCATCGTCGTCCCGGCCCTCCTCGTAGGCCGCCAGATACCCGGCGAACAGCACTACCTGGCCGCTGGCGCGCAGGGCCGTGGCGCCATCGACGCTGTCCAGATCGATGGTCGTGCGCTCGATCCGCGCCGCTTCCATCTGCGAGGCGATCATCCGTTTCCAGATCAGCTCGTAGAGCCGCCCCAGATCCCCGCCCAGGCGCAGGCGCCCCGGATTGCGCTCCAGGCTCGTCGGCCGGATCGCTTCGTGCGCCTCCTGGGCGTTCTTGGCCTTGACCTTATAGTGGCGCGCCGATTGGGGCACGAAGTCCGGGCCGTAGAGCGCGCCGATGACCCGCCGCGCCTCTTCGAGGGCCTCGGGCGCCGACTGGACGCCGTCGGTGCGCATGTAGGTGATAAGACCTACGGTCTCGCCGTCGATTTCCATGCCCTCGTACAGCTTCTGAGCCGCCTGCATGGTGCGCTGAGCGGAGAAACCGAGCTTGCGTGCCGCCTCCTGCTGCAGGGTCGAGGTTGTGAAGGGCGGCGGCGGCGAGCGGGTGGCCGGCTTCTTCTCCACCGCCGTCACCTGGAAGGTCCCGCCTTCGACCGCCGCACGGGCGGCGGTGGCCGCCTCTTCGTCCGGCAGGTCGAATTTACCCAGCCGCCGGCCCTGATGCTTGGTGAGGCGCGCGGTGAAGGGATCGCCGCCGGCGGCTGCCTCGGCGGCGACGGTCCAGTATTCCTGGCTGCGGAAGGCCTCGATCTCGATTTCGCGGTCGACCACTAGGCGCAGGGCCACCGACTGGACCCGGCCCGCCGACCGGGCGCCTGGGAGTTTGCGCCACAGCACCGGCGAAAGGGTGAAGCCGACCAGATAGTCGAGAGCCCGGCGCGCCAGATAGGCCTCGACCAGTTCCATGTCGATGTCGCGCGGCGCCTTCATGGCGGCGTTCACCGCCGCGCGCGTGATGGCGTTGAACACCACCCGCTCGACGTTCGCCCCCTTGAGCGCCCGCCGCCGCTTCAGATCCTCCAGCACGTGCCAGCTGATCGCCTCGCCCTCGCGGTCGGGGTCGGTGGCGAGGATCAGCCGGTCGGCGCCCTTTAGCGCCGAGGCGATGTCAGCCAGGCGCTTGGCGGACTTGCCGTCGATCTCCCAATCCATGGCGAAGTCATCGTCGGGACGCACCGATCCGTCCTTGGGCGGGAGGTCGCGGACGTGGCCATAGGAGGCGAGAACCGTGAACCCCGGACCCAGGTAGCGATTGATGGTCTTGGCCTTCGCCGGGCTTTCGACAACAACGACGTTCATATCTTAAACTGACAATCTGGCGGCGGGCGGGGAGCGCAAGGGGCGCGGAAAGTGGGGTGGCGCGGCCGCCTCTGTCAACGGCGGGGCGAAAAGATCGCCGGCGGCGAGGCTTCAGAGCGGCTCGAAGTGCGAGAACATGTTCTTGAACTCGGCAACGTTGGCGGGAGTTTCGTACCAGCACACAGCCTCGAACTTCTTCCACAGGTCGAGCACCACAGGATTGGTGTGGGCCGCGGCGATGGCCTCCTGGGAAACCCATTCGAAGACTTCCACGATCACACCGTCGGCCGTGCGCATCACGATGGGCGCGCGGTCGGTGACCAGCCCTTGCGATCGCAGCGGCGGAAGATGACCGCGCACGAGATCGAGCAGCGCCTCTTCGGCGCCGGGCCGGGGTTTGTAGCAGGCCACGACGATGGATCCCATGAGCCTCTCCTCCCGGTTTGCAATACTCTCGCGCTCATAGGCCCTGGACCATGCCGCCGCCTATCATTTCGACCCGGCCAGCCAGGGCGAGTTCCATCAGGGCGGCGAGAACCAGAGGGGTGGGCAGCCCTGCAGCGCGGGCGACTTCGTCGATGGCGACCGGAGCGGTGGAAATCAGACCCAGCACAGCGGCGCGCGCGGCGTCGCCCTCGCCCCCGGCCGCCTCGTCGAAATCGTAACTGCGGCCGTCGGGTTCGGCGAGACCCGCCTGGGAGTCGAGGACTTCGATCACGTCCGCCGCCTCCTCGACCAGGGTGGCGCCTTGGCGCAGCAGGCTGTTGGCGCCGCGAGCCCTAGGATCGAGGGGCGATCCGGGTACGGCGAAAACCTCGCGGCCCTGCTCGCCGGCGAGGCGCGCGGTGATCAGCGAGCCCGATCGCAATTCCGCCTCGACGACGACGACGCCCAGGCATAGTCCCGAGATGATCCGGTTGCGGCGAGGAAAGTCGGCGGCTCGGGCGCCGTGGCCGACCGCGCGTTCGGAGACGATCGCACCGGCGCTTCTGATCGCTTGGTAGAGTTCGGCGTTGTCGGGCGGATATATATCGTCCACGCCCCCGGCCATCACCGCGGCGGTTCCGGTATCCAGGGCGCCCTGATGGGCCGCGGCGTCTATTCCCCGCGCCAGGCCGGACACGACTCCGTAGCCGGCGGCGCCCAGGTCGCCGGCGAGGGCGCGGGCGAAACGCGATCCGGCCGCCGACGCCGCCCGCGCCCCGACGATCGCCACCAGCCGCCGGCGCAGCAGATCGGCGTCTCCCAGGACCCAGATCAGTGGCGGCGGCGGATCCAGCACCGCCAGCAGGCGCGGGAAGTCGGGCTCGCAGGCGGCGACGAGGCGTGCGCCGAGGGCCGCCCCGGCCGCCAGCTCCCTGTCGGCTTCCGCCGCCGACATGGTCCTTGGCGGCTGCGTCCGGCCGCCCCGGCGGGCCAGGTCGGGAAGGGCGGCGAGGGCCGAGGTCGCCTCGCCATAGCGCCCGACGAGGTGGGCGAAGGTCACTGCCCCGACCGCCTCGCTGCGCGCCAGGCGCAACCAGTCGCGGCGTTCGCCCTCCGCCAGGATGCGCGTCGTCATCGTCGCGAAATCACTGCGCGGGAGGCGTCTTGCCCGCCCCGATGCGTGGCTCGGCGCCCTTTGCGATCCGCACGATGTTCTCGCGGTGGCGCAACACGATCAGAACCGCCGTGGCGATGAGCAGTATGAGGTTGGCGGGCGTCTCGCGGCGCATGAGCATCAGCATGGCCGGCGCGGAGAGCGCCGCTGCCAGGCCCGCCAGGGAGGAGATGCGGAAGATCGCCGCCATGGCGATCCACACCAAGCCCGTGGCGATCCCCACGGGCCAGGCGATCGTCAGCAGGATGCCGAAGAAAGTCGCCACCCCCTTGCCGCCGCGAAATTTCAGCCACACCGGATAGAGGTGTCCCAGGAAGGCGAAGCCGCCGGCGAGCGACGCCCCAACGGGTCCGACCACGGCGCCTGCCAGCAGGACGGCGACGGCCCCCTTGCCGGCGTCGCCGATCAGGGTGATCAGCGCCAGGTCCCGCCTCCCGGTGCGCAGGACATTGGTCGCCCCGATGCTGCCCGAGCCGATCTTGCGGATATCGCCCGCGCCTCCAAGGCGCATGGCGATGAGGCCGAACGAGATGGAGCCAATCAAATAGCCGCCGACCGCGCAGGCAACCAGCGCCAGGGACGAGTGCGTATCGAGAGCCATCACTTCTTCTGAGCTCCGAGGTCGTAAACCACCCGGCCATCGACAACGGTCATTCTCACTTCCCCTTGAAGACGCCGGCCATCGAAGGCGGAGTTGCGAGATCTTGAGATGAGACTGGCGGCGTCGATGAGGCGCGGCGCGTCGATATCGACCAGCACCAGGTCGGCCGGGGCGCCTTTGGCCAGGCGACCGGCCGCCAGACCGATGGCCTTGGCCGGGGCGAGGGTCACGGCGCCGATCAGGCGGACGAGGGGTACCTCATTCTCATGCCAGAGGGTTAGAAGGGCCGGGAGCAGGGTCTCCAGGCCCACAGAGCCGGGGGCCGCCTCGTCGTACGGCAAGCGCTTGTCCTCGGGGGGCGCCGGGGCATGGGCGGAGACGACGATGTCCACTAGGCCGGAAGCCAGCGCGTCTATGAGCGCCACGCGATCGTCCTCTGAACGTAACGGCGGGATCAATTTGCAGAAGGTCCGGTAGTCACCGATGTCGAGCTCGTTGAACGACAGGTGGTTGATCGAGGCGGTGGCGAGGATTGGCAGGCTTAGGGCCTTGGCCCGCTCCAGGCTCGCCAGGGCGCCGGCGGTGCTCACCTGGTCGACGAGCAGCTGGGCGCCGGTCAGGGCCGCCAGCGCGATATCGCGCTCGAGCATGATTGTCTCAGCCGCCGCCGGTCCGGCTATGAGGCCAAGGCGGGCTGCGAATTCCCCCTCGGTGGCAGTGGCGCCGTCCATCAGCCAGGGGTCGGCGGGCCGGTGGGCGACAAGAATGCCTAGGCCCCCGGCATAGGCCAACAGGCGACGCATGAGCCGGGAATCGACGATCGGGGCGTCGACGTCGGTGACGTAGACGCAGCCGGCCTCGGCCATCAAGCCGATCTCGGCCATGGCGCGGCCCTCGAGACCCTTGGTCGCCGCCCCGGCCGGATAGACATGGACGAGGCCGATGTCGCGAGCCCGGCGCAGGATGAAGTCGACCACCGAGGGATCGTCGATAACCGGGTCGGTGTCAGGCTGGACGACGATCGTAGTGACGCCGCCGGCGGCGGCGGCGCGGGCCGCCGATTCCAGCGTTTCCTTGGGCTCCGCCCCAGGCTCGCCGGTCTTGACC
>Ga0302325_10024257_pt1 | contig 12623 bp, 13 predicted proteins | sample Palsa_T0_2_FD_201948 | JGI IMG/M metagenome (GOLD analysis project Ga0302325, IMG submission 201948) | Peat permafrost microbial communities from Stordalen Mire near Abisko, Sweden - Palsa_T0_2 | ecosystem: Environmental > Terrestrial > Soil > Palsa > Peat permafrost | place: Sweden: Abisko...
GGCACGCCGATGGGCGTCATGCCCATCGGCGTGCCCGCTCCGATCCCGATCGTCCCGGGACAAGCCGTACGCGGGCCGTCGCCGTGGCGCCGGTCCAGTGAGTTCATGCGGACCCACGAAGAAGGCATGTGGCGCCAGGTCGCCCGAACAGCCGCCTTCCTCCCGCTGGCCGCGCTCATCTGCGCCATCGCCGTACTGGCTATCAAGGCCTGGCCGGCCGTCCGGGTCAACGGCATGGGATTTCTCACCCGCTCAACCTGGGCCCCCGGCTCGACCTACGGCTCCACTGTCACCACCGACGGGGTGGCCCATCCGCTGGGTTCCTCATACGGGGCCTGGCCCCTCATTCTGGGCACGGCGCAGACGTCGGTGATCGCGGTCGTCATCGCACTGCCGATTTCGGTTGGTGCCGCCTTCGCCATCACCGAACGCCTCCCTCGGCTCGTCTCCAAGGTGCTCGGCTTCACGGTGGAGATCCTGGCCGGGGTACCGAGCGTTGTCTTCGGGCTCTGGGGCATCTTGACGCTCGGCCCGTTCCTGGCTGACCACGTCTACCCACATATCGCCCCGCTGTTCCCCAATGTCCCGGTGTTGAGCTACTGGCGCACACCGACCGGTCACGGCGAGGGACTGCTGACCGGCGGCATCGTGCTGGCCATCATGATCATCCCGATCATCACCGCCACCACCCGGGACCTGTTGCGCCAGGTGCCCAGCCTGCCGAAGGAGGGGGCCGCATCGCTCGGGATGACCGAATGGGAAGTCGCCCGTTCGGTCACCCTGCCCTGGGTCCGTTCCGGGGTGATCGGCGCCACCGTCCTCGGTCTGGGGCGGGCCATCGGCGAAACCATGGCCATCCTCATGGTCACCGGCAGCATCATTCAGGTGGCCCCGAATATCTACAGTCCGATGACCACCATCGCCGCCACCATTGTCAGCCAGCTCGACTCGGCTCAGACCGATGCCACCGGATTCGCCATTGCCACCCTGGCCGAAGCGGCTTTGATCCTGGCGGTGATCTCGGTCGCGGTCAATGTCATGGCCCGACTCATCATCAACAGGACATCGCGCCTCGGCGCGCCGCTCGGCAGCGGAGCCTGAGAGTCACCGTGCCATCGACCACTCGTCGATCCATCGCAAACCTCCTCTTCCGGGCCGGCGCGTACGGAGCGCTGCTCGCGGTGTTGGCCCCGGCCGCCTGGTTGCTCTGGGGCGTCTTGTACCGGGCTGTCCCCCACTGGCGCTGGGACGTGCTGTGGACCGACACCCAGGGCACCAACGGTGGCTTGGAGAATTGCATACTCGGCACTCTGGTTCTCATGGTTGGGGTCTTGATCGTGGCGGGGTCAACCGGTGTGCTGGCCGGCATCCACCTGGCCGAGCTGGCCCGTCCCCGCAAGAGCGGCAAGCCGAGCGGGTCCATCCTCCGTCTGGCCGTCGAGGTGCTGTCGGGCTTTCCCTCCATTGTTTTGGGCTACGTGGCCTATGTGGCCCTGGTGGTCGGCCTGGGCTGGCATTTCGGGATCCTGCCCGCAGTGCTGTGCCTTTCGGTCCTCGTCGTCCCCTACATCGCCAAGGGCACCGAGACAGCGCTCCGCCAGGTGCCGACCAGTTACCGCGAAGGTGCGGTGGCGCTCGGCATCTCAACCGGACGCACCCTGCGCACCATCGTCCTCAAGGCCGCCCTCCCCGGCATCGCCACCGGACTTCTGCTGGCACTGGCCATTTCAGGTGGGGAGACGGCCCCTCTCCTTCTCACGGCGGGCTTCTCCAATCAGAACCCCACGCTGTCGCTGACCCATCAACCGATCGCCTATCTGACCTATCCCGTCTACAACTTCTACAACCAGACCAGCACCCACGGCGTCCAACTGTCCTATGACGCCGCCCTGCTCTTGATCGTGCTCGTGCTCATGCTGCTGGTATCGGCCCGGATCATCGTTGCCCGCACCCAACGGCACACCGAGGCCGGCGCCTAGTTCGACTCGCCGGTGTCGGCGGAGACCATAGGGTTGGGACCGCCCAACACACAAGGAGTAGCCGTGAGCGCAGGACCGGAATGGGGACCGCTGGCCCGATTGGCCGGAATATGGGAAGGGGACGCCGGGGAAGACGTGGCCTTCTCCAATGAAAAGGGCATCATCACCCTGACGCCGTACCGCGAGCACACCGAGTTGAAGCCCTTCGGTCCGGTGGAGAACGGGAGCCAGACCCTTTACGGCCTGGATTACCGGATGGCCGCCTGGCGGGGCGTTGAAGAAAACCCCTTCCACACCGAAGTGGGATATTGGCTGTGGGATGCCACCGACCGCCAGGTCATGCGCTGCTTCCTCATCCCGCGTGGCTCGGCCCTCATTGCCGGTGCGACGGTGGACGCCGATGCCACTTCCTACGTGATGCATTCCGAGGTCGGGTCTGAGACCTACGGGATCCTGTCCAATGAATTCCTGGCCGCCCAGGCCCGCACCATCAAGTACACCGTGTCCATCGACCTCAGTGAAGATGGGACGTTCTCCTACGAGGAGACCTCCATCATTGAGCACGGCAAGCTGCCCGAACACCTGAGTCATACCGACAAGAACACCTTGCGCCGGATCGCCGACGCCTGATGTGACCCAGTAGGGTCGGCACCGCTCCTGAGGGAGACCCGTTCGTAGGGAGGAACAGCATGTTCGAATGGTCCGAAGAGCAGACGGCGATCCGCGATGCGGTACGCGGCTTCGTGGAAAACGAGGTCAAGCCACTGGTCGAGGAACTTGAGCACGGCGACACCCCGCCCTACGAGGTGATCCGCAAGCTCTACCGGACGTTCGGTCTCGACGTCATGGCCCGCGAGGGATTCAAGCGTCAGCTGGAACGCAAGTTGTCGGACACCCCCGCCTCGGAGCGCCAGGAAGGTGGCGGGAGTGGGGCCGCCATGATGCTCATACCGATCATTGAGCTGTGCCACTACTGCCCGGGCATTGTGACCGCCCTCGGGGTGAGCACCGGACTGGCGGCCGGAACCATCATGAAGAGCGGGACGCCGGCGCAGATGGAGCGGTGGGGTCTCGACCTCCTCACGCTGGACAAAATCGGCGCCTGGGCCATCACCGAGCCCGATTCTGGTTCCGATGCCCTCGGCGGCATGAAGTCGACCGCCAAGCGCGACGGCGAGGAGTACATCCTCAATGGCAACAAGACTTTCATCACCAATGGTCCCTACGCCGACACAATCGTCTTCTACGCCAAGTTGGATGACGGCAGCGACACTCCCCTGCGCCAACGACAGGTGTTGACGTTCATTTTGGACAAGGGGATGCCGGGGCTGGACCAATCGAAGCCGTTCCGCAAAATGGGACTGCACTCATCGCCCACCGGTGAGCTCTTCCTGACCGACGTGCGGGTGGGTAAGGACCGCCTGCTCGGCGAGACCGAGGGGAAACCCGGGGGCAGTGAAGGACGGGAGAGCGCCAAGGGGAACTTCGTCACCGAACGGGCCGGCGTGGCTGCCATGTCACTGGGCCTGATCGAAGAATGCCTGAAGCTTTCGGTGCAGTATGCCAAGGACCGCCTGTTGTGGGAGCGTCCGATTTCCGAGTTCCAGCTCATTCAACTGAAGTTGGCCCGCATGGAGATCGCCCGGCTCAACGTGGAGAATCTCGTGTTCCGGCACATTGAGATGAGCGCAGCCGGCAAGAGCCTCACCCTGGCCGAAGCTTCGGCCATGAAGCTCTACTCAGCCCAGGCGGCGTCGGACGTGGCGATGGAGGCCGTGCAACTCTTCGGAGGCAACGGGTACATGGCCGAGTTCCGGGTTGAGCAACTGGCCCGCGACGCCAAGGTCTTCCAGATTTACGCCGGGACCGACGAGATTCAGGTCACCCACATCGCCCGCGACCTCCTCAGCCGTTGAGCCGATCGGATGCCGGTGGCTGATCTCTTCGACTCAAAAGCCATTGATGCCGTGTTCGACGACATGGTCGATCTGCGCCGGGCCGTGCACCGGCAACCCGAACTGGCCTTCGCCGAGCATGCCACCACAGCACTCATCCGCAGCCACATGGCCGCACTGGACATCGGCGAGAGCACGCGGGTCATCGACACCGGTGGCATCTTCATTATGGATGGGGGCAAGCCGGGGCGGACCGTGGTCATGCGGGCCGACATTGACGGACTGCCCGTTCAAGAAGACGTCGCCAACCCGCACCATTCCATGGTCGACGGAGCCATGCATGCCTGCGGCCATGACATCCACGTGGCGTCACTCCTCGGAGTGGCTTCAGCCCTCAGCTCCCGTCGTGAGGATCTTGCGGGCCGCTACATCTTCCTGTTCCAGCCAGGAGAAGAGGCCCTGTGCGGGGCCAAGAAGATGGTGGAGAACGGGGCACTCGACGTCATGACAGATGCCCGGCTGGTGGGATTCCACGTCACGTCTCAGCTGCCCACCGGGCTGGTGGCCCTGCGCGGCGGCGTGGCCATGTCCGAAGCCCATTCCCTTCGTTTCACGTTGGCTGGTCCGGGTGGGCACGGAGCCATTCCCACCGCCAAAGGTGACGTGATCAAAGCCACAGCGGACCTGGTGTCACGGCTGGGTACGGTGGCCGAAGGGTTGTCCTATGAAGGGGCCAGCTGCATATGCAGTGCCGGCATGCTTTCGGCCGGGACGGCAGTCAACGTCGTGCCCACCACCGCCACCGTTTCGGGGACCCTGCGCACCTTTACCGATGAGCAACGCACCGAGACGTTCTCCCGATTGCAGAACCTGTGCGCCACCATCAGTGACCTCCACGGTGTGACTGTCGAGGTCTCCATGCCGGAACGGACACCGGCCGTCGTCAATGATGCAGGGGTGGCCGACATTGTGGAAATGGAGGCACAGGCGGTGCTCGGAGCTGAGCACGTCATCCGGATGCCTCCATCGTCACCCAGCGACGACGTCAGTGAATTCCTCAACCACCTGCCCGGGTGCTACTTCTTTGTGGGAGGGGCCAGCGCCGACGGCACCAGCGGCATGCACCACAGCCCGACGTTCTCAGTGGAGGACGCTGCCCTTCGGGTCGGAGCCGGAGTAGTCCTGCGCAGCTCCTTGGCCTTGGCGGCTCCATGACCTCCTCGGATCTCTTTTCCATCGCCGGCAAGACCGCCCTGGTGACCGGGGGCACCCGTGGCATCGGAAAGATGATCGCCGAAGGGTTCGTCGAGGCCGGAGCCACGGTCTACATCTCGTCGAGAAAGGCCGATGTGTGTGAAGAGGTGGCGGCCGAGCTCTCCAAGAAGGGGACCTGCATCGCTATTGCGGCCGACCTTTCCACCGAAGCCGAGTGCCGACGCCTGGCTGACGAGATAGCAGCGCGGGTCGATCATCTCGACATTTTGGTCAACAACGCCGGCGCCACCTGGGGTACACCGTTGGCTGACTTCGATGAAGCGGCCTTCGAGCGGGTGCTGGCTCTCAACGTCAAGGGCGTCTTCCACCTCACCAAGTTTCTGGTCCCGCTGCTGCAGGCGGCCGGCACGGCGGACGCGCCAGCCCGGGTCATCAACATCGGGTCCATTGACGGCATACAGGTGCCCACATTGGAGACGTACTCCTACTCGGCCTCCAAAGCAGCGGTGCACCAACTGACCCGACACCTGGCCAAGCGGCTCGCCCCGGAAATCACGGTGAACGCCATCGCGCCGGGACCGTTCGAATCCAAAATGATGGCGGCCACCCTGAGTGCCTTCGGCGAGCAGATCGCCGCCAGCGCTCCCCTCAAGCGCATCGGCCGCCCCGATGACATGGCGGGGACGGCGATCTTCCTCTCGTCACGAGCGGGGGCCTACCTCACCGGGACCATCATCCCGGTGGACGGCGGCATCGCCACCACGCACTGAAGGGGGTCGCCGTGCTGTTGATCCACGAGGTCCACAAGGTCGCCGGAGCCCATGAGGAGGCGTTCGACGCGGCATACCGCGACGAGCTCCTTCCGACGTTGGGCCGGGAAGAAGACGCTCGATTGCTGTGGTACCTGCGGCTGGCCCACGGGAGTGGCGCGGCGTACACCGTGGTCACCATCACCGGTTGCCGGGATGCCGCCGCCTGGTCGAACCTGGCCGACCGGATGCGCCACGGGGACCTGCGGGATTGGGCGTCCAAGGTTGACGGCATGCGGCACCGCTGCCGGGCCAAACTCCTCGCACCCGTGCCCTGGTCACCCAGGCTGGAAATCGACCTGGGCGGCGTCCCGGGTCAAGCCCAAGAACACGAGCTGAGCTTGTTCATGGAAGATACGGCGTGGCCCTACCCGGGTGGACTCGATGCCTACCTGGAGGCAGCCGGCAGCCTGTACGACACCACGCTGGCCCGATCCAAGGAAGGCGGGCGGAGCATCATTGCCCTCGAAGCGGCCTACCAACCGGTCTACGGCTCGCACCAGAGCACTGAGGTCATCCTGTGGCAAAGGGTGGTAAACCAGAAGGCCTTGCTCCATTTGTTGGCCAACGACCTCCCCGTCTCGGCCACCGCTCCGGGAACGTGGATGCACAATGCGTTAGCCGTGCGCGACCAGTGGGAGAGCCGCATCCTGCGTACCTCGGATTGGTCACCGCTCTACTGAGATGAGCGACGGGTTCGATCTCTCGCGGACATTCGTCCACCTCGGGTTGGGGGCCAAGGCCACTCCACTGCCCGACTTCACCTGGACAGCCGAATGCCTTGAGAACTACGACGCCACCTTCGCCGCTGATGGTTCGGAGAGTCGCCTCGTCTGCGTCACACCGCAGCTCGCCACCTGGGACTCCTGGGAGCGGCACCCCGGTGGGGAAGAAGTGGTCTTCCTCATTTCCGGTCGGGTCGACATGATTCTCGATATCGAAGGTGTCGAACACGTCATTGCCTTGCATCCTGGCCAGGCGATGATCAATCCATGCAATGTGTGGCACACGTCCCGCGTACTTGAGCCTGGCTCAGCCCTCTTCATCACGCCCGGTCTGGGCACCGAACACCGCCCGCTCACCTAGCCGGCGCCAGGTCGTGCGGGCCCTGAGGAAGGTACCCGCCGGCAGCACGGATGGCCGCTCCCCACGGTTGGAGCAGATCGATCAACTGGGTGAAGTCATCACCCAACGCCCGCACCATGCATTCGCACTGGCCGTCAGTGGCCGTTTCAATCGATTCGCGAACCGACCGGCCGCGGTCGGTCAATCCACCGTCAGCCACCAACCCGCGGCCGACCAACCGCGCCTCGGCCCCATTGAGTTGCTCATCGGTCCAGGCACGCGTGCGGACATAGCTACGCATGGGCAACCCCCAGTAGAGCTCGGAGAGCAGACCGATCTCCGTGGCGTCGAAACCGGCGGAGATCCATGCTGCTGTGTGCGCATCGCCCCGGTACTCACGCAAGAGATCAGCCAAACGCCACATGTCACCGACCGGATCGCCTGGGAGTCCCAGGTGCAACAATCCGGCAAAGAGCGGTCGGCCTTCGGGCCGCAGTGGTGTCGTCGCCCGGGTCAGAAGTTCGGTGGCTCGAGTCAGGCCGGCCGGTTCGTCTCCGAGGATGCGCACCAGTTGCCCCGTGGCACCCCGGGTGCGTGCCGCGCAGATGGTGGCCGCGTCGCATCTGGTCCAACCCAGAGTCACGGCGGGAATGACCGCTTGCGGATTGAAGACGGCGAACGCGGCGGCCACCACCTCGCCCGGCACCTGGCCCATGACAGAACCCCGGCTGGTGAAGTAGGCCGGTCCATCGGGAAGGTGGACCCCGGTGGGGAGCACGGCCGGACTGGGTGAGAAACCAAGCTTTTCGTACTCCTGATGGCACTCGGCCGCGAAGTAGACCTGCCCAGCCACCGGCTCGATCGCCGCGGCCAGCAGCCGAGTCTGCAACCCGCATCCCTCGTCAGAGACCATGATCAGGCCACCTTAGGCCCGCCCTCGCCGGGGAGCTCAGCCTGGTGCCACTCCTGTCTGGTCATGCGCCAGGTGCAGTCGATGCCGACCTCGCCGGGGGCCACCTTCTCGTCCGGATGCTCGCCCATGAACTGGTACCCGAGGCGAGCCGGGACCCGGCCGCTGCGCACGTTGGCCCGGTCGTGGTGTATTTCAACGGTGGTCACCCTACCGAGGGCAAACGCAGCAGTAGTCAGAAGCCGGGCCGCCCGGGTGGCATGGCCGTGTCCCTGGTGATCGACATCGACCCAGTAGCCGATCTCCAACGACGGCTGGTCACCCCGGCGGGTCAATCCGGTGCCCCCGACAACCTCTTCACCCACCAGCATCGCCATGGGCGAGCCCTCGCCTGATTCCCAATTGTCCTGCCACTCTTCCAGCAGCGTGGCCCGTTGTTCGATGGTGAGCGGCTCAAGGGCGACCCAGGGCATCCACGGGCGGAGGTGCTCGACATTGCGCAGTACGGCCCGGTGGAGCATCTCGACATCGTCCGGTTTCCACAGCCGGATGACCAACTCATCGTCTCGCACCAGTTCGGGGAGCCTTTCCACCATAAGAAGTGACATTAGCGATGAAGGGTCTGGTGGCCCGGCCCGAACAAATGGTGGAACCGGCCTAGCGTCGCCACCATGACCGAGTTCGACGATCAGGCCTGGCTCCACCCTTCACCGGGATAGTGGAGGATGCGCCAGGTTGAGATCGCCGTGATCACCGGGGTGGCCGCCCTCGTCGCCGGCGGTAGCTTCGGAGGAGCGCTGGGCGGCCTGGCTGGCGCCACCAGCACCCTGATCGTGCTGGCCGGCGGAGGACTGGGTGCATGGTTCGTGCACCGCCGCTTCGCAGCCTGGCGGTACCAGGAGCGGCACGAAGACCTGATTGTGGCGCGCGGGGTCATGGTGCGAAGGATGTCCGTGGTCCCCTACGGGCGCATGCAGTTCGTCGAAGTCACCGCCGGACCCATCGAACGGGTGTTCAAGCTGTCGACCCTGAAGCTGCACACCGCGGCGGCAGCCAGCGATGCCCGCATTCCCGGGCTGGAAACTGATGAAGCCTCCCGCCTCCGTGACCGGCTGGCTGAACTCGGGGAATCCAAGGCAGCGGGAATGTGAGCGACGCGCCGGTCGTGACCACCAGTGGAAACTGGCAGCGGCTGCACCCTCTCTCCCCGCTGGCCCGCTTGGGAAGGCTTGTCCCCCTCATCTTCTTCGGCCTCGTGGTTTCTCTTTACCGCAACAAAGCAAGCGGCGGATCCGAGGAGATCTACTACGTGCTGGCGGTGGGAATCCTGACGCCCATCCTCGGTGTCGTCCACTGGTTGGTCACCCGCTGGAAGATCGAGGGCGACACCCTGCGGATTGAAACCGGACTGATCAAGCGTGATTCGCGCCGTCTCCCACTCACCCGGATACAGGCTGTCGACATCGTTCGCCCGCTCATGGCCCGAATGCTGGGAATTTCGGAGCTCCGTATCCGCCTGGCCGGGTCGGGGTCGACTGATGGACGTTTGGCCTACCTCTCCGAAGCTGCCGCTCTGGAGCTCCGTCATCATCTTCTTTCCGAACATCGTGAGGATCAGGCCGCCGTGTTCGACGCGTCAGTCGAACACCCCATGGCCAAGGTGGGCACGGGCCGCCTGGTGGGCTCGGTGCTCCTCTCCGGTGTCAGTCTCGTTCTGCTGGCCGCGGTGCTGGCTCTCCTCGTTCTGGACGACGTGGCCCCGCGGACAGCCGCCGCGGCGACCGGAATCCTGTTGATCTACCTGGTGGGGTTGGCGACCTGGGTGTGGCGCCGGATCTCGACGGAGTACCACTTCGAAGCCGTTGAAGCCCCCGAAGGTGTGCGCATCAGACCGGGGCTGCTCGCCACCACCTCGGAGACCGTCCCGTTCGCACGCATTCAGGCGGTGCGCCAGATAGAGCCGCTGTTCTGGCGACCTCTCGGATGGTGTCGACTGGAGGTCGACATCGCGGGTGGCAGCGGTCGCAACCAGCGCGGCGAGGGAGCGGGGGTAGCCCGCAAGGTGCTCCTCCCGGTGGGAACGCAACAGGAGGCTTGGCTCCTGGTGGATCGCCTGATCGGCGGCTCGAGGCCCCCCATGACCGCGCCACCGCGCCAGGCGCGCGCGAAGGCGCCCCTCAGCTTCCACTTTCTCTCGGCCGGACACGACGACAGGCGAGCCGTCTGTGTCACCGGGCGGCTGCGCGAGGTCACGGCGTGGGTGCCCCTGGAAAAAGCACAGAGCGTCCGCCGTACCCAGGGCCCTGTGCAGCGACGGCTGGGACTGGCCTCGGTCCACGTCGATGTCGCCGGTCGCGGCGCCACGGCAACCTTTCGGGACCGCTCAGTCGAGGAGTCCGATCACCTGCTCCACCAGCTGGCCGACCTCAGCCGGTCGGCCCGGCACCACCCTGTCAGCCCACCAGCGGTCCGAACCCCGTCCGGGAATGCCGGCGTGCCGCCCGGTTGGTACCCCGATCCGTCAGGTCGCCACCAGTTGCGGTACTGGAGCGAGGATCGCTGGACCGAACATGTCAGTGACGGTGGAGCGACCGCTCTTGACTCTCCCGCCTAAACGGGTGCCGCAGTGAAGAGCATCGGGAAGTGCTCAATGGACCGGATGGCGGGCGTGTACACCAGCGTGTGACCCGGTTCCAGCGAATACTCGGGAATGCGTCGGTGCCACTCGCGCAAGGCCACCCGAAGTTCCATCCGGGCCAGGTGTGATCCGAGGCAACGATGGACGCCGCCGCCGAAGGCAATGTGCCGATTCACTTCACGGTCGAATCGCACGGTATCGGCTTCCTCGAACTCAGCCTCGTCCGTGTTGGCCGACCCCAGCATGATCAGCACCGTGGAGCCCTTTTTGATGGGGCATCCACCCAGCTCGGTATCGCTCACCGCGACCCGGGCCACGCCCATGACCGGCGTTTCCCATCGCATCAGCTCTTCAATGGCCGACGGAATGAGACTGGGGTCGTCCACCAGCTGCTGGCGTTGTTCGGGGTGCTGCGCCAGAAACGAGAACATGCAATCGAGGGTGGCCGAAACGGTGTCGAGCCCGGCGATCAAGAAAAGGAAACAAATGTCGAGAATGTCCTCGCGGCTGAGCCGGTTCCCCTCCACCTCAGCGTCGAGGAAATGGGAGAGCAGGTCGTCCTTGCGATCCACTTCGCGCAGGTCGAGAATCTCATTGAAGTAGTCGTAGACCGAGTCCGCTGTCTCCTGCTGGTAGGCGTTGGTCTCCGGACTGCCGTACCCCTTGCCGGTCACGTGGTCGGGCCTGATGATGCCGTCTTTCATTTTGAGGAAGCGGTCGACCTCGTCGAGCGGGAGACCGAGCAATGTGAGAAAGACCTGCGAGGGGAAGGGGACGGAGAACTCCTTGCCGAAGTCAACCTCTCCCCGGTCGATGAAGCGATCGATGAGGTCATTCACCAGCACGGCTACTTCCTCTTCCATCGCCACCATTTTGCGGGGGGCAAAGAGCGGGTCGAGAAGCTTGCGGTACTTCTTCTGCTCCGGTGGATCGATCTGGAGCGGAATCATCGGCCGCTTGTTCTTCAGATCGACCGCATCCATGTTGGATGAGTAGATCTCCGGGTGGCGCAGCGCCTCGTCAATCACGGCCTTGGTGGAAAGGACGATGTCCGAGTCGTCAAGGGGCATGACCGGGCACTCCCGCATCAGTTTGAAGACCGGTTGGGGATTGGCCGCCATTTCGGGCTCCATGGCGTCCATCGGGTTTCCCCCCTGCACTTCGACTTCGGATACTGATTCCATGTGTCCTCTCGGTGGTGAACTACAGCGGTGGAGTGAGCAGAAAACTGTTGATCGACTGCACCAGGGTGCGATCGTCGGATTCGGGGATGATCCAGCTCGATGCGAACAGCCGCACAATGACATCGGCCAGCTGCTCGCGGCTCATCTCCCCCGACGCCACGGCGGGGACGGCGTCAAAGGCGTCGCCCAGCTGCTCGAGCAGGGCGGAGCGCAGGCTGGGGAGGTGCTCGAGCAGGTAACTCAGCACGAACCCCGGCTCTGACTCGAAAAGGGAGCGAGCCGGGTGCATGCGGATGTAGTCGAAGGCGAAATCCACCAGGGCACGGATGCGGTCACCGGGGTCTTGGACCGCGGCCAACGCGGCGGCCAGGCCCTGGTCGAATTTCTGCTCGTCATAGGCGGCTGCGCCGACCAGCAACAGATCCTTACTGGGGAAGTAGCGGTAGAGCGTGCCCCGGGATACGCCGGCCGCTTCGCTGACCTCCTGCATGCCGAGTCGCTTGACCCCCCGACGACCGATGAGCCTGAGCGCGGCATTGAGGATCCGATCTTCGGTGGAGCCCACCTCCGGCACGGCGGGGGATGCTCCCTGGGCCGGCACACGGTCCGACGGCTGCAGTGTGGCGGTCACTTATGACAGATTAGACACTATTCGTCCTCTTTGTCTCATCACCCCGTTTGCCCTGGTCAACGAACCCGCCCCGACGGTGCCATCCCCTACCCTGTTCGCCATGCTCCGGCGGAAATTGTCGTGAACGGGCCCGGTGTGGTCAGGGTGCTGCAGCGGTATCGGCGCATGGTGACCATGACGACGGGTGTCGCCTTCGCCATCGGCCTGTGCATCATTGCGGCGGAGCCAACGGTCCCGGTACTGGGACGGGCCGACCTGGTGAACGGCACCGGAGTGGCCACACTCTTCCTGGTGGGC
>Ga0302325_10024258_pt1 | contig 12622 bp, 10 predicted proteins | sample Palsa_T0_2_FD_201948 | JGI IMG/M metagenome (GOLD analysis project Ga0302325, IMG submission 201948) | Peat permafrost microbial communities from Stordalen Mire near Abisko, Sweden - Palsa_T0_2 | ecosystem: Environmental > Terrestrial > Soil > Palsa > Peat permafrost | place: Sweden: Abisko...
CAACGTGCTCGGCCGCCCCGATGGCCGAGCGCATCACGCCTCTCACCGAGTCGAGCATGGCTACGTCAGCCCGATGTCGCCCGAGGCCGACTCGTGCGCGCGCTCGCGGCGCGCGCCTTCGAGATAGATGATCGCGATCCCGATGAGCGCGCCGGGGATCGCTTCGAGCGCGGTGCCGATATGGGTCGCGTGACGTCCCGGGACGTGGAAGCCGTTGACGGCAAACCCGAACGCGATGGCGCCGAGGAGTGCGCCGATGAAGGCGCCGACGATCCCGCCCCAGTAGCGGTCAGGAAGCCAGATTGTGAAGTGCCACAGCGCAAGTCCCATCATCACCCAGGCGAGTAGTCCCATTGCCTACCTCTTCCGCCCGTGGCGGCGGTTGCGCGCGCCCGGCTTGCGGGGCGCCGGCTTGGGCTTGGGGATGTTCGCCATGCCGTCGTTCTCGGCGATGTCCGGCGCGGGCGCCGGATGCTCGGCCGCGGGCCCCGCCGGGTCGCGACCCGGCTCAGGCGCCTGCGGCGTGGGCTTCGCGGCCGGCGCCGCCGAACCGGGCTCTGGCCCGTTGCTGCGGGGCGCGGCGGCCGGGGGCCGGGGCTTGGCCTTGGCGCGTGGCGGGTCGGCGCTCGGCGGGTTCGCCTTGCGCTTGGTCAGCGTCGAGGTTGCACGCCCGCGACTCTCCTCGACCTCGAGGTCGCGCTTCATCTGCGCGAATTCGGCCGGGGAGACCGTCTCTGGCTCGGGCTGGGTGAGGCGGCCGGTCCGGCCCCCGGCCTTCGGCGTCGGATCGACATCCGAGCGGGCGTCGGCATATGGGGGCACCTCGCCGAGCTCCTTGACGATCCGACGGCGCCGGTTGATGAAGCTCGGCTCGCGCTCCTTCCAGTGCGTGAGCACGGGCGAGGCGATGAAGATCGACGAGTAGGCGCCGGAGGCAACCCCGATGAGGAGCGCGAAGGCGAAGTCCTGGAGCGTCTGGTTGCCGCCGAAGAGGAGCAACGCCACGACGGGCAGGAGCGTGCAGAAGGTCGTGGCCATCGACCGGGTGAGCACCTCGGACATGGAGCGGTTGACGATCTGGGAGAACGCGGCGCGCGGCATCCTCGGGATGTTCTCGCGCACACGGTCGAAGACGATGATCGTGTCGTACATCGAGTAACCCAAGATCGTGAGCAGGGCGGCGACGGTGTCCGTCGTGACCTGCCTTCCGGTCAAGGCGTAGACGCCGGCGGTGATGAGCAGGTCGTGCATCAGCGCGATGAGTACGGGCACCGAGAACTTCCACTCGAAGCGCAGCGCGATGTAAGCGGAGATCACCAGCAGCGAGGCGATGATCGCCTCGATCGCGCTGTTGGCCACGGTCTTGCCGAAGGTCGGGCCGATCGACTGCTGGTCAAAGCTCTTGACCGAGCCGAACCGGCTGCTGAGGTCGGTCTCCAGCGTTCCCACCGCCTTGGGCGGCAGCTCCTTGTTCGAGGCCGCGATCTGGAAGACGTACGAGCCTAGGCTCTTGTTCTTGACCTGCTGCACCTGCGCGTCGGTCGCGCCGAGCTTGCTCAGGATCGACTGGACCTGCTGCTGGGTCGCGGGCTTGGCCACGCTCGCGGTGATCCGCGTGCCGGAGGTGAAGTCGATCCCCAGGTTGAGCCCCTTGCCGCCGATGGCCAGCGCCCCGATGAGCAGGATGCACCCCGACATGGAGAAGAAGTACTTCGACGCGCCCATGAAGTCGAAGCGCCACACCCGCTTGGCCTTGCGGGCCCCGATCGCCGCGCTGCTCCCGATGGCGCGGGAGTTGCCCATCGTCATGAGGATGGCCTGGGTCGCCATCACCGCCGTGAAGAGCGAGACCATGGTGCCGACGCCGAGGGTGAAGGCGAAGCCCTGGACGTCGGAGGTGGCGAGGACGAAGAGGATGAAGGCGGTCAGCAGCGTAACCACGTTGGCGTCGATGATCGCGGTCAGGCCCTTCTTGTAGCCCTCGACGATCCCCGCCCGGATCGAGCGGCCCGCCCGTACCTCCTCCTTGACACGTTCGAAGATGACGATGTTCGCGTCGGCCGCGACCCCGATGGTGAGGATCAGGCCGGCGATCCCTGGCAGGGTCAGGGTGACCGGGATGAGCTTGAGCAGCGCGTAGAAGTAGATCGCGTAGGCGAACAGGGCGCCGGTGGCGATGAGCCCGAGCATCCGGTAGAAGACGAGCAGGAAGATGATGATCACGAGCAGGCCGGCGAGGCCGGCGATCAGGCCCTGGTGCAGGGCCTGGCTTCCCAGCGTGGCCGACACCTGGGAGGAGGAGATCAGGCGCAGCTTGATGGGCAGCGCGCCGTCCTGGAGGAGCTGCGCCAGGTCCTGGGCGCTGGTGATCGTGAACCCGCCGGTGATGTCGGCGCCGCCGCTGCCGCCGATCCCGTCGGGATACTGGTTGAAGTCGATCGACGGGACGGTGATGAGCTTGCCGTCGAGCGCGACGGCGAAGTGCTGGTTATAGCTCTGGCCTGGCGGGCTCGCCGTGAACCCGCGCTTGGCGATCTGATTGGTGACGTTCGAGAACTCCTTCTGCCCCGTGGAGGAGAAGGAGAACTCGACGTCGGGGTTGCCCTCCTGGTCGGTGCTCTGCGAGGGGCTGGTGATGTCCGTGCCCTGGAGCGCGAAGTCGTCCTTGAGCACGTAGAACTGTGCCTCGGGGGAGTTGGGCGGCGTCTGCTTGCTCGCGCTGGGGTCGACCGCCTGGAGCACGACCGTTCCCTGGGGGACGGTGATGAGCTGGCCCTGGGAGAGTGTGACCCTGTTCCCGAACGCCTGCTTGAGGTCCTCCTGGATGTAGGTGGTATTGCTCTCGGGGCCCGCCAGCAGGCAGTGATCGCCGATGATCGGCGTCGTGTGCAGCGACTGCGCGACGAGCTTGCAGCCGAGGCTCCCGGATGCGCCGAAGAGGTAGTAGAGCGGGCCGAGGTGGCTCTCGGTCTTGGTGGCGGGAGCGGTCGGCTGCTTATTGGCGAGCACCACCGCCTGGTAGAGGCCGACGCTGCCCATGCCCGGGCTGCCAGGGGCGACGGCGTTGGTCCCCTGGCTGATCGTGACCGCGGTGGGGTCCTGGGTCTGGAGCTCGCTCGCGACCGATTTGCCGGCATCGGCACCGCTAGTGATGAGCGCGTTCTTCTCCCAGTCGTAGAAGTAGAGCTGCGCGGTGGTGCCGACCTGGTTCTGCGCGCGCTGAAGGTCCGAGATGTCGGGGAGGCCGACGGTGATGTCGTTGCCGCCCGTGGTCTGGATCTCCGGCTCGGCGACACCGAGCTGGTCGACCCGCGTGCGCATGATGTTGACCGCCTGAGTGAGGGCGGCGGGCGTCACCTTCGGGACCTGGGCCGAGGGCTCGCCTTGATAGATGAGCTGGACGCCGCCCTTGAGGTCGAGCCCGAGCACCGTCTTCTTGGTGAAGATCACCGCCAGCGAGGCGGCGATGAGCCCGGCGACCAGAAGCAGGATGAAGCCGTTGCGCTGGCGGTCGGTCATGGATCAGGCGTCGTAATGCGTCGGGTGCTCAGTGGTGGTTGGTCGGGGTGAGCACGATGAGGAGCCCACCGTTCTCGTCGTCGTAGGCCGGGAAGAGGTCGGCCACCGCCTTGGCGCCGTGATTGGCGGGGCCGTGCGCGGTGATCTCCACCGGCTTGCCCTGGACCCGGACCTCCCATTCGAGGGCCGTGCTCACGTGATCGGTGCCGTCCTCGAACTTGAGCCCGAGAACCTCGGTCACCGGCTGGCCGATGACCTGCTCGGTCTTGAGTCCGGTGAGCTCGAAGGAGCCCTTGCCGCAGTCGAGCATCTTGCCTTCGGCGTCGAGCGCAAAGAACGCGGCGTTGGGAGCCGGGTAGTAGTCGTCGAGGAGCTCGAACATGTATCCGAAGCCGCATTTCTCGCAGCCCCTGGTCTCACGGCGAAAGCCGGCGGTACGGTCGGCGGCCATCATGCGATGTCCGCAATGGGGGCAGATGAAGTGGTACTCGTGGGGCATCGAGGTGAGGATAGACGGACGGGGCCGAAGACCGGGGCAGCCTCGGTCCGCGTTCCCGCCGACCGCTTCACATCAGCGTGAGCGCCCCCTGGGCCTCGAGCCCGAGATGGTCGAAGGCGCGCCGGGTCGCCGCCCGCCCCCGGGGGGTACGCTCGAGCAGCCCGCACTGAAGCAGGTAGGGCTCGTATACGTCCTCGATCGTGTCCTGCTCCTCCCCCACCGCGACGGCCAGGGTCGACAGGCCTACCGGTCCGCCCCCGAACTTCTCGCACAGGGCGCGGAGGATCTCCCGGTCCAGGCGGTCGAGTCCGAGGGCGTCGACCTCGAGCAGGTCCAGGGCAGCGGCGGCCAGGGCCCCGGTGACCACGCCGTCGCCCCGCACCTCGGCGTAGTCGCGGACCCGCTTGAGGAGCCGGTTCGCGACCCGCGGCGTCCCTCGACTCCGCGCGGCGATGGCCGCCGCCCCCTCGTCCTCGACTGAGATCTCGAGCAGCCGCGCCGACCGGCGCACGATCCGAGCGAGTTCCTCGGGTCCGTAGTGCGCGAGCCGGTGCTGGATCCCGAAGCGGTCGCGCAGCGGCGTGGTGAGCAGCCCCGTCCGCGTGGTTGCGCCGATGAGGGTGAAGGGCGGCAGGTCGAGCGTGACCACGCGGGCGCCGGCGCCCTGGCCCACCGTGATCGGCAGGCACCCGTCCTCCATGGCCGGATAGAAGGTCTCCTCGAGCGCCCGCGGGAGGCGGTGGATCTCGTCGACGAAGAACACCGAGCGCGGCTCGAGCGCGGTGAGGAAGGCGGCGATGTCCCCTTTGCGCTCGAGCGCCGGCCCCGCCGTCTGCACGAAGGGCACATCGAGCTCGAGGGCGACGATCTGGGCCAATGAGGTCTTGCCCAGTCCCGGCGGGCCGGCGAGGAGGACATGATCGAGCGCCTCGCCCCGCGAGGCCGCCGCCGCGATCGAGATCGCGAGCTGGTCCTTGAGCTGCTCCTGTCCGACGAAGTCCTCGAGCCGCCGCGGGCGCAGCGAGCGCTCGAGCTCGTCCTCCTCCTCGAGCGCCTGTGGGGTCTGGATGCGCGCGGCGGTACTCATCGGCGCGCGGTCCTGAGCGCGTGGGCGATGAGATCCTCGGCGCGGTCGCCGGGGGCGCCGTCGAGCAGCTCATCCGCCTCGGCCGGGCCGAAGCCGAGGCCGAGCAGCCCTTCGCGAGCGAGCGTTCTCGGATCGTCGGTGCGGGTGACCGAGATCGAGCCGCCTTCGGGGATGCTCACCCCGACCTTCTCGCGGAGCTCGACGATGATGCGCTCGGCCGTGCGCTTGCCGATCCCGGGCACGGCCTGGAAGCGCGCGGCGTCGCCGGCCGCGAGCGCGGCGAAGAGATCGCGGGGCGCACCGGCGGAGAGCACGGCGAGCGCGACCTTCGGGCCCACCGACTGGACCCCGAGCAGGAGCAGGAACAGCTCCCGCTCCTCCTCGGTCGCGAATCCGTACAGCGCGAGCGCGTCGTCGCGGACCACGAGATGGGTGTGGAGCAGGACGTCGTGGCCGATCGCGGGCACATGACGCAGCGTCTCCGAGGAGACGGCCAGGCGGTAGCCGACGCCGCCGCAGTCGATCACCACATGGTCGGATCGGCGGACCGCCACGCGCCCGGAGAGGAGGGCGATCACCGCGCCGCGACCGCCTGTGCGAGCGGCATCCGGTTGGCGTCGCAGATCGCCACCGCGAGGGCGTCGGCGGCATGGTCGGGCTCGGGCGCCTCGGGCAGGCCGAGGAGCCTGCCGACCATGCGCTGCACCTGGTCCTTGGCCGCGCGCCCGTTCCCGCACACGGCGCCCTTGACCTGCTGGGGCGTGTAGGAACGGCAGGGGACTCCACGCATCCCCGCCGCGAGGAGCACGACTCCGCGGGCCTGCCCGACGGCGAACGCGGTGCGCACGTTGGCGCCGAAGTAGAGCTGCTCGATGGCCAGGGCGTCGGGCGAGTGCTCGTCGAGCACCTCGCCGACGCGGACGTGGATCTGCACCAGGCGCCGCTCGAGCGCGAGCTCGGCACTGGTCTCGATCACGCCGCCGTCGAGGGCGCGCAGCCGCGAGCCGATGCTCTCCACAACTCCATAACCCGTGCTCGCGGTGCCGGGATCGATTCCGAGGACGATCATGAACTTCGACATTCTGCGTCGGAGCCCGGACGCCTTCCTCGTGCGCCCGGAGCGCCGCGAGTTCGCCGCCAGGCGAACTCGCACCGGACGCGAAGCGTCCGCGCGAACCTCGCCAGGGAGGCGAAGCCTCCCCTCCGCCTGTAGCCGACATCGGCTTCTGCCGATACCAACTCTGAATGTTTGCCCGTGGCAATCAGGGAGAGGTGCTCAAGGAGCTCGAGTGGCTGCGCGAGCGCGTGCGCGAACTCGAGGCCGAGCACGCCCGCGGGCTCCGGCTCGACTCCGTCACCGGGCTGCTCTCCGCCCGCGCCCTGCGCGGGCGCCTGGCCGAGGAATGCGAACGGGCCCGGCGCTATCAGCGCCCGCTGTGCGTCGCCGTGCTCTCGGTCGACGACTTCGAGGCGCTCGAGCTCCGACACGGATTCAAGGCCGGCGACGAGCTCGTACAGGCCTTCGCCGCGCGTCTGCGCGCCACAACGCGCTCGCACGACCTGATCGGACGGACGGCAAGCGCCGAATTTGCCGTTCTCCTCCCCGACACCGACGCCGAAGCGGCGCTCCCCGGGCTCGAGCGGCTCCTGGTCGAGCTCGAGCTCACGGGCGAGGGGACGATCCGCGCGGCCGGGGCCTCGATGGGCATCGCCGCGCTCCAGCGCGGAATGAGCGCCGAAGGGCTGCTCGCCAGCGCGCGCCAGGCCCTCGGGCACTCGCGGGCCACCGGCGGCGGCCGGGCGACGATCGCGGCCGAGTCCGACGCGGTGCTCGATCCGGCCAAGGCCCCCCAGCGCGAGGCGATCGAGGCGCTCGCCGTCGCCCTGCTCGAACGCGACCGCTACACCGGTGAGCACTCGGCGGCCGTGATCGAGATGTCCGCCTCGGTGGCGCGCACCCTGGGCTGCAACGCGGTCGAGGTCGAGCGCGTACGCTCCGCCGCGCTCCTGCACGACATCGGCAAGGTCGCCATTCCCGACGAGATCCTCCACAAGCCGGGCCCGCTCACCGACGAGGAATGGCTGCTCATGAAGCAGCACCCGGTGATCGGCGAGCGCATTCTCCGCGTGCTCCCCGGGCTGGGCCCGGTGGCCCGGATGGTGCGCCACGAGCACGAGCGCTGGGACGGAAACGGCTACCCCGACGGCCTCGCCGGTCCCGAGATCCCCTTCGGGAGCCGGGTCATCATCGTCGCCGACACCTACCACGCGATCACCTCGGACCGCCCCTACCGCGAGGCGCGGTCCCACGGGGTCGCGGTCGAGGAGCTCACGCGCTGCGCCGGGACCCAGTTCGACCCCGACGTCACCGCCGCGCTCATCGGCCACCTGTACGGCCGCCGTCAGGGCGGCGCAATCTCGGTCTGAGCTCCGGGCGCTACGGCAGCTAGCGGCCCACGCAGGCGTTCACGACCGTGTCGCCCGGCCGGGTGACGCGGATCACCTTCCAGATCCCGGCGCGTGCGATGAGCTGCCCGCGCAGGCCGAAGTCGAGCTTCGTGGGAGCCCCGCCGTTGATCGGGTTGCGCGGCGCGAAGAAGGCGAGTGACGGGTGGCGCATGGTCGTGTCGACCTTGGTCACCGTGAACACGTGGGTGAGGGGGACCCGGAGCGCCCAGGCCAGGCTGGTCTGCACCGAGTGGTTGACCGCGGCGCGGCTCGACGGGCAGGGGAAGACCGCCTTGGTGCCGCCGGCGGCGTGGACGGCCGCCACCATCTGGTTGTAGATCGATACCGCCCGGTGCGTGATCCGCATCTCCGGGCCGGCCGCCGAGACGCGGCCGGCGAAGAAGGGCACGGCGATCGCCACCAGGACCACGGCGACGGCGAGCGAGCCGAGCCCGCCGCCCGCGAGGAGGGCGAAGCGCACCACCGCCACCCCCGCGAGCACGGCCGCGACGGCGGCGGCGGGGAGCATGAAGCGCTCAAGGCCGGGATAGCCGTCGGCCGTCATCGCCTCGACCACGGCCACGTAGGCGAGCCCGGCGGCGGCGAGGGACACGATCAGCCAGTCGCGTTTGCGGATCGCGAGCAGCGTCACGGCCAGGGCGCCGATCATCACCGGCCACACCGACAGGTTGGTGGCGCGCTTGAGCACCGTGAGCTCGGGGTGCGCGCCGAGCTGCCCGTTGTAGAGCAGGGCGTGCTGGGATGAGAGCAAAGGCTCGCCGGAAGCGATCCACGGCGGGACGAACCAGCCCACGGGAATGGCGAGGATGCCCGCCACGAGGATCAGGCGCGTGCTGAGGCGGGAGTCCTTGAAGAAGAGCCAGAGGGCGTAGAGACCGACGAAGAGCCCGGCCTCGGGACGCATCAGGGCCAGCGCCACGCCGGAGAGGAAGGCGGTCCTCCGGTGTCCGGCCAGGTGGCGCTCGATCGCGAACAGGGTCGCGGTGACGACCATCGGCTCCGAGGTCCCGCGCCACATGTAGTGCGTCCACTCCGAGGTAAGAAAGACGCCGAGGACGGCGAGCACGCCCGCGATCGGCCCCGCGAGCCGCCAGCGCTCGGAGGTGGCGAGCCGCGAACCGAGCCGGTAGGCGGCGAACAGGCCAAAGAACCCGCCCGCCCGGGCCAAGCCGACCCACAGCTTGGGCGCCGCGCTCCCGAAGAACCCGAACAGCGTCGTGAAGATGACCGGGAACGGCTTCCACGACGGGCCGCCGCCCGTGATCAAGGGCTCGTGGGGGCCGATCACGTGGTGCGCGAGCTCCCAGCCCCACACCACCCAGGCGAAGGGGTCGTAGCTGGGCAGCGTGGGCAGGGTGAAGGCCGAGATGAAGCCGAGCGCCAGGCAGGCAACGAGCCCGATCAGCGTCGGGGACGACCACGCCCGACGGGCGAGGCCGCGCACACGGACGTCGGTGGAGGACTCAGAATCGGACGAGCGCAAGGGCGGCTGGTCGGCAACGATCTGGCCCCCCGCATACTCGCGGGCGGGCATGAGACGGCCGGATTGTAGCGATGCTCCAGGCGTGCCAGCGCACGGTGCGACCGGGACTCGCTTTAATCTCGGTGCCACCGATTGCGGCGCGACGATTCCCTCCCACCCGCGCCGCTGGCTTCGCTTTGCTTCCGTCCACCGCCCGCTCGCTAACCGCCGCCGTCCTAGCCGGACTCGCCTTCGCGGCGGGTCCCGCCGTCGCGCACGCGGCCTACCGTCCCACGACACCGGCGCCGAGCGCCAACACGCGCGACGGGTGGACGAGTCGCTATCTCCTCGACGGTGCCTGGCTCTACCGCCCTGATCCGTCGAACTCCGGCCTCGCGCGGAGGTTCTGGCGCGACAGCGCCTCGACGGCGGGGTGGTCACCGGTCGCCGTCCCGAACTCGTTCAACGCCGGCAACGCTTCGACCGCGAGCTTCTACGGCTCGGTCGGCTGGTACCGGAAGGACTTCTACGTCCCCAAAGGTCCAGCGGGCGAGCAGTGGATCGTGCGCTTCGAGTCGGTCAACTACCGGACCGAGGTGTGGCTCAACGGGCATGAGATCGGTACCCACGTGGGAGCCTTCCTGCCCTTCGAGTTCACCTTGACGGGTCTGAAGACCAAGGGAGTCAACCGCCTCATCGTCCGGGTCGACAGCCGGCTCGGGCCCGGGGACCTGCCCGCCGGGCCCTACGGCAGCAACAGCACCCCGGCCGTGGGCGGCTGGTGGAACTACGGCGGCATTCTCGGCGACGTCTACCTGCGCCCGGTGCAGGACGCGAACCTCGAGCAGGTGATCGTCCGGCCCGAGCTGCCGTGCCCTACGTGCACGGCGACGATCGACGAACAGGCGCTCGTACACAACGTGGAGTCCAAGCCCGAGGCGGTCCGCCTACGCGGCTCCTTCGGCGGGCGCTCGATCAACTTCGGCACGGCGACGATCGCCCCCGGCGCCAGCTGGACCGCGAACGCGACGGTTCGCGTCCCCCATCCCCGCCTCTGGGCTCCCGGGAGCCCCACGCTCTACCGGGCCAGCCTCACCCTGACGGGATCGGGCGGGCAGGAGCTCGCCGGCTACGTCACTTGGAGCGGGATTCGCAGCATTAAGGTGGTCGACGGCTTGCTCGAGCTCAACGGGCGCCAGCTCCACCTTCGGGGCATCGGACTCCAGGAGCAGAACGCGACGACGGGCGGTGCGCTCACGCCCGCCCAGATCGAGCAGCTCATCGCCTGGGTCCGCGAAGTCGGCGCCGACCTGATCCGGGTGCAGTACCCGGCTGACCCCTTGCTCGAGGAGCTCGCCGACCGCTACGGGATCCTCATCTGGTCGGAGATCCCCGTCTACCAGGTGATCCCCAAGTACCTCGCCCAGGCGAGCACCGTCGATCTCGCGCACACCATGCTCGAGGACAACATCCTCGACAACGAGAACCATCCCTCGATCCTGGTGTGGAGCGTCGGCAACGAGCTCACCACGCCCGCCGACGCCTCGGAGGCGAGCTACATCGCGGGCGCGACCAAGCTCGCCCATAAGCTCGATCCCACGCGACCGGTCGGCCTCGCCGTCGAGGGCTGGCCCGGGGTCGCGTGCCAGGCGGCGTACGCGCCGCTCGACGTGATCGGGCTCAACGAGTACTTCGGGTGGTACGACGAGAACGACGGCGCGACCGCCGACCGCGCGGGCTTGAGTCCATACCTCGACTTCTTCCGCTCCTGCTATCCCCATCAGGCGATCTTCGTGAGCGAGTTCGGGTTCGAGGCGAGCCGGCCCGGGCCGGTCGAGGAGTACGGGACCTACGCCTTCCAATCCGACGCCATCGGCTACCACCTCGGGGTGTTCGACGAGAAGCCGTGGCTGGCGGGGGCGGTGTACTGGGCCCTCCAGGACTTCGAGTGCCGGCCCACCTGGGCGGGCGGCAACCCCCTCCCCGACCCTCCGCTCTTCCAGAAGGGGCTGCTCGACTCCAGCGGGCAGCCGAAGCCGGCCTTCGCCACCGTGCAGCAGGCCTACAAGGCCACCGTCCAGATCGCCGCCCGCCGAGCGGTCCGGGCTATCCGCCGCTGAGGCGGCAGCGCACGAGCGTCGCGATAACCCTGAACCCGTCGCGCCCGGTGAGCTTCTTGCCCTCTTCGTTGGAGCGGGCACGATAGTGCACGGGCACCTCGTAGATCCGCTCGCCACGCTGGACCAGGCGAGCGGTGATCTCGGGCTCGATCGCGAATCCGGCGGCGCGGAGCGGCAGGCTGCGGAAGATGTCGGTCCTGATCATCTTGTGGCAGGTCATGATGTCGTGGAGGTAGACGTTGAAGAGCATGTTGCAGGCCAGCGTCACCCCCTTGTTCCCCATCACGAACAGGAACGAGTGGCTCGTGTAGCCGTCGAAGGCGCGGACGCCGAAGGAGGCGTTGGCGCGGCCGTCGAGGAGCGGAGGCATGAGCAGCGCCAAGTCCGCCGGGTCGTATTCGAGGTCGGCGTCGAAGATCGCCGCGTAGTCCCCGGCGGCATGGGTGAGCGCCGTGCGGATGGCGGCGCCCTTACCCTGGTTGGCCTCGTGCTCGTAGAGCCTCACGCGCTCGTCCCACGCTCCCTCGCGGAGGATCTCGCGCGTCCCGTCCGTCGAGCCGTCGTCGACGACGATGAGCTCGAAATTGGTCGGGAGCTCGGTCGCGAGGACCTCGGCGATCGCCCGCTGCACGCGCTCGCGCTCGTTGTAGACGGGCATGAGGATAGAAAGCATGGGCTTGGCGTGAGGGCGGGCGGCGGGTGACTCGGGTCCGGCCGCGGGGGCGGCGATGCTAGCCGATCACCGGCCTGGGTCGCGCTGAGGGAAGATTTCACCCGATGGACTTCGAAGCGGCCGGATTACTCGAAGGTCTCGCGGGCGAGGACCGCGCGGCGCGCCTGGATCTGCTCGAGCGCCTGGCCGCCGACGGGGTCGGACTCGACGAGCTCACGGCCGCGGTGGCCGAGGACCGGCTCGCCCTGCTCCCGGTCGAGCGGGTGTTCGGCCCGCGCTACACGGCGACGGAGATCGAGGAGCTCACGGGCCTGCCGGCGCGGCTCATCACCCAGGTCAGGCGGGCCCTCGGGCTGGTCGAGCCGGCGGCCGATGATCGGGCCTTCAGCGAGGAGGACCTGGCGGCGGCGCGGGCGACGGCGCTCGCACTCGAGGTCGGCATCGCCGAGGAGTCGATCATCGAGCTCACGCGCGTCCTCGGCGAGGGCATGGCCAGGCTCGCGGCCATGCTCGCGGAGATCTTCGGGGAGACGTTCCTGCACCCCGGGGACAGCGAGCGCGACGTCGCCCTGCGCTTCGCGGCCATGGCCGAGGAGCTCACTCCCGCCACCGGACCGATGCTCATCGCCGCGCTCAACGCCCACGTGCGCGACAGCGCCCGCCGCGGCATCATCGGGCGCGCCGAGCGCGAGCGTGGTCACCTTTCGGTCGAGGAGGAGACGGCCGTGTGCTTCGTCGACCTCGTGGGCTTTACCTCGCTCGGCGCCCAGGTCGGAGCGGAGGAGCTCGGGAC
>Ga0302325_10024259_pt1 | contig 12622 bp, 12 predicted proteins | sample Palsa_T0_2_FD_201948 | JGI IMG/M metagenome (GOLD analysis project Ga0302325, IMG submission 201948) | Peat permafrost microbial communities from Stordalen Mire near Abisko, Sweden - Palsa_T0_2 | ecosystem: Environmental > Terrestrial > Soil > Palsa > Peat permafrost | place: Sweden: Abisko...
CGGACGCATCACCTGCTTCAGCAGCTTGAAATCGAGTAGCAGCCCGGTGGAGTCCAGTTCCCTGCCCCGCAGCGTCAGCCGAACCTTGTAATTATGTCCATGAGGATTCTCACACTTGCCGCGGTAGTTGCGCAGATAATGCCCCGAGGAGAAGCCTGACTCGACCGTAACTTCATACATACTTTACTGATTGTAGCTGGTTTATTTCCGGTTTTTGGGGCGTCTCAGGCGGGCGAGCCCTTCCTGCAACTCGCGCCGCATGCGTTCCTCGCTGCGGCGCTCCACCTGTTCAAACATCGCGGTCAACAAACCGGCCAGAGCGGAAAGCAGAGAGACAAGCAGGAGAACCAGGCTGGCCACCTTCCACTGGGAACCATTCGCCGGCAGACCGGGCTGCAGAGGGTTGGGTACCAGGCTCATGCCGCAGGAAACGAGCGAAAACAGCAGCAGTGAAGCCGCCAGGAGATACAAATTGCGGGATGTGGCGGGTTTCATAGCAAGTGCTTGCTAAGGGTTTCAGCCGTCCCTTGCGGGACTGACTCGTCTTTATAAGCCAACCCAGGACTCCGTCCTGGGCTATTTTCAGACCGTCCCTTACGGGACTCAACTGCGGGATAATCTGCGGTTCTCTCCATTAGGATTCAACTTCATAGAAACTCTGCGGTTCTTTCCCTTACGAAGCTCAACTCCGGATAAATCTGCCGCCTTCAACCTCCTGCAAAGAAATTCTCTACGTCTCTTATATCCCGGGTTACCCGGTAAGGTGGCAGGCTCTCCAGGAACACCTTCCCGTAGCGCTGCCGCTCGATGCGCGGATCCAGCAGCACCAGCACACCCCGGTCTTCGAGCGAGCGGATCAGCCGGCCGAAACCCTGCTTCAGGGTAATGACCGCCGCCGGCACTTGGTAATCAAAGAATGGATTGGCTCCCGACGCAGCAACGGCTCGCATGCGCGCCGAGACCACCGGATCCGTGGGCACAGAGAACGGCAGCCGGTCCACGATCACACAGCTTAACTGCTCTCCCTGCACATCCACCCCTTGCCAGAACGAAGAGGTCCCGAAGAGCACGGCATTCGGAGTGTTGCGAAACTCCTCCAGCAGCGCTTTGCGCGGCGCGGTTCCCTGCAGCAGACAGGGATAGTCGAGCTCCGGCAGGAGGCGCTCGTAAAGATCGCGCATCTGCTGGTAGCTGGTAAACAAACAGAAAGCGCGGCCCCGGGTAATGTCCAGCACCCGGCGTATGCTGCGGGCCGCCTGGGCGCCGAAAGTGGGCGCGCGCGGATCCGGCATCCCGGGAGGCAGATAGAGCAGCGCCTGCTCCTCATAACGGAAGTGAGAAGGCACCACCAGCTCCCGAGCGTCCCGCAACCCCAGCCGCTTGCGCAGGTGAGCAAAGCCGCCCTGCACGGTCAGCGTCGCCGAAGTCAAAATTACGCTGGAATATTGCTCGAACAGCAATTCAGAAAGCAAATCGGAGACATCGATGGGCGTCGCCTGCAGATAGGTATTGCGTGCCCGCCGCTCGATCCAGAATACGGTGTTGGCGTTCTCCGACTCCATCAGAAAACGCAGATGTTCGCGCACATCGCCCACGCGCTTTTTCAAACCCAAAGACTCTTCCACGCCGCGCAGCCTCTCCAGCTCTCCCTCCAGCCGGTGCAGGGCGTTCAATACCCCCAGGTAGACGTCCCCATGTTCCTCCAGGAACTGCGCGCGCTGCTCGAACGGCATGCGGCCGTCTCCCTGGAATCCACCATTCCGGGGGAGCGCGGCGAAGAACATCCTTCCCCGCTCTCGCAGCATTTCTCCACAGCCCTTCAGAGCAGTGGAGTGGGCCTGCCGGGCGCGCAGAACCGCTTCCACATCGCGCACCAGCTCTTCCACGCGCACATTGCTTAGACCGACGCCGAAGTAGCTCGAAGCCACATCTTCCAGCTCATGAGCCTCGTCGAAAATAACCGCCGCCGCTTCCGGCAGCACGCCCGCGTCCGGCGCCGCCCGCGCCTGTTGTTTGATGGCCATGTCGGCAAAAAAGAGATGGTGATTGACAATGATCACATCGCTTTCCAGCGCTCGCCGCCGCATCTCGGTGATGAAACATTGTTCATAGTTGGGACAGCTTTGCCCCAGGCAGGCATCGCTACGCGCGTCCAGCTTGGCCCACACCTGGCTCGACTCCGGCAGCGCGTCGATCTCGGCCCGGTCTCCGGTCTGGGTGGTCTTTTCCCAGGCCGCGATCTGCTGGTACTGATCGATCTCTTCCAAGCCGTTGAGAATCGGCTGGTCGCGCAGGGCATACAGCTTATGCCGGCAGAGATAGTTAGCCCGGCCCTTCATGTAACAAACGCGGAGCGGGCCCAGCAGCGACTCCAAAAAAGGCACGTCGCGGAAAAAGAGCTGCTCCTGCAGGTTCTTGGTTCCAGTGGAGATAATCACGCGTTGCCCGGTGCGCAGCGCGGGCAGCAGGTAGGCCAGGGTTTTGCCCGTCCCGGTACCGGCTTCGACAATCAGATGCTTGTTTTCCTGCAGGCTGCGCTCGACCGCCCGGGCCATCTCCAGCTGCCCGCGGCGAAACTCATAGGGCAACGCGGAGTGCGAGAGCATACCTCCGGGCGAGAAGAAGTCGTGCAGCGAGGGCAACGGTTGAGCGGAGATGGTGGCGGTCGACACTGGCAAGCCCGGTAAAACTCTAAGTCTATACGGTGGGGTGGTGGTTGTATGAAAGACTGAAATGGAAGATGAAGCCAGTTAAGGGAACCAAAGCAAGAAAGCCCAAGCCGCACTCTCTGGGGGGGAAGCGGGCCGCGAAGGCGAAAGCCGCAAGCCGCGCCACGCCCGCCACCCGAGGCCAACATTCGCGTGCCGAGGTGAAGCGCGGTGTAGCGGCGAAAGCTGCCGCCGAGGCCAACGCCACGCGCCTAGGCAAGCTGCGCAAGCGTCCCGTGCAGCGCCAGGGGCCGATGCCGCGCATTGAAGCCGAGTTCCAAGAGCCGGCGGAGCCTGTCACCCCACGCGAGCCGGGGGTTGACACTTCGACGTGGCCGGTCGTGGCCATCGTCGGCCGCCCCAACGTCGGCAAATCCACGCTGTTCAACCGGCTCACCAGCTCCCGCCGTTCCATCGTGGGCGATGAGCCCGGGATCACCCGGGACCGGATTTATGGCGAGATCGAATGGTCCGGCCACCATGCCCGGGTGATCGACACCGGCGGCATCCTGCCTGATGATCCGGAATTAATTCCGTCGGAAATCTTTCGCCAGGCCCAGGTAGCGCTCGACGAAGCTGATTCCATCGTGATGGTTGTGGACGGGCGCACACCCTTGGCCGCCCCGGACTATGATCTCGCCCGCATCCTGCTCCGCGGCGGCAAGCCGCTCTTGCTGGCGGTCAACAAGATTGACACCGAGCGCATGGAAGACCAAGTCACCGAATACCGCCGGTTGGGTATTCGGGAGATACTGCCTATCTCCTCGGAACACGGCGTGGGTATCGGCGACCTGCTCGATCATGTGTTCGCTACGCTTACCTTTCCTCCGCAGGAGGCGATCGAAGTAGAGGTAACAGAGGAAGGCGACAAACCCCATCGCACTCACGGCGAGTTTCAGCAGCACGAAACCTCCATCGCTATTATCGGGCGCCCCAACGTCGGCAAGAGCACGCTGCTCAACGTACTTACCGGCTCCTCACGGGCGATCGTTTCGCCTATTCCGGGGACCACGCGGGACGCCGTGGATGAAGTGATCGAATACGACGGCGGCCGCTTGCGCTTTGTCGATACCGCCGGCATCCGGCGCAAGGGCAAAACCAAACTGATGGCGGAAAAGCTTTCCGTCGTCATGGCGCGCCGCCACCTGGAGGCGGCTGACGTGGCCCTGCTGGTGATCGACGCCACCGAGGGAGTTACTTCTTCCGACGCCACCATCGGCGGCTATGCGCATGAGAGCGGCCGCTCCGTGATTCTGGTCGTGAATAAATGGGACCTGGTGACCACCGGTCGAACCGATGGCAAGCCGCCCGCCGATAAAGAGATCTTCGAAGAGCAATTGCGCAAGGTGCTCAAGTATCTGGCCTATGCGCCCGTGGTGTTTATCTCCGCCGCCGAGGGTAAGAACATTCACACCGTGCTCAAGCTGGTGAAAGAAGTGGCTGCGGAGCGGCGCAAGCGGGTTTCGACCGGGCAAATGAACCGCTTCCTGGAAAAGATCGACTTTCAGCGCGCCACCGTTCCGGCGGCCAACAAGATGCGCATCTTCTACATGACCCAGGCCGCCGTAGCCCCGCCGACTTTCATCCTGTTCACGAATCGGCAGGTTAAGCTGCACTTCGCCTTCGAGCGCTTCCTCGAGAATCAGATTCGCGCTGCTTTCGGCTTCCGTGGTTCCCCAATTTGGTTCAAGGTGCGCGCCAGGAATTAGAGCATTTTCGCTTCTGGTGTACACAGGGCAAGGCACCTCGGCGCGGCTTTTCCTTAAGAAAAGACGCACTACGCCAAACTTACTTGTGCAGCGTCGAAGTGAAAATGCTTTAATCTGCACCTTTTTTGCTATTCCCCGTCCAATTGATTCATGGGATCGTCGATGAATTCTGAATAGGGAGTAGTGCCATGTTGAACTCCATTGGTTCCTGGCTGTCCATTATTGCCTTGGTGATCGGGCCCTTCTCAATTGGCGTCGTGTTTGAAGAAAAGCTGCAACGGGCCAACCGTGAACTTGGCTCGCGGCTGCTGCGGAGATACTAAATTCATTTCAATCAGACTTGCCTTTGATGAGAATAAGCGCCACGCTGGCAACAATCAGCGCGGTGCCCAAGAGCATGCGCGCAGTGACTACCTCACCCGCGAAGAAGTAGCCTAAGGCAACGGCGACTACAGGATTGATGTAGGCATGGCTGGCGACGCGCGTAGCCGGCATGCGCCCCAACAGCCATACAAACGCACTGAAGCCCACCAGCGAGCCGGCCACCACCAGGTAAAGAAGAGCGCCCGCGGCCTTCGCAGAAATGTGTGGGAAGGGATGCATCTCTCCGGTAACCGCAGAGAGAATGAGCAGAATCGCGCCCCCGAACATCATCTCCGCCCCGGCGGTAATGCCCTTCGACTTGGGCAGCGCTAAGGAGCGCGTGAGCACCGCTCCCAGCGACCACGCTGTCCCTCCCCCTAGAATGGCTACGCAGGGCAGGATGGCCACGTGCTGCGCATTATGCAGCATCAGCAACACGACTCCGCCAAATCCTGCCGCAATCGGCAACAGAAGGTTCCAGCGGAAACGCTGCTGGCGGAAGACAAATACCTCGAGGACGATGGTGATGAGCGGGAGTGTCGCCTCCAACACGGAGGTGAAGCCCGAAGGGGCGTATTGTTCCGCCCAAAACACCGGCCCGTACGTGGCCACGAACATCAGCGAGCCGATCCCGACTAGGCTGCCCCACTCTTTGCCCATGGGACGGGGCCGCCCGCACAAGCGCATCACGACGTAAAGCAGCGTGCCCGCGAGGAAAAACCGTATGCCGGCGGCAAAGAAGGGAGGCACTTGCTGCACGGCTATGCGAATCGCCAGGTAGGTCGATCCCCACAGAACGTAGATAGCCGCAAAAGCAAGGAAGACCCGAAGGTCGATCGGGCTTTTCTGTTTCTCCGTACTAACCATCGTAGTGTTCATGACTGGTTATATTGTAACCCCTGATGAAGTAACCACTGAAATAATTTTTGGGAGTTATAATGAAGCATGAGTCAGCCCTTCAAGTTGTATGCCGGGCACCCGGCGCTGGAGCTGGTGAACACCCTCGACCTGCGATTTTCTGCCAACCCGATGGAACTGATTCCTGGTTACAGGGATCTCCTTCGCCTGGCCACGCAGTTGGAACTGCTGACTGCGGAACAGGCACGCAGACTGATGCGTACGGTGAGCGACCGCGACGCGCAGCGAGTCCTGGCTTCCACGGTCGAGTTGCGCGAATCGCTGGCGGCTGTTTTCTACACCTGGATTGAAGGTGGCAAGCCACCCGCAGCCGAACTGGAAACGCTGCAGAAGCATTTCCAAGCCGCGGCCCTGCATCGCAGCCTGCAAGCCGGCGATGCGCACTTGGCATGGAGCTGGGCGGGAGCCGAACGGGAAGCGGAGTATCCGCTATGGAAGCTGACCCACTCGGCAGCGGATTTGTTGGTCTCACCAGATGCGGAACGGGTCAAAGACTGCGGGGATCCAACCTGCCGCTGGCTATTCCTCGATCTAAGCAAGAACCACACCCGGCGTTGGTGCGACATGAAGACCTGCGGCAACCGGATGAAGGCGCGCCGATACCAAGCGCGCCTCCAGGAGAACGAATCCTTCTGAACAAGAAAACCGCAGATCTCTCCACTACGCCGCGTTGTAAACTTAAATTTCTGACGATGCACTCCATCCGCCCCGCCACTCCCGCCGACGTTCCTTTAATCCTGGAGCTTATCCGCGCACTCGCCACCTACGAGCGCGAGCCGGACGCGGTCAAGACCACCGAGGCCGACCTGATGCGCGACGGCTTCGGCGAACACCCCTGTTTCGAGTGCCTGATCGCCGAAAGCGAACACGGCGAACCCGCCGGCTTTGCCCTCTACTTCTACAACTACTCCACCTGGCGAGGCCGCTCCGGCATCCACCTGGAAGATCTATTCGTCCTCCCTCATTTCCGTGGGCAAGGGATCGGCAAAGCTCTGCTCGCCAGGGTGGCCGCGCGCGCCGTGGAGCAGGGCTGCGTGCGCTTGCAGTGGGACGTCCTGGAATGGAACCAGACCGCCATCGACTTCTACCAGGGAATGGGAGCACAGTTCCTCAACGAGTGGCGCATCATGCGGGTCAACGACCAAGCGATCCAGTTGCTGGCGGACCTGGCAACCGAGCCCGCCCATTGAGCCGGATTCGCGTCATCGGCGGCGGCCTGGCCGGCCCTGAGGCTGCCCTGATGGCGGCTCGCGGCGGCTGCGAGGTCGACCTCTACGAGATGCGCTCCGTGGTGGACGGCACGCTCCGCTCCACGCCGGCACACCAAACGGCAGACTTCGCAGAGCTGGTCTGCTCCAATTCACTCAAATCCGAAAGCGAGAACACCGCGCCCTGGCTGCTCAAGCAGGAAATGCGCCGCGCCGGATCCGCCCTGCTGCACTGCGCGGATGCAAGTGCGGTGCCCGCCGGACACGCTCTGGCCGTCGACCGCGTCGAATTCTCCCGCCTGGTCGCCCGCGCGATTGAAGAGGAAACCCGTATCACGGTCCACCGCGAAGAGGTAACCGCACTAGACCCCAACCAGATCACCATCGTGGCCACCGGCCCGCTGACTTCGACTCCACTTTGCGCCGAGCTTGCCCGGCTGACCGGCAGCGGCCAGCTCGCCTTCTACGACTCCATCAGCCCCATCGTCGAAGCCGATTCGATCGACATGGAGCGCGTCTACTTCGCCGCCCGCTACGACAAAGGCACCGCCGATTACATCAACTGCCCCATGTCCAAAGAGGAATACGACCTCTTCTACGACGCCCTCACATCCGCCGAAGCCGTGGAAAGCCGGGAATGGGAGAAGCTGGAATACTTCGAAGGCTGCCTGCCGATCGAGGAACTCGCGCGCCGCGGCCGGGACACCATGCGCTTTGGGCCCATGAAGCCGGTCGGGCTGCGCGATCCGCGCACCGGAAAAGTGCCCTGGGCGGTGGTGCAATTGCGCCGCGAGAACCTGCGCGCAGACTCCTACAATTTGGTCGGCCTGCAAAACCACCTGAAATTCGGTGAACAGGCACGGGTTCTGCGCCTCATTCCGGGTCTGGAAAAGGCAAAATTCCTGCGCTTTGGCCAGATCCATCGCAATACCTACGTCAACGCGCCCCGGGTGCTCAGCGAAGCCCTCTCGCTCCGCGATCACCCCAACATTCTGGTCGCCGGGCAACTGTCGGGGGTGGAGGGCTACACCGAATCGATCGCCACCGGCATGCTTGCCGGGCTCTATGCCGCCCGGCTGGTGAGCGGCGAACCCATCCCTCCCGTGCCTCGGCCCACCGCGCTGGGTTCCCTGGTGCACTACATCACACATGCCCGGCCTGATGACTTCCAGCCGGCCAACATTACTTTCGATCTGCTGCTGCCGCTGGAAGAAGCGATGCGCAAGCGGGTACGTGACAAGCGCGAGCGCCACCGCCTACAGTGCGAGCATGCCCTCGAATTTTTCGACAAATGGTGGGAGCTTTTTTCGACGGTGAACGCCTAACTTACATCCAACTACGGCAGCGGGCGCTTCGCCCCCGGCTTGAATTGTTTTTGCCTTCCATTTAACGTGGTCGTTGCTATACGGGCGAACTATTTGAGGAGATCGACTATGCGTTCGAAAGTTAGTTTATGGCTTGCTACCGTTCTGTTCGTCCTGGTTCCGGCCTTTGCGCACGGCCAAGACACCACGGCCAAGATCCACGGGCACGCCCAAGATCCGGCGAACGCCCCCATTGCCAACGGCCAGGTCATGCTGAGTACCGACGGTAAGACCCCGCTCTTCACCTTTCCCACCGATGCGAACGGCGATTACAAGGGAGAGGGCATTAAGCCCGGCACCTACTACGTGACGCTCATGGCCACGCCCGGCAAGGCGGTCGACCGCTTTGACAATGTAAAGTTCACTGCCGGAACCGACACCCTGCAGGATTTCGATCTGAGCCGCCCCGAATACATCAAGAACTTGCCTCCGGAGCAGCAAAAGGCGTTGCAAGAGGCGAAGCAGAAGAACGCGGAAATCAACAAAGAGAACCAGGCCGTGGGCAAGCTGAATGACCTGCTCAAGCAGGCGCGTGCCGACAACGCAGCCAAGAAGTACGACGAGTCAGTTACGCTCATGCAGCAGGCCACGACCATGAAACCAGACGCGGCGGTGCTCTGGCTGGAACTCGGCATCGCGCAAACCGGGCTGAAGAAATACGACGACGCCGCGGTTTCGCTGAAGAAGGCACTCGATCTCGACACCGCTTCCAAGAAGCCGAACCCAGAAGTCCAAGCTGCCGACAACAACGCCTTGGGCGAGGTTTACGCCAACACCAATAAGATCACCGATGCTACCGCAGCCTACGATGCGGCGGCCAAGTTGCAACCTGCGAATGCGAGCATGTTCTACACCAATGAGACGATTGTGCTCAGCCGGGCGGGGCAAACCGACGCGACCATCGCGGCTGCGGACAAGGCGATCGCCGCCGACCCCAAAAAGCCAATTCCCTACTATCTGAAGGGACAAGCCCTCATCTCCAAGGCCACGGTGGACCCCAAGACGCAGAAGATTGTCGCGCCTCCGGGCACCGCCGACGCCTACAACAAGTATCTCGAACTCGCCCCCGACGGACCCATGGCCCCGGAGGCGAAGTCGATTCTAGCGGAGATCGGGGAGAAGGTTAACACCAAGTACTCCGCTAAGCACTGACGTTGATGCTGAGCTATGCGGACGCCAGCCGCGTGGTCCGCGAATACGCGGACCGGCTGGCGCCGCAGGGTCCTATGGAGCCGGCGGGGCTTCTGGATAGCCTAGGCAGGGTGCTTGCGGAACCGGTCCGTGCGGACCGCGATCAACCGCCATTTCCGCGATCGACGCGCGACGGGTTTGCCTGCCGTGCCGCCGAGTTAGAGGCGGGCTCCCCTCTTGAAGTTTTGGGATTGATTCGCGCCGGAGACGTCGAGGCGATTGAGGTCACCTCGGGGAAGGCAGTCGAGATCATGACTGGGGCGCCCGTTCCCGTCGGCGCCGATTGTGTGGTCATGCTCGAGCATGTACACCGCGAACGCGGCACGGTCCGCCTCTCTCCAGACCGCAAGATAGCTTCCGGAGAAAATATCGTCCCCACTGGGGCTGAAGCCCGAGCAGGAGAAGTGATTCTGCCGCGAGGCACGCGCATCGCCGCGGCCCAGATAGCAGCCGCTGCAGCCTGCGGTGCCGCGGAGCTAACCGTGTTTGCCCAGCCGAGGGTTGCGATCGTCGCCACCGGCGACGAGTTGGTCGAGCTCGACCAGCAGCCCCTGATCCAGCAGATTCGCAACTCCAATAGCTACTCACTCGCGGCGCAGGTGACCGCCGCAGGAGGCATTCCGGTGCGGCTGCCAACTGCGCGCGATGAGAGGGAGCATCTTGAGTCCATCATCCGCACTGCGCTCGATAGCGACCTGCTATTGCTCTCCGGTGGCGTTTCCATGGGAAAGTACGACCTGGTCGAGGAGGTGTTGCTCTCGCTCGGGGCCGAGTTCTACTTCACCGGTGCGTCGATCCAGCCGGGCAAGCCAATCGTTTTCGGCAAGCTGGGGGAGATTCCCTTCTTTGGGCTTCCCGGTAATCCTGTATCGACCATGGTTACTTTTTCGCTTTTCGTCCGGCCGCTGTTGGACGCTCTCAGCGGTGACACCTGCCGCGGACCCCGCTTTGCGCAGGCCCGCCTGGGGAGCGACGTACGTGTAAAGACCGGCTTGACGCGCTTTCTGCCGGCCATACTGCGCGACCTCACCGTGAATCCGGTCGCCTGGCAAGGCTCAGGAGACCTTGCGAGCACGAGCCGAGCCAACTGCTTTCTCGTAGTGCCTGACGACCGCACGCAACTCACTGCCGGCGAGACAGTCACCATCCTGCTATAGCTACCCCAGGCCAAAAGACATCCATTTAAGAGCGGAATGAACGGTACAGGACCAGCGGAACCCGTTTGGCGGGAGACGTGGTTGTTCATCCCGACCGTAGCGGAGGGACCTGCAGTTCTACGGAACCTTCATGGATAGCCTGCGGTCGGGTTCTATGATGTGTGTAGTACCAGCGACTCGAAGCCCACACCATGGAAAAGCTCTCCCACTACAACCCCGACGGCAGCGCCCACATGGTCGACGTCAGCGCCAAGCCGGCTACCCGCCGCGAAGCGGAAGCTTCCGCCTTTGTCGTGCTCTCCGACGCAGTCCTGGCTGCTCTGCCACAAAACCCCAAGGGTAACCCCCTCGAGGTGGCCCGCTTTGCCGGTATCCAAGCAGCCAAACGCACCGCCGACCTGATTCCCATGTGCCATCCCCTGCCTTTGAGCTTCATCGACGTATCGGCGACGATCGTTGCTGGGGGTATCGAGATTCACAGCACAGCAGCGACCGTAGCCGGCACCGGGGTCGAAATGGAAGCCCTAACCGCAGCCGCAGTAGCCGCGCTCACCGTCTACGACATGTGCAAGGCCATGGATAAATCCATCGTCATTCGCGAAGTTCAGCTGGTGCGCAAATCGGGAGGCAAAAGCGGAGAATATATCCGCACTTAGAGCAGTTTCGCAATTACTGTGGACTCAAAAAGATCGCGAGGTGTGGTTTTCCTTGGGAGAAAACCACGTAAAGGCCTGTCGCTTCGGTCTACACCAATTGCGAAACCGCTCTAGACGTTCCGCCGGAAGCACCGCGGGTCGTGATCATTCACCATCCCGCACGCCTGCATCCAGGCATACACGATCACCGGACCCACAAACTTGAACCCGCGCTTCTTGAGCGCCGCGGAGATCTCCTCCGACAAAGCGGTCTTCGGAGGCACGTGTCCGGATTTGTTCTTAATCGGCTTCCCTCCCACCATCCCCCAAACGAATCCCGAGAAGTCTTCCCCGCTCGCCCTCATCTGTTCGTAAATGCGAGCGCCCGCGATGGTGGCTTCAATCTTAGCCCGGGCCCGAATAATCCCCGGGTTACCCATCAGCCTGGTGATGTCCGCTTTGCCGAATCCCGCAACCTGGGCCGGATCAAACCCGTGGAACGCCTCGCGAAAAGCCTCGCGCTTCCGCAACACGGTGATCCACGCCAAGCCGGCCTGGAACCCCTCCAACATAAGCAGCTCCCAAAGCGCCCGGCTGTCGTGTTCCGGCACTCCCCACTCTTCATCGTGATAGACGCGGAGAAGCGGATCGCTCTCTGCCCAGGCACAACGGCGCGGCTCACTCATCGAACGCCGGCCGCAAGCTCCTCGCGCACCATGGGGGCAACCCTCGTGCCGAGTATGTCAATGGCATGCATCATCTTGGTATGCGGAAGCGTGGAGACACCCATCTGAAAGGTGATGCGCGAGATGCCGCCCAACGCCTCGTTGATGTAAAGGATCTTCCTGGTGACCGTCTCCGCGTCACCTATAATCAGCGCTCCCGTAGGACCACGCGTGGCATCGAACTGCGCGCGCGTGGTGGGCGGCCATCCCCGTTCTTTGCCGATCTCGGTGAAGGTATGAGCATATCCAGGGAAAAAGTCCTCCGCCGCCTGCTGGGTGGTGTCGGCGAGAAACCCAATGCAGTGCAGCCCCACGCGCAACTGCTCGGGAGCATAGCCAGCGCGGCGTCCCGCCTCGCGGTAGAGTTCAATATGAGGACGAAAGCGATGAGGTTCGCCGCCAATGATCGCGACCATCAAAGGCAGGCCCAGCGCACCGGCGCGAGCAAACGAAGCAGGCGTACCCCCAACCCCCAGCCAGATAGGCAGCGGATTCTGTAAGGGCCGCGGATAAACGCTCTGCCCGGTAAGCGCAACGCGGTGCTTTCCCGACCAATGAATTTTGGTCTTTTCCCGAAGCTTCAGCAGCAGATCGAGCTTCTCCGCAAAAAGCGAATCGTAGTCCTCCAGATCAAGGCCAAACAG
>Ga0302325_10024260_pt1 | contig 12621 bp, 11 predicted proteins | sample Palsa_T0_2_FD_201948 | JGI IMG/M metagenome (GOLD analysis project Ga0302325, IMG submission 201948) | Peat permafrost microbial communities from Stordalen Mire near Abisko, Sweden - Palsa_T0_2 | ecosystem: Environmental > Terrestrial > Soil > Palsa > Peat permafrost | place: Sweden: Abisko...
TCGCGCGCCCGTGCTGGATCGCGTTGACGCGCCGGGTGGTGAAGCTCTTGCCGTCGCGAATACGGTCCACTTCATAAATAATCGGCACCTTGGGATCGCCGCCGAGCAGGAAATACGCATGCAGCGAGTGCGGCGGCCGCGCCGTGACGTCTTCCACCGTGCGGCAAGCCGCGACCAGGGCCTGGCCGATGACTTGCCCGCCGAACACCCGCTGCCAGCGCGATTGCGGGGACCGGCCGCGGAACAGATTCACCTCCAGCGGCTCGAGATCGAGGATGCCGAGGACGTCTTGAATGGCCGTCGTCATGCAATAATTTCCAATCTGCCGCGAGGAACCCCGAAACGGCCGAATTCGCACCTTTTCCGCGCGATGCTATGCTGCCCTCCGACGGCGGTCCAGAAACGCCTTGCAGCAAGCGTGCGCAATGCCCGGCCGAGAAGACCATATCGACGTGCTTATCGCCGGCGGCGGCTTTGCCGGGCTGACGCTCGCGATCGCCTTGCGGCAAGCGCTCGGATCGGGTTTCTCGGTCGCTCTCGCCGATCCGATGTTCGGCCGCAGCCACGCCGACGACGAGCGCGCTTCCGCCATTGTGACGTCGGTGCGCCGGCTGTTCGAAACGCTCGGCATTTGGCAGGCGCTTGCCGGCGAAGCCCAGCCGATCCTCGACATGGCGGTCACCGACAGCCGGCTTGATGACGCAGTGCGGCCCACGTTTCTCACGTTCGGCGGCGAGGTCGAACCCGGCGAGCCGTTCGCCCACATGATCGAGAACCGCTTCCTGATCGGCGCGCTGGAGACGAAAGCGCGCGATCTCGGCGTCGATTTGCGCGCAACCGCCGTCGCAAATTCCTCTCCCCCCGCGAGTGGCAGCGAGCGGCGGCGAGGGGAAGATGACGGTTGGATTGGTGTGACGCTCGCCGACGGCAACGAGGTTGCGGCACGCCTATTGGTGGCCGCCGACGGCGCCCGCTCCTCCATTCGCGAGCGCGCGGACATCTCAGTGCATGGCTGGAATTACGCTCAGTCCGCCATCGTGATCAATGTCAGTCACGAGCGCAGCCACGATGGCCGCGCCATGGAGCACTTCCTGCCGGCCGGCCCGTTCGCGATCCTGCCGCTGAAGGGCAACCGCTCGTCGATTGTGTGGACCGAGACGACTGCGGAAGCGAAACGTCTTGTGGCCTTGCCCGATGACGCCTTACACGCCGAACTCGAACGGCGCTTCAAACTTCATCTCGGCGAGATCACCGCCGTCAGCGCGCGGCGCGTTCATCCATTGGGATTTTTTGTCGCCCGTTCCTTCACCGCCGAGCGCATTGCCCTCGTCGGCGACGCCGCGCACGTCATTCATCCGATTGCGGGCCAAGGCCTCAATATGGGGCTCAAGGACGTCGCGGCGCTCGCGGAAGTGATTGTCGATGCCGCGCGACTGGGCCTTGATCCCGGCGCAGCGAACACACTGGAACGCTATCAGCGCTGGCGCCGGTTCGATACCATGACCATGGGACTTGCGACCGACGGACTCAATCGCCTGTTCTCTAATCGCTCCGATGTGTTGCGCGTCGTTCGCGACATCGGGCTGGGTCTGGTCGACCGGGTACCGAACCTCAAGCATCTTTTCATCCGCGAAGCCGCGGGCCTCGTCGGCGAAGTGCCGAAATTGCTCCGCGGCCAGCCGCTGTAACCGTTCATGACGTTCAATCACATCGCAGTCGTCGGCGGCGGCGCCTGGGGAACGGCGCTGGCGCTGACATGCGCTCGCGCCGGCCGCAAGGTGACGCTCTGGGAGCCCGATCCGGCTCACGCCGCGCATTTGCAGCGAACGCGCACCAGCAAATTTCTTCCCGGCGTCACCCTCGACGACGCCATTGTTGTCGCGGGCGAAGCCGCCGCAGCCGCCGAACCTGCGGCTCTTCTCGTGGTCGTGCCGGCGCAAGCGGTGCGGGCCGTGGCGCAATCCTTGGCGCCTTTGGTCACGGCAGAGACGCCCATTGTGGTCTGCGCCAAAGGCATTGAGCGCGGCAGCCGGAAGTTCATGACCGAGATTATCGCTGCCTGCATGCCCACCGCCCTGCCGGCGATTCTGTCCGGACCGAGCTTTGCCGCCGACGTCGCGCGCGGCCTGCCGACGGCGGTGACGCTCGCAGCGCACGACGAAGAGCTCGCCAGCGAATTGGCGCAAGCGATCGGATCGGCGCGGTTTCGGCCCTACCACTCCGGCGATGTTCGCGGCGTCGAGATCGGCGGCGCGGCCAAGAATGTCCTCGCCATCGCCGCGGGGATTGTCGTCGGACGCGGCATGGGCGCGAGCGCCGCCGCTGCGCTGACCACGCGCGGCTTCGCCGAACTCATGCGCTTCGGCAGGGCCTACGGCGCCCAGCCCGAGACGTTGATGGGGTTGTCCGGCCTCGGCGATTTGATCTTGACCTGCTCGAGCCCGCAGTCGCGCAACTTCACCTTCGGTGTCAATCTCGGCCAGGGACAGCGGCCGGACGCTATAAATGCCGGCTTGGCCGAAGGCGTTTATACCGCCGGCGTCCTCGTCGACATGGCGCGCGAGCGCAACGTCGACATGCCGATTGCCACCGCCGTTGTCGCGCTTCTTGACCGCAAGCTGACGGTGGATGAAGCCATTGAGTCATTACTGACGCGGCCGCTTCGCGCGGAGGGGTAGAATTTTTGGCCGTCATGGCATGACGGAGCAAGAATGTTGGAGGAATGTCATGGCGTATTGGCTGTTGAAGACGGAGCCCGAAGCATTTTCCTGGGATGATCAGGTCAAAAGCGGCGCCAAAGGCGAGGCGTGGACCGGCGTGCGCAATTTCACCGCGCGGCGCCATCTCCAGGAAATGAAGAAGGGCGACAAGTTCTTCTTCTACCACACCGGCGACGAGAAGCAGGTGGTCGGCATCGGCGAAGTTATCCGCGAGCATTTTCCCGATGCGACCGCCGGCAAGGGCGAGCCGTGGGTCGCGGTGACGACGGCGGCCATTGAGCCGCTGAAAAAGCCGGTGACGCTTGCCGCCATCAAGGCCGAGCCGAAATTAAAAGACATGGCGCTGGTGAAATACTCGCGGCTCTCGGTCCAGCCGGTGACGGCGGAGGAATGGAAACTCGTTTGCAAGATGGGTGGATTATCCGCGCGCTGAGCGCCGCCCTTTGGATCTGTGTCAAGGACCACACAAGCCTGTTTCACTGAGACTTTTGGAGCGCTTGTCCACGGCGACAGCGCTGCCGATAATGGCCGCAAGGGGAGTGAACGCGCCGGTTGAAGCGCGTTGCCTGGAGGACGAAATGTCGGAGAAGGTTTACGAGGTGCCGGCCGAATGGGCGAAGCGCGCCTTCATCAACGGCGCAAAATACCAGGAAATGTACCAGCGCTCGCTGGCCGATCCCGACGGCTTCTGGGCGGAACAAGCAAAGCGCCTGCATTGGTATCGGGCACCGACCAAGATCAAAAATACGTCGTTCGATCGGTCCAACGTCTCCATCAAGTGGTTCGAAGACGGCACGCTGAACGCCGCCTACAATTGCATCGACCGTCATTTGCACACGCGTGCCGATCAGGTTGCCATCCTCTGGGAAGGCGACGATCCGAAAGACTCCAAGAAGATCACCTACAAGGAGCTGCACGATAACGTTTGCCGCTTGGCCAACGTGCTGCGCAACAGAAACGTCGCCAAAGGCGACCGCGTCACTATTTATCTGCCGATGATTCCCGAAGCCGCGTACGCCATTCTGGCCTGCGCGCGGATCGGCGCCATCCATTCCGTCGTGTTCGGCGGCTTCTCGCCGGATTCACTTGCCGGTCGCATAGAAGACTGCAAGTCGAAGGTCGTCATCACCGCCGACGAAGGTTTGCGCGGCGGACGCAAAGTGCCGCTCAAGGCCAACACCGACGCCGCCATCGACAAGGCCGGCGGCGTCGACCACGTCATCGTCGTCAGGCGCACCGGCGCAGCCGTCAATATGTTGCCCGGCCGGGACGTCTGGTACGACGAGGCCGCCGACATGGTGACGGCGGAATGCCCGTGCGAACACATGAACGCGGAGGATCCGCTGTTCATTCTCTACACGTCGGGCTCGACTGGAACGCCGAAGGGCGTGTTGCACACGACCGGCGGGTATCTGGTGTTCACCTCAATGACGCACCAGGACGTGTTCGATTATCATGACGGCGATATTTATTGGTGCACCGCCGACGTCGGCTGGGTCACCGGCCACAGCTATATCGTCTACGGGCCGCTGGCGAACGGCGCCACCACGCTGATGTTCGAGGGCGTGCCGAATTATCCGACGACCTCGCGCTTTTGGGAGGTGATCGACAAGCACAAGGTCAATATCTTCTACACCGCACCGACGGCGATCCGCGCGCTGATGCAGGCCGGCGATGATCCGGTGAAGAAGACCTCGCGCGCTTCGCTGCGGCTCCTCGGCTCGGTCGGCGAGCCGATCAATCCGGAAGCCTGGGAGTGGTATCACCGCGTCGTTGGCGACGGCCGCTGCCCCATCGTAGACACCTGGTGGCAGACCGAAACCGGCGGCATTCTGATTACGCCGCTGCCGGGCGCGACGCGATTAAAGCCGGGTTCGGCGACGCTGCCGTTCTTCGGCGTCGTGCCGCAAATCGTCGATGCTGAGGGCAAGGTGCTGGAAGGCGGGGCGACCGGCAATCTCTGCATCGCGGACTCATGGCCCGGGCAGATGCGCACCCTCTACGGCGGCTATTACTGGATCACCGGCCGCGTCGACGACGTGATCAACGTCGCCGGCCATCGCATGGGCACGGCCGAAGTCGAATCGGCGCTGGTCGCCCACCCAAAGGTGTCGGAAGCCGCGGTCGTCGGTTATCCCCACGACATCAAGGGTCAGGGCATCTACGCCTATGTGACGCTGATGACCGGCGAAAAGCCGAGCGAGGAGTTGCGCAAGGAATTGGTGCAGTGGGTGCGAACCGAGATCGGCCCGATCGCTTCGCCCGATCTTGTTCAGTTCGCTCCCAGCCTGCCGAAGACCCGCTCCGGGAAAATCATGCGCCGAATCTTACGCAAGATTGCCGAGGACGAGTACGGCAGTCTCGGCGACACCTCTACGCTCGCGGACCCCGCCGTGGTCGATGATCTGGTCGATAATCGGCAGAACAGGAAGAGCGCCTAGCCGGTCACGCCGCGTCGATAGCTGGGCGAGTTCGGCCCGACAACTTCACTGGCCGGGGTTGCGCGCAAGACACACCCTTCCAGAAAAATTTGGGAAAACTTCACCCTATTGCGCACGCGATAATGAGGTGCCGCGCGCTTTCGATTAAGATGGGCGCCGTTGCCATGCCGCCGCGGGGCCGGCTTGGCAGGGTGCGCAACGGGGAATTTGCAAATGCGAGGAAAGATTTTGCTGTCGGCGGCATTGGCCGCTGCCGTCATGGGTTCATTGGCGTTCGCGCCGCAAGCCGCGCTTGCGCACGGCGCCATCGTCGCCGCGCCCTCCACAGTCTCAGCAGGGACTATTGTCGTGCGCACCACCGAGCGGCGGCTCTATTACGGGCTGGGAGGCGGGCGCGCCATCGCCTATCCGGTGGGCGTCGGCCGGGCCGGCATGCAATGGTCGGGCACGTCGTACATCAACGGCAAGTACATCCGTCCCGATTGGTCGCCCCCCTCAGTGGTGCGAGCCGATCATCCGGGGCTGCCGAACGTTGTTAAAGGGGGCTCGCCGCGCAATCCAATGGGCGTTGCGGCCATGTCGCTCGCCGGCGGCGAATATGCCATTCACGGCACCAACCAGCCGGGCTCTATCGGCCACTTTGTGTCTTACGGCTGCATCCGCATGTTCAACGAGGACATCAGAGACCTCTACGAGCGGGTGAGCGTCGGCACCGAGGTCGTCGTCCAGTAGGACGCCGACCGACAGCTAAAACCGTATTCCCGCATCAGCACCACGAGCCACGGCGGCCGCCGTCGTAACTGCGCGCGAAGCCGCCACTCAGCAACGCCGCGGAAATGTCCGGCGTGTCGCGCGTGGCGGCCAGTGCATCGACGCGGCCGCCATATTTGTCGATCCCGATCCGCGAGACCGTCACCGCTCCGGTCGCGAGCATGGTCTCCAGCGCGGTACGTGCGGCCTGTGCTTTCGCCAGTTCGTCGGGGCAACGCGCGTGCAATTCCGGCGCGTCGATGTTGCGCAGCCGTATCTTGGTGTTGACGTCCAATCCGGGCCATACGTGGACGCGCGCTTCAAAAGTATCTCCGTCAATGACGCGCAGCACCTCGGCTGGATAAACGAGCGATGAGTCCGCCGCGGGAACGGTGGCGGCGCTTTGCGATAGAGCCGCCGCGTCACTGAGTGTCGCTTGGCTACCATCAATCGTAGCTGTGCTCGGCAGCGGAAACGGCCGCACCGGCCGGACGATCGCGCCGGCCATGAAGCCGGCGGCAAAAATCAATAATGCCGCGCCGAGCACCCCTTGGTGCCGCGTCGGCGCAAGACCGGCGAATGACTGGGCCAAACTCATTACCTACCAGTGATTGTATTTCCTTAAATAACCGTTTAGGCGGGTTGTATAGGATCATATTCCGATAAAAGGAATAAAGTCAAACAACAGCTCTTCCTACCAAAATTGGGCGAGCTGCCCGGCCTGTGAGGGGGGGGCTTCTAAAAATCCGAGGCGAGGCCGTTGATCTCCCAGTCGCCATAGCGGGTCGGCTCCGGGCCGTCGCGGCCCGAAATTTCCTTGGGCGCAACAGTGTCCTTGTGGGCGTGTTCCGCGCGACGGGCCGCAGCTTCGGCCAGAGCGCGTTCGGCCGCCGGCGTCAGCGGCCGCTGGGCGGCCGGGGCATCGTCTTTCGGGTTGCTCGCGCCGGACTGCGAAGGACGTTCGTCGGTTGGCATGGCCTCTGACTTGGCGTAGCCGTGCCAAATCTACAAGTAGCCTGTCGCAAGGGGGGTATTTGCGTAAATGAAAACCGCGCGCCAACAACCGGCTGCCGCATCCCATAGCGACCCGCCGGGGCTCGCCACGCGCCGCATCGCCGCCGACATCGTCGAAGCCGTACTGCGGCGGCACCGGCCGCTCGACGAGCTTTTTGACGGCGCCGGCGCGCACCGCGCGCTGGCCGAGCTTGACGAGCGCGACCGGGCTTTTGTCCGCGCGCTGGCGGCGACCGTGATCCGGCGGCTCGGATCGCTGCGCTACGTCTTAAGTCTTTTTCTCGAACGCGGCCCGCCGAAGGAGGCGCCGCGCGCGGAGACCGCGCTTCTTATTGGCGCCGCGCAAATTCTTTTTCTCAACGTGCCCGATCATGCCGCCGTCGATCTTGCGGTGCGGCTCGCGCAGCACGATCGCCATGCGGCGCATTACGCGGGCCTGGTCAACGCCGTATTGCGGCGCGTGGTGCGTGACGGCGCCGAGCGGCTGCGCACCGCGGACGCGGCGCTGCTCGACACGCCGGAATGGCTGATGCAGCGCTGGATCGCAACTTACGGCGCCGAGACCGCGCATGCGATCGCCGTTGCCAATGGCCGGGAGGCGGCGCTCGACCTGACGGTGAGAAGCGATGCGGACGTTTGGGCCGCGAGGCTTGACGGACAAGTGTTGCCGACCGGATCGGTGCGGACGATCGCCGGCGGCGCGGTGACCGCGTTGCCCGGTTTTTCCGAAGGCGCTTGGTGGGTGCAGGATGCCGCGGCGGCGCTGCCGGTGCGTCTGTTCGGCCACGTCGCCGGCCGCCGCGTCGCCGACCTTTGCGCCGCACCCGGCGGCAAAACCGGCCAGCTTGCGGCCGCCGGCGCACGCGTCACCGCGGTCGATCGCGCGACGGCGCGGCTTAACCGGCTGCGCGAAAACTTCAGCCGGCTATCGCTTGATGCCGAGCTCGTTTGCGCCGACGTGGGCGAATGGCAGGCCGAACCGTTCGACGCGGTGTTGCTCGACGCGCCCTGCTCATCGACCGGTACGATTCGCCGACACCCCGATGTGCCGTGGCTCAAGCAGCCCGCCGACATCGCCAAGCTTGCCGAATTTCAGGGCCGCTTACTTGCGCGTGCGGCCGCGCTGACCAAAGAGGGCGGCACACTCGTCTATTGCACCTGTTCGCTCGAGCCGGAGGAGGGCAAGAATGTTGTCGCCGGCCTGCTGGCGCGCGAAACTTCGTTTCGCCGAAACCCGCTCCGCGACAGCGAAATTCCCGGCATCGGCGGCTTGATTGACGATGACGGAGACCTGCGCACGCTCCCCTGCCATTTTCCTAATCCCGACGCCCGCTTTGCCGGACTGGACGGATTTTTCGCCGCAAGGCTGGTGAAGCATTAGCGTTTGGCCGAAAAAGCGGGCTAATGGCCGCTGCTGCGTCATTCCGTTATGGTTTCGCGGCAACAATACCGACGCTTCCACCGAGGAGGGGCGCACGCGGCATGGCACGTGTTGTCATCGCTGACCGTTTGAGGCTTTCGGGGCTGCTGTTGCGCGGCGGCGCGCGGCAATTCGCCCGCCGCGTGATCGGCCATCGGCTGCTGCGCTGGCAGCTCTCCCCGTTCAAGGCCGACCGGCTCTTGATCTCGCCGCAGGAGTTGCGCACCGCCGACGCCACCCGCGCGACGGAAATCTATGCCGGCCGTTTCACCTTCGCCGGCAAGGTCGTGATCTGCGACGACCGCTCGGTTTTTCAGATGGCGCCGCCGTCGGCCGAATGGGCCACGGCGCTGCTCGGCTTTTCATGGTTGCGCCACATGCGCGCGGCCGAGTCCGGCATCACCCGGGCGAATGCCCGCGCGCTGGTGGACGAGTGGATTACGCTGCAAGGCGCGTGGCACCCGGTGGCCTGGCGTTCGGACGTGCTGTCGCGGCGGATCATCTCCTGGCTCAGCCAGTCGCCGCTGGTTTTGCAGGACGCCGATGTGCGTTTCTATCGCCGCTTTCTGCGCAGCCTGATGCGGCAGGTGCGCTATTTGCGCCGCACCGCGCGGCACGCCAATCGCGGCGTCGCCCGCATGCAGGCGGCGGTGGCGCTGATCTACGCCGCTTTGTGCATCGCCGGTCAGGCGCGCTACATCAAATCCGCCAGCGACCACCTCAAGCGCGAGATTGAGCGGCAGATCCTTCCCGACGGCGGTCACGCCAGCCGCGATCCCGGCGCGATCATTGAATTGCTGCTCGAATTCCTGCCGCTGCGGCAAGCGTTCGCTTCGCGCAACGTGGCGCCCCCGCAAGCGCTGCTCAACGCCATCGACCGGATGATGCCGATGCTGCGCTTCTTCCGGCATTCCGAAGGAACGTTCGCGCATTTCAACGGTATGGCCGCGACGCCCGCCGATCTCTTGCTGACGCTGCTCGCTTATGACGAGACGCGCGGCGCGCCGCTCACGAATGCACCGTATTCCGCCTATCACCGGCTCGAGGCCCGCGGCGGCGTTCTGATCATGGATACGGGACGCGTGCCGCCGCTCGATTTAAGTCTGGAGGCTCACGCCGGCTGCCTGTCGTTCGAATTCTCCTCGCCGAAGCAAAGCCTCATTGTCGTCAATTGCGGAATGCCGACGACGGCGCGCGAGGACTGGCGGCCATTGGCGCGATCCACCGCCGCACATTCGACCGTCACCTTCAACGATGAATCGTCCGCGCGTTTCATCGAACGGCCGGTCTTCCGCCGCCTCCTCGGCGGCTCGCCGATGGTCGGCGGTCCAAGCCGCGTCTCGGTCGTCCGCGAGGATGGCAGCGACGCGGCGATCCTGCGTGCAGCTCATGACGGCTACGCCGACCGTTACGGCATTGTCCACGAGCGCACGGTGGCGCTCGCCGCGGACGGCGCGCGCTTCGACGGCGAGGATCTGTTCCTCGATGCCAGCGGCAGCCCGCAAGTGCGCACCGGGCATGACCGTTACGCGGTGCGTTTCCATCTGCATCCTTCGATCAAGGCGACAGGCTTTACCGACGGACACGGCGCTCTCCTTGTCATGGCCAACGGCGAGGTGTGGACGTTCAACGCCGGCGAGAGCCGCGTGCAGCTTGAAGACGGCGTTTATCTCGCGAGCAACGAGGGGCCGCGCCGCAGCGTGCAATTGGTCGTCCACGGCCAGGCGCGCGCCGCGCCGCGCGTGGTGTGGAGCTTCCAGCAGGCCGATCCAATGACGGTCGCAACCGCCGGCAGCGCGCGGCGCGCCCGGCCGGAGCAGCCGAAGCTGCCGCTTTAAGCAGCCGCCGTTTCAAGTATAAAAGCAAATCATGACCGAGCATTTGCGCCGTGCGGCGCGCGCCCTTATTGCGGTGTCCGACAAATCCGGCGTCGCCGAATTTGCCCGGGAGCTTGTCGGTTACGGCATCGAAATTGTTTCCACCGGAGGCACCCGGCAAGCGCTGATGGATGCCGGCGTTGCGGTCACGGATGTGTCCGAGTTGACCGGCTTCCCGGCCATGATGGACGGCCGGGTAAAGACGCTCCATCCGGGAGTGCATGGCGGCATCCTCGCGGTGCGCGGCAACAGCGCGCACGCAGAAGCCATGCGCGCGCATCGCATCCGGCCGATCGACGTGGTGGTCGTCAATCTCTATCCGTTCGAGGAAACAGTGGCCCGCGGCGCAAGCTTCGCCGATTGCATCGAGAATATCGACATCGGCGGTCCGGCCATGATCCGCGCCGCGGCCAAGAACCATGCCGACGTTGTGGTCGTTGTCGAGGGCACGGATTATGCCGCCGTGCTCGACGAATTCGCGCGGCACGGCGGCATGACCACGCTCGATCTGCGCCGGCGGCTCGCCGCCAAAGCGTTTGCGCGCACCGCCGCCTATGACACGGCAATCGCCAACTGGTTCGCCAACGAACTCGATCAATCGGCGCCCGACTATCGCGCGGTGGCCGGACGGCTGATCGAAGAGCTGCGATACGGCGAGAACCCGCACCAGGCGGCGTCTTTCTATCGCCTGCCGGTGCAACGCTTCGGCGTCGCCACCGCGCGGCAAGTGCAGGGCAAGCAGCTTTCGTACAACAACATCAACGACACCGACGCCGCTTACGAATGTGTCGCCGAATTCGATCCGGCGCGCATTGCGGCCTGCGCCATCATCAAGCACGCCAACCCTTGCGGCGTCGCCGAAGGCGAAGATCTCGCCACGGCCTATCGCAAAGCCCTGGCCTGCGATCCGGTATCGGCGTTCGGTGGCGTTGTCGCGCTCAACCGCGCGCTCGACACCGGCGCGGCGCGGGCGATCACCGAGATTTTCACCGAAGTCATCATTGCGCCGGATGCAAGCGAGGAAGCGATTGCGATTGTCGCCGCCAAAAAGAATTTACGGCTTCTCCTGGCGGGCGGCCTGCCCGATCCGCGGGCAAAAGGCTTAAGTGTCAAGACCGTTGCCGGCGGGCTTTTGGTGCAAACACGCGACAACGCCGTGGTCGACGACATGGAGCTAAAGCCGGTGACCAGGCGCGCCCCGAGTGACACCGAGCTGCGCGATCTACGCTTCGCGTTCCGCGTCGCCAAACACGTCAAATCAAACACGATCGTGTACGCCAAGGAATCAGCGACCGTCGGCATTGGCGCCGGACAGATGAGCCGTGTAGATGCGGCGCGCATTGCCGCGCGCAAGGCCGAAGACGCCGCCAAGGACGCTCATCTGAAAGAGCCGGCGACCGAAGGATCGGTAGTCGCCTCCGACGCTTTCTTCCCGTTCGCCGACGGACTTCTAGTCGCCATCGAAGCCGGCGCCACCGCCGTGATCCAGCCCGGCGGTTCAGTGCGCGACGATGAAGTGATCAAGGCGGCCGACGACGCCGGCATCGCCATGGTGTTTACCGGAACGCGGCATTTCCGGCACTAACGCGTCATCACCGGGCCCGGCGCGGCAGCGCCATGACCCAGTGATCCATCTTTGCTTCCATGGGGAAAACTGGATTGCCGCGTCAAGCGCGGCAATGACAAAAGCGGATCAAACCGCGCCGGTGATCCACTGTTCGAGTTTCTGCTTGGGCGCAGCGCCGATCTGCCGGGAGGCCAGCTCGCCGTTCTTGAACAGCATCAGCGTCGGGATCGACATAATGCCGAACTTGGCCGCGGTGCCCGGATTTTCATCGACATTGAGCTTGACGATTTTTACCTTGCCGTTGAGCGATTTGGAAATTTCTTCCAACGCCGGCGCGATCATACGGCAGGGCCCGCACCATTCCGCCCAGAAATCCACCACCACGGGTTCGGTCGCTTTAAGGACGTCCTTTTCGAACGTTGCGTCCGTCACTTTTTCGACCATGGGAAAACCTCGCTGAGTTCGCGGAAAATGGCAGGGCGACGAAAGTATGAATGGCGTTTGCCAGCGTCAAGGCCGTTTCACCGGAGCGTGACTTTTGCGTCTTTCGCTCACGATTTCGGCCAAAGCCGCCGCCATGGCCGCCCCCGAAACCTCGATCAGGGCCGGCCCGCCGGTAAAGATCAATGCCGCACGAATCGTTTTCTTCGGGTAAATGCGCGCGAGCGCCGCGCCGTAAAGCGCGAGCTGCCGGATGTAAGCTTTTGGGACGTCCGCCGCGCTCGCGGGAACGATGCGGTCGGTCTTGTAATCCGTGATGAGGACCGATTCGGGAGTGACCGCCAGGCGATCGACCTGTCCGGCCACCGGAATAGGTTCCGACCCCGGATAC
>Ga0302325_10024264_pt1 | contig 12620 bp, 9 predicted proteins | sample Palsa_T0_2_FD_201948 | JGI IMG/M metagenome (GOLD analysis project Ga0302325, IMG submission 201948) | Peat permafrost microbial communities from Stordalen Mire near Abisko, Sweden - Palsa_T0_2 | ecosystem: Environmental > Terrestrial > Soil > Palsa > Peat permafrost | place: Sweden: Abisko...
CGCGCTGGACATGATCGGGATTGCCCGGGTCTATCCGCTCCGGGCTGAACGCCACGAACACGTCCGAGCCCACCCGCAGGCCGCGCTGCTCCAGGGGCCCGGCCAGCAGGTCACGCGTGGTCCCCGCATAGGTCGTCGAGGTCAGGATCAGCGTCTGCCCCGGCCGCGCGTGCGCGACGACGCTCGCGCACGCCGCTCGCAGCGCGCCGAGGTCAGGGACGTAGTCGCTATCAACGGGCGTCGGCACGCAGATGATCACCGCGTCCGCCTTTGCCACCGCGGCCGGATCGCTCGTCAGCTCCAGGGATCCGTCGCTCAGCGCGGCGTCCAGCCGGATCCGGTCCGGCTCGCCCAGGTCGGCCTCCCCCGTGACGATCTCCCGGAGCCGGCCCTCGCTCACGTCAACCCCGATGATCCGCCCGCACCGGCCCTGCAGCGCGGCTGCGGTCGGCAGGCCCACGTACCCCATCCCGACGATCGCCGCCGACCAGCTGACCATGCCGCCGCCGCTGCCGTTCCCGGCGGCTGGGCCCGGCCCAGGATCGGTTCCCGGCATCTCGAAGAGCACCAGCCGGCTTTCCAGCTGGTGCTCCCTGCCGTTCACCGCCAGCGACAACGCGGGCTTGCTCATCATGCTCCTTCCGCTCGGTTCAGCGTCCGCACGGCATCCGCGGCGTGCCTACGCACGCCTGCCCCGGTACGCGATGTAGCTCCGGTACAGCCGCCGCTTGACTGCCATCCGGGCGGCGCCGTCCTGCTGCCCGACGTAGATCCGGGGCAGCGCCATCAGCCCGACGTCGGCAGCGGGCGCCTCGACCGCGCACGCGTAGTCATAGCCCGCGTCCCGGACCGCGCGGCGGGCTGCGGCGTCCATGGAGCCGCAGGGATAGCAGAAGCCGCGGATCTCCGTGCCCAGCAGTGCGGCGAGGGCCGTCCGGCTGGCGCCGACCTCGTCCGCGAGCTGCCCGGCGGTCAGGCCCGCCAGCCTGACGTGCGTGGCGCTATGCGAGCCGATCTCGATGCCGGCGGCGGCGAGCTTGCCGACCTCGTCGGCGGACATCAGCGACCAGGACGGCCCCTCGTCCCAGTCGTTGGTACCGCCCAGCCGGCCGGAGATGACGTAGGCCGTCGCACCGAACCCGCGGCGCTGCAGTTCCGGCAGCGCTGCCTCCAGCACGCTGGTGTACCCGTCGTCGAAGGTGATGCCGACCAGGCCGCGCTCGCGGCCGTCCCGCATCGCGTCCACCAGCGCGCCGACGCCCACGCCGCGTAGCCCGGACCGCTCGAGCCACCGCATCTGCTCGGCGAACCGGCCTGGCGTCACGCACAGCTTGTTCGGATCCTCGGTGACCTCCGCGACGGCGTGATACATCAAGATCATGGGCAGGTAGCGCGGGCGCGGCAGCCCGCCGAAGCCGCGCCGGCGGCCGGCCGGGTCCCAGGCCTGGGCAGAGTCCCAGGCCTGGGCAGAGTCCGGCTCCGTCATCGGCCGGCCCCCACGGCCACCCCGGGCCGGCGGCGGGCGGCGGAGGACAGCTGGCCGGCCACGGTCCTGGCCGCGTGGTCCGAGCCGTAAACGAAGCGCATGACCGGGCCCATCGTGGGGGCCACGGCCGGCCCGATGAAGTACAGCCCCGGAACCGGCGACTGGTAGGACCCGTCCACCACCGGGGAGTCCGCCAGGGTTCGCAGGGCCGGCCGCAGCTGGTCACTGAGGAACGTCAGGCGGCGCACGTCGGGGCGGTATCCCGTGCCGGCGATCACGTGATCGACGGCGAGCTCGGTGACCCCGCCGGGCCCGCTGAGCTCCAGCACAACGCCGTCGCCGTCGGCCTTCGCGGACTTCAGCTCCTGGCCGAGCAGGACCGGGAACTGGCCGTTCACCCGGGCGGGCAGCCAGGAGGCGCCGGCCGGGCCGAGCGCGGTGCGGGCGCGGTGCACCCGGGTGGCCCGCGGCAGGTGCCGGAACAGCTCCGGGTGCACGGAGTAGAACCAGGTGCTCCAGCCCGACCCGAGCCCCGACTCCGGCTCCCGCAGCCGCTTGAGCAGCGGGCGGTCCGGCGGCAGCGGGGCGCCGTTCCACTTCAACTGCGTCGTCCTGGCCACGAGCTGGACATCCGCGCCGTTCTCGTGCAGGAGAGCGGCGGATTCCAGCGCGGACTGGCCGGCCCCGAGCACGACGACCTTCTGGCCACTGAAGACACCGAGGTTGTCATGGGCCGAGGCGTGGGTGCAGGCCGACGCGGGCAGCCCGGCCAGCAGCGCGGGCATCCGGACGAAATGCTCGACTCCGGCCGCCACGACGACGCTAGCCGCCTGTGCCTGCTCCCCGTTGGCCAGGCTGATCTCGAAGTGGCCGTCCTTCGGGATGACGCTGGTGACGAGGGTCTCCTCGATGTCAGGGACGAGCTCCTGGCGAAACCACTGGCCGTAGGCGTTGAAGGTGTCCAGCGAGACCGGCAGGCCGTAGCTCTTGTACGGCCGGCCGGTGGCCTTGCAGAAGGCCTCCAGCGTGTGCTCCCCGTCCGGGCTCGACAGGTTCGACGCGAAACCCTGAGATTTCAGGAACATCCCCGCGGGCATGGACTCGCGCCACAACCGCATCGGCAGCCCGAACTGGCGGAACCGGACACCCGCCGCGCGCAGGTGCGCGCCCAGCGAGAGCCCGTAGGGCCCGGCTCCTACGATGGCCACATCGACGGCGTCGCTCATACCTTTGTCTCCTCCTTGTGCGTACGCTGCGGTCCTTGCCGCGCGTTCAGTTCAGGCGTGGTCGGCGGGCGATGCTGCCCGCCTGGGCTGGCTCCCCCGGCCGTGCGGCGGCTGGCTCCCCCGGCCGTGCGGCGGCTGGCTCCCCCGGCTGCGCGGCCAGCCGCGTACCTGGGCCCGCCGCCTCCGGCGCCGGCCGGCCGGCTGGCGCCGTCCTCCCGGCTTGCGCCGTCCTCCCGGCTTGCGCCGCGCCGCTGCAGCGGGCGGGTCGCCAGCCGCAGGCCCATCCGCAGGCACATCAGGCCGAACGGCCGCAGGTCATCGCGCGCGAACCAGGCGGTCTCGTCGACCGTGCGCAGAGACGCCGCCCAGGCCCGCGGCCCGAGCTCCCCGCTGCGCCAGTAGCCGAGCGCGCCGATCGGGTCATAGTTCTCCACCAGGAAGCCGCGCCCGCTCACCTGATCCCCGTCGGGAATGGCCTGGCCGGTCAGGTCCAGGTACTGGGCGATGGCCACGTCGACGCCGGCGCTGTCCACGAAGAGCCGGAACTGGGCGCCGAGCCGCGGATTGAAATCCAGCAGCTTGTACTGCTCATCCCTGGCATCCCAGCGCAGATCCAGGTCGAGGATCCCGCGGTACGACAGGCGGGCAAGCAGCCCGGTGACCTGATCGCGCAGCCGCGGGTTCGGCGTGGAACGGCCGAGGCTGGTCAGCCCGGCATGGGCCGGGTACGAGCGTTCCTTGACGCCGGTGAAGGCCGGCCTGCAGATCGCGCTCGCGTCACAGTAACCGTGGAAGAACCAGTCCTGGCCAGGGCCGCCGGGAATGAACTCCTGCAGCATCAGGCCCGCGCCACCGCGATCACAGGCGCGGTAGCAGGCATCCAGCGCTGCCTCGTCAGCCAGGATCGAGGTGCTGCGAAGCTTCCCGCTGCCATCCCGCCACGGCGTGGTCAGCTTCGCGACCAGCGGGAAGCCGGCTCCGGCGGCGAACTCGCGAGCCGCGTCGAGTGAGCCGGGCACTGCGGCCTGCGCACAGGGCACCCCCAGCCTGCCGCAGAGCTCATGCAGCGAGTACTTGCCGGCCAGCTGGCGGGGCAGCTCACGCGGCGGCCCCGGGAACAGGAACGACGACCGCAGCTCGTCGCCGTGCTCAGCCAGGAAGATCGCTCCGGCGTCGTCAGTCGGGATGAGCACTGCCCGCTGGCCGATTCGCCCGGCCAGGGCTGCCAGGCCGGCCAGCACCCGGTCAGCGTCGTCCGGGCTTGGCTGCCAGAAGCAGCGGCCCTGCAGGTAACGCGAGCTGGCGGCCGGGGCCCATGGCCCTTCGTGCACGCCGTAGACGGGCACGCCAAGTCGCCCGAGGCTGCGGATAACCCCGAGTCCGCCGTGGTGCATGACGTTCTGATCGAACTTCAGCACCACCGCTGGTGTGGTCGTGTCGATGCCCGGCAGGGCGCCGCTCAAGGGCGCACCCGTCGCGCGTTCGTATTCAGGCACTACGGCTTCCCCCTGGCGGTGTGGCGGCCATCAAGCAAGTCGCGGCACGCGAGACCAGACTCTGCCAGCCGTTTCGCCCGGAAACATCCGTCATCAGGGTGAGGAAACCTACCCACGCCGGCCGACGTGGCACGGCATGGCCGGTATGCCGCGAGCCTGGCGGCCCGCCCGGCTCAGCGGCCGGACGGCGGGCGGCGCGACGCCGGGCGGCCCGACGCCGGGGTCACTCCACCGTGACGGACTTGGCCAGGTTGCGGGGCTGGTCCACGTCGTGTCCCTTGGCCGCGGCGAGCTCGCAGGCGAACACCTGCAGCGGCACGGTGCTCACCAGCGGCTGCATCAGGGTCGGCACGGCCGGCAGCTCGATCAGCGTGTCGGCATACGGCGCCACCACGTCGTCACCCACCTCGGCGATCACGATGGTCCGGGCGCCCCGCGCCCGGATCTCCTGGATGTTCGACACGATCTTGTCGTGCAGGACCGAACGGCCTTCCGGCGACGGGACTATCACGACGACCGGCAGGCCGTCGGCGATCAGCGCGATCGGCCCGTGCTTCAGCTCGCCGGCCGCGAAGCCCTCCGCATGCATGTAGGCGAGTTCCTTGAGCTTCAGCGCGCCCTCCAGCGCGACCGGGTAACCGACATGGCGGCCGAGGAAGAGCACGCAGCGCTCGCCGGCCAGCTCGCGGGCCACCGCCCGGACCGGCTCCATCGCTTCCAGGACGCTCTGCACCGCGGCCGGCATCCGCTGCAGCTGGTTCATCACGGCAGTGATCTCGTCGCCGTACATGGTGCCGCGGGTCTGCGCGAGGTACAGCGCCAGCAGGTAGCAGGCCACCAGCTGGGTGAGGAAAGCCTTCGTGGAGGCGACGGCGATCTCGGGGCCGGCGTGCGTGTAGACGACCGCGTCGCACTCGCGCGGGATGGAGGAGCCGTTCACGTTGCAGATCGCGACGACCCGCGAGCGCTGCTCGCGGGCGTGCCGGACCGCCATCAGCGTGTCCATGGTCTCGCCGGACTGGGAGATGGCGATGACCAGGGTGGAACGGGTCAGGATCGGGTCGCGGTAGCGGAATTCGCTGGCCAGCTCCACCTCGCAGGGGATCTTGGTCCAGTGCTCGATGGCGTACTTCGCGATCATGCCCGCGTGATAGGCGGTACCGCAAGCCACGATGATGATCTTGTCAAGATCCCGCAGCTCGTCGTCGGACAGCCGCATCTCGTCCAGGGTCAGCGCGCCGTCAAGGCCGACCCGGCCGAGCAGCGCGTCGGCGATCGCGCGCGGCTGCTCCGCGATCTCCTTGAGCATGAAGTACTCGAATCCCGCCTTCTCCGCCGCCGATACGTCCCAGTCCACGTGGTAGTCGGTGACATCGGCAGGCGCGCCGTCGAATCCGGTCACCGTGATCCGGTCGGCGCGTATTTCCACTACCTGGTCCTGGCCAAGTTCGATGGCGTCCCTGGTATACGCGATGAACGCCGAGACGTCGCTGGCGAGGAAGTTCTCGCCGTCACCGCGGCCGGCCACGAGCGGCGAATTGCGGCGGGCGCCGACGACCGCGTCAGGATCGCGGACATCGACGGCGACGAGCGTGAACGCGCCCCGCAGCCGCTGGCAGACCAGGCGCATCGCGCTGGCGAGCGAGCCCGGCGCCGGGGCGCCGGTTCCCGGGACGTCCGGCACCGTCGCCATCTGCTCCTCGATCAGGTGCGCGACAAGCTCGGTGTCGGTCTCGGACGTGAGCTCGTGTCCCTTGGCCTCAAGCTCCGTCCTGAGGGCGGCGAAGTTCTCGATGATGCCGTTGTGCACGACGGCGAGATGGCCGCCGCAGTCAGTGTGCGGGTGGGCGTTGGCGTCCGTGGGCGGCCCGTGGGTGGCCCAGCGGGTATGGCCGAGACCGACCAGCCCGGCCAGCGGCGGCTGCTCGGCGAGCGCGGATCTCAGGTTGCCGAGCTTCCCGGCTCGCTTAGCCCAGCCGAGCTTCCCGGCCGCCACCACGGCGATGCCCGCCGAGTCATAGCCGCGGTACTCCAGCCGGCCAAGGCCGTCAAGGACAACGTCCGATGCCTGACGATGGCCGGCGTATCCCACGATTCCGCACATGAACGCCAGGTTAGTCGCTGATTCGCGGCGCAATTTCAGAGAACTATCAGTTATGCAAATAAATTGATCCGCTCATCGGTGCGCGGCGGAGCAGCCGGCACCATGCGGGCGGCGCGCCAGAAGCCGCGGCCTGCGGTAGCGCCAGAAGCCGCGGCCAGTAGGGGCGCGACCGTGGTGGCGCGACCGTGGTGGCGCGACCGTGGTGGCGCGACCGTGGTGGCGCGACCGTGGTGGCGCGACCGTGGTGGCGCCGTCAGCCCGCGTCGCGGACCGCGCCGGCGAGCCGATCGGCGACCCGGTGCGCCTGGCCGGCGTCCAGCGCCTCGACCATGACGCGAACGGCGTCCTCGGTCCCGCTGGCGCGGACCAGCACCCGGCCCGCGCTGCCCAGCTCCGCCGTCGCGGCGCTCACGGCGGCCGTGACCGCCCCGGAGGCGGCGACCAGTGCCTTGTCCACCCCGGGCACGTTGATGAGCACCTGGGGGCACTTGGTCATCACCCGGGCCAGCTCGGCCAGCGGCCGGCCGCGGCGGGACATGACGGAAAGCAGCTGCAGTGCGGTCAGCATGCCGTCGCCGGTGGATGCATAGTCGAGCAGGATGACATGGCCGGATTGCTCACCGCCGAGCACGAACTTTCCCTCGCGCATGGCCTCCAGGACGTACCGGTCCCCGACCGGCGTCTCGACCACGTCGATGCCCGCCGCCCGCATCGCGCGGCGGAAGCCGAGGTTGGCCATCACCGTGGTCACGACCGTGTCTCCCGCCAGCTGCCCTGCCTGCTGCATGTCCAGGGCCAGCAGGGCCAGGATCTGGTCACCGTCGATCACCTGGCCGCCAGCGTCGACGGCCAGGCACCGGTCCGCGTCACCGTCGTGCGCGATCCCGGCGTCGGCCCGGTGCTCGGTCACCGCCGCGGCCAGCGCGCCAAGCGAGGTGGAGCCGCAGCCATCGTTGATGTTGAGCCCGTCGGGCTCGGCGCCGATCGCGATCACGTCGGCGCCCGCCCGGCGAAGCAGCCGCGGCGCCAGCCCGGAGGCAGCCCCGTGCGCGCAGTCGACCACCACACGGAGCCCGGCGAGCGGCAGGCCGCCGGCGGAGCCCGCGCCCGGCAGCGTCGACAGCAGATGGGCCAGGTAACGCTCCACCTCGCCAGCTGCGTCCCGCACCCGGCCGAACCCCCCGTCCGGCACTCGCGGCTGACCCGCCGGGCCGGACCCGGAACGGCCCGGGTCGCCCAGCCTGAACTCGATCTGGTCCTCGACGGCGTCTGGCAGCTTCAGCCCGCCGGGCCCGAACAGCTTGATCCCGTTGTCGGGTGCCGGGTTGTGGCTGGCGGACAGCATCACGCCGAGTTCGGCACCGAGGCCGGCGGTCAGGTAGGCCACCGCAGGGGTCGGCAGCACGCCGAGCCGCAGCACGTCCACGCCGGAGCTGGCCAGGCCGGCCACGACCGCGGCCTCAAGAAACTCACCGGATGCCCTGGGGTCCCGCCCGACCAGCGCGACCGGCCGCCGCCCGCCGGAGCGCGCCGCGGCGAAGGCGCCCATGCCGTCGAGGACCGCCACCGCCGCGGCGGCCAGGTCCATGGCAAGTCTCGCGGTCAGATCACGGCCAGCGACCCCGCGGACACCGTCGGTTCCGAACAGCCGGTCCACGGGAACGCCCCCGGTTCTTTCCGGTGCTGTCGCGCTGACCCGTTGCCAGCGCCTCGACTGCTGACCGGGGTCAGCGCTTGGAGTACTGCGGCGCCTTGCGCGCCTTCTTCAGGCCGTACTTCTTGCGCTCCTTGACCCTGGCATCCCTGGTCAGGAAGCCAGCCCGCTTCAGGGTCGGCCGGTTCTCCGGGTCGACGAGAATCAGCGCCCGGGCGATGCCGAGCCGCAGCGCGCCGGCCTGCCCGGTGACGCCGCCGCCAGTGATCCGGGCGATCACGTCGAACTGCTCTTCCGCGCCCAGCGCCACGAACGGCTCGTTGATCAGCTGCTGATGCAGCTTGTTCGGGAAGTACTCGTCCAGTGCCCGCTCGTTGACCTGCCACTTGCCGGTCCCCGGGGTTATCCGGATCCGGGCGATGGCCTCCTTGCGGCGGCCAGTGGCGATCGCGTTCCCGGTCACGACCGGCTTGCGCACCGCGGGCCGCGCCGGAGCGCCCGCCGCCGCGTCGCCAGTCTCGGTCGTGTATTCCGATACGTGCTCCCCGGCGGTCTCCCCGGATGCCGCACCAGCCCCCGCTGCGGGTGCCCTGCCGGCAGTGGACTCGGCCACGTGTATTCCTCGCGCTTCCTGGTTGGCTCTTGTTATCGCGCCGCGGCGCGGCTGATCCCGGCCTGCTGAGCGATCTGCGTGATCTCGTACGGAACGGGCTGCTGAGCCTTGTGCGGGTGATCGGGGCCCGCGTACACCTTGAGCTTGCGCAGCATCTGCCTGCCCAGCGTGTTCTTCGGGAGCATGCCCTTGACCGCCTTCTCGACCGCTCGCTGCGGATGCTTGGCGAGCAGGTCGCCGTAGGCGATCGAACTCAGCCCGCCTGGGTAACCGGAGTGCCGGTACGCCATCTTGTCCGTCAGCTTGTTGCCGGACAGGGCGATCTTCTCCGCGTTGACCACGATCACGAAGTCGCCCGTGTCCACATGCGGCGCGAAAATCGGCTTGTGCTTGCCGCGCAGCAGGATCGCCGCCTGGCTGGCCAGCCGGCCGAGTACTACGTCGCTGGCGTCGATGACATGCCATTGACGATGGATGTCGCCAGCCTTCGGGCTGAATGTGCGCACAGTCATAAGCCTTCGCGTGTGGGTCCGGAGATCCTGGGCCCCCGCCCGGGGCTGTCCCTCCAGGCGCGGGAATCCGCGGCATCAGCAGCTGCTCAGCTGCCCGGGGGCGGGCAGCGCGGGCATGCCGATGCACATGGACGCATGCGTAGGATACCGGCCGTAGCCGGCGGCGGTCAAAGCGAGGCCGGAACGGATAGCTTCGGGTGCTGTCGGCGCCTGGCCAGCGCCGCGCCTGGGGCACTGCCGCGGGCCAGCCGGCCTGGCCGGTCCGGAGCCCGGGGGCCGGGCGGGATCGCGCGGGGAGCCCCGGGCCCCGGCAGGATGGCAGGGCACAGCGGCTGCTGCTGTTCCTCCTCTTCCTCCTGATCCCGCAGGGGCGGCAGGACGGCATAAAACAGCCGACCTCGGTACCGCGCGCCCGAGTGGCGATACGCTCGCCGCATGCATTTCCCGGGTGATGCGGACGCCGACCCGGCTGCCGACGGGCAGCAGCCGGACGCCGCCCTGACGCCCGGCGCCGCGGCAGGCGGGCTGCGGCCAGCCGACGCCGCGGTCTCCGATCGCCCGCTGTCCGGTGATGGCAGGGCTGGCACTGGCCAGCCGGGCGGCGCTCCGTCCGCTGCCCCGTCCTACGGCACCGCGGGCGGCACGGCGGCCAAGGGCCCGGTCCGCGGCTTCCCGCCGCCGCCCGGGCAGGCGCGCCCGGTCTACCCGCCGGGCCAGTTCTCCGCGTGGAATCAGGCCGCCGCGGACACCAGGCAGCGTCGGCCGGGCAGCGCCGCGGTAACGGACGCCTGGCCGGTCGCGGCGTCGGCTGAGCATGGCTTCGCCGAGCCCGACTACTCGGTCCTCGCCGTCTCCGACCCGGCCGCTGACGCCACCATCACCCAGACATGGGCCGTGGTCGACGATCGCGCGACCGCCGGCTGGCGAGATCTGAATGCCTCGTACGGCACCACCGCGGTCGCGGCGGAGAGGCCGCGGGCCCAGGCTCCGCGCGGTCATCCGGCCGGCCAGCCTGCACCGGCGGCCGAGCCGCCTGCCCTTGACCAGCCCGTCCGGCTTCCCGATCAGCCCGCGCAGAGACCCGACCAGGCCGCGCAGAGTTCCGATCAGCCCGCGCAGAGTTCCGACCAGCCTGCGCGGCGCGGCCGGCGGTCAGCACGCGCGGCGACCGGGCCCGGCACTGACCAGCGGCAGGCGCAGCCGGCCGCGGGCGCGGCTGGCGGCGCCGCCGGGGGGCCAGGTCGGCGATCGTCGCGTGGCACCAGGCGTCGCAGGCCGACGGCAGCGAAACGGGGCCGCGTCCTGCTGGCCATCGGCCTGGCGGTGGTCGTGGCGGTGGGCCCGGGGACGTACTTCTACCTGAACAGCGGGCACCAGCCGGCCGGGCAGCTGGCAGCGGGCACAACGACGACGCCATCCAGCCGGCCCAAGCCCTCGCCATCGCCCACGGGCCGCTGGGGACATATCCAGACGCGGGCCGCTGACCCGCGGCCGCTGACGATCGCTGAGCTCTTTCCCGCCAGTTTCGCCAGCGCGGGTTCCGGCTACGCCAGGACCGCCGCCCGGGCCGGCAAGCACTGCTCGGCCGCGGTACTCGGCAGCCGGCTCCAGTCGGCCGTCGCCGCCGCCGGCTGCGACCAGGTCCTGCGGGCCAGCTACCTGTCAGGCAACGGACGGGTGATGGGCACCATCGGGGTGCTGAACACCAGGACCGCCCGCACCGCGAGCCGGGCAGGCAACGCGACCGGGCCGTCCCAGTTCATCGCCCAGCTACCCGGCGCGAAGGGTCCCACCCGGAACCTCACCAAGGGAACCGGCATCGAGGAAGCCGAGGTCAAGGGCCACTACCTGATCCTGATCTGGGCTGAATTCGCCAGCCTGCGTGCCCCGAGGACGAGCCACCAGCGGAATGAGCTCGTGCAGTTCTGCACGCGCCTGCTCCGCAGCACCGCCAATGTGAGCCTGAGCCGCCGCCTGCTCACCGGCCAGCCTTAGCCCTTCAGTACCAGGCCCAGCCCCTTCAGTACCAGGCGCCCGATTCTCGCCCCCTGGGCCAGCGCCCGATCCTCGCCCCCAGGGCCAGGCACCCGATCCTCGCCCCCTGGGCCAGCGCCCGCTCCTCGCCCCCTGGGCAAGCGCCCGCTCCTCGTGATCACGGAGGATCTGGCCTGTCCCAGCGTGCGGATCCTCCACCGTATCCGGGAACCAGGGATGGGGGGTGGGGGCGGAGGCGGCGAGTCGCGGCTGATCGGGCGGCGAACTCGGCCGGGGCGGGGTAGCCGATCTCCTCCAGGCACAGCCCGTGCGATGGCACGACGCGAACGCCCGGGTCGCGAGCCCGGGCGGCCAGCACCTCGGCCGGCCAGCTGACTGGCCTGCTCCCGTCGCCGACCGCCAGCAGTGCGCCTACCAGCGAGCGGACCATGTGATGGCAGAACGCGTCAGCGGCCGCTGCGGCGACCGCCGTCGCGGGACCGGTCCTGGCCCAGCTGAGCCTGAGCAGCTCCCGGACCGTCGTGGCACCCGGCCGGGGACGGCAGAAGGCGGCGAAATCATGCTCGCCGACGCAGCCCGCGGCTGCGTCGTTCATCCGGTCCAGGTCGAGCGAGCGGGAATACCAGAGAGTGTCATGCCGGCGCAGCGGGTCGGTACCTGCGGGATCGTCGCATACCCGGTAGGAATAGCGCCGCCATAGCGCGGAGAAGCGGGCGTCAAAGTCATCGGCCACGGGGCCGATCGCGCGCACCCGGACGTCGGCCGGAAGCAACCGGGCCAGCCGTCGGCTGGCCATCCCGGCAGCCTGCGCCCAGCAGGCGGCCGGCACATCGAGATGAGCGACCTGGCCGCGGGCGTGCACCCCCGCGTCAGTCCGGCCGGCCACGGTCAGCGACGGCACCTCCGGCAGGGCCAGCGCGCGGCTCAGCGCGTCCTGCACCGTCTGCTGGACCGTCCGCAGCCCCGGCTGCCGCGCCCAGCCGTGAAAGCCCGAGCCGTCATAGGACAGGTCGAGCCGCAGCCGGACGGCGGGCGGACCGGGCACGGCCGTCACGGCCGGCGGGCCCTATGCGCTGGCGTCCGCCGGCTCGTCCCCGTCAGCCTCGCCCGCCTCGCCGTCCCCGTCAGGCTCGCCGTCCCCGTCAGGCTCGCCGTCCCCGTCAGGCTCGCCGTCCGCGTCAGGCTCGCCGTCCGCGCCGGATGCAGCCGCACCGGCTACATCCGGGCCGGCGCTTGCCTCCGCGTCGGCCGCGCTGATCGCTTCGGCCCCGGTGCCTGCGTCGGTACCGGTTTCCGCAGGCACCGCGTCGGTCTCGGTCCTTGCCTCCGCCCCGGTGCTGGCGTCGGCGCCCGGCAGACCAGCCGAGGGAGCGGCTGCAGTGTCAGCGTCCTCAGCTGCACCGCCCGGCTCGGTCGCGGCCGTCGCGGCGGCAGGCCGCGCGGCAGCCGGGGTGGCGGGCTGGGAACGGCGGGCCCGGCGGCGGCGCGGCTTCGCGTCCGCCTCCTCGCGGATCAGCTCGATCACCGCGAGCGC
>Ga0302325_10024267_pt1 | contig 12619 bp, 14 predicted proteins | sample Palsa_T0_2_FD_201948 | JGI IMG/M metagenome (GOLD analysis project Ga0302325, IMG submission 201948) | Peat permafrost microbial communities from Stordalen Mire near Abisko, Sweden - Palsa_T0_2 | ecosystem: Environmental > Terrestrial > Soil > Palsa > Peat permafrost | place: Sweden: Abisko...
GCATCCGACCACAGCGCGCAATCCAGACCCGCCAGCGCCGACGACAACGACGTCGTAGGAGTGATCTTCAATCGGATATGCGCGTCCGTTGATCGAGGGAGCTGCACCTTTTCCATTCGTCGCGTTGCCCGCCATGCCTACAATCCGAACGAAAGCTTGAGGATGCCGTAGGCGGCCGCGAGGCCAACCACGACGGTAAAGAAGGTATTGGCTATCAGCAATGCGAATTTTGCTGTTTCATCATGCACATAGTCCTCAATGACTACCGCCATGCCGATCCGCATGTGAACGGTAGTCGAGCCGATAAACAGCAGCATGATGATTGTGATCGTCGGCGAGCCGAGAATTTGCGCCACTGCCGCCTGGTTGCGGCCAAGCAGCGTGATCATGATGACCACCGCCACTATGGTCAGCGGGATATTGGCGAGCGCCGTAAGCCGCTGATGCCAGAAGTGCTCGGTGCCCGATTTCGCCGATCCTCGGCCGCGCACTTTGGCCAGAGGCGTTCGGATATGGGTCTCGCCGCTCATACCGAGCCCCCCATTGCCAAGAGCCCGATGATCCAAAGCAGAATCGTAATGATTATGGAGCCGATCAGGTTCGCGGCGACGAGCCATTCTCGCTCGCTTGGCCCGAGGCCGCGCCCGCTATCCCAGATCAGATGGCGGATACCGCCGAGCATATGATGGATCAGCGCCCACGTGTAACCGAACAGGATCAACCGGCCGATCCAGGAGCCGATGAACCATTCAAAGCGGGCATAGCCGTTAGGGCCTGCGGCGGAGATGAACCACCAGGCCAGCAACAGCATGCCGAAGTACAAGCCAATGCCGGTGATGCGATGCACGATCGACATCATCATCGTCAGCGTCAGCCGGTAGATTTGCAGGTGCGGCGATAACGGCCGCGCAACACGGGCCTTGGTTTCGGCCATGGCGTTCATCCGAAATCGTCCGGCGGACGCCGGACTTAGAACCGTTCCTATCCAATCAACGAGACCGCTGCAATGCAACGCCACGCGGCTGTGCATTGTTGCGGGCAGTATCATTTCGTATTAAGCGAAAGAATAGCGCCGATAAAGGCTTTAACAATGGGGTTTATGCAAAACTTGACTTCGCGAAAAACGAGGGGCACTCACTATGCGTTTTGACCTCGCCGATCTGAGCCTGTTCCGGCATGTGGTCGAAGCCGGCAGCATCACCCATGGCGCCGAACGTGCGCATCTGGCGCTCGCCGCCGCGTCGACCCGTGTTCGCAACATGGAGGATGCGCTTGGCGTTCCGCTGCTGACGCGGGGCCGCCAAGGCGTTACCCCGACCCAGGCAGGCCGGACCTTGCTGCAGCACGCTCGTACTATCCTGCGGCAAGCCGAGCGCTTGCATGAGGATCTCGGCGCTTATGGCAGCGGCTTGGCCGGGCAGATTCGAGTGCTGTCAAACACCAATGCGCTAACCGAGTTCTTACCTGAAGCCCTGAGTTCGTTCCTCGCCACGCATCCGACCGTCAGCGTCGATCTCGAAGAGCGGCTAAGCGACGAAATCGTCGGGCTCATTGCCGAAGGCGTCGCCGACCTTGGCGTTGTTGCCGGCACCGTCGATGCCGGGGCGCTCGAAACCTATCCGTTCCGCCGCGACCGCTTCGTGCTGGTCGTGGCGCAGGATCATGCGCTGGCGAAACGAAGCCGGATCAGTTTCGAGGAAGTACTGGAGCACGATTTTGTCGGGCTCGATCGCTCTAGCGCCATTCAGCGCTTCCTCGCCACCAAGGCTGTTCGGATAGGCCGGCCGCTGCGGCTTCGCGTGCAGTTGCGGAGCTTCGATGCGGTGTGCCGGCTGGTCGAATGCAAAGTCGGTATCGGTATCGTGCCGGAGACCACGGCACACCGTGTCTCGAAGACCATGGCGATCAAGCCCGTCGTGCTATCCGATCCGTGGGCGGTGCGCGATCTCACCATCTGCGTGCGTAGCCGCGACGACTTGCCGGTCTATGCGCGGCAACTAGTGGAACATTTGAGAGCAAAGGCATGAAGCGTCATTGCGAGCGAAGCGAAGTAATCCAGATCGGTGTGCATTGAATCCAAATCTTCTTGCGCTGGCGCTGGATTGCATGTCGCTCCGCTCCTCGCAACGACGGGCTACCTCGGCATCAAGACCCAGTAGTCGAGATCGAGCAGGACGGCGGGATCGTATTCGTCACCGTTCTTATACGGGAAGTCGCGACATGGCTTATCGTTGGTTGCGACAGTGCGCAGGCGAAGCGCACCGACGTCGTCGCGGCCCGGCAAATCCGCTTTCGCCAGGATCTCCGACCACGCGAAAATGGTGCCGCCGGCAAACAGCGGCGCAACATGCCGCCCGCCATTGATGCCTGCCACATGGAATGCGTTGGCGAGACCATTAAATGACAACGAACGCGCTAGCGAAATCACATGGCCGCCATAGATCAGGCGCCGGCCGAAACGGCCCTGTTTGGCGGTGAACAGATCGAAATGGATTTTCGCGGTGTTCTGGTATAGCCGCGTTGCAGTTTGATGCTCGGCTTCTTCGACCGTGATGCCATCGACGTGATCGATCTTTTCACCGACCGCATAATCGCCAAAGCGATACTCGCTGCCGGCCAGGACGCAATCATAGGCTTCGGTGTCGATCGCCGGGCATGCCTCGCCTAGGACTTTGGGATCTACTGCGGTCGGCAGGCGCGGCACGTGATCGCCAAGCGCAGGCGCCGCGTGGTCATGTTTGTTCACCATCACCCAACGGACATATTCCAGCACCGGCTTTGAGTGCTGGTTGAAACCCGTGGTGCGTACATAGACAATGCCGGTCTTCCGACTTGAATTTTCTTTCAGCCCGATAACTTCGGAAAGCGCGCTCAGCGTATCGCCCGGATAGACCGGTGCTCGGAAGTAGCACCCGGCATAGCCGAGATTGGCGACAGCGTTGAGTGAGACATCGGGCACGGTCTTTCCGAACACGATGTGAAATACCAGCAGATCGTCGATCGGTGCGTGCGGATAACCAATCTCTTTGGCGAAGGCATCTGACGATTGCACGGCAAAACGGCCGCCGAACAGGCCGGTGTAAAGCGCGACATCGCCGACCGTGACCGTGCGCGGTGTAGCGTGGCGAATTATCTGGCCGATGCGAAAATCTTCAAAGAAATTGCCGGGGCTGGTCTTGGGCATTGGATCCTTGTGACGATCGTGAGTAGCGGAACCCGACTTTTGGCGGGCGTTTCATAGCTTACCCCCGGCTACCACGGAAGCGCCGGTCCCCGCAAAAGCACCGTTCACGCGGCCGTGACCGCGTGACTGAAACTCCCGCAGCAAGCGTCCGTATCTAAATCCGACGACGACTTTGACTGTCGTCTCACCCGCGGGTCTGCCGCGGCGAACCCAATCATAAATGGAGACTCCGATGTCCAAGCGTATCGCTTTGTTTGCTTCCGTGGCTGTAATCGCTTTTGCCGCCGCAATCGCACCAGCTGCGCCGGTACTTGCGCAGATGAACGAAAAGACCGTCACCGTCGGTGGCGCGCCGATGTATCCTTCCAAGAACATCATCCAGAACGCGGTGAATTCGAAAGACCACACCACGCTGGTGGCTGCGGTGAAGGCCGCGGGTCTTGTCGATACTCTCTCTGGCCCCGGCCCGTTCACGGTGTTTGCGCCGACCAATGCGGCGTTTACCAAGCTGCCGGCCGGCACCGTCGACACCCTGCTCAAGCCCGAGAACAAGGCGACCCTGACCAAGGTCCTCACTTATCACGTCGTGCCGGGCCGCATGACCGCGGTCGCTCTGATGAAGGCGGTGAAGGACGGCGAGGGTGAAGCCCACCTCAAGACGGTCGCCGGCGAAGACCTGATCGTGAAGCAGGCCGGCCCCGGCAAGCTCACCGTCACTGACGTTAAAGGTGACGTCGCCATGGTCACCATTCCGGACGTTTTGCAGTCAAACGGTGTTATCCACGTGATTGATACCGTGCTGCTGCCGAACTAAGGCCTCGCCAGCCCCTCTCCCCGTTGTGCGGGGAGAGGGATTTCTACTGACAGGAATGTGAGGCGCTTGCGCCTCGTTATTTTGCTAGAAACTTGCGCCATGACACTCGAAGCAACCAGTCCGGTCGTCATGCCCGCAGAAGGGCCGGTGATTCATCCGATCTGGGTGCGCGTGACCCACTGGATCAATGCGCTTGCGATCCTGATGATGATCGCCTCAGGCTGGCAGGTTTACGATGCCTCGCCGTTGTTCAGCTTCATCTATTTCCCGTCCCAGATCGCGCTTGGTGAATGGCTTGGCGGCGCGCTGCTCTGGCATTTCGCCGCTATGTGGCTGCTCGTAATCAACGGCATTGTCTATGTCACGCTCGGGATCGCGACGGGCCGGTTTCGTCGCAAATTCTTTCCGATTCGTCCGCGCGAGGTCGTGCGCGATTTGGCTGCGGCGCTCCGCGGCAAGCTCTCCCACGACGATCTCTCGGTCTACAACGCGGTCCAGCGCTTGCTTTATGTCGGTGTGATTCTGGCTGCGGTCGTGATCGTGTTTTCGGGTCTCTCAATCTGGAAGCCGGTGCAGTTCAAATACCTGACCGACTTCTTTGGCGGCTATGATTTCGCCCGCTATGTGCATTTCTTCGCCATGGCGTCGATCGTCGGTTTTCTGGCCGTGCACGTCGCGCTGGCGCTGCTCGTACCGAAAAGTCTGCGCGCGATGATTACCGGTCGCTGAAGGAGAAAACGATGGCTCGTCAGCGCAAACCGATACCCGGCGTCGATCCGAAATCTCTGATCAAGGACGCAGCAAAACTGCTTCCCGATCAGTCGCGACGATTTTTCCTTCGCGGGGCGGCGAGCCTCGGTGCGCTGGCGACGCTTACCGGCTGCGACATCATCGACGGGCCGACGGCGGAAAGTGCGCTGCGCGTAATTTCGAATTTCAACGATTGGGTTCAGGCGCGGATTTTTAATCCCAATACGCTGGCACCTGAATATCCGGAAAGTGCGATCACGCGACCGTTCCCCTTCAACGCCTATTACAGCGAAGACGAGGCGCCTGAGATCGATGGCGACACCTATCAGCTCGAAATCGGCGGGCTGGTCGATAACAAGAAGCCCTGGACGCTGCCCGAGCTAAACAAGCTGCCGGAAGTTTCACAGATCACCCGCCACGTCTGCGTCGAAGGCTGGAGCGCGATCGGCTCGTGGCAGGGCGTGCGGTTGTCTGATTTCCTGAAAATGATCGGTGCGGACACGACTGCTAAATACGTCTGGTTCCAGTGCGCCGAAGGCTACTCCAACACTATCGATATGCCCACCGCGCTGCACCCGCAGACGCAACTGACGCTGAAATTCGACCACAAGACTTTGCCGACCGCTTACGGCTTTCCGATCAAGATCCGTATTCCAACCAAGCTCGGCTTCAAAAATCCGAAATACGTCACCGCCATGTGGGTGCAGAACAACGACGCCGGCGGCTATTGGGAAAACCAGGGCTATAACTGGTTCAGCGGGCAATAAAGTCCCCGTCTTTTCTGAAGGCCCCGCGGCTTGCCAAGCCCCGCATGGGGCTTTAGCAATCTCGCCTCATTGTCTGTGAGGCGTATTGTATGGCGACCTACAAACTCCTTCTTCTCCCCGGCGACGGCATCGGCCCGGAAGTCATGGCCGAGGTAAAGCGGCTGCTCGGCTTCTACGCTAATAAAGGCATAGCCGATTTCCAGACCGAAGAAGGATTGGTCGGCGGCAGCTGTTACGATGCTCACAAAGTCGCCGTCACCGACGAGACGATGGCGAAGGCGCACGCCGCGGATGCGATCATCTTCGGCGCGGTCGGCGGCCCGAAATGGGACAAGGTGCCGTTCGATGTGCGCCCCGAAGCGGGCTTGCTTCGCCTCCGGAAGGATCTTGGGCTGTTCGCTAACATCCGTCCGGCGATCGTCTATCCGGCGCTGGCAGACGCCTCAAGCCTGAAACGTGAAGCGGTCGAAGGCCTCGACATTATCATCCTTCGCGAGCTCACCGGCGGCGTCTATTTCGGCGAGCCGAAAACCATTACCGATCTCGGTAACGGCCAGAAGCGCGCCATCGATACCCAAGTTTACGACACCTACGAGATCGAGCGTATCGCCCGCGTCGGCTTCGAGCTGGCGCGCAAGCGAAGCAATAAAGTCACGTCCATGGAAAAGCGCAACGTGATGAAGACTGGCGTGCTGTGGCACGAAGTTGTCGAACAGGTGCATGAGCGCGAATACAAGGATGTGCAGCTTGAACACATGCTGGCGGATGCCGGTGGCATGCAGCTGGTGCGCTGGCCCAAACAGTTCGACGTCATCGTCACCGATAATCTGTTCGGCGACATGTTGTCCGATGTCGCGGCAATGCTGACTGGCTCGCTCGGCATGCTGCCTTCGGCATCGCTCGGCGAGCTCGATCCCAAAACGAAGCGGCGCAAGGCGCTCTACGAACCGGTGCATGGGTCGGCGCCGGATATTGCCGGTAAGGGCATGGCCAATCCGATCGCCATGCTCGCTTCATTCGCGATGGCAATGCGCTATTCATTCAACATGGGCCAGGAAGCCGATCAGCTTGAGAGGGCCATTGCCGCGGCGCTCGCCAGAGGCCTGCGCACCGCCGATATCAAGTCCGGAAGCTGTACGATCGCCAGCACGTCTGAAATGGGACAGGCGGTAGTTGAGGAACTGGAACGACTTTCCAATTAACAGCGATCGCGATTGGCTAATCCGGTATGTCCCAGCTTATCCTCGGCGTGCATTCGGGAAGCCACGACGCGGTCGCCGCAATCTTTCAGGACTATGAGCTGCGCGCTGCAGTGCAGCTCGAACGACTGACGCGACGCAAGAGCGATGGCCGCGAACATCCCGACCTCGCCATCGACGAAGTGCTGTCGATTACCGGCGCTACGCGCAACGACGTCGATGTGGTCTGCTTCAGTCGCTCGGAATTCCCGACAGAGTTCTATCGCAATATTCGAGGTGTCCGCTGGATACGCGAGAAGTATCGCAAATATGTCGAAGGCAATAACCGGCGGTACAATGCCGCCGGAATTTCTCCGTTACCGAACGTCGAAACTCGACGATATTTTCGACGCGAAGAAGTTTCAGCGCGCCGGCGCCTTTCGCGGTGACGCGACGATGTTCTTTTACAATCACCACGAGTCGCACGCGCTGGCGCCGCTTTTCTACACTGACTGGGATGACGCACTGGTCGTCACCGCGGACGGCGGCGGCGACACCGTCAATTACAGCCATCGGCATTTTTCTGGCGGTTCGCTGACCACGATTTATGGCGGTGAGGAAAGTCTGCTCACGCCGCTGCCGACTGACAGCCTCGGTCATGCCTATGAGACCGTAACTGGCGCGCTCGGCTTCATCCGCCGCCACGAAGGCAAGCTGACTGGCCTTGCGGCATTTGGCCAGCCGGTATTGGCCGAGAAGATTGGTGCGCACTTTGCCGTCGACGATACCGGCCGTATCCGTTCCGATTTCCAGAACTTCAGCGACATGCACGACACCATTCGCGCACTCGCGAAGAGCGTGAGCCGGGAAGACGCGGCAGCGTCGATTCAACAGGTGCTTGAAGATAAGATGCTGCAGTCGGTCGTGCGGCTGTTGCAGCACCACAAAGCCCGGCATCTCGGTCTCGCCGGCGGCGTGTTCGCCAACGTACGCCTCAATCGTGTTTTAGCCGAGAAGCTGCCGCTTGACGAAATTTTCGTATTCCCGGCGATGGGCGACGAGGGCATGCCGGCAGGCGGGGCACTTTGCTATTTGCTGCAGCGGGACGGCCTCGCGCACTGGCTCAAGCAGCGGCGCCGGCTTCGCGACATGTATCTCGGCCGCGATTACACCGATGCGATCGACAGTACGCTGAAGGCGACATCGAACGTGCGTTGCACCGATGAGCCACCGGTAGACGGCGCGGCGCAACGGCTCAACGCCGGCCAACTTGGCGCGATCTACACCGGACGGATGGAGTATGGGCCGCGCGCATTAGGCGCGCGTTCGATCCTTGCCAACCCGTCGCGCCGGGAGACCCACGATCTGCTCAATGAACGTTTGGCGCGCTCCGAATTCATGCCGTTCGCACCGGTGATCACGGCGGAGAAAGCCGCAACGGTGTTCGACGTCGATAAGGTCAATGCCTACGCCTGCCGATTCATGACCATCACCTGCAATGTCAAGCCGGAATGGCGGCAGCGTATCGCGGCAGTCGTGCACATCGATGGATCGGCGCGTCCGCAAATCATCGAGCGCGAAACCAACCCGCTTTACTACGACATCCTCACCGCGTTCGAGCGCGAGAGCGGTCTACCCGTCCTGGTCAATACCAGCTTCAACGTTCACGAAGAGCCGATCTTCAACAAACCGTCCGAGTGTGTGAGAGCGCTGTTGGACGGGCGCATCGACTTCATCGTGACGACGCGAGGTATCTACGAACGGGCGTCGCCCAACGCGCGACAATAATAATCGACTATTGGGTTCGCTTCAGAACTGCGTATCTGGAAAATAAAGCGCCCCCGGCATCGGCAGATAGTTGCCGTTCCCGCTCAAATCAGGGCCTCCCATGGTCCAATTTAGCCGTCCGGGGTCTCCGCCGGGCGGCATTGCGTAGTCCTGGAAGTGGCGGTCGCCCACCGAAACTTCCGTTCCGGTATCGAGATAGGAGCGGCGCGGAATGACGATAACCGTCGTCGATCCATCCTGGTGGTGAATGATGGTCCTGGTGGGCTGGATCACGGTCCCGCTCGCCGAGCGCATTACCGGATCGGGCGGGACTTTCTTCGTGACAGCCCCGGCAGAGCCAGCCTGGGCCGCGATTACGGCCACTGCGGTAGCGGCAACAGCAAATACGCGCATGATTCCTCACTCCCGCTGACCACCTTAGCCTGCCGGGTCGGTTTGCGACAGCACCTTAGGTAACCCGGCTTAAGTGGGCCGAGTTCCCCGGTAGCGCGGCGAATTCCGGGACGGAATTAACGCGATGACAGGCGTCCGCGCAGCGCGGACTTCAATTTTGAGAGGTTTTCCGGCGGGATACGCTCCTCGCGCTCAGGGGTTGCGGCGAGGATCGGGCTGCGCTGGCCGCAGAACGTGCGCTTGACCTCGGCGCGGGCGAAAAATGTCGCCGTTTGGGTGTCGGCATTGACCATGGTCAGCCGGTCGATCAGGCACGCGACTGTCGCCCGGTCGACCACTTCCGCGCCCGCGCTGCAATACCAGCCGGCAATCTGCATGAACGGGTTGTCAAAGGCGTGAGCGAAGCCAAGGCAGCGCTTGAGGTGGCCGTTCGGGGCGATGGCGAAATCGACCAGAGGCATTGGACCGAACTTGCTTTCGATTTTGCCGGCGGGCTTAACGTCATCGGCCACCGTGTCGTCGATAATGCTCGCGGCGATTTCGCTCGGTGCATCGAGAAAGGCTTCGGCCCGCGGGCCCGCCCGGAAAATCTCGACCGTGGCATAAGGCCGGGGGATGGCCGGCGCTCCCCAGGTCATCACGTCCTTGCGCGCGTTGTCCGTGCCTCGGCGCAGGATCGCGTAGTTGAACGGACTGCCGTTGAGTTCCGGCATCAGCAGTTCGAAGGCGGGGTAAGGCTTCTCGGCGGCGGTCCAGGCCGGGATCGGCGCCGAGGCAACGGTCGCGAGGGGAGCGTGATCGTTTTGAAAGAAACCGGCAGCAGCTACGGCAACAAGCCCAAGACCACCCATATATGCGATGACGCGCACCAAGGTGGCGCGAATGTCGCCCGGAACGGAGTACGAGGCCGGCTGCACCACCCCTCCTATACCAACGTTGTATTGGGGGTGGTTCTCGCCTAGAAGCGCTTCCGCTCCGGTTCCCGGCGTATGCGTTTGGGGCCGAATTTTCGGTGGAGAGTTAACAATGGGTTACAACGTCGCCGTGGCTGGCGCGACCGGCAACGTGGGTCGGGAAATGCTCAATATCCTTGCCGAGCGGTCCTTCCCCGCCGACGAGGTGATTGCGCTCGCATCCCGCCGCAGTCTGGGCACTGAAGTTTCCTACGGCGACCGCACGCTGAAAGTGAAAGCACTGGAGCATTTCGATTTCTCAGGCACCGACATTTGCCTGATGTCTGCGGGCGGTTCGGTTTCCAGGGAGTGGTCGCCGAGGATTGTGGCCGCGGGAGCGGTGGTGATCGATAACTCCTCGGCCTGGCGTTATGATTCCGATGTGCCATTGATCGTACCGGAAGTGAATGCGGATGCCATCACAGGTTTCCGCAAGCGCGGCATTATCGCCAATCCGAATTGCTCCACGGCGCAACTCGTCGTCGCGCTCAAGCCGCTGCACGACAAGGCAAAGATCAAGCGTGTCGTGGTCGCTACCTATCAATCGGTGTCGGGCGCCGGCAAGGAAGGAATGGACGAACTCGATCGTCAGACCAAGGCGATCTATTCGCTGCAGGATATCCAGCTGAACAAGTTTCCAAAGCGCATCGCTTTCAACATCATCCCGCAGATCGATGTCTTCATGGAGGACGGCTACACCAAGGAAGAATGGAAAATGGTGGTCGAGACCAAGAAGATTCTCGATCCCAAGATCAAGCTTACGGCGACCTGTGTGCGCGTGCCGGTCTTCATCAGCCATTCCGAGGCGGTGAACGTCGAATTCGAAAATCCGATCACGCCCGACGAGGCGCGCGACATCCTTCGTAGAGCGCCGGGCTGCCTGGTGATCGATTCACACCAGCCGGGCGGCTACGTCACGCCGTATGAAGCGGCCGGCGAGGATGCCACCTACATCAGCCGCATCCGTGAGGATGCGACCGTCGAGAACGGACTGTCGATGTGGGTCGTTTCCGACAATCTGCGCAAAGGCGCGGCGCTGAATGCGATTCAGATCGCCGAGTGCCTGATTAATCGCAAGCTGATTACCGCGAAACAAAAGGCGGCTTGAACTCTTTCCTGGCGACATTCGGCGACCAACAGACTGTGGCATGCGTCATGCAGGACCGCTAGTTTGAGGGTACAGGGATACAGGGGATCGTTCGATGACCGTCCGTCCACGTCGTAGCGTGCTTTACATGCCGGGATCGAACGCGCGCGCGCTGGAGAAAGCGCGCGAATTACCGGCTGACGGTCTCATTCTCGATCTTGAGGATGCGGTGGCGCCGGAGGCTAAGGGACAGGCGCGTGAAGCCATTGTGAAGACGCTGAAAAAAGGTGGCTTCGGCGATCGCGAGGTCATGGTGCGGATCAATGGCCTCGACACCCGATGGTGGGTCGACGATCTCGATGCGATTGCGGCGGCGAAGCCTAACGCTGTGCTGGTCCCGAAAATTTCCGATCCCGGACAATTGCAGGATCTCGCCGCGCGCATCGTCGACATGGGTACCGATCCGCATATCCGCGTCTGGGCGATGATGGAGACGCCACTGGCGATGCTCAATGTCCGCGAGATCGCCGCCGCCGCCCTCGATTCCGAAACTCGGCTCGCCGGTTTCGTGATGGGCACCAACGACCTTGCCAAGGATACGCGCGCGCGCCTGGTGCCGGGCCGCCAACCGATGCTGCCATGGCTGATGAGCTGTGTTGCCGCGGCACGCGCCTACGGTCTCGATATCCTCGACGGGGTCTATAACGATCTCGGCAACGAAACAGGCTTCGCGGAGGAGTGCCGTCAGGCCGTCGATCTCGGTTTCGACGGCAAAACGCTCATTCACCCGAAGCAGATCGCGCCGTGCAATGAGGCGTTTTCGCCGTCGCCGGAAGAGGTGGCAACCGCGCGCAAGATGATTGCCGCGTTCGAGCTTCCGGAAAACGAGAACAAGGGTGTCATCCAGATCGACGGCCGCATGGTCGAGCGTTTGCACGCCGAGATGGCGCGGCGCACGGTGGCGATCGCGGACGCGATTGCCAAGCAGTCGGCGCGCGCCGACGAAAGAACCGAGGCTGCCAGTTCTTGAGGATGGCGGCTGACTGCAATCGCTCGTTGCGCCCCGGGTTCGCCCGGATTCCAGCGTCAAAAAGATTGCGCAGAAACTCCAGCCGATAAATTTCGCTTTGATCAAGCTGTTCATTTGAACGGCGATCCTGCAATATTTGACGTGAAGCCACGATCGACCCGCACGGGGGAACACGCATGTCCTATGAATCCATCACAGTAACGCCAGTCTCGCCGCACATTGGCGCCGAAATCGGCAGCATCGATCTGACAAAGCCGCTTCCCAACAGGCAGGTTGAAGAGGTGCACAAAGCGTTCATCCAATACCAGGTAATTTTTTTCCGCGATCAGAAGATTAGTTTCGACGACCAGATCAGGCTCGGCCGTTATTTCGGAGCGCTCGGCATGCACGTCGGCAAATCGACCATCAGCAAGGTCTCCGAAAACCCGCTCGTGCGGAAATTACACTACGACGAAACCTCGACCCAGATCGCGGGCGAGAATTTTCATTCCGATCAGTCCTGCGCCGCGATCCCGCCGCTTGGCAGTCTTCTTTACAATCACACCGTTCCGCCGGACGGCGGTGGCGACACCATGTTCGCCAGCATGTACGCGGCCTATGACGCGCTGTCGCCGCGCATGAAGGATTATCTTGCGGGTCTGACCGCAACACACGACGGCACACGGGTATTTGGTC
>Ga0302325_10024268_pt1 | contig 12619 bp, 9 predicted proteins | sample Palsa_T0_2_FD_201948 | JGI IMG/M metagenome (GOLD analysis project Ga0302325, IMG submission 201948) | Peat permafrost microbial communities from Stordalen Mire near Abisko, Sweden - Palsa_T0_2 | ecosystem: Environmental > Terrestrial > Soil > Palsa > Peat permafrost | place: Sweden: Abisko...
GTCTCGGACAGATCGACGTGCTCATCCGCGAGGATTCGGCGAAACGCCTGGAAATGCAACGGCTCGCTGTTGACGATCACGCCGTCGAAATCAAAGAGCACCGCTTCTGGCCAGTGGGACATTCCGGCAAACCTATCGGTCCGGATGGGGGGAGGCAAGGTTAACTCGGTCGGTTGCTTTTCCGAGACATTTCGATGCTTTTGGGCGTCAGTCCGATAAGTTCCAAGTCCGCTAATACGGCCCCAGACATTTCTGACGAAGGGCATTGTGCGTTAAAATGGATAAATTACACAATATGGATAAATATTAACGGCGCTGGAAATTTCGTCGAATCGGATATTTTTGCGCGTGTCCCACGCCGAAATCGGCATAAGTTATTTGTATCAAATAGTTTACGACATGTTCAACGCCACTTCTTGCGCCTCAAGCGGAATTTTTCCGCGGGTCGATAGATTGTGAGCCGGCTGCTCCTCTCGGCGGGCGTTGACGATGGAGTCGTCATCCCGTCTGGCAATGGAGGGCAGCCGCGAGCCGGAGAGCTCTGATGAGTCAGATCAATAACATTTCCGCTAGTCCGTCGGTTCAGAAGATCCTCAGCAACCCCATTCAGAAAGAGGTCCCCGCCAATGCCACGGCGCCGACCAAGGCGACCGATCGCCTGGAACTTTCGGGGATCAGCCATCTGCTTGGGATCGCCAAGAACAATGACATCCGCACCGACAAGGTCGCCGACATTCGTCAGCAGATCGAAAACGGCAGCTACGACGCCGATGGATCCAAGCTCGACGCTGCCGCCGATAAGGTGCTGGACGAGTTGAACTAAGTTCGCTTGGGTCCCATGAATACCAGCATGCGCGATGATCCATCGGTCATCGATGAGCCGCATTGCCCCGGCTGCGAATACAACCTTCGCGGCATCGAGAGCGACAACTGCCCCGAGTGCGGCCTGCTCATCGACCGCGAACTCGCCGAACGTACGCGCATCCCGTGGGAACATCGCCGCCAAATCGGCATCGTTCCAGCCTATTTCAAGACCGCCGCACTGATGATCCTGTCTCCGAACCGGTTTGTGCCGGACATCGCACTTCGCGTCCGCCGACGAGATGCGAGACTTTTTGTTTTCCTCAGCGTCGCGATTTTCACATTGCCGGCGATTCTGCCGATCGCGCTGATTTATTGGCGAACCTCGCTGGATCAAATTCCCGCGCTGGCGACGGCGGCAGGACTTGCGCTGGCTGTCTGGCTGGCGATCCAATTGCCATGCTGGTTTCTCTTTCCGGTTGAATTCAAAGATGCCCGGCAGGAACGCGCCAGATCGATCGCCATGTACGCCGCCGCCGCGCCGTGGGCATTGGTGTCCCTCGTACAGTGGATGCTCACGATATCGTCCATCCCAGCGCTGACACTGACGCCTCAGGGTTCTCCCGCCCAAACCGCCTGGATGATCGCCGCCATCGCCAGCGGAATCGCCATGTTCATTCTGGCCATCATCAGCCCAGTGCGTTGGCATTTTCTCACCAGTCGCCCTCACTGGATCATCTCCCTGATTTTCGCCGTGCTGGTCGGCCTGATCCTCGCAACTGATCTTGCCGCCGTCGTCGCGCTGCTGGCGATTTGCCTCGGTTTTATTCGCGGTTGAATCATTCACCTGATCGCAGCTAATTCCCGTTATGATTCGCAACCGATGACCCGACCTCAGGAAACTACCGAACTGCATTGCCCGGCGTGCGGGTATAACCTCTTCGGAATCGAAAGCGAAAAATGCCCGGAATGCGGGCTGGAGATTGACCGAACTCAAGCCGCGATATCTCGCATTCCTTGGGAGCATCGTGATCGGATCGGCTCCATCCGTGCATTTTTCAGGACCGTGATTCTCGCAACAATTCACCCGAAGAAACTTGCCGCCGAGATGAATCGACCCGTGAGCTACGCCCACGCCAAGCGCTTCCGCCACATCTGTGCGATCCTGGCTTGGCTGCCAACCTGCGCGGTAGTCGGCTTGTTGCTGATCAACCAAGACTATCTCGGCACTCATTCGCCAGCCTCGGTTTGGGAGCAAATATTCTTCGCGGCGCTGACTGCTGCGTCTTTCTGGGTCTTCTTTCTATGCGTCACTGGTTTCCCAAGCATTTTCTTTCATCCCACCAGACTTTCATCGCTGCAACAGAATCGAGCGATTGCGTTGAGCTATTATTCCGCTTCAGCACCATGGAGCGGACTGGGCATCATTTACGCAGGCAGCGCTTTGGTCTTCGGTATTGGCATGCTGAATCTCAATCAATTCGTCGAAATAGGTGCCGGACTTCTGACTTTATGCACGTTGTCATTGGCATTGATTGCGATCGCCGCTCCTCTGCGACTGATATCCTTGACGGCACGAAGTGGAGTATCGAGAAAAATCCTACTCGGCTTATCGATGCCGTTGGCGTGGGGCGCACTATTCTGCGTGGTCGCGATTGGCATCCCATTGGCGGCGATTTATTTGGCCGTGATGATTTTCTCCATGCACTCGATGTAAGCATTAATTCTCCGGTTGAGTGGCAGGGGATTGGTTGATGAGGTGAACGACGATATCTAGTTGATTAAATCGACCAGGGAACCGAACACCGGACGGCAGGGAGTCGGAGCCTGCGTCGTCCATGCCATTCTCGCCCACGCTGTAAATGATCGGATCGGTCGATTGGTTCAATTTGTAAAGTATTGACGCCACTGTCGGCGAAAACGGGTCCACCGGGATTCGAGGAAGATACTGCGGAATCAATTGTGAAAGTGATTCGGGCCATTTGCCGCCATGATCGAAACGATAAAGTCGGATCGCCAGCGCCATCGCAGCGGCCCGCGAATTGAAAAGGTCGAAACATTGGATCTCCGACAACTTGGTCATCAGGTGTGGGGCGAGCCGCCGGATTGCAGCGATTTGTCCCACGAGCGTACGAGGAGCACCCGAAATCAATTCGGCATTTCCGGCGGTTCCGCCCAGCGCCGGCCAACACATTTTAGATGGGTCAGCCGGAATGATCGCCAACATGCCGGACTCCTCGCGGATCGAAACGGCGGCATTCACATCGAGCAATGGCAGCAAAGGCCACGATTCAGGATCGACGGCCTCGCCCGGCAGAGCATTGGCCGTAACATCTTCGCGCCAAACTCGATCTCCTTGGATTCCTCGAATGAAACCATTTTGATTTTCCCTTTCATCCAGCAATTGAGAAATCGCATCCAAAACCTGCTGCCTGCTCGCAGCGGCACTTGAGGAACCCTCGGATACGAGCAGGTCACGCGAAAGGTTGATCGCATTATCGATGCCGCAGTACCGGATGCCGGATGCTGTAAGTTGGTTCGTGATTCCCGGAAAATAATGTTCCACCGCATCCGCCATGCGTAGTTCGTCATGCATCATCCGCATGGCTTCGGCATCCTGCCCGCGAACATGTGGAACGGTGACCAAACCCTGCGTCACAAGTGCCAGCCAACGAAATTGATTGAGCTCGCTCGGGCTTGCGGAATTGGCAGACGAGGCAAACCATACCGCTTTGCCGTGTTGCCCCGCTTGTCGCAAGAAGTTGATCGCTTGTTGATTGCCATCGTAAATGGGCCCGAGTTGGGAAATGTCCCGTTTGCGCCAGAGAGCATCCAAATCAATATTGCCGATGGGATCCGCAGCGCTCGTCAGCGACGCAAACGCCTGCCGCAAATACCACGCCGCATTGTCGGAATCGGCAATCGACGGGTCATCGAAATCCGACATTACGGTTGGCTCCCCGCGAGCGCGGATGGCGGCGATTTCGTTTTGGAGAGCGCGGTGCGCCAGATATCCCCAAATTGATCGCAATGTGAGAAGGATCGATAGCACGACGACGAAAATCCAAATGCCGCGCTTCGTCCAGCGGTAGCGCCGGGGAATTGGGATTTCGGATTCTTCTACTTGGGGAACCATAACTTCGCCCCGAAGCCCCGCATGTACATGCGGGGCTGTGAATGCTCATGTGTGATAATCTGCGTTGATCGTCACATATTCCTTCGACAAATCGCATGTCCAGACGGTCGCGGTGGATTTGCCTAATCCGCAATTCAAATCGACGAGCACTTCTTTTTGCGCCAGCGAGCGACTTACCCCGGCGTTGTCGAACGGAACGGGCCGGCCGTGGCGGAAGACTGTTGTGCCCTGCAATTTCAGCACTGATCGGTCGGCGTCGAAGTCGGCGTCGCAGATGCCGGCGATGGAGATGATTCGACCCCAGTTGGGGTCGTTGCCGTGCATGGCGCATTTCACCAGCGGGGAATTGGCGATGGCGCGGGCGATTTTGCGGGCGTCGGATTCGCTTCGCGCGCCGCTGACGTCGATCCGCACGACTTTGGTCGCCCCTTCGCCGTCGGCGGCGATCTGGTAGGCCAGCGATTGGCACACTTCATCCAACGCGGCGGAAAAAAGTTTCACTTCGCGCTGCGAGGAAACCGCCGGTCCCAAACCCGAAGCGAGAATCGCGGCGGTGTCGTTGGTGCTGGGATGATCGTCCACCGTCACGGCGTTGAAACTTTTGTCCGCCGACGCCGCCAGCAAACGTCGCAAAACCACCGGCGATATCTTTGCATCGGTGCTGAGATACGCCAGCATCGTCGCATGCGGTGGCTGCAGCGCCAGCCGCGGGCCGATCATGCCCGATCCCTTGCAGACGCCGGCGACGACGAGATTTTGTCCGCCAATCTTAATTCGCGCCGCCGCCGTTTTGCGAACGAGATCGGTCGTGAGTATCGCATCGGAGAAACGCTGGGCATGCGCGGCGGATTTGCCCAGGTCCGATGCGGCCCCGGCGACGCCGCGCTGGATTTTCTCCATCGGCAGAAGATGTCCGATGATGCCGGTGGATGAAGGCAGGATTTGCGCGGTTGGGCATCCGATCTCTTTGGCAGCAAGCTGACACATCCGCTCCGCATCGCGCATTCCCTGCTTGCCGGTGCAGGCGTTGGCGTTGCCGGAGTTGACAACGATTCCCCGAAGTTTTCCCGCGGCGATATTCCTGCGACCGACGACAACTCCGGCCGAGACGACACGGTTGATGGTGAACACCGCAGCCGCGGCAGCGGGGCGGTCGCAAACCAACATCGCCACATCAAGTTTCCCGCTGGCTTTTATTCCAGCGGCATAAGCTCCAGCGCGAAATCCGGCGGGCGAGAGCAGATGCAATTTATCCATGGGCGTGATCCTAACTTGCAAAATACATATCCACCACGGAGGCACGGAGTGCACGGAGGAAATCAAATTCAATTTTTACCGCAGAGAGCGCAGAGAGCCGCAGAGAAATTCAATTAGAAAAAATCAGATTTAGATTTTGTTTTCCCCTCTGCGGCCCTCTGCGCTCTCTGCCGTGAAGAATCTTCTGTACTCCCTCCGTGCACTCCGTGTCTCCGTGGTGGAAATTCTTCTTCAGAACGGCAGCGACTGATCCATCCAGTCGTCGCTGCGGAGAACTTGTTTGCGGTTGAATCTTGCCAGTCGCTCGGCACGGTATTGGGCGATTTTGATGAGTCGGCCCGCGCCGATGCCGCGCCATGAGAAACGCAATCGCTGAGCGTGGCGGACGAAGAGATCGTCTTCCACACTGGCAAACAACTGGGCGCATCCGGGGTCTCCCTGGCGAGCGGCGCGGCCGAAGAGCTGGCGATCGACCCGGCCGGAGGAATGCGGCTCGGTGGCGATCACGTGCAGGCCGCCGAGTTCCGCCATTCCGCGCTCCAGTTTGATGTCGGTTCCACGGCCGGCCATGTTGGTGGCGACGGTGATCTGCCCACGTTGCCCGGCGGATGCGACGATGGATGCTTCCTGGGCCGTCTGGGTGGCGTTGAGCACGCGATGCTGCCGGCCCATCGCCGCCAAGCGCCGGCTCACTTCCTCCGATGCCAGCACGCTTCGCGTTCCCACCAGCACCGGCGCGCCGGTGTCGTTGATTTCGCACACGCGCCTGGTCACGGCATCCCATTTGTCCACGACCGAATCGAACATCTGGATCGGCATCAGCACGCGGATGCACGGCTTGTTGGTGGGGATGCGGACGATGGGTCGCTGATAAATCTGCCACATTTCCCCGCGCGCTTCCCAGGCCGTGCCGGTCATTCCCGCCATGATCGGATATTGCCGGAAAAACCGCTGGAAACTGAGGCGCGCCAGATTCTCCTTGTCGGCCGTGACGAAAGCGCCTTCCTTCACCTCAATCGCCTGGTGCAACCCATGCCGCCACGAACGGTCGGCCATGATTCGGCCCGTGAATTCGTCGATGATCTGCACCTTGCCTTCGGCGGAAAGCAGATAGTGCTCGTCGCGAAGGAAACAATACCGCGCGGTGAGCGCTTGCGTGACAAGTTCCTCGCGCCGGCGTTTGCCTTTCCAGAAGCCACCATCATCGGCGGCGAGTTCGTCGAGCCGATCCTGGCCCTTATGAGTCAGATCGACGGTGCGCACGGTCCAGTCGATGGAGAAATCGCGGGACAATTCCAGTTGCGCCGCCAGCATGTCCGCATGCTCGTAAAGCAATTTATTCCCCTCGGCATCGGGAGAATTGGAAATAATCAGCGGCGTGACGCCTTCATCCACCAGCAAACTGTCTGCCTCGTCCACCAGAACCTTCCACAATCCCGGCACCAGCAAACGACCGCGCTGGGGGCCGGTGACGAGCATTCCCACCGCGGTTTGCGTGGCGGTGCGGAGATTGCCCAGCGCGATCTGGTCGCGCAGAAAATCGGCGACGAGTTCCTTGCTCGTCACGTACACCACGTTTCGCCGGTAATTCTCGAAGCGATGATCCTGCGTGGAATCGTGAACGACATGCCCGACTTCCAGCCCCAGCATTTTGTAAACCGGCGCCATTTCGTCAGCGTCGCGCCCGACGAGATAATCATTGACGGTGATCACATGAACCGGCCGACCTGTCCAACCCCACAGGCCGGCGGTGAGCGCGGCGGTGAGCGTTTTGCCCTCGCCGGTCGCCATCTCGGCGATCAGCCCCTCGCGCATCGCCAGAGCGCCCATGAGTTGTACGAGAAATGGCCGCAATCCCAGGCTTCGCCAGGCGGCATCGCGCGCAATGGCCACCGCACGATCCAGCGCCGGACCTTGGAGCCGATCGAGCCGGGCTAGATCGCGGCAGGCTTCGACTTCCTCACGAAATCGGCTGGAAGAAAGATCGTGGATATCTTTTTCTAAAGCGTCGATGCGTCGCGCTTGCGCGGCCAGGCGTGTCAACACTCGCCGCTTGTTCTTGGCGAATCCGACGAATCCGTTAACGAATTGATCGACTCCCTTGAGTTCCGGCGCTTTGACGCGGCGGGCATCGAAGACCGACCAGAGATCATTGGAAACGGTGGACATGGCGGATCAGATCCATTTTCCGTTGTCGTGAGATTCGATGAGCTGAAGGAATCGCACGGTCCAGAGCCACGCCAGCGGCTTGCGATCCAGCGTCAGGCGGACATAGGCGCGTTGGCCGGGATAAATTTGCGGCTGGGTGGAATTGTCGAGCTTCACACGGGCCTCGAAGGTTGGAATTTCGGTGCGGAGTCCGTTGGGATCTTTTGGATCAACCTGGAAATCACCACCGCCGGCTTGGGCGAGGGAGGGATGCGCCAGCTCCGTGACAGCGGCGGGGGGCAGCGTGACCGTGCCGCCGGTGATGGACTCTCCGAGTTTGCCCGCCAAACGTACCTCGGCATGGGGATTGGGATATTGCTGAGCCAACTGGAAATCGGTCTGGTCGATATCGCCGCGAATTTCCAGGCGTTGCAGCACCGCGACTTCGCCGATCTCCTTGCCGCGCTCCAGAAACGTGCCGGCCAATTCGGTAAGTTTTGGAGCGACCAATGTCCCGGTGAACGGCGCGACGATTTGCAGGCAGCCCATCCGACGCTGCGATTCGGCCAATTTCTCGGTGTAGGATTTCAGATCGGCCTCGTCTTTTTTCCATTCGATCTGGTCATCCACACGGTCGGCACGCGCGCGGGCCTGCGCCTCGGCGATCTGAGCCTGGGCCAAATCCAAATCGTGCTGAACATCCGGATTGGTCATCTCCAGAATCACCTGCCCGGCCTGGACCTGCTGGCCATCGACGGCATCGACGGCCGTCACGCGACCATCCCAGCGGGCGGTGAGCATACCGCTCTCGATGTGGCCGCGATTGTCCACCGGATCATCCGGCCGAACGATTCCGCTGAATTCAACATGGATCGGAAAACGGATCACTCCCACGAGCAGAATTGCCGCCGCCAGCACGGACCCGGCGAATGCGAACGCCCGGCCGCGCTTGCGATGCAATTCGGGATCGAGCAGCAGATATCTCACGACCTGCCCCAGCGGGACGAACAGCCAGGTGATGACACCGCCCGCCGCCATCAGCACGCCGAGCACGGGCACTTTGTAGGTGACGACCAGCACGATCATCACGCCGATGAAGACGCGATAAATGCTGCTGGCGATTGCGTAGAGCAGAAGCCACACGCGCTGGCCTGGAGGCGGAAGGGGATTGGGGAGCTTGAGGCGGAACACGTGCCGCTTGATCAGGCCCAGGGCGTATTCCGTACTTTTTTGGCGGAGGTTGGGAATTTCCAGCAGGTCGGAAAGAATGTAATAGCCGTCGTATCGCAGCAGGGGGTTGGCGTTGAAGATGATGGTCGAAACGCTGGCGATGAACATGGCGTTGTAGGCCAGTTGTTTGATGAGCGGATAATTGGCTGGGTTGGTGGTGGTCCAGATGAACGCGCAGATCGAGGCGAAGAACAGTTCAACGATCATGCCGGCGGCGCCGACGAAAACGCGCTGCCATTTGTTCGAGAACGACCAGGCGGTTGACGCATCCACATACGGCGTCGGTACAAGCACCAGAAGCATGAGCCCAAGCTCGTGGCATTCGCCGCCAAATCTTCGACATGCAAATGCGTGGCCCAGTTCGTGAATCAGCTTGATGAAAATGAAGACGACGTAGAGCCAGAGCAGATTGATGGCGTTGTGCTGCATGTCCAGCGCGTGCTGGCCGGCGAGTTTCAGATCGTCCCATTGCGGCAACACGGTCGCCAGCGCGGCGATCACCACCACCAGCCAGATGATCGCGCCAAGTTTGCTGAACAGTACCCGCGCCACCGGCATCCAACGCTGCAGGAATTTATCCGGATCCCAGATGGGAATTCGCGGGAACAAGACGTTCATCAACCGCCCCTGCATCTTCCGCTTGGACATCTGCTTGTGCCGGCGCAATAGCACCGTCGCATCCGGCGTGATGTCCGTTTCCAGAAGATTGGCGGCGTAGAGCTGGCTGAGGATTTGAATCACTTCCGGCTGGGTCGGCGCATCATCGGCAAGTTGCCCGCCGACCAAATCCCACGCATCGCCCACGGATCGCCGGCCATCGAGCAGGCCGACGAAGCGGTATGCGGGGTCGCTGAGGCGATGGAACTGATTGGCCGCCGGATCGCGCACGACATACCAGCGTTCGCCCCGAAAGAATTGCCGGGAAATCTGCGCCCCCGCCCGCAGGCGCGGCTTGAGATTCACCACGCGGTACCAGGATTCGGAAAATGTGGGGCGAAGCTGGAGCATTTCTTAATTCGAAATTCGATTCCACCACGGAGACACGGAGAGCACGGAGAAGATCAATTAAAAAAGTCTAAATTCCGTCCCCGTTTTCCTCCGTGATCTCCGTGTCTCCGTGGTGGAAACTCTTTTTTTACATCCACAATTTCAATCTCAGATAATCAATCAGTTTGTGCGTCCAGATCCAGGCGAGGGGTTTTTTGGCGACGTCGATTCGGGCTTCGCCGGCGAGGCCGGGGAGCCAGGTCGGCTGCTGGGTGTCCATCGTGGCGTAGACGGTGAAGACATTGTCGCCTTCCTTGGCGGCGCCAAGTGGAACGATCCGCTCGATCTTGAATGGGAACTTCTGCGTCGGGAGGCTGGTCGTCGCCAGCTTCCCGGTTTGGCCGACCTTTAATTCCTGTATGTCGCGCTCGCTGACGGTGAGTTCGGCGCGGAGGCTGCCATCGGCGGCGATGGTGAATAGATCGTCACCCATTTTCTTGGGCACGCCGATCTGGTCCGTCAAATCTCCCTCGATAATCCTGCCATCAAACGGCGCGACGATCTTCGCCCGGTCGATCTGATCCTGATACACACGCTCTTCCGCGGCCGCCTGCATCTCTTGCGCTTTGGCGACGTCCGCATCGGCCTGCTTGTCCGGATCGGCGCGGAATTTCATGTAATCTGCGTCGGCACTGGCCTCTTTGGCGGCGGCGTCAGCCAGCTTGGGCTCGATGTCCGAGGTATCCATCATCGCCAGCACGTCGCCTTTTTTCACCGAATCGCCCGGCCGCACGTTGACGGCTGTCAGATATCCCTCAAACGGCGCCTGCATCTTGCGCTGGTTGATCGACTGAAACGTGAACGTCGAGGATACGTGATACATCGGCCGGATCAAAAACAGGCACAGCCCGGCGATCACCACCAGAATGAAAATCAATTTGGCCAGCATGTGCTGCGGGCCAACGACTTTCTTGGCCATCTCGCGGGTGCTGATGCCGGCCTTGGTGATCAGCCAGCGATCGTTCTGATAGCGATCGAAAAGCTGGGGGGCCAAGAGATCGACGGCGACGGAAAGCCCCGTCGCGGCCTGGTGCGAAAGTTTGTGGGTTGAGGGAAATTCCAGCGTCACCGCGCCCACCACGTCCGCTCGGCGTCGTAGCGGCAGCGTGAGCACGATATTCCCACCCTCGCCGCGCGAAAGTGCTTGTGCCGCCCGGCTAACATTCTGCGTCCCCTCTCCATCGGGATCAAAATGCACCGGCTCTTCCTGATCGATGCACTCTTCCATGACCTGCTCGAGCAATTTCACAAGCTGCTGTTTCTTGTCGAATTCCTCGGTGTGAGAGAATGCCTTGACCCGCACATCCTCGCCCTTGATCCAACCCAGCGCGACACGGGTTGCCCCGGTGCGCGTGGCAAGCTCGTTGCAGAGGTTCATCGCGGCGGATTCAAATCCCTCAGCGGTTGCCACTGCGGTTGCCAGTTGCAACACATGCTGATGCGACTGGGCGATCACCTGCGATTGCTCGGCACTTCGGCGGAGCATGTACAGATCGAAATATCCCGCGACCAACTGCATCGACATCAGCCGCTGCTGCGCGCGCTCCAGATTTCGGCAACGCGTGATCACCGCGCAAGCAGCGACGATATCCCCATCGGTGCGGAGAAGGGTGACGAGGCAAAACTGCGGCTCCGGGGCAGTGTCACCGGTGCTGATTTCAATCGCCCCGTCTTTTCCCTGCACGATGCAGGGCCGAAGGATTTCTTGAAATGCGGCAATGGCGGCCGCGCGGGTTTCGGCGGTGCTGTTGTCGGGGCGAATGTGCGCGATGTTGCGCAGGCTGAATTCGCTCTCTTTCCGCTCAACGACAAATCCCGCGGCCTCGGTTCCCGCGACCATCACGGCTTGTGTCGTCAGCAGATCGTGTACAAATTGCTGCAGATTCGGCCCGCCCAGCAGCAGTTTCTGCACCAGCTTGGACTGCGACGATCCGCTCTGCTGTTGCGAGGATTCAGAATTTTGAGATTCAACAATTCCAGACGCCATGTCTATCCTGCTTGAAATTTATAAAATTACTTCGCTGCTGCCGGCAATTTCACCATGATCCACAATCCCGCGACGGCCTGTTCATCGTTATCCAACTGAATTCGCGCCACTTCCTGCTCGCTGCTGGCATCAGCCACAGGATTGAAATAGATAATCTTGCAGTCCATCCAGTTGTCGGGCTTGTCTTTGTATGCCACCTGCAACGTGTCACCGACTTTCAGTTGCGACGCCAACACCGATGGAACCTCGACATCCGCCCACAGCGGCTTGGTGCAAACCAGCGTCATCATTCCATCCGGCTTGTTCGGATCGACGACTTCACCGGGCTGCACGCTGATCTTCTGCACGATCCCGTCCATCGGACTGAGCAGTTTCATTTTTTCAACTTTGCGCGCCTGCTTCGTCACGTCCGCCAGCATTTTATCATGTTCCTTGGTCGCGTACGTGATTTCCGCCTCAGCCTCTTCGTAATCGAGCTTGGCTTCGTCGAGTTCAGTTCCGGTCCGAGCGGTCGTCTCCAGCTTGGCGAGATTTTCGTATTTTAACTTCTTGGAATCCCGATCCGCGACGGCTGCCGTGATCCGCGCCACCGCCGCATCGGCATCCTCCTGCATGGATGCCAATTCCAGCTCGTCCATATCGCTGTCTTCGCTGGCCAATTCCTGGCCCTTGGTCACCACATCTCCGGGTTTGACAAGCACTTCTTTCACGATGCCGATGTCCGGGAACGAGACATTCCGTTTATCGGACGGAATCGTATTGGCGTCGATCACCGTGCCGGCAATTCCCGTATCCCCAACCTTGGGCGCATCATCCGCCAGCGCCAACGACAACAATCCCAGCGGCAACGCCGCCACCAGCCCTCGAATGATCCATTTTCGTGCGTGCATTAGAATTCCCGCTTGATGCCTTATTCAATCAACGAAATCAGCCTAAACGCCGGCCCGGCGTCTGTCCAGAACAATATATATACGGCCGAAGAGGGTCGGAAAATCGACTTTTTCCGGGAAAAA
>Ga0302325_10024270_pt1 | contig 12619 bp, 8 predicted proteins | sample Palsa_T0_2_FD_201948 | JGI IMG/M metagenome (GOLD analysis project Ga0302325, IMG submission 201948) | Peat permafrost microbial communities from Stordalen Mire near Abisko, Sweden - Palsa_T0_2 | ecosystem: Environmental > Terrestrial > Soil > Palsa > Peat permafrost | place: Sweden: Abisko...
TACTTCAAGCTTGGGGTGACCCTACCTCCGTGCAAATCGAGCACGACCTTCAGGCCATGAGTGCGAGCCCATCCCAGAGCTGTCGCAAGATAACTCATTTGTCCTTGAACGTATGGATCACCGGGTTGCGGAGCAAGAGCCCAATAGCCAATTGGGATTCGAACATGGTTCAACCCAGCAGCAGCAATTTGCGCGAAGTCTGATTCTGTGATCCAACTACCCCAGTGTTGCTCCAACAGACTTTGGGCTGCACTGTACCCCAACTTCACTGACAATGTATACTCGTCGACAACTCCGCCGCCGTTCGCGTAAGGTTCGAAGATAGAAGGAGTTATCCATGGCTCTAAAACAAACCAGCCACCTAGATTGACGCCTCGAATTGTGTAGGAGTTGTAGTTGATGCCGTCTGCTGCTTGTCGTTCCTGTCTAGTAGGTCGTCAGTACCGAGGAACAGGGGGGTGAAAGTCAGAAAATTCCTACATAGGGGTCGCATCTGCCAGGAACGAAAGACATGCCACTGCAACAGTAAAATCTTTGATGAAGCCCATGATGCTTATCGTCTGCAGAGTTTCTTCTTGTGAAAGAGCATTCAGACGAGAGGCTTTAGTAAGAAACGGCGCGGTGTCAGGGTAATATCAATACGAAGAGTCAACTTGAATATCAGCCTGAAACTTGATATGGCTGAGGATGCCTGTTGACTGCAAACAGGGCAACAACAACTTAAATACAAAGAAATAGTGGGACTTACGAGCTACTCTCCCCGCAAGAGTAGATCGTGAGCAAGGCCAAGGAGGCGCGAAGCTGCTGATCTTCTCTGTAAATGGGAGGAACTTTCCCTTAAGTTGCTGAGATGGACCCACGATACATCACGTTCCTTGAGCTCGACCCATAGGGCGTTGGCCTGACAGCTGGATCGTCATATCTGACTTCGATGAACTGCGGGATGTGCTTCTCTGGTGCCAGCGCAAGTTCAAGTGGTGTAATCGTTCCCCTCTCAGGGTCCAAGTGGCTGCAGTGCGGCTTGCATTGGAGGGGAAAGTGGCATGTGCAGGCCGTCAGGAACACGAGAAAATCAAGGAGCCAACCTCCCGCTCTCGTCTGATTGGAGCACAATCAGGCTTCCGATGAGATCCGTCGTTTTGGGGCCAATCAGCGGCGATGAGCCCATTAAGGGGAGATCGTGCCCCTTTCCGGACGCAAATCCATGGGAAGTTTCTTTCGGAGGCAGTCTAACCCGAACGGGAGGATGACATACATTTCAGGGCCTGTGACTGGTCTGCACTCATTCTTAGTGGGGATCGGCCAAAGAACGGCGTCATGCTCGTCACGTTGCTCCGGGAACTTTGGAGCCCCTCTCGATTTCAGATGATCACAATCTCGTCTCTTCTGCATGAACAATGCCGAGGGAATATAAATTGCACACATAATAAAGCGGTGGCGCAGAGTCGGCCAAGTGGGGAGGTTCTAGGACCTGTTCCTGTGATGGTGGAGAAGTCCACAACTATTACAACTACAGCTATGCGGACTTTGGTGTATCCTGATGTCCGGAGTTGCCTGGGGGTGAGGCACAGCCCCAAGTCCTCACATTATTGCAGGCACGCAGCAAACCCTGTATGTATCCTAGGCGACATACTATTGATAGATAACTTTCAGTGACTGTGTATTTTAAGGGTGAAGGATGGGCTTTTGATGATTGATGAGGCGCAAGAGCGGGAATGTTTCGAACCCTTGAGCTTGTCCAACACCTCATCTAAACGCAAGGCTAGGGACTCTTTCCCGAGGCTGTGATTTCCTGTGCATGGTAAATGCTTCCGGCCGAAGTTATAACACCCCCACTCAACTCCACCTCGACAACGACCTATGCATGGGTATCATCACTGAGGTTCTCTGACTCGCTAGTTAGAAGAAAAAGCTTTTTTAAGAATCATCTGCAGCAATTTCTCGTGGCGAAGTTATTCTTCCTCCTCTTGTCACAATCCTACAGCCCTCTACCCCTACGAAGGCGGGAGTGCCAGATCTGTTGGTGCCATTTTCTTCACTATTTCTATAATCCCACAGCATATTTTTAGGACCTTCGAGGTTCCATGTTATAGGATCCGTGGATGTTGTGACTCGCGGTAATAAGCGCGCTTGTGCCTCTCGCTGCTTCAGCTGGTTAATGGAGGCATAGCGTCCCTCAGTTGGAATGTCTGTAAGTCTGCAGACCGCAAAGAAACAGTAAATGAGTGTTTCATATGTCCTCTTCCTCCGCGCTTGAGACGATGCCATGTGTGGGAGCAGATTTTGGTGGAGGTCGACATGTCACGTGATGGGGGAAAGCACCAGCTCCTCCGTCTTCATTCAAGCCCCTCGAAATGATCCTCCATCTTGCCTTTCTTTCTTCTCCTGTTCGGCTTTCCATTGCTTGCCCACTTGAATTCGACGTTGTAAGATCGATGGGTCGAGAAAAGGCTTCGGGGTTTGAAAGGAGAACTCGGTAACTGGTCCAGATTAAGCAAGAATATGGACATGAGAATGTATACGCCTACCGGGAATCTCAGCCTCTTTTCTTGTTCTCACAGATACTTCATTTCTAGAAGCTGGCTTTTGCGTGTACGATGTAGGCCGAAGCTGAGCTTCTGGAGGACGAAGCGGGCCTTTGAGAAGTTCCTTCTTCGGTGCCATGCTTCCTCAACAAGTGTAGCAGTCAAGCAGTCGTCAACTCTTTATTTATGGACGAGATATGAACATTCCAGTATATCTTCATTGCTTCAATAACAAAATCATCAAGTACAATTATGAGTGCTTGTCTTTGTCCCAGCCTCCCCGTCTAGACTTTCTCGCCTAATTAGCGCCTCCCTCGGAAAAAGCTCGTCGCCAACTGGAAGACTTGACCCCGCCTGGCGACATCGGGCCCTTCTTCTCAACCAGAGCGACACCGGACACCTTTGCGCAAAGCAACGCATTTGCGCGCCTTATCCAGGCTTTGCAATCAAAAGCAACTTCCGCGGCTATACGGAGACCCCTTGCGATACCCCTTGCACCCGCCATGGAATCTGGTCAGGGAGCCATGAGTGGTGGGGCTTCGAGTCCAACTGCAAGCGCGCGCCCAGGCACTGGAGGTAGCTACAAGAGAAAGAGAAGCGGCGCCGAGTTTGAGAGCAGTCCTGGCTCCGGCGGAGACGACAATGATGATGAGGGAGAGCGTAGAAGACAACCTGGCGTTAAGAGAGCTTGTAATGAGTGCAGACAGCAGAAGGTGAGTCAGAACCGCCGAGATGGTGAACGCGACTCGATGATGAGGTATCAAGTGGAAGTGTTTGAACACAGAACTAATTAAGGTTTATTGCAGTTGCGTTGCGATGTCGTTCAAGATCCCTTCACTACTTGCTCGCGCTGCAGCAGATTGAAGCTGGAATGCAAGATTGAATCGAACTTCAAGCGCGTTGGTAAGAGAAGCAAGCACGCCGAGATGGAGAAGCAAATTGAACGCCTTCGACGAAGCCTACAACGCGCTCAATTACAAGGGTACGTGGTTGAAGATGAGGAAGAACTCGATTCTCCAATGGGGAATGGCGTATATTCGAGAAATAACCAATCGTTCATGGGTTCTGACGAGGCTGTGTCATCACTCCTACATCTGAAGCAAGGCGGATCGTACAACATGCCTCGATATGCGCGAGAGATTGAGAATGTAGGCTTGATGGAAGATGCTATCAACCACCTCTTCAATGAGTTCTGGTGCTATTATCATTCGTACCTGCCATTCCTCTCCCCCTCTCAAACACCAGACCAATACTATCAACAACATCCTCTCCTATTCTGGACAATCATTGCAGTTGCAGCTCGTCGTTATACCGCTGATCCTGGATTGCTCACTTCGCTCATTGGCCCAATTACAAGACTTCTCTGGTCGACTGTCGGCGAGGTTCCCAACAACCATTTTGTTGTCAAGGCGTTGTGTTTGCTTTGCACTTGGCCTCTTCCTACGAGCACTACATCTACAGATCCAACACACATCTTGTGTGGTGTCATGATGAAGACCGCGACTGGAATTGGACTTCACAGACCGAGTCATACCCAAGATTTTTCCCGTGTATCTGTTGATCTCAACAAGGAGCAGTTGCATGATAGAGTAACAACATGGGCTGTTTGTAACATTGTCGCCCAAAGTATTGGTACTGGCTATGGTCAACCTGCTTCTACCCTCTATGACTGGACTCTTGCCATCAGACCAGGTGATGATGGACCCTTCGTTTTATCACCTGAGCTTGAGGCACGTCTGCAAATTGAGCGATTCTGCGACAAGGTGTCGAAGGAGATGTACAGCAACGCGACTGATCCACGAGGCGTAGCTGGTGATGAGCTACGAGCTATGTTAACACGAGTATATCGTCGAGAATATAACGAACTTCACGTCTCTCTCATGTCTAGACAGGATATATCACCAATTGTCAACCTTCATCTGAAAGCTGCTGGACTTCATCTCCGACTATCTGCTTTCTTCGATTCCAGCACAACTCCAGGATATATGGATGATCTTATGGGCTTGTGGCGCGCCGTACTCGCGTTCTTAGATCTCGTCTTCGAGCTCGAGTCCCCGTCGGCAGAGAACATGAGTGGAAACATTCTCCGCTTTGCTTCGAATTACATCTTGCAGATGATCAACGCCGCTTGCTTTGCTCTCTTGAAGTTACTCAGCTCTTTCTTTTCAAAAGAGATCGAATTCGAGCGGGGCCGCATCCTCTTCCACCGAACTATTCAAGCAATCCGAAGTATGAGCGTCATCAACAACGACCTCCCATGGAGACTTGCAGAGTTGATGGTGCAAATGTGGAACGGTGCTCGCGTCGAACAACGAAGCAGGCAACAGCAGCTGGCCAACAATGGAAACGGTAATGGTCATGAAGCACGAACAATCATCGACGACAGCCTTCAACTTAAAGTACGGTGCAGAATGAGCATGAGTCTCGTCTTCGACTCGATCTGGAGATGGCGCGAAGAGTTCCAAGCTCAAGGTCGTGGAAACCTCGAAGGTCAGCTTCCCCCTGATAAGTTCTCTGATGCTCAGCTTTATCTCGATGAGCTCCCCTTCGATCAGAACCCCTTTGATCCGCACTTCTTTGATCAGCTCCCTTTTGAACAGCACCCAATTGAGCAGCATCGTTTCGATGAGTACTCTTTTGACCAGCAGTCCTTCAATCAACAGCCACTTGATCAACAGTCACTTGATCAGCAGTCTTTCGCTCAGCATTCTTCTGATCGGCTTTTGTCTGATTCAATCCCATCTGATCAGCTCTCCATAGATCAACTCCCCTTTAATCCCCCAGCAGTAAGTGAGAGTATGAGAAGCTTACGCCTATTCCATAGCAGCCATGAAGAATCCAACGAAACCAGACAGCGCAGCGGAGTCCTCGGCGTCGTCAACGCACATGGACGCGACCCTGATGCCTCCAGCCCACCAACTCAATAACCAACTCCTCGCCGCAGCTGGAGCCGTGACCCCCCAACATGGCTTGCCAAGCAGCAGCATGATAAGCGGGAGCGTCGGCTACAGCGAGAGCAACTACGAGGTGTTCGACCCTCTGAACTGGATGCTTGACGGCCTCGTCGATTTTCCGTACTCCTACGCCGCCATCCAAGGATTGGAGGCAAATGGACTGGGTTAGATTTGGTCCTCCTTGCACGTCCACGAACGAGATTGACGAAACCACGAATAAACATACATATGGCGGAATAATGATTGAACGCTTGCTCAAAATTGGCAGAACCCGAGGCTGTCACATACGATCACTTCACGACTGCCTTGCCCCCTATTTTCCTTTCTCTTACATACTGACTTGCTAATACACAACACACAAGCACGAAATGATAAATATGCGCTTGCTTTTCCCCTTGATTTGCTTTGCTTTTCTTTGCGTTAGAGGACGAATACCCTGATGGCTGAATTGAGTGGAAGAATTTGCACGAGCACAAGCACATCTGGGAATGGATGGATGGATGGAAGCATGCATGAATGTTTGAGTTTTATAAATAAGGCTTAGGCTTTTTCTTGTTTCTATTTGTGGAGATAAGTAGGTAATTGAGTGGATAAAGTTGTAGCTAGCTTTGCATTTCATTTCGATCATTTGATCATTTGCACGATGGAGCGATGATAGCTAGCTAGCTAGTTATACCTACCTCATCCAATCTTGTGGTTGAGGAATGGATGGAATAAATAATGAATGGCGTTGCTGGCTGCTGTATCTTTGCTGGTTGGAGTATGAAAAGGGGAGGGAGGGGCGTTGTGGGAATATCGGAAGGAGTGCATGAATCAAGTCCAAAAATGTAGCCAGAACAATGAGAACAGATTTCTTGTGCAGGTGGTGGGTGCGTGTTCCTTTCCGCTCGAGATGAGAGGTAAGTTTCGTGGGGCGAGATGCTGCATGTGCCTGGCTCAGTCATAATTAGAGTGAGGAAGGGGCTGTGCTGGTTGTGCTGGCTAGATGGAAGGCGTGGACGGCAGCAAGTGCTGTGTTATCCTGTGCGCCGCTGGTCACCGTGATCGAAGTGTGCCTACTGGTGAGGAATGAGCGAGATAATGATTGATGGAGGGAATGGGGCGGTGAGTTGCTATTCGAGGTCTGTGACCATGATGAGTGGTTAGTTGGGCAGAATGTGCGCCGTCAAGGTCAGCAAGGACGGTAAAGTGGGTTGCTCGATCGATCGATTGATTGCAATGTTGTAGTTTGGTCTCGAAATGGGCTCTCCGCCTGGGTGTTGACTAGTTGGGAGTTTTGATGTTGTGGTTCAGTTGGGAAGGACGTGACGTGTAAGACTGGCATGCGCGGTTGAAGCCCATTGATGCTGACTCTCCGCACGATTTTGTCCTCAATTAGAAGGTCATGGGACAACTCTTGACCGGCTCTTGTTGTTTTGCTGACCATGTGTGTTGTTGTTCTAGCGTGTTGGGTCGTTGGAACGGCCTTGTTGTGATATTGGCCAGGCCCCGGCCAAGCCGCGTTGACACAAGTTATTGACAATAATCGGTGTTATATATCTTGAGAGGCCGTCCTCAATCTCCTCCAGCATTCCGAACTATTTTCAATTGCTCGATATTTTGTGTCATCGGACACTTCTGCTGAAGAACGATCATGGAGACCCGGTATTCTGGCACCATGAACAGTTCGCAGTCCGGGGCTGCTCCAAGGAGATGTCGCTTTCAAAGTGCTTCCTCCATTGATTGGAACTAGAGCATATGCAGCAGTGGTGCCCTCCTATATGCTGTGTTGCGTTGATGTTCGAATAGCGGAGTTGTGAAGATTGCGAGAGGTCGGGGGAAAATAGCCTCATGGCAGAGCAGTCCAGTGACTGGTAAGCATCATTCAATTAACATTTCTCTCTCTCTCTCAAATCTCTGATCCTTTCGAATGTTTTCCAGTAGCGGTATGTCCGCGTGTTGTGGAGAAATCGTTCCTTGTTGATCCGAGCCGTTAATTTACGATTTTTTCATCATCGGTCGTTTCTCTCGAGCAAGTTGTACGTAGCAGAGTCTTCGCGATGAACGATGTTCGGGTATTCATTATTGCGTATAAGATCCGATGGTGTCTCCAGCTTTTGCGATAGATAAAAGTCGAGAGACTTTGTCGCGTTGACAGGATTTCAACATCAACTGACACCAAGTCGAAAATAGGCGAATCACGCCTGTAGTGTGCAGTTACTCTTATTCTGTCAATTCTTCTTTGCTTCGATTCGAAATCGGTACTTGAGGCATCGCAGGTCTCGATGTCGTTTGGAGAAGGGGAGGAAGATTCTCGGTGTTGGCAGATGATGAAGAGACGATCGCATCCAAATGCACGAAACTCACTTCCGCATGCCCTCTTCTATTCTCGGGGTACTGGGAAAATTTTCTATTTTGGGTTTTGTCATTCCCCGGACTCTTTATTGTACTGTCGAGGCTGATATCGGTGCAATACATCCGCGAATCTAGAACCATTCTTTGAGGCATGGGACTGGCGTTGTCAACATCTTGGCCAGAATCGACTTTCTTTTCTTGTTCGGCAGAGGGTTGGCCGCTGCCTCCACCGTATCCCACCAACGGTACAGTATACGAGTGCCCTGCAACATACGCGCCAATCACTATGATCTGCGAATCAGCCTAGCTACCGTACTGAGCCAGGCCTTTTCATACACCAACACTAGGTGGACCATAGCCTCGGTCAAGGTCGAGGTCTCGTTGCATGAGTCAATTTGGATGAAGGCACAACTGATTTCCAAGAAACCCAGTAAATCCTTCATTCCTTCCTTCCATGCGCAGACTATCCATCGATTCGGGACTCTCGACGGGTCTTCGAAGCTGCAGGCTATTTTCAGCATTTTTGATTGATGCCCTCGGCTCCAATCTCAACCTCCTGCTCGTATGCCGATCTTTTCGGGCGCGAAAATTTTCCGAACGATTCGGCGCTGCTCCGCGGCCATTGGACTATTTCCGAGGAGGAAGCGGTGTCGTTCCAACTTCAGGAAATGTCCCCTTGAGGTATTCATCCACCATTTGATTTCCCTGGTCAAGAAAGCTACATTTGGGCATTCTCAATCAATGATAAGAAAGTTCATCACTTCGAACACCACACCGTGGCTGAATCTGCGGGCTTCACTCGACTGAAAGATGAGCCATTGCCGATGGGGATGATCTCGGGTTCGTCCCGCCGCATCTGCTCTGACAGCCCGTGGAGTTCAGCGGAGCCTGGCTCAGGGATCCCTAGACGGGCCAGGCGCGGACAATTGCACGATATGTATTCTTAATTGGTTTGTCATAAGTGGATGGCGTCTGTCTAACCATCCAGCACGACTGATCTATCACACTGCCAAAGAACCGGGGGGGCAATCGTGGCATCGCGGACGGCAGGTAGGGGGTAGGGCTGTGGAAGCTTGATACAGTGCCGGTCTTATTGGTCCGGGAACGATACTGGGCCGCCTGAAACGGGATTTATGCGAGTTCGAGCCAGGTGCGCCCCCTCTTACAGTACTCTTCGTCGACTATACCGCATGACATGGAACATCATGTGCTCACCGCCAATGGGAGTGCGGATCAAGCTTTTCTCTTGGGAGCCCTAATCTCGAAGCACACTGTTCATTTCTCTGCGGGGAAAGAATCCGGCCTCTCAGCTTGCTTTCAGACGAACATGTGGTCAGATAAACGATTGCCGCCTGGCTGACCGCGGGTCGGCGTCAATTGCGCTTGCTTGGCCTGGCCTTCGCCAACACTGACAACACTTGTCAACAGTCCTTCGTATGTGCTGCGCTGCTGCATGGCCAGGGATGAAACGGGAGTGCTTTCCTTTACAGCGCTCTGGCCGTGCTCGCGAATCTCCATCGAGAAGGTCGAGAAGGCGGTCCAGCAAGCGCTGTGCATGTGCAGCACCCAGCGAGGAAGCCTGCTCCGATCACTCCTGCAGTAGACATCACAACGTGCGGCCTTGTCTTGGGGATGGGGAGAATGGGGCGATCGAGGCGGTGGAACGGCATTCTGCGAGGCGAGCCAGGGGTGCAGGCGGGCTGGACGGCTCTCCCGGCGGAGGAAGGGGGAAGGAGCAATGAGGAAGTGAGGGAACGAGGGAATATGAGGGGGTGGGCGGGGGCGTCGAGCGTCGAGCGTCGAGCGTGAAAGCATCTCAGGTGCCCCGGGTAGGAACAAACGAGTCATCGCCTGCCGACGACCGCGTGAATAAGCGCCAGAAATACCCCGGCTGCTGCACCTCCTTCTCCATCGAGCATTTTCATCCTAGCTCCTGTAGCACCGCTCTTCGCGACTTTCCACGCACCTGGCCCCAACGGGTACGAGGCCATCTATGGTATGGTGCTTTATCGCGTCAATTTGGCAGAGCATTGTTGGTCGGCGACGACTAAACAGCGACTCGGGTAGGGCTCGCGGGGGAATTGCGCCGCGACTGCACAGAGAAATCACACTGGAGAGCGCGCGGCTACGGAGAACGCCACGGCCGCCACGGCCACCGCAAGGCTCTCCTTCGTATGGCTCCTCAGCCCCTGGCCCTGCCCCGGAGGTACCCGACAGCGGCCCTCATTGGTCCACGGGTCAATGCTCGACCCGGCAGCCTGGGTCGCTTCTGGGTCGTCAACCACACTGTCGGGTCCCGGCTGGAGAAGCGGAGAGTGAGCAATCAGGTTACAGCCCGCCCCCCACCACCACCCACCGCCCGCCATTTCCAGTGCTGTACGGCCGAAACACTTGCTGCATGGTCCATGGCCATGGAGCATGGGGCATGGAACGACGGCGCCCGCCCTGTGCTGGGTTCCGCTGCCGTGCGGTGCGGTGCGGGTGCGATGTGGTGCTATTCGCGTCTCCCTCCACCTTTCTGCCATTCATTGTGTCTCGCATCCTGAGGCAGGCCTGAATACTGTTCTGGTGTGAGTTGCGACAAGGCTGACCGGTACACTGGTGGCAGTCTTGGGCCTTCTTCATGCGACCGCTTCGACATCTTGCCCGCAACTCGGGGCTGCACGGCGTCCCCGTAGGTATTGCGTTGCTGCCTGGCCTGTTCGCCCACATTGGCAGAGCACTATCAATCGAAGTCGTTGAAAGGAATGCGAATTGGGCGCGCAATATATGCAAAATCGGTGCGGGCAAAAGAGCTGGTGGTGAGGGAGGGAGAGAGGGAGGGAGGTAGGTGTCCTCATATCGCGGCAGCTCGGCCGACGGTCCGGCTTCATGGATGCTGGCCCTGCCCTTCATCGTCTCTCGCCTACCATCAGCCATCAGCCACTCTCCTCGCTCGTCCACCAACAATTTTGACGCTGTTGCGCAGTGCATGGCAAGGCATGCCACTCATACCTCAGCAAAAGCTCCCATCCTTCCCCCCTCTCTCTTCCCCTCACACCCCTCAATTGTTGCCGCACGCCGCTCGCCGCTCTTGCCTGGCGAGAAGTGCCGTGCCAACTCGCTTGCGCCCAAAGACTCACACTCGGCGCCTATTACTGTACCAGGGGCTCCTGCTAGGGGATAGGCCAGAGGGCAGGCCAGAACAGATCTACTGTAAGGCACCCCGCTGCGCTCAAGCACCCTTTCCTCACTGCCACCTCAGGCGGCCGTTCCTGAAGCCAGGGCTCAGGCTGCTGTGCCTCTTCCTGGATCCTGGATAAACTCATAGGTCTCCCAGGGAAGTCTGCATCTCAGTCTCCTATGCCCTAGCAAGACGGCCTCCTCGCCGTACTCTCCAGGATCTTCTCGCAAGGCAGTGTACCGGTTGCTAACTATATAATTTTACTATCCTTCTCGATGGTTGGATGTCTGTTGATATGAGTAAGAGCACCTCCATTCTCCATCCGGTGCACTAAAACTTACCATCATCTTTGGATCCTCGCAGCACTTTGCGGTCACCTCTCACCAGAGCTCCTTAATAGTTACGGTCTTCAAGTTCACATCAGTCTGTCTGGTCTGCACTGTGAGTCAACCAGGCAGCTATATCATTACCATGTCCGAAAATCTGTATCCGACTCATTCGGGAAGGCCTCAATCGCAAGCACAGGACTTGACTCCATATAGTGCTGTATGTCCTGAGTGCTGCTCAGCCCAATGGGATCATCTGCAACGAGCTTTGTCTGACGCGATTGACCAGGTCTCCTCATTCAACCTACCTGCACACTACGACTCAACTCTCATCACGCCCGTGTCTCTGACTTCATCACCGTCTATGCCGACCAAGTCGGCTCCAGCGATGAAGCAGGATATTAGTATCAAGCTGTCTCCAGCAACCATGTCTCCGGGGTATCATATGTTTTGCGGGGACGACGAGTTCCCAAGCCCTAGCTACAACCCGCCGATGAAGCTCAAAGACCCCTCTGGCATACTCCAGATCTCAGCAGCAGACAGTTCGTTTCCGGTATCTCCATATGTCTGCAGTTCTCCCTACTATGGAGCGTTTGGAGTTTCCGCCACCTCGGTACGAACAACAAATTCATCGCCGAATGTAAACGTCAGCCCCCATTTACAGTCTGCCGGTGGTCTCAGCAGCACAGACAGCCATCATTCGAGGCAACAGACTCCAGCAAGCTTTCGGAGTAATTTTCAAGCTCCAATTTTAATAGCTCCAAACCCTCAGTCTCTCCGGCCAGCTACCAACTACGGGCCCCAACGACAGAACTCACTCAACTCGCCTCGATCTACGCATTCGCCTCCGCAATTTCAAGGAGGCCGTCAAGGGAACTATACCGACAACTTGGGCTCACTGCCTCTACGAGGAAAGAAGAGAAAGGAGCCTCCGAGTGATTACGAGGAAATCATTTGTTCCGGCGATATCAACCCCGAAGAACAACTACTACTTGAGTTATCGTGCCGTGATAAATTACCCTGGAAAGAAGTTGCTGCCAAGTTTAACCAAGAAACGAGGCAAACGAAAAGAGTGGCTGCTTTGCAGATGAGAAAGAAGAGATTGCTGGAAAGATTACGGGTATGGACAGACGCGGAGGTAGTTGCTTTAACCCGTACTACCTCCAGGAGCCTAAGTGAAACAAGGCTGACAGAACAACAGGACAAGGCTCTGAAGCATGCGCACGATGGGTATGAAAACAGCAAGTGGTCATCAATCTCGAATGGCATGCTGAAGCATGGCACGCAAGAGAAGTGGTCGAAGGAAGCTATGCCGAA
>Ga0302325_10024271_pt1 | contig 12619 bp, 12 predicted proteins | sample Palsa_T0_2_FD_201948 | JGI IMG/M metagenome (GOLD analysis project Ga0302325, IMG submission 201948) | Peat permafrost microbial communities from Stordalen Mire near Abisko, Sweden - Palsa_T0_2 | ecosystem: Environmental > Terrestrial > Soil > Palsa > Peat permafrost | place: Sweden: Abisko...
GCCGCCTGGCGATTTTCTTCAGAAGGGACTCAAAGGCCGACAGGTCAGTAAAATCGGCACCGTGGCGCTTGTCTCAGCATGAGAATGGCGCAAAGTCTAAATCCTGTATATTATTCCAAAAATTATATTACCACTCTCTCACCAAGGAAATGCCTTAGAAAATCGATATTTCCCTTGACAACATATGCCCAACAGGCGCTAAATCCGGCCAGACGAAGTATTCAACACTTTGATGGGTTGCATCCAAGATCCTCAGTTCCATCGGGGTGTCTGAATTTCGGGTCTAGGGTCGGCTACGACCTTAATGCCTTCTGGGGTGGGAGGATTTGAAAAATGAGTAATTTGCGTTTCCGTTCGTTCGTTTTACCTATTCTTGGTGTGTTTCTTTTCTTCGCTTGCCTCGCTACATTCAGTGTTCCTGTTGCGGCGCAATCGACTTTCGGTTCGCTTTCTGGAACCGTCTCCGACGCATCCGGCGCCTCCATGGCTGGTGCTGTAGTCACGTTGACCAACCAAGGAACCGGCTCCACAGAGACATTAACAACCAACCCGGACGGCTTGTATTCGTTCGTGAACCTCAATCCGGGCGCTTACAGCCTCAACGTTGAGAAAGCCGGCTTCAAGCATTTCCGCCGCGATCCCATCAACGTGCAAGTGCAGCAAGCCGTCTCGATCGACGTTGCCATGGAAGTCGGCGCGGTCACTCAGGTGGTGGAAGTCACCTCTGAGACTCCGCTGCTGCAGCCGACCACATCATCGCTGGGCCAAGTGATCGAAGAACGTAAGGCCAATGAAATTCCGCTGAATGGCCGCAACGTTTTTAACCTGATCACTCTTTCGCCTGCCGCGATCGCCCAGGGCGGATCGGGCGGTTCGCCGGTCGGCCAGAACCCGTTTAGCTGGGGAAACTATCAGGTCGGCGGCTCGTTCGCCAACGAAAGCGCCGAATACCTTGATGGTCAGCCTCTCAATATCGGCTACATCAATCTTCCCATTTTGATTCCCGACCAGGACTCTATCGGCGAATTCAAAGTGCAATACAACAACCTCGGGCCGGAATGGGGCAAGTTTTCCGGCGGCGTAGTTAACCTGAGCACGAAGTCAGGAACGAACGGTTTCCACGGCACCGGCTACGAATTTCTCCGCAACAAGGATTTGAATTCCCGCGGAGCCTTCGCGCCCGTCAACCCACCCTACGTGCAGAACCAATTCGGCGCCGCGGTGGGCGGACCGGTGATCAAGGACAAGACGTTCTTCTTCTTCGGCTATGACGGTTACCGCCAGCGTACCGCATCCACCACCGTTACCACCGTTCCCACGGCAGACGAGCGGGGCGGCGTTTTCCCGGCGGATGTGCCCATATTCGATCCGCTGAGCGTGACTGCTGCCTGCATCGGGACCGCGGCGGCAGCCAATTGCGGCCGCACTCAATTTGCCGGTAACACCATACCTACCGGTGAAATCAGTCCCGCAGCAATCGTCGAGCTGAAATATATTCCGCAGCCGACCAACGCCGGGGAAGTGAATAACTTCGTTACCAACTCCAGCTCCGGCGGAGACACCAATCAGTACGTCGGACGCGTGGACCAGAACCTCACCAGCACCCAGCATCTTTTTGCCCGGTACAACTTCTTCCACCTGCTCGATTTGCCCACCGACCCCTTCGGTACCGGTTTGTGCGCCGATCGTTGCGCCGAGGTTTATCAGGCCAATGCTGTGGCGTTGGACTACAACAACGCCATTAGGTCCAACGTGATTCTGGACGTCAACGTCAGCGGGTCGCGATTCCATTATCTCCGCTCGCCCAAGAATTCGGGCTTCGACCTGACCCAGTACGGATGGCCTGCCGCTTACAACGCGGAAGTTCCTTCCGGCGCGCGGTCACCGTTCACGCCCTGTTTCAACGGCGAGGACCCGACCGTAACGTGCTCGCAAGGGCAGAGCTTCATCACCGACCACAATACCCAGTTCAACATCTCGCCCGGCGTCACCTGGATTCGCGGGCACCACACCTTTATTTTTGGTGGCCAGCTCGAAGAGGGCTACGACAACTACGCACAGACCAATATCGCCAGCGGTGCGTTTTCTTTCAACGGCGCGTGGACCCAAGACAACGCCGTTACCCCCACCACTGGCACTGGTTCGTCATTCGCCGATTTCCTTCTCGGCTACGGACAGAACCAGCAAAGCGTTTACAACCACAACTTCGGCGAAGCGCAGATCCCCGCGTTGGTCGCCGGCAAGCAGACCTACCGCGGGCTCTACTTCGGAGACACCTGGCGCGCCACACCAAAGTTGACGGTCAACTACGGTTTGCGCTACGAACTGCCGGGAACGTGGTCCGAACGTCATAACTGGATGACCTACTGGAATCCGGGTGCCACCAACGCCACCGTTAAGGGTTGTACCGGTGCCGCCGGTTCGGCATGCCCTGGCGACGTTTTCCTCGTCAAGGACGGAGTGAACAGCTCGCGCAACAACCTCCCTCTGGACAAGAAGGCATTCTCGCCCCGCTTGGGTCTCGCTTACAGCTTCGACCAGAAGACGGTGGTCCGCGCCGGTTACGGCATCTTCTTCATTCCGAACTATGTGTCGTTCGGACTTAACCCCAACAACGATTCGATCAACCTGGCCAGCACTCTTTGGCTAGCCACTACCAATGGCGGTCTCTCGCCGGACAGCACGCTCACCGCAACCAATTGCACGTTCAGCACTGGTGCCCTGTCCTGCGGAGCCAACGGACCCTTCGGTCCGAATATCGTCACGCCACTCGGACGAGGCAATGCCTCGGCCTTCGACGCCGGCGGAAACGTTACCGAAGCGCCCTATACCAACCAAAAGTACGGCTACGTCCAACAGTACAACCTCGACATACAGCGTGAGCTAGCCGGCGGCATTTTCCTCGATGTCGCTTATGCCGGTTCACATGGAGTCCACTTGGAGCAGTACAACCCGCAGATCGACCAGATTCCCGACGCGGATCTCTCCCAGGCCGGGGCTCTAGTGGCTCAGGTGGCTAACCCCTTCACCGGGATCACCACGGTCAGCTCGCTCAACCCAACCACCAATCCTACGATTAACGCCGGGCAGCTTCTTCGCCCCTATCCCGAATACGGCGGCATGAGCCTGGCGGGATATGGGTGCTGCGGCAGCACCTACAACTCGTTGCAAATTACCGCAACGAAGCGTTTCCACGGCGGAGGGACCTTCCTCGCTGCCTACACCAACGCGAAGCTATTGAGCAACACCGATACGCTTACGTCTTGGCTGGAGACTGGCGTGGGTCAGGTCCAGGATTGGAACAACGTGGGTAAAGAGAAATCGCTGTCATCGCAGGACGTTTCGCAACGCCTGGTGTTCAGCTACGTTCTCGACTTGCCTTTCGGCCACGGCCAAAAGTACATGTCGGACGTCAGCGGTGTGATGTCTAAGGTCGTAAGCGGTTGGGGAGTGGACGGTGTGACTACCTTCCAAAAGGGTTTCCCCCTGCCCATCACATTTGCCGGATCGACGCCGCTCTCTAGCGCCGGTTTCGGCATCGGCACCCTGCGTCCCAACGTTGTGGCCGGTTGCGCAAAAGCCACCTCGGGTAGTGCGGAACAGAGGGTCGACAGCGGAGCATGGATCAATTCGGCTTGCTTTACGGCTCCTCCCGATTGGGGCTTCGGCGACGAATCACGTGTCGATCCGACGCTTCGCGGACAGGGAATCAATAACTGGGATCTTGCACTCTTCAAGACCACTCGTTTCGGTCCCGAAGAGCGGTTGGGTCTTCAGTTCCGCGCCGAATTCTTCAACACCTTTAACAAGGTGCAATTCGGACCTCCGAATACGGCTTTCGGTTCGCCCAACTTCGGAATCGTCAGCGATCAGTTGAACAGTCCACGCTTGATTCAGTTTGCATTGAAGTTCTTGTTCTAGCTTTAGGTGGATCGAAGGTGGATGCTCTCGGGCATCCACCTTCTTCCACTACAAGTGCCTTACTGCATTTGCTTCGCGCAGAAATTCACGGCCGCCTTCATGAAATCCGCTCTCCCCGCATGTCCGTTAGAAACTCCACCAGGCTCTGATCGCGCTCCAGCACTTCCAGGCGCCGAATACGATCCTGTTCCCATACAAAGCCTGAGTGAGTTCTGCTAGTCTTGGCCACGACCGAACATGACAGAGTTTACGCGACGGGATTTTATCGGCAGGTTAGCTCTTCTGGGCGTTGCCCTGCCGATTTTCGACGCCCGGCTTCCCCGCGGTCTGGATTTTACTCACCGCAATTCGCCCACGGCTCAAAAGTATCTGATCGAAAGCATGGGAGGCGGCGTGGCCCTGCTGGACTATAACAACGACGGCCTGCTCGATATCTTCCTGGTGAATAGCGGCCACCTTGTCGATCGCATCGCCGCGCCGGAGGAATTCGATCGCCACGATCCGCAATTTTGGAATCGCCTGTACCGCCAGAATCCCGACGGTAGTTTCACCGACGTAACCGAAGCCGCCGGCCTGGCCAGCACTGGAGATGGAAACTACGGCATGGGCGTGGCCGTGGCCGATTACGATAACGACGGCTATCCCGACATATACGTAACCAACTACGGCAAAAACACGCTGTATCACAACAACGGCAACGGCACTTTTACTGACGTCACCGCCAAGGCCGGCGTCGCGGGCGGAGGCTGGTCCTGTTCCGCCGGCTTCTTCGACTACGACAACGATGGCCACCTCGATCTTTTCGTCACCCGCTACATGGAGTGGGATACCAGGCACAGCAAGATTTGCGGCGGAGAGTGGAAAACGTACTGCCCGCCCGGCGTATTTCCGGCTACCACCAACATTTTGTATCGCAACCGCGGCGACGGCACGTTTGAGGACGTCAGTCAGCGTTCCGGCATATCCACCCTGAAGGGTCGATCGCTGGGCGTTGCCTTCGCTGACTACGATGATGACGGATTCACCGACGTCTACGTAACCAACGACGGCATGCGCCAGTTTCTATTTCACAACAATGGCAACGGCACGTTTCGCGAGTGTGCGCTGGAGGTAGGCGCGTCGCTCTCCGGCGATGGCAAGCCGCTTTCCGGCATGGGCGTCGTTTTCCAGGATTACGACAACGACGGCCGCCCCGACGTTCTGATCACCGTGCTGCCGCGCGAAGTGTATGCGCTCTTTCACAATGATGGCGACGGACAGTTCAGCTACCGCAGCCTCGAATCCGGCCTGGGTTTGCTTTCCGCCGCGAGTTCCGGCTGGGGCGTGGGCCTGGAAGATTTTGACAACGATGGCTGGAAGGATCTCTTCGTGGCGCAAAGCCACGTCCTGGACAACGTCGAACAGATCGACCACATGCTGCACTACAAACAGCCTCCGCTACTGGCTTTCAATCACAACGGGAAGTTTGAACGCGCCGCCGAATCGGGCGCGGATTCTCCGCTGGCCGGCCGCGGCGCCGCTTTTGGCGATATAAACAACGACGGGCGCATCGACGTGGTGGTTACTTCGCTCGGCGGCAAGCCGCTGGTCTTTATGAATCACGCCGGTGCCAGTGCGGGCGCGGGGGCCGGCGGCGACCGTTGGCTATCGATTACGCTCCTCGGCACCACCAGCAATCGTGACGGCTTAGGCGCGCGCCTGCGCGTCAACGGTCAGACCAGGTTCGCGACCACCTCGGGAAGTTACATCTCCGCAAGCGATAAGCGCCTGCACTTCGGCCTCGGCGCCGCGGAGTCAGCCAAAATCGAAATTCGCTGGCCTTCCGGCATTCACCAGACCCTGGACGCCGTGAAGACCAATCAATTCCTCGAAGTTCGCGAGCCGGAGAAATCGTGATCCTCGCCGTGCTGTCCATGTGCCTCGCGCTGCAAAGCCCCGACCCCGCTGCGGTCCAGCATTTGCATGCCGGCGTGGCGGCCGAAAAGAGCGGCCAACTGGATTCGGCCATCACCGAATTCACAAAAGCCGGCGAGCTCGATCCAAATTTGGCTTTGGCGTTTGTGGATCTGGGAGCGGTTTATGAAGAGAAACATGACTACGCCGCCGCCATTGCTCCTCTGAAGCACGCGCTGGAGCTGGATTCCAGCCTCGAGGGAGCTCACCGCTTGCTCGGTTATGCACTGCTTGCCCAGGGCTACGCCGCGGAAGCCATCCCGCACCTCGAGAAGGCCCACGACGACGATGTGCTGGGCATCGCCCTCATTGACGCCGGCAACTATGCCGGTGCTATGCCGCTTCTCCAGAAATCGCTGGCCAAGCATCCGGACGATCCGGATTTGCTTTATTACTACGGCCGAGCCGCCGGCCTGCTCTCCAAGCAGGTTTTCGACGACCTCGAAGCGCGCTTCCCGAACTCTCCGCGTTCCCATCAGATGATGGCTCAGGACTACGCCGCACTGCGCGATGTTCCCAACGCCGAAAAGGAATACCGCGAAGCCCTGCGGCTCCGGCCGCAAATCTCGGGTCTGCATCTCGAGCTAGGCGAGTTATACGCTCGCGCCCAGCAATGGGACAAGGCGGAAGAAGAATACCGCGCGGAAACTCAAATCCAGCCGGGCAATGCCGAAGCAGCGTATCGCCTGGGCGAAGCATTGGTGCAAGAAGGCAAATTCCACGATGCGAGCCTGGCACTGGCCCATTCCGCTCAGTTGAAAGAAGACATGCCGGAAACGCTCTATATGCTCGGCAAGGCCGCTTCACTTGATGGCGACGACTTACTCGCCGAAAAATCCTGGAAGCATGTGCTGGATATGGAAAAAGACACCCCCCTGGTGGCCCAGACCCATTTCGCTCTAGCCGCACTCTACCGCAAGCAGGGAAAGGCGCAGCAAGCGAGCCACGAGATGGAACAGTTTAGAGCGTTGAGCAAAGCGAGCCAAACGCAAGAGCCCCCGCAGTAACGCCGCGTCGGCCGGGCCGCGGAGAAGCCGGCTGAATCTGCTATATTCGTCGAGGATCAAATAATCGAGTGCTGGTTACAGCCACTCGTCATAGCAACTTCCGTCTGGGGTTACTCCATGACCGTTGAACGCGATCTTGAAAAGATTGCTCTGCAGGAAAAGCGCCTCCAATTCAAATATTTCGATGCCGACCTGGCTTGGACTCTCGGCTCAAACCTGAAAGAAGCCGCTGAAAAGCGCCGCGCCGCCGTGGCCATCGAAATCCAGATCAACGGGCACACTCTATTTTTTTTCTCCATGCCGGGCACCAGTCCGGACAACGCCGACTGGATTCGCCGCAAACGGAACACGGTCACTCGTTTCCATCGCAGCTCCTACGCTATCGGCCTGAAGAATCAACTCGATCAGACCACCTTTCACGCCAAAACGGGCGCGGAACTGAGCGATTTCGCCACCCAAGGCGGAGGTTTTCCGATCATCATGGTCGGTGGAACCGGGTGCGTAGGCTCGATCATCGTTTCAGGTCTGCCCCAGCGCGAAGACCACTCGTTGATCGTTTCCGTCCTGTCAGAGTATTTCCATATTCCCCCGGAAGAACTCGCGTTCGATGCGGCCGCACCAGCTTGACCGGAAAAGTTTCCCGCAGCTCGCTTCACAGTACGCTTTTTGAAAATGACCGCACCCACAAATAACCCGCCGGCCATTCGCACCGTAGTTCTCGACTACGGCGAAGTTCTATGCTTCCCTCCGACGCCGGAGGAAATCGCGCGCATGGCCCGCGTTTTCCGGCTCGATTCTGAACGCTTCTGGCAGATTTACCACACCAGCCGCGCTGCCTACGACCGAGCCGATCTCACCGCCGTCGATTACTGGCGCCGCTTCGCATCGGACGCCGGTGTGCAGCTCGAGCCCCAGCTCGTCGACGACCTCCGCCAGTGGGACCTGGATATGTGGAGCCGGACCAACGCTCCGATGCTCGAATGGCTCGACCTCCTTCACTCCTCGGGAATCAAGACCGCCATCCTCTCCAACATGCCCACAGAAATGGTCGCCCACGTAAAAAGCAATTTCGCCTGGATCAATCTCTTCGACCATCACATTTTTTCCGCCGATCTCCGTCAAATCAAACCGGAACCGTCCATCTACCAGTCTTGCCTCCGGATCATCGGCAGCCACCCGTCGGAAACTCTTTTCGTCGACGATCGCGATGCAAATTTGGTAACCGCCCGCGCCGCCGGAATCCAAGGTCTTCGCTTTCACTCCGTCGAACAACTCCGTTCCGATCTGCAATCCCTCGGCTTCCCGATCCTGCCGCCGCGGACCAGCGGGTCCCAGTAGACCGGCGACAGCTATTTAATTGACTGATTCGATTGCCCTTAAGGTCATGGCCCCGAATACCCAAAGCAACTCCTCCGGCCTCGTCTACATGTTTATACTCTTAGGAATTATCGCGTTTCGGTGACATGATGCGCGTCTAATTTCCGCATGCCGCCGCTGCAGTTTTGTCGCGTGCGCGGAGAGGGAGAACCAAATGTCTTTCTTAGCTTGGATCGTGCTCGGCCTAATTGCCGGTTTCATCGGAAGCAAAATCGTCAACAAATCCGGTGAGGGATTGATCCTCGACATCCTTCTCGGAATCGTCGGCGCTGTAGTGGGCGGCTGGCTCTTCAATCGCTTCGGCCAAGCAGGTGTCACCGGCCTGAACCTTTACAGCATTTTGGTCGCTGTAGTCGGCGCTGTAGTGGTCCTGGTCATCTATCACGCCATTCGTCGCGCGTAGCGCCGCACTTTGCCGCACCGTGTTTTTCACTTACGGTTCAAACGGTTCGGTGCGTTTATCTTTTCCGGGCGCCCAGCTCTTCCGCATCTGCCATAGCGCGATTTTGCGCGAAGGCAGATGGGAAGGGTGCGCTGTTCAGACCTGAAGCGATGTCTATGTGCCCTTCGCTCCAAGAACGTCATCGGCCGCCAAGTAATTCACCACATAATCGTGCACCGCATCCTGAAGCGGCATAATCCCTCCGCGATAGCCAGTGCCAAGCAATTTTCCGATGTTCGCTTTCGTAGCGTATTGATACTTCTCTCGAATCGCCTCCGGCATATCCACATAATCGATCGCCACTTCCTTGCCCATGGCGCGAAAAACGCACCGCGCCAGATCGTTCCAGGTGTGCGCCTCACCCGATCCCACATTGAAGAGCCCTGCCACCGCAGGCGTCGCATTCTCCGTGGCTGCCGCCGCCAAATGTAAGGTGATCTCCACCGCATCCTTCACATAAAGAAAATCCCGCACCTGCTCCCCGTCGCGGTACTCCGGGCGATAACTCTTGAAGAGCTTCACCCGGCCCGTATCTCGAATCTGCTGGTAGGCCTTGAGAACCACGCTGCGCATATCCCCCTTGTGATACTCATTCGGCCCAAAGACGTTGAAGTACTTCAACCCGATCATTCGATCCAAGGTGCCATTTCCCCAGGCATACAAATCGAACTTCTGCTTCGACCGCGCGTACGCATTCAGCGGCTGCAGCCGCGCCAGTTGCCCGGGATCGACGTCCTCCATTCCCCGGGTTCCATCGCCATACGTCGCCGCCGAAGACGCATACGTAAAACGCGCGCCCTTAGCGAGCGCCCATTCCGCCAGATCCCGTGTGTATTCGAAATTGTTCCGCTGCAGGTACGCTTCGTCCGTCTCCGTGGTGGACGCGCAAGCCCCCAGATGAAAAACGTGATCGAAGACGCCCAGCGCGCCGGAGCCAAGCAGCGCCAACAAGCGATCCGCCTCGACGAACTTCTCGAACCGTAGAGCCGAGAGGTTTCTTTGTTTGTCCACGCTCGGCGCAAAATCCGCGATCGCGATATCGGCGCAGCCTCGTTGATTCAAGGCCCACACCAGCGCGCTGCCGATAAAACCCGCGCCCCCCGTCACCAGGACGCGCCTTCCCGCCCAATCGCTTTTTTCAGATTTCACCGCGATCATAGGTATTTTTCGGCGCCGCTGTAAGCCACGGCAATCTCCGGAGCTCTAGATCATCACTTCGACCTCGATTCCGCAAGGACCAAAGTGGCACAGCCAATCTGGATGTGCACAATCCTATCGCTAAGAGCTTTCATCCCGCGACCCACCGTGCGGCAACTACGTCCTTGACACTCGGAAACCTTTTGGTTACCTTACTTCCGTAACCATATGGTTCCCAATAAAACACATCGCGCCGCTCTCGATCCCTCCCGCCCTCGCCCCCAGGCCGTCTTTCGCGCCCTCGCCGATCCTACCCGCCGCAGAATCCTCGGCCTCTTGCGCGTCTCCGGTCGTTCCGTCGGCGAACTCGCAGGAAACTTCCCCATCAGCCGCCCGGCAATCTCCAAGCATCTCCGCATGCTGCGCTCCGCCGGCCTGGTCGTTTCTCACCGCCGCGGCACCGCGCGCATTTGCGAGCTCAACGCCCAACCGCTCCGGGCAGTGAACGAGTGGCTTCGCGATTACCAGCGTTTCTGGGAAGGAAGTCTTCGCAGACTCAAACAATGGGTGGAGGAAAATCCATGACCGGCGTACAAGCTAGCGGCACCATCGTTGCCGAAATCAACATCAAAGCGTCACCGGCAAGAATATTTCGAGCGATCACCGATCCCAGCGAGCTCCCGTTGTGGTGGGGCGAAGCAGGTATGTATCGCTGCACCCGCATGGAACGCGATCTGCGCGTCGGCGGCAAATACAAGACGAGCGGCATCGGTTCGGACGGCAAGCCGTTCTCGGTAAGCGGCGAGTATCGCGAGGTGGATCCTCCGCACGTCCTCGCCTACACCTGGAATTACGACTGGGATAAGGATGCGCCGGCGACGCTAGTCCGCTTCGAGCTGATCGAACACGGGGATGAAACCCTCGTCCGCGCAACTCATTCTGGCTTTACCGCCGAAGCGCCGCGCGCCGATCACGGCAAGGGGTGGGTGCGAGTGCTGGGCTGGCTGCGCGGATATACCGAGCGGCCCGAATAGCTCTGCTCGCCAAACGAAGGAGAACTCAATGCTACGGAAAGTCTTCTCGTCAATTCATCGCAGCCACCGTGATCGGACTCGGCGCTTTCGGTCACGGCAGCGCCATACGCCAGGTGCACGCCGTGCTCGGTCCGTTCCCGATTGACCCGCACATGATCGGGGTGATCGATATCGTTTGGTATTTCGTCAGCGGATGCATGCTGGCATTCGGAATAGCAATCTTCTGGAGCTGGTTTCGTTACCGGCGGGGCGACCTAAAATCATTCTTCGTCACCGACCTGATCGGAATTCTCTACGTGCTCACCGGAATCGGCGGAAAATTGCGCCTTGCCGCGGATCCCTTCTTTTGGATGTTCTTTGTCTTGGGCGTCGCGCTGCTGGCCTCGACCGCCGTGCTCCGCAGGCATCCGGCGAATTAATCGGATCCGCGAAAACCTCTCCACAGCGCCGCGGAACGCCGAAATGCAGCGCTGCACTACGCGCGAATCAACGCCTCATACTGCGCCGCCGTCAGCGGCACCACCGAAAGCCGGCCCTGCCGCACCAACGGCGAATCCGCGAAGAGTTTGTTGGCCTTGATCTCCGCCAGCGTCTTCGGCCGCGAAATCGCTTTCCCCGCTTTGATTTCCACTTTAGGATTTTTCGGGTCCGAAGGATCGACCGAAACCACCGTAGCCGTCCCTACCGCGGTCTTGCGATCGCCCGTTTCGTAAATGATCAGCCGCGCGCCCGGCTTCATCTCCCGCAAATTCTTTCGCGCGACGGGATTGGAAACTCCATCCCATAGCGTCTGCTTATCGTGCTGCAAATCCTCAAACGAATATACGGACGCCTCGGTCTTCAGCAAATAATCCTGCGGCATGTCTCCTCCGTGAATCGAATCGCCAACGAAATTTATCTCGACGTCCACCAAGCCAGCGCAATAAACACGATTTGCATCGGAATCCGAATCCACAACCCCGTCACCGCTCGCCCGCCCAGCGTTACCCCAGCCCGAGCAGCATGAATATTGGCCGGCAACACCGCCACAAAGAACGCCACCAGCGCCGCCCCCGCCACTCGCCGCAGCGAAGGAACGCATAACCCGGCCGCCCCGGCAAATTCGCACAGCCCGGTGAAGTAAACCATCTCCAGCGGCCGCGGCACCCATTCCGGGATCATCCGCGCCATATCGTCCTTCAAACGCGTGAAATGCCCAATCGCCGTAAAACAAAGCATCACCGCAAGCGCGTAACGCGCCGCCGCCACCCAGCTGGCAAAGAGCGCCGCGCCCGCCGCGCCCAATCCCCGAAAAACCAGCAGCGAGCCAACCAGCACGATGATCACAACCATGAATTCTCCCGCTTTGCCAACGCCAGTGCGGGACTCATTTTACACATTCAAGCCGGTCAGGCCCACTCGCTCGTAGTATTCTCAATGAAGAGACCAGCTTTCCGGTTCCGCGAGGCAATAGCATGAGCACGCCGAAAGAAAAAGCCGAAGCGTTTCGCCAAATGCACCAAACGACGCCGATCCTCGTCCTGCCGAACGCTTGGGACGTCGCCAGCGCGCGCATTTTCGCCAGCGTCGGCGCACGCGCGATCGCCACATCCAGTGCAGGCGTCGCCTTCGCGTTCGGCTATCCCGACGGCCAGCAAATTCCCCGCCGCCTGATGATCGAATCGATCGCGCGCATCGCTGCCAGCGTGGAAATACCAATCACCGCTGACGTCGAGTCGGGCTACGGCCCAGGCGTTTCCGATGCGGTG
>Ga0302325_10024275_pt1 | contig 12618 bp, 11 predicted proteins | sample Palsa_T0_2_FD_201948 | JGI IMG/M metagenome (GOLD analysis project Ga0302325, IMG submission 201948) | Peat permafrost microbial communities from Stordalen Mire near Abisko, Sweden - Palsa_T0_2 | ecosystem: Environmental > Terrestrial > Soil > Palsa > Peat permafrost | place: Sweden: Abisko...
TATCGGGCGAACCTTGGGGCCAGGTCGGGATGGGAAGCTTCACGGTAGGTGAAAATCCATGCTCGCGGTCGAAGTTTACGTCGTCGCCTCGCTGTCGCAATCATGCAAGAAAAGTGCGCGGACGACATAGCGCTACTTCGTGTCGCCGGCAACGAGAAGCAATTAGAATTCCCGCTCGCCGCATCGGTTCGGTTGCTCGCTTAAACTAAAGAACGATTCGCAACTTTGCCGACAGGTAGGAAGTCATCGGCGTGACCCGAAGGTTGGTCGCCAATAGAGCGGCAGTGCTATTTGGTTTGCTAGAGATGCCGCTGCGTGCGTAACATCACCAACCGGTGCTCGAGAGCTCGTAGAGGCGCGGTGTCTTCCGTCACAGCTGAGGCTTAACACAGTTCGGGTAACGTCGGCCATCGAAGATGCGCTTCGCCCATCAGACGGATCACCGTGCCGCTGAGTGTCGGTGCAGCCGTGCCTCAATTCCCCTGTTTCACATTTTCCGCGAGGCTTGTTTTGGTGCGTTCGAGACCCCAGGCCGAATGGCGCTCCACCCTCGCATTGGCGATCCGAAGCCAAAAGGCTTTGCGTATCGTACGCGTAGCATTTCTGTTGATGTTCGCTAGTCTAACAGCAATTACGGCAATCGCTGGATGCAGCGGGGGCAGTGCAAACGTTTCCCTTCCCGCTGCGGGCGGTTCAGGCGCGCGACCAACTGCCGGATCAAGCACGCCCTCGCCCTCAGCCAGTGCGTCGACGACGCCCTCACCCTTAGCCAGCGCGTCGACGACGCCCGCACCCTCAGGCAGTGGGTCGATCACATATAGTGCCTCCACTGCCTGCATCAATCACGTCACCTACAAGAACAACGTACTCCCGAATCAGAGCAACGGTGCGAGCGAAGGCGACTTCACGCAAGGATTTGACCGTAGTTGGTGGGGCCGCACTCGCGGGGACGGTACGGCGAGCGCACCGCTCGGTAGCTGGGTAAGCGGTTTCCAGACGACCTGGGGACGCTACCAATTTGACACGTACTTCGGTGACTCATCTGATGGTACGGGTTACGACCCGTTCTATTGGGGTGCTGACACTGCTGCTGCTGGGACACCGAACGGTTTGCGGATCGAGGCGAAGTACCCCAATCCGCTCATCGGAAACATCAACGTTGTAAACGCGTGGCAAACAGCTTCAGCGACCGCACCGTTCACGCTGCCCGCTGAGGGCGGAACGCTGACGGTCGATGTCACCAATCCCTCGAGCGCCCAGAATGGGTGGAAGATTGGCCAGGGCGTCAAGGGCCAGTCGATCATCTTCTATGGAACGTTGTCCTCGGGCGGCGCACCCCCCGGTTCGACAAGTGGCTCTGGTTCAAACCCTTGGGTGATTTCAAACATTCACATCGTTGCTGGCACACCAGGCACAGTCATAACGCCCGGACGTAACGACGAGCTAGGCTTCCGTGCCTACTATTGGCCTGACTACTACAGCGGCACGCTGATGACACCGATTAACTTGCAGTACGGCTTCTTCGTGGCGCGCGTACGATTGCCCAATCCCTTTCCTGCCCTATCGCCGGCATTTTGGATCTTGCAGGGTCAGGACGTGCAATCCGGTCCGCATGGTAACCTTTCCGACGAATGGGACATTCAGGAGATGTTCTCTAATCAAGTCCCATTCACAAACCAAGGGGAGATCCTCTGGAACTCGGGCTCTGGAACACCGCAGAATTGGGGCGGAAGCTATAACTGGCCACCTTACGCAGGTATCACGAGCTCGCCCTCAACGGCCTATCATGACTACGGGGTCGTCATGGAGCCAGGCGGAGCGCCCATCTCAAGCAACTATGACGGTCCTGGCGGTCCCGGTGCTGTTAGCCGCACACTATTTACCGGCGGAACGATGTACGTTGACGGCCAACCAGTTGCCGGACATATCGGAGGGGCCGACCTAAATCTGACTGCAAACGCAACAGGCAAGGGCTACTGGAAAGAGATCATGGCAATGTTCCAAGTCGCGGGACCAGGAACATGGCTCGATCCCAATAGTCAGGGGTTTGGCAACCCGTGGCCGCAATATTACTGGATTCAGTCGATTCGCGTCTATCAGCCGACTACGACCGCCTGCTGATTAGCGGGTGACTTCGTTTCGCGAGTCTGTTGCGAGACGCCACGGTCCCCTTTTTTGGGCTTGTTCTTGCTTGACCCAGCCGGTATATTACGTTAGTGAAGCCCGAGTTCAGGCAGCATTCTGAATCGCCGCGCCTCCACGAACGCGCGTGAAAACCCCGAAGCTTCAGATGAGATCCGCAGGAACATCTCCGCCGCAGCGCGCGCGCTTGTTCCTGATTTTTTGCATCGTAGTGGCTGTCGCGAGTGGGATCTTCTTCCGCTTCGCCAACCTCGGCGGCAAATTCTACTACGACGATGAAGTCGCAAGTGCACTTCATGAATCGGGACACACGGCGGCACAATTTGCCGGGTTCTTCGACGGGCGCGTGCGCTCGGCGTCTTACATTGTATCTTATTTTCAGAAACACACGGGTAGTCCGTTCGATACTATCCGTGCACTTGCAGACGATGATCCGCAGCACCCGCCCTTGTTTTACCTCGCCAATCAGTACTGGACACACCTTGTCGGCCAGTCCATCGCCGATCAGCGCAGCTTGGCGGCACTTTTCGGCGCGGCAGCGATCGCTGCCACGTTTTGGTTCGGATTGGGCTTATACCGATCTGTGCCCATGGCAGGTGTGCTAACGGCCATCGTCGCCGTGTCGCCTTTCCACGTTATCTATTCTCAGCAAAATCGTGAATACAGTGCGTGGTTTTTCTTCCTTGTTCTTTGTAGCGCCCTTCTGCTCCGAGCTCTAGACAATCCATCGGCCTGGCGATGGATTGTATACGGTTCTTTCCTTGCACTAGCGCTGTATACGTCGGCCCTCCTCTTGCTGAGTGTAGTTTCCTTTGGCATCTATGTTGGATTGACGGAGCGGAGGTGGTCGGCAAGCGCCGTCAGATTCGTTCTTGCGACGGGGATTGCCCTGGCAGCTTATGTTCCTTGGCTGGCCGTAATGATCCGTGGTTCCAGTCTCGTTCTTCATTGGCCGGGTCCGGCGATTCACGCTGTATCGGCGAGGATCTATATTCTGAAAGGTTTATTTAATACAGGCACGGTTTTTTTCGACATGGAGTACGAGCGAACGTATCTGGTACCCGTTTTGCTCGTGATCTTAATGCTGATCCTCGCATCGCTCATAGTCTTAGCGAGGGGGCCTATGCGGGTTAAGACATTTGTTTTTGCTATCGTAATCGTGCCACTGGTGGCTTTCGTCATACCGGACCTGCTTCATAACACAAGTCACGGTATTTACGCGCGCTATTTTGTACCGGTTTGGTTTGGCTATGAATTGGCCGTTGCCTATCTGATTGGTCTGTTAGTCTTGTCCCGTTCGTCAGTCGCGCAGCGTTTTTTGGGTGCGACCCTCTTTCTTATGATCATCGCGAGCGGGATCGCTTCCGACATCAAAAACGAAGCGGCGCCAGAAACCTGGGCAGCCGCACATATGAGTCGGTTGGGAGTCTTTGGTCGGGCGATCAATGCCGACACCAACCCACTGGTCGTTTACGTCCATGACGGCTCGCACTGGGACATTTCTGTAGCGGGTTTGACCACGGTCGTGCGGCCGGACGTTCGGATGCAACTATTCGGAGGCCTTCGAGATGTCCGAGTCGCGAGTTCCAGGTTCTTTCTTTTCAATGCAAATCAACAGACGAAGGATCAGCTCGACCGCACGATGCGCGGGCGTTGGATTAAGATAGATAGTGGAACCGTCGACGTCGGTTCGGCGATCGTGCATCAACTTCAAGCCGAGGCCGCAACAGAGCGTGCCGGACAGCACGTTTCGGACGGGGGGGAATCGCCGCTGTGGGAACATCTTCCGAGCTGATCCGTTCGAGACACATGTGTACGATGCAGAGGACGTGAGCTTCACCCAAGACTACGCAGAGCCGCTTGTCGAAGAAACCTCGCCCAAAGGTCCACATGGGACTCAGCCTCCACGTCCTTGCGCCGGTGAACCGCCGGAGCTTGCCGGCAGCGTCATCTGCGAGCAGGCGCCCCCGCCGCAAGCCGCGAGCAGAGCTGCCGGAGCCGGGTTTGGCAACTTGCTTCGAGCGTATAACGCGTACGTGACGGTGCTAGATTGAACGTCGCCGGCCAAAGGGCGCCTCGCGATACGTGCTTATCGGCCGGCCTACAGATCCGAAGTTAGTCCCGATATCGCGCGGATTGCTTGACCAAGCGCGCAGTGTAAAGAGAGACGCGTCGAGGTCGTCCACTGAGACTCATCGTATGACCACGAAAGGTACTCGGCGGCGTAAATAGCTGCCCTCAGGCATACGGACGAGGTTCCACAATGCACGCCAATAGTCAGAGACATCTGAATGTTGCTCGCGGAACGATGCCATTAGCATGAACGATTCGAATCTCAGCCGCATCACCGAGCCGCTGCGCGACCTGGCGAACCAATCGCCCGGCGACTGTTTCGACGTGGTCGTTCAGGTCGTTGTTGTTGCGGACGATCCGAAAAGCGCTTACAACGACGTTTCCGCTACCCTGCGCTTGGTCGAAAAAACCATTGCCGCTCTTGCCTTGGATCCGGCGAAACACGAAGGCACCACTGCCAGTGGCGCCCAATCGGGTTCGCCCTTTCTCTACGCGAAGCTCACCGGCGCGAACGTTCTCGCGCTCGACCAGCAAATTCCGGATGGCGTGCCGCTCGAGTTCCGGCGCGACCGCAGCGTGACCGACACGTCGGGAGGTTTCGACCCCGAAGAGATGGTGGGTCGCATCATCGCGGAGCCCCTTGCATCGGAGATTCGGGCCGCCCCCAACGGAAGTTTCGATGTCATCGTCGTGCTCGACACAACCAATCCGCTCGGCGTACAAGTGGCTCGGACAACCGTCGCCGCCTACGTCGAGTTGCTCGGAACGCGAGCCGGAGCACCGATCCCGTGCCGTGCCAACCCGAGCGCATCACACCCCTACGTCTATGCCAGGATGAGCGGATTCCAGATCCGAGCGCTCGTCGAACTCGATCGAAACCCCGGCACCGGCCCGATCTCGATCCATCAGATTTGGGAAGATAGCCACGTCCAGCCCTTGATCACCAAATCGATCGCCACGGTCAAAGCCGATGCGGCACACGTTGCGTATAGTGCCGGCGGAAAGGGTGTCGTGTGGGCGGTTCTCGATTCGGGCATCGACGCGGCCCATCCCCATTTTGCGGCAAACCAGAACCTCAAGCTGGACGGGCTGCGCCCGCTGCGCCATCGCGATTTCAGCGGGTCGGCTGCGCCCAATCCCGATGCCGCCGGCGACGACCCGGGCGCGCTTCGCGACGCGTTCGGACACGGGACGCATGTCGCCGGTATCATCGCCGGCTCTTGGAGCGCACCTGGACCGAACGAGCCCGGCGAGAAACCGGTCATTCTGAAGACAACGCGCAATGGCGCGGGCGCGGACGAACGGGTGCTCGACTATCCGCCCGTGATCACCGGTATGGCACCTAAGGCGACGCTCATCAGCATGCGCGTGCTCGACGACAGCGGCGACGGACAAGTTTCCTCGATCATCGACGCGTTCGAGGCAATTCAGCAGCTCAACAATTACGGGCGGCGGATCGTCGTCGCCGGCGTGAACCTCAGCGTGGGTTATCCGTTCGACGCAAAGTGGTTTGGCTGCGGACAAAGCCCGCTGTGCGTGGAGGTCGACCGCCTCGTGCGTTCGGGCGTCGTCGTCGTTTCGGCGGCGGGCAACTCCGGCTACGGGACGATCAGTACCGCCTACACGAAAGGCTGGGCTTCGACGTTGCCGCAGACGATCAACGATCCGGGCAATGCGGACCTCGCCATCACCGTCGGTTCGACGCACCGCGAAGAGCCGCACCTCTACGGCGTTTCGTATTTTTCCTCGAAAGGCCCGACCGGCGATGGCCGCCTCAAACCAGACTTGGTTGCGCCGGGCGAACGCATCGTGTCCTGCGCGTCGGCGCAGAGCCGCCTCCCCGCGACGGTCTCCAATGAAGACGGCACGACGAAGACCATTGCTGCCGACGGCTACACGTATAGAGAAGATTCGGGAACGAGCATGGCGGCTCCGCACGTCTCCGGAGTCATCGCGGCCTTTCTCTCGATTCGAAAGGAATACATCGGGCAACCCGAGACCGTGAAAGCGCTCTTCGTCGACAATGCGACCGATCTGAAGCGCGACCGCACCTTTCAAGGCGGCGGTTTGGTCGACATCATGCGCGCCATCCAAGCCGTCTGAGGAAAGAGCGACTCCGTGAATTTCGGTCCGTTCCAAACCATCGAAGTCCCTTTTGATAAGAACGCAGCGATTACGCCGCTGGGTCCGATCGACGGGACGGGCGCTGCTGCCGCGATCGCGGCGCTGGCCCCTAAGGTCGACGATCTCATCCTGATCTCGCACGGCTGGAACAACGACGTGGACGACGCACGCACGCTGTACGCGGCCATTTTCGCGAGCGTCGCAAACGCCTGGAGTGCGGCCGGCCTCACGCCCGCCGACCAGACGAAGACCGCAATCCTTGCACTCTATTGGCCTTCGAAAAAGTTCGATGAGTCAGACTTGATCCCGGGCGGCGCCGCAGCCGTCCAGGATCCGGTACCGGTCGATTATGGCGCCGCGATCACGGCACAAATCGCAAACCTCAAAGACGCGTTCGGCCAATTCGACACGGCGCAACAGACGTTGCTCGACCGGGCTGGGGCGCAAGTTCCGCTGCTCGATACCGAAGCGGCGCAGAACGCATACGTCGCCGCGCTCGCCGCGCTCTTTCCGTCGACGACCGATGAGGCCGATCCGGGGCTGGATGCGAGCAAAGGCGGCTTTGTCGACCGCTCCGGCGCCGACATTCTGGCCGACATCCAAGCGCAACTCGGTCTGGCGCAGGCAGCGCCGGCGACGGGCGGCGGCGCCGATCCGATCGACGACGATACGCCCTCGACGAGCGCGGGCGCGGCCGCCGGCTTCAATCCGATCGCCGGCGTGCAACAGGCTGCGAACCTGCTGCTCAACCTTACCACCTACTACGTGATGAAGGAGCGCGCGGGAACGGTCGGTCAGATGGGAGCTGCGCCGCTCGTCGTCGCGGCGCTCGCTGCGAATCCGGCGCTGCGCGTCCATCTCGTCGGGCATAGTTTCGGTGGACGCCTCGTGACCTCGCTCGCAAATGCGCTGCCGAAAGGGGTTCAAGTCCGGACGATCGCGCTGCTGCAGGCCGCCTACTCGCACTACGGATTCGCGCCGGCGCCGGCCGACGGCAGCCGCCCGGTCGGCGCATTCCGCGACGTCATCGCACAGAACAAGGTGCGCGACATCATCCAGATTACGCACAGCTGCCACGATTGGGCGGTCGGGGCGGCGTATCCGATTGCCTCGTTCATCGCGCGCGACACCGCGTCGGCAGTACCGATCAACGTACCAGGGACGGCGAACAGCCCGTGGGGCGGCATGGGCGCGAGCGGAGCGCAGCAGACTGCCGAGGCCTTCGACGATACGCTCCTCGATGGAAACGCCGCGTACGCCGCGCTTCCAAGCGGAAAACTCATCCGCAATCTCACCGGCGACGCCTTCATCGCCGGGCACGGCAACGTCGACGGACCGCAAGTTGCTTGGGCCTTCTTACAGGGCTTCGTACTCGGGCGTCGCTAAGTCTCGCTGATGAGGACTTCGGCCTTTAGCAATTGGGTCTCGCGGCTCGCGACGCTCATCCGGGCGGGCGCCTTGAGTCAAGCGCTCTTGGCCGTGCCGGCCGGAGCGAATACGCCGGTCCAGACGTGCGTGCTGGGCAACTCCTCGAAGGCGAACGTCACCATCAGCTCGTGCCAGTACCACTTGATTGATTCGCCGGCTGGGGCTCCGAATTATTTCCTCGTAGTCGAGGTGACGTACGGCGCCTCGCGTTCTCTGTCTGCCGTTCGCTTCGCGTTCGACGTGGACGGCGCGAAGAGTTACATGGTGGCGCGACAGAGCGTGCAACCGGGAACGCCCGTGTCGTACGAGTTCAAGCTGGTGTCGCCCAAGACGAGCGTAACAAAGGTGGTTTGTTCGGCCGATCAGGCGACTTCGTGAGCCAGCCGCGGCCGGCGCCCCGCTCTTTGGCTGCGACTCTGCGCCGCGTGCCCCCACTGCTCTACATCGCGCTCATCGCCTTGAGCTCCGTGTTCGTGGCTCGCGACCTTTACGACCAACACGTTGCCACCGACGCGGCCGCCGCCAATAAGATCGCGCTCGACGAGACGACCCGAGATTCGATCGGTGGGATAAACTACGGAATTACGATGTACAAGTGGTCGCCTTCAATGTCGCCGCTGGGCGTCGGCGATCCGCTGACGACGCGGAATTCCTACTCTCTCGAGATCGCGCCGCGCGGCAGCAGCTGCGCGCACGGGGCCGTCCAACGCGTTCAGATCGAGCTGCAGAGCCCTGCCTTGACCTTCGAGCCCGTTCGGCCGGTTTCGATCGACATGGCTGCTCTTCAGCAATACTACTGCGCCGTGACGCCGGCGGCTGCCGCACCGCCGGCCTATCACTGGGACGTTTTGCCCAAGCAAGATGGCGAGCACGTCCTTGCGGTCCACGTCGTCGGCCTCGACAAGAACGGTGTCGAAGTCAGCTCAAATCCCACGCTCGAAATGCCTTTCGTCGTGAGCGACAACCCCTTTACTTTAGCCGGGGTTCTCGGCACGCTCGGTACAATCGGCGGCGTCATCGGCGCGCTGTTCGCGTTGAACGATCGCATTTTTGGTCAAGAGCGAGCGAACGCAAGCCAAAGCGGTTCGACACCACCCGCGGCGTCATAACGCGCGAGAGATCGATAGGCGAAGGCCCCGCGTCCAGCTAAGGTAACGACGACTGGAGGTTTTTCTTCGTGAGCGTGCAGACCGTACAAACGAGCGTTGAAATCGAGTGGGACGACGGCGTCGTGATCATCTTCTCGTTCGCCGGCACGGATGGAAAAATCTATTGCGGCTTTCCGCACGTCGTGCCCGCCTGGCAAAATCAGACCGGGACGCAGACGCAAGTCTCGGCGACCGTGCAGAAAATTCAGCAGTCGGCGATGCAGATCAGCGGCGATCCGGCGACGTGGGTCGAGACGGTGAAACAAGGCGCCCGCAACGGCAAGATCACCATCGTCTACGACGACTCGACCAACACGAATTACACGACCGCGACTGCAACACCGTATCAGCTGCAAATCTTATACAGCCTCGCCGGTTGACGCCGGCCCGCGATTTCGGCGCGAGCCTAGGGCAGCATTCCCAAAGCTAGCAGCAGGTTGCCCGAACCCAAGAGGCCGTCGTGGACGACGAATGGGCTCGGGTTGACGACGACGTAGTTTGCGCTGAGCGCGTTGTACGCGTCGGAGCCTTTGCCGCCCAGCGCCGCGGCGTTCTTCGCAAACCACGAGGCGATCGTCTGAGTTAGCGTCGCGTAGTTCGTCGCGTAGAAGTCGTCCTGCGTGTTGTAGACGCCCCGGAAGCGGAAGCTCGACTTGAGGTAGTCGAGTTGATCGGAGCCGCTCGCCAACGCCGCCAGGTCGGCGTTGAGCTTCAAGGTGACGTACGTCGTGATGCCCGCCAGTTCGTTGGAACCGTTAATTGCCTCGAACAAGAACATCGCGGCGATCTTGGAGGGCAAGTGCGGCTGGCCGGATTGACCCGAGAGTGGACCGATTGTGTTGCCGCCCCCGCTGTGGCCCGAGAGCACGACGCGCGACACCGTCGGGCAGGAAGGCCAAACTCCCGCAGTCACCGCCGCGTTGAGCACTTCGTCCAAGAACGAGTCGCAGTCGAAAGTCGCGCCGCTCGGCGCGAATCCCGAGACGAGCGTGCCCTGCGGCAGGACGGCAATCATCGCTCGTCCGGACCGCTCGAGCTGGTCTTCGATCTGATCGACGAGCACGTCGCGCACGCTGCCCGCATCGGGCAGATTTGAGGCTACGCGCTGCCGATAGCCAATGTTGTGCCCGTGCAAGTGCAGGAGCACGTCGATCGGTTGGGACGTGTCGAGCGAAGCGGGGACGACAAGGATCGCGCGCCCCGTCGCCGATTCGGTCGTCGCCGTGTAGGGCGCCGGATCCTGATTGACCGTTTTGAGTCCGGCGAGGGGAATGCGGCGAACGTTCCCGACGCTGCGTTCGCCACTGTTCCAACCACCTGCGACCGCGTCGCTCCAGCCGCCGATCGGAGCGGGCGCCGGCGGCGAACCGCTCGGCGCATCTGGCGCGGACGTGTCGCTCGCAGCCGTGTCGCTCGAGGTCGCATCGCTCGAGGTCGCGTCGGTCGAACTCGAATCGGTTACGCCCGCAGGATCGGCTGCGCCCGCATCTTGTATCGTCGTGCCGCCGTCGCTCGAACCATCGTCCGCGTTCACGGGATGGTCCCGTTCGCTTTCCACGCCGTGATGAGCTCGTTTGAAGCTTCGTAGTGCATACCGTCGGGCGTCGGAAAGCCCGCGCCCCAGAAGAACTGCTCGGCCAGCATGTAGGGACAGAGGCTGAGGAGCCCTTGCGAAATCGTGGTCGAGCCGCGTGGCGTGAGAAAGCCGTTGATCGTGAGATCGATCGCGGTACCCCACGAGTGATTCGAGAAGTTCGTCGTGGAGCCGCGCACGAAGCGCACGCACAGCATGCCCTGCGTTCCCAACAAGGCGTAGAGTGCGGGTTCGGCAGCTTGCACGGCAGCGAAGACGCGCGTCAGGGCATCAACTGCGGGGCCGAGCCCCGTGACGCGGAACGGACCAACGCTCGCGGTCTTCATGAGTTTTTGCAGCGCCGCGGAGGATGGTCCGCACCCGGGATCCGGAGTTCCCGGATTCCCGAACGCATTCAGCATCGTGGCCTGATCGGCCGCCGTGACGCCGTTGTTGATGCCGGCGGGAATCGCAACCATGACCGTGTAGTCGATCGCGGCGGGCGCCGGCGTGCCCGCATCGCTCGCCGTCGCCGTCGATGCGTCGCTCGAATTCGCGTCACCCGAGCCTGCGTCGTTTGCGCCCGCATCAGTCGTGACGGTCGTCGTTCCGGCGATCGCGCCGCCGTCGGTTGGCCCGGGATCGCTCGAGCCGGCGTCGACGCCGCCGTCGCTGGAACCGTCAAGATTAGCCATCGTGTCTTCTCCTTATCTAAGTTGCCGAAGAAGGCGGGGTGGAAGCCGGTTTAGCGCCGGTCATCCGAACGTTGACGAGCTTGCCGAGCGCGTCGAACCAGAACGGTGTTCCCAGCGAGAGCGCAATCAAGGTTGCGAACATCCCGGGATAGTGCGAACCGAAGTCCGCAAAGAGTGGATGAAGGAACTGTTGCATGTTTTCGCCGGCCAGCACAGTCGTGTAGGCGGCTTGCAGCTTGGCCGGATCGGTCTGTCCGTTTGGAAATGCGCCCTGAATCGACGCGGCGGCCGCGCTCAGCGCGATCGGCGTGGCGTACAGATGTTTGCCGACTTCGATGCTGTCGAGGCCGGTGCCGATTACGACAAGCGCAGCGATGCCGATCAGCACGTACTGCGTTTGCCGGCGATACCAGCCCGACACGCGATCCATTTGCGCGTTGAACCAGGCGTCGGTCGCTTTGAGTAACTTCTCGTAGTCGTCGCCGGCGCTGATGAGCAGCGACGACACGCTGGCTCGTAGCGAATCGTTAGGAACGACTTGCGCGCTTTGGCGCAGCGCGTCGAGAAATGCTTTGGGCTCGGTGACGACGGCCGTCGCAGCCGTCGCGGCTTGCGCGGCCGGTACGCCGCCGGGAAGGGCGGCCGCTTTGCCGGCGATCAAGCTCTGCCAGAACGCCATCGAAAAGTTCCGCGCGTCAACATAGGACGGCCGGTTGGCCGCGTTCTTGCGGTAGATCCCGGCTTTGTCGTTTGAGGACGCGTCAATCAAAGGATGCGCGAAGATCGCCTCGGCCAAGGGCGCCGCTCCACCCACGAGATTCAAAACGCCCACAAAGAGTTTCTGCCCGCGCAAACTCAACAGCGCGGCAATCTGCTCGTTGACGAACGAGCAAACGCAACTCAAGGCGACAAAAAGTGCGGCCAAAACGATCGCGACGTCGAGAATGCTTCCGATTTGTCCGGTCATGCCGACCTCCGAGCTTAGGGCTTGTAGTTGGCCCAGTCGACGTTGTCGCCGCACGAGGCCGCGGTGAAGTTGATCCACGACTCGAAGACCGAGGTCCCGTAGTCGTGTCCCGTCGTCCACGAGTCGGGACTGATCCCCTCCTTGAGCTCTTCTTGCACGTTGCCCGCACCAACGTTGTACGCGGCAAATGCCGCGAGATGATTGTCGGAAAACATGTTGAGCAGCGGTTCGAGAAACTCAACCGCGCAAACCTTAAGGTTCGTCTGCGCATCGAGCAGCGGGCCGTAGCCGGGATAGGTTGGAGCGCTGGCGACGCTCCAATCGACGCCGCTCGTGATTTGCGTCAAACCGACGCCGCAGCCCGGGCCCGGGGTCATCCCAATCTGCAAGATGTTCTGTCCGCCGGTTTCGCGGCACACGATCGCCGCCAACATGCACGGTTGCACGAGGTCGGTCGCCTTTGCTGCA
>Ga0302325_10024276_pt1 | contig 12618 bp, 11 predicted proteins | sample Palsa_T0_2_FD_201948 | JGI IMG/M metagenome (GOLD analysis project Ga0302325, IMG submission 201948) | Peat permafrost microbial communities from Stordalen Mire near Abisko, Sweden - Palsa_T0_2 | ecosystem: Environmental > Terrestrial > Soil > Palsa > Peat permafrost | place: Sweden: Abisko...
GCCTCTTGCGTTTGGCGAAGTTGGGAATTGGTCGGCCCGACCCCGTTTGGATCAGACCAGAGTCATCATGCTCTCGTACAGGCCCCGCGAAGCCTCTTTCGGGCTTAACGCCCAAAGCTCCCTCGCTGTTGGGCGGAGTCGAACAATACGCCGACGTTCTCGGCGCCGCATCTTGAAAGCACCTCGACTACGGTTCTGAAGGACTTCACCATCGGGAACCAGTTGAACTCCAGCAGGAGATTTACGTGATAGTCTTCGGTTCTGCCGGCCACGTCTCGACAAGCAGCAATCACCCCTTCAAGTGGGTTCTCCAAGTTTGCCTGCGGGCTGTCGGCGCCTACCACGAGGTTTCGACCGCCGAGTGCCTGAACGAACTCGGCGTTCTCTTGAACCGTCAGTGATTCCGTTCCAACTCCGCAGAATCGGCAAGCACCGCAAGATGTGTTTCAAACCCTCGGATGTAAGCCGGGCCTCTATCATAGAGCATCTGGCGCGCCTCTTCGATGCTCCCCGCCGGCATCGACAAACTGCTTCACATGGGGCAGGTAGAACTCGGCCTGCTTAAACCCGGCCGCCGCATAAGCGTCGAGGCGTTCTTCCAAAGAACTGCCGGAAGTGGAAATCGAGTTGATGGCGAACTGGGATTCTTTCATGCCAATGTCAACCAGTATGGGTTTTGGAGAGCGACGATGGAACTCCTGGTCCTGATGACGGTGATGGCGGTGGCGCTGGCCGCCTATGCCCGAGATCCGCGGTCGAAGGCCAATCCCGCCGCGATGAAGGCGAGGGACACGTGGCTGAGGAAGCGATTGCTCTCAACTGGCTCCGGTCTGCCTTTCTCCTTCCACTATGGCGATGCAGCGTCGGCCAACCTCCTGCCAGAGTGGAACTCAGCGAGAACGACGCGACGGCTCGACGCCCTGCGGACCGAAACGGTGCGGACTTGGACGGACCCCAAGACCGGACTGGAGGTGCGCTGCCGTATCGTAACTTATCGCGATTATCCGGCGGTGGAGTGGACGCTTCTCCTCAAGAACCGCGGCGCTACCGATACCCCCGTCATGGAATCGGTGCAGGCGCTGGATGCCATCGTGCATCAGCCGGGTGGCGAGTTCCTGTTGCACTGCCACAAGGGCGACTTCGACTCACCGGACGGCTACGCTCCGTTTGACGTCGCGTTGGGGCCGGGAGAGTCCCGGCGATTCGCTCCCGACGGCGGCCGACCGACGAACGGCCCCAACGGCTGGCCTTACTACAACCTGCAGATGGCGGACGGCGGAATGATGCTTGCGGTCGGGTGGCCGGGACAGTGGGCGGGTGCGTTTACTCGCGATTCCGGCGACGGCCTCCATCTACTCGCCGGCCAAGAGCGAGTTCACCTGATTCTCAAGCCGGGCGAGGAGATCCGCTCGCCGCTTATCGCGCTTCTGTTCTGGAGCGGCGGAGACCCGGTAGAAGCCCAGAATATGTGGCGTCGCTGGATGCTGGCCCACAACGTCCCGCATGTGAACGAAGGGCATACCCCTCAGCCGATGGCTCAGATGCAACTGTGCGTCGATTTTAACGACGGTGAGGACGTGATGTTCCGGGAGATGAAGAAGCTAGACGATGCCGGCGTCCATATCGACCTCTGCTGGCGGGATGCAGGCTGGTATCTCCATCCGGGCGAGTGGTGGCACACGGGTACCTGGGAGGTCGATCCGGTCCGATTCCCCGACGGTTTCAAGACGGCGAGCGCCGCCATCCATGCGAAGGGCCGAAAGCTCATCGTGTGGTTCGAGCCCGAGCGGGTGGGAGACCCGAATAGCTGGCTGGCGAAGAACCACCCAGAGTGGCTTCTCGGCGGCACGCTGCTGAATCTCGGCAACAAGGACGCCTGGAACTGGCTGCTGGAGCATGTGGACGGCCTGCTTACTTCACAGGGCATCGACTACTACCGCCAAGATTTCAACATGGATCCGCTGGATGCCTGGCGAAGTAACGACGCGCCGGATCGGCAGGGGATGACCGAGAACCTGGATGTACAGGGCTATCTGGCCTATTGGGATGAGCTCCGGCGTCGCCATCCCGGGATGCTCATCGACTCGTGCGCCTCGGGCGGGCGACGCAACGACCTGGAGACCCTGCGCCGTGCTGTCCCGCTCCTGCGCAGCGACTTCCAGTTCGGCAACGACGCCATCGTCGGCAACCAGGGCCAGACCTACGGCATCTCCGCCTGGATACCCTACTACGGCTCCGGGTTCGGCTTCACCGACAAGGTCGGGGCGCGCTCGTTCTACGTCCCCTGTTATGGCTTTGCCAACCCCAGCATGGAGCAGCTGAAGTGGGCCTATGACGAGTGCCGCCAGGTGGCTCCCGCCATGCTCGGCGACTACTATCCACTCACCGCCTACAGCCTTGCGCCGGAAACCTGGATCGCCTGGCAGTTCTATCGGCCGGAAGTGGGTGAAGGCGTGGTTCAGGCCTTTCGCCGCGAAAAGTCAACCGACGACCTGCAGGTCTTCCACCTAAAGGGTCTAGACCCCGACGCGACCTACGATCTCACGGACCTGGACGAGGGCACCCTGCCGCCGCGCACGGGTACAGCTCTGATGGACCAGGGCCTGCGCCTTGAGATCACGGCCCATCCCGGCTCCGCGATCGTTCTTCTGCGGAGGCAGGCCGGCGACCACGGCATATGAGAGGCAAGTCCGTTGGAGTCTGGAGAACGGGCCGGAAGTCTCAGCACGCGGCTATCACCGACATGCGAAGCGTGAGCGCTCTGGAGCCGAGTCGCATCCCAAGCTCACAGGCCTGAAGGGGGACAAATGACCGCCAGTCGCAGCGTCCCCTCGATGGGCGCCACCGCGCATCCGAGTTCTCGGAAGGCGGCAATGGCTTCTTCGAACTCCTCGGTAGTGGAAAAATCCACATGAAATGTTCCTTCGTGTGCGTACACCGCCAGTGTCATTATCGCAAACGCACGAGCCCTGCTTTCAGCCATCGCTTCCTCCCCTAAGGAAATAAGTGAGGGTGGAAACAAGTGGACCGTCAATCCGACGGAAAACTGAGGCCAGGCTCAAATGAGGGATTCGATCCCTCTACATATCAAGTATGGGGGGTCTCGGCGACCGCGCAGTATGAAACGCCGAAAGCCCGGCCCTGTGCGGTAAAGAGGGCAAGATGTGGGCCAACGAAGGTGCTACCCGAGGCCGGAACCCGACCGTCTAGCGGTTGGCTCGGAAGCAGTTTCTGTGGACACGCCAGATTTCCGGAAGTTTTTCGCACACGGTCCAGATGCAAAGGAATATTCGAGAACCGTTTCGAGCCTCACCTCCGATAGGTTCCTCACGGCCCGAAAGTCTGGACATCTAGCGAAACCGATATTCCGCTGGGGTCTTGATTAGGCATTTCTGAGGATTTATCCATTAATGTTCAAAAGCCTAGGTTTTATATGTAGACTGGATTTAGGGCTCGTTGCAGGAAGTCTGGACCTGAAATTCGAATTGGGCCAGGATCTGCCCACGAGGCATCCCACGCAATGGAGCAAAAAATCCGTAATGAACTTTAACAACCGCACCGACTCGCGTCTATCCGCGTTCACCCTAATTGAGCTTTTGGTCGTCATCGCCATCATCGCAATCCTGGCCGCAATTCTCTTCCCCGTCTTTGCGCAAGCCAAGAAGGCGGCCAAGTCGATCGCTTCTCTGTCGAACGTCAAGCAGATCGGCACGGCGGAGAAAATCTACGTGAACGACTACGATGACGGCTATCCCTGCATCATCAGCAATCCGAACAACGATGGCGACGAGGATGGCGGATGCGCTCCCCACCTCGGGTGGTACACGGCCAATGGCGGCTGGGCTTGGAGCCTCGGAATCTACACCAAGAACGGAGACATTTTCCGTTCGAACGGAGCACAGGCCCCGTTTTGGATTGCCGGTACGGTCGGGACCGACACAGGCGGCGCTTACGGGTGGTGTCCGGATCAAAACCCATCGACGGACTCAGTCGCCGTTGGAAATGAGCTCAACGCGATCGCTCCTAACGGAGTCTCCTTCATGTACCGCAAGGCCTTCGGCGGCGCATCGTGGTTCAATGGCGGCCCGATTACCGACACTTCAGCCGCGCTTCCCGCACAGAACATCGTGAACTACGAATATGCAGCCTGGAGCACCGATCCGACTTACACGATTTGGGGACAGTATTCGGAAGCAAACCTTAACAATCTTTGTCTCAACGTTGTGTTCATGGACGGACATGCCAAGAAGACTCGAGGCACTCAGTTCAGAGCTCTTCAATATGGCGCTGAAGGTTACGGCGTTCCAAATACCCTTGACGGTCCGTTTACTGCAAACGGAATGAGTCTTGACTGGTTTGTGAATCCCGACGGGACCAACTCGGCTTCACCGTCAACCGATACCAGCGATATCAACTAGCCATGAAATTGAACCTCGATCCGAAGATGTTTTACGGCGTCGTGGCGGTCGTGGTTGTGGGTGCGGCGTTCCTGGTCTTCAGGGGCGCCAACTCCTCACCCAAGGTGCCACTCCCGGATGCCTCCCACTTCAATGGGCCGGCCCACGCCTCAAACGCGTCCCCGACAAAGTAGACGCCAATTCTTCCGAATGAACGAGTCCTCTTCCACTCGACGGCTCAGCCCGTACCAGAAGATCCTGACCGACATCGAAAAGCAGATCGAGACGGCGGATCTTCGCCCGGGGGATGTGCTGCCCACGCGGGTCGAGCTGGCGAAGCGGTATTCAAGCGCACGCGCCACGGTCGACAAAGCACTGGGCGAACTGGCTCGCAAGGGCCTGATCGATAGTGGGAGTGGACGGCGAACGCTTGTCGTGGGGAAGCCGCGCGACGTTGCGAAGGCCACCACGATTGGCGTCCTTTGGAACTGGTCGGAAGACCAAGAACAACAGGGCGGCGACTACCTGGATTTGCTGTTCAGGGGAATTCGTGAAGCGTGCGCTGAGTATCTGCTGGAGGTCCACTTTCGGTCCGCCCCTCTGCATACGTGGAGCGATCTGATCAGTGGGAAACGCGCACAGGGACTCCTGATCGTGCGTCCCGACTACGCCGACGCCACCATGATCGAGGCGATCCATGCCGCCGGAGTGCCAGTCGTCCTGGTACCTGGCCTTTTGGATCAGACCATCACGCCAAGCGTCTCGGCGGACAACGCGGGAGGGATAGCGGCTGCGGTCGAGCATCTTTACGAGTTGGGGCACCGGGACATCGGCTTCGTTGGGCTCACCGCAACGGTGCCCGATCACTTCGAAAGATTGCTGGCCTTCTTGAAAGAAACCGGCGAAAGGGAGATGATCGTACACCCGGAATGGATACGACTCTCTCACGAGAACACGCCAAGCCTGTTTCAACGGCATCTCACCGACTGGCTGGCAAGCGACCGCTTCCCATCCGCGGTGATCTCTTGCGACTTTATGATGACCCTCTCCGTGCTCGGCAGACTTAGCAAGCTTGGACTCCGGGTTCCTGAGGACGTCTCGTTGATCACCTTCGACGATCCTCCCGCGGCAGCACAACTACACCCGTCTTTGACCGCCGTTTCCCAGCCCATCGCGCGAATCGGCTATCGGTCAATTCAGCGGCTCGGCGAGGTGATAACCGGCTGCGACGTTCCGAATGTCGATCGGCTTCCGACTGAGTTGGTGGTTCGAGAATCCACCAGCCGTCCCGCTCAGCGCCGCGAAAAAACTCTTCGCTGACCCTCATGAAAGGTTGGCTCACCATCGTCAGCGCCCGCGCTCGATTCGACACGTTGGTCAGACCCCTCATGAATCTGCCCTCAAGGAGCCCATCTTGATCGAACTTCTTCTTTCTGTCGGCCTGTTGCTTCCCCATCCGGGAATGATCTCCAGGGTCCGATTTCTTCCGGATCTGCCTCAGCCGCTCGTGGCCCGCGACTGGAACGCGACCGCATCCGCGATGCACTCGGTGCTCTTCAATCCAAGCCTGACGGGGCAATACCTTCCGCTAGTCTGGGTTTCGCCAAACAAAACAAATCCGAGGGCGGCCACGTTCGGAATGCCGTCCTACGTTGGGCACCACGGGAAGCGCGACGTGACCGGGGAAGGCATCGCCCAGTTGGGAGCCCTTTTGGGGTCTGACGAATGCGGCCTGAACATCCGGGAAGGGAAGACCGATTGGCTCGCCTTATCCAGCCAATACTTCAGTTCTCCAGAGGGCCTCGTACTGAACAATGTGGGCGGCAGCACCGGCAGCAGCTTCTGGTATGAAATCCTGCCGAGTTTGGATTTTGAGCAGCTTTCCTTGAGAAATCCCGGCTGGCTTGACGGCCGGCGGATGAGCCGGGAGATCGCCGACACGTGGATTCGGGGAGAAGCCGAACTCTCCGGGAACTTCGACCACACTTCCTACAAGTTTCTTACCAAGACGGCGGTCGACAATAAGCTCTGGATAGAGCCCGATGCGGCGGCGGGAGTTGCGTACCTGGAGCTTTCGGAAGGACTTCGCTCGAATAATCCGAAATATCTTGCGGCGGCCAGCCGGGCGCTGATGCCTCTCGAGTCCAGAACCACCAATCCTACCTACGAGATATTGACGCCTTACGGGGCTCTCGCGGCGGCCTATCTGAACGCAGAGAAGGAGCAGAACTGGGACGTGGTACGGTTCACTAACTGGTGTTTTGAACCCACCGCCCCCCAACGCGCCGGGTGGGGGATGATTGTGGGAAAGTGGGGCGGGGAAGACGTGGGTGGTCTGATGGGCTCGGTCACCGATGGGGGTGGATACGCGTTTGCGATGAACACGTTTATCGCCGCCGGAACCATCGCCCCGATTGCGAGATACGACTCTCGATTCTCCGTCGATATCGCCAAGTGGCTACTCAACCTGTCCAATGCGGCTAGACTTTTCTACCGGGATTCGCTTCCCGCCGATCACCAGTCGTCGGCGGGGTGGGGAGGCGATCCTGGGCACGGACTCGCTTACGAAGGACTCCATCGGCGATGGCTGGGAAAGAGTCCCTTTGCAGCCGGCGACGCAACCACGGACAAGTCGGCTCACACGGACTTCGGCGTGTATGGAAGCGGCTATGTGGGTTTATTGGCCGCTCTGATCCACCCCACGAACGTGCCTGGAATTCTCAGAATCGATCTTCGGGCGTCCGATTCCCTGCCGGTTAGAGCGTATCCAACGGATTTGTATTGGAATCCGTACGGAGACGCCAAGACGGTTTCCGTTCATCTAGGATCCAAGCTGGTTCGGCCATACGATGCCGTTTCGAATCGGTTTCTTTCCAGGAGGGCGGTGTCCGGCACGTTTCCCCTGCACCTCCGGAGCAAGCAGGCCGTGCAGTTTGTTCAAGTTCCGGCTATGGGCGCGGTAACCAAGAGTGGCTGGCTCACCAAAGTGGGTGGAATCCCCATCGACTACCGCAACGGGGACGTACCCAGACCGACGCACCCGATTATGGTGGCGCCCGACGACTCGGTTGCGGTCAAAGTGGAGCCCGTGGTTTTGGACTCGAAGCACGATGCCGACTGGACGCGGATCAGTTCCCGACCGATTCAGCTAACTTCGGGGGGGACGATGAAGGCAGACATTTCGTTTGCCTGGGATGCCCGATATCTTTACTTCCACGTGAAGCAGACCGCTCCCTCCAGCGAACTGCTCGAGGCGCCCAATCGGTCGGAGCTCAGCCGCCATTGGTGGGACTATGAGGACGTCAGCTTCGATCTGGATCCGGGTCGCGGACAGTACTCGGTGGCGGCAGTTCCGGTCATCACGTTAGGCTGGTCATCTAAAGATCGAGCGGATCTGGCCTTCTCTCCGGATCTCGAAGAGACCGATCTGCCGATTCAGACCCTTGGAAGCTCATCGAAATCCGACCGCGAGATTAGCGGGAAAATCTTGTGGACCTCGTTGAACAAGGTGTACGGACTGCAGGGCTCGGGGGACCGATGGCCGACGGTCGGGCAGAAGCTGGGCTGCCAGCCACTCTTGGTTGACGGCACGTTCCGACGCCAGGCGTACATCGGCGGAGCCCGGTACACGAAACCGTCGGGGGTCGATCGCAATTCCAGAACGCTGGTCTTGGCGGCGGACTGATGCGGCGCCCTGTCCTGGGCCTGGCCAGTTTGGTCTGTCTCGTTTCCTGCGGACGTCCCGCAAGCCTCGATCCTCGACACCAGGTTGTCTTTCTTTATCCGATCGAAGACAACCGTCCCATGATCGAAGGGTTGGTCTCCAAATTTGAGGCATCGCATCGCGATATCCACATCGAGATTCGCGCTGTTCCGGGGAACCAGTACGAGGCCAAGATCAAGACATTGGTGGCAGCCGGAGAGCCGCCCGACGTGTTTGAGTGCGGGGACGTAACGTTTCCCTATCTGCGCCCATTCGTGGCGGATCTTAGCGTTCTCGCGGTGCGAGACAAGAAGGAGATCGACTTCGAGGATTACTTCCCGGAAATTCGCACAGCCTTCACCATCGAAGGACAGATCTATTTCCTGCCGGAGACGTTTAACGTCTCCCTTCTCTACTACAACAAGGCCCTGTTTCGAGAGGCTCACGAACCATTTCCCACCGCGAACTGGAGCTGGGACGACTATGCGGCGGCGGCCACCAGGCTCACCCGGCGTGCGTCCAATCACGAGGTGACGGTGTGGGGAAGTACCGTTACCACGGGATGGTGGGGCGAATGGCTGACCCTTGTTCACGGCGCCGGTGGCGAGTTCTTTAACAAAGATGTGACCCGCTGCGAGCTGGATACGCCGCAAGCCGTCCAGGGCCTAACCTTTTATCGGGACACGATCCTGAAGTACGGATTTGCTCCCGCTCCCGGGGAAGGGCCGAGCACAGGTTTTAGAAGCAACCAGGTCGCCATGGAATTTGGCGGGCACACCGGCGAGTGGAAATCCTACGGCCAACTGCCTGATCTTTCTTGGGACATCGAGGCCCTTCCCAAGGGGCCGTCCGGGCGGCGGGGCGGGGAGATTTCCCTCGAAGGGTTGGGAGTCTCAAAGAAGTCCAAGGAACTGGAGTCGGCTTGGCAGTTCGTCAAGTTTATGAGTTCCAAGTCCAGTATCAAGTCGTACGTCGCTTTCGGCTACCCAGCCGTTCGACGGAGCATCGCGGCGATGCCGTTCTACGCCGACCAGCCTCCTCTCAATAAGAAGGCCCTCGCGGTGGCGATGGACTCGGCGGAGCCGGTTCCGGTTTCTCCGGACTTCATGGAGATCGCGCTGGACCTGGTCCAACCCGAGATCGACCGGATGCTGACCGATGGCGAGTCTCCGCAAGCCACTGCCGTCCGGGCAACGGAAGCGGCCAACGCATTTCTAAAGGCGACCACCCCGGACCGGCCCCAATGAATCGGTCCCAGATTCGTTGGTGTTGGCTGATGATCTCACCCGTCCTGGCGGGCCTGGCCATCTTTACCTACGGCCCGATGCTCGTTTCGCTCTTCTTAAGCTTTACGAACGACAACGCGGTCAGCACCCCTAGGTTTGTCGGAACCGCAAACTACAGATATCTGCTCACCGCCGATCCATCGTTTTGGGTGTCAGTGAAGGTCACTTCGATCTACGCTGGTGCGAGCGTCCTCCTGGGGCTCCTTGCGTCTCTAAGCGTGGCGCTCATCCTCAATCAGGATATCCCGCTCAGAGGTTTATTCAGAACCCTTTACTACTTTCCCACGCTCTTGCCGGCAACCGCCTCGGGGGTCCTGTGGGCCTGGATCTTCCATCCTCACGATGGAGTTTTGAACGGAACTCTCCGCGGGTTGGGCTGGTCGCAGCCTCCTGCCTGGACTCAATCCCCGCAGTGGGCGCTGCCCGCCCTGGTGATCATGAGTGTGTGGGGCTACGGCGGAGCAATGGTGGTCTTCCTGGCCGGATTGCAGGACACCCCGAAGCATCTTCACGAGGCGGCCTCTCTGGATGGAGCTACGTCATGGAAGAGGTTTCGAGCAATTACCTGGCCGGACCTCACGCCGATCGTCTTCTTTAACCTGACGATGAGCTTGATTTCGGCGATCAAAGCGTTCGATCAAGTCTTTGCTTTCGGAACATCGGGTCCAGGGGTGGGTGGCCCTGCCCGGGCAACCTTGTTCTATGTCCTCAATCTCTATGAAAAGGCGTTCGGCCATTTCCACATGGGACTTGCCAGTGCGATGGCATGGATCCTCTTCGGGGCAATCGCCGTTCTGACGGCGGTCAATTTTCGTCTCTCCAGACTCTGGGTTAAGGAAGGATCGGCATGAAGGGGTCGAAGCTGCTGGCTTTTGCAGTTGCCGGATTGGGATTGGCGGTCTGCCTGTTTCCCATCCTTTGGCTCTTTTCCACCGCCTTCAAGCCCTTTGGCGAGCTGTTCTCCAATCCGACCGCGCTTATCGCCCGGCATCCGAGGCCCGAGAATTTCGTGGACGTTTTCCGCGCATTCCCCTTCTGGAGATCGTTCCGGAACTCCTGTTTGGTAGCGGCGCTCGCCGTGCTCGGAACCTGGGCCTCGGCGCTTCCGGCCGGTTATGCGTTCGCTCGCCTAAAGACGCGGGGCAGCAACTTCGTGTTCATCCTTCTCGTGGCCTCCTTGATGCTCCCCGGCCAAATCACCATCGTGCCCGTGTTTCGCCTCTTTGCTGCCCTGGGAATGATCGACACCTACTATCCCTTGGTGCTCCCGGCGTGGCTTGGTACTAACGCGTTTGCCGTGTTTCTGATGCGTCAGTTCTTCCTGAAGCTGCCGGAGGAGATGCTGGAAGCGGCACGTTTGGATGGGGCGCACGAGGGGAAGATTCTTTGCCTGGTCGCGGCCCCCCTCGCAAGGCCGGCCATCGCGACCATCGCGATCTTTGCGTTTCTCGGGTCCTGGAACGATCTCTGGGGACCGTTGATTTACCTCAACCGCGATGAGAAGATGACGCTCATGGTTTCCCTGATGAACTTCGTGGGAGGCAGCGGTACCGCCCAGGGGACGCCATGGAACCTGGTGATGGCGGGCGTGGTCATCACGGTCCTGCCCGCGTTCCTACTGTTCGCGGTGTTCCAAAAGACATTCGTCGCCGGCATCTCCACGACTGGTCTGAAGTGAACGGCCTTGGCCATTCTATGCGCCGAGCCGGAACCGTGTCAGCCACGGCTGTTTGCAAAAGCACCGGCTTAGCGGCGTCTCCCCACGTGCCGCGATACCACTTCCTTCACTTACTTTCGGGAAGCTTGTTCCGTATACATCTTGAGCATTCCGGGCCAGCCTTGTTCAGAGCGGAGGGCTCTGTTCACGGCTTCTTCGTCGGCGCCGTACTTCTCCATATCGCGGTGTTCGATTTTGACGCGGGTCGTTTCCGGCCCGACGGCGGTGAATGTGACTTCGACTTCGGTCACGAATTCTGGGTCGAACTCCCACTTGGCGTTGAGATGCCAACCAAGCACGAGCCTGGCGAATGGATCGTAGATCAGAACGTCGCCCCAAAGGCACTCGGTTCCGTCCGCCGCCTTCTCATACCATCGGCCGCCCGATTTGGGCTCGACTACGACGTCGACTGCGGGTTGCTCGCCGATGTGGTGAGTGGCCATCGGCCACCAAGTACCTTGCTTCGTGAACGTCTCGAAAGCGAATGCTTGAGGCACGTTCACGACGCTTTCGGCCACGACGGGCGAGGAGTGAGTGGTTAAGATTTTTGATGGGGTCATTTCTGCTGGTCCTTGGTTTCTGAGTAAGCACGCTCGGCTTCTTGTTTGAAGCTCTCGAGCGCAAGACGCCACAGAGCGTCGAGATAGTCTCGAATGGCCCCGACGCCTGCAGGATCAATTCGATACAAGTGGCGAGTTCCAGCGACGCGATGCCGGACAAGGCCGGCGTCCATCAGCACTTTCAGGTGCTGAGAAACGGCTGGACGCGTCACCGGCATTTCCCGCGCGATGTCGGCAACGGAGCGCGAGCCGCCAACAAGCGACTCGAAGATCTCTCTCCGCCGTGGATCCGCGAGCGCGCTAAATTTTGATGCCGGCACCGATGAATCAATGGTAAGCATAGACTTACGGTAAGTATACGCTAACTATTGAGATTTGGCGTATGGAAAATGCTAACTGGACCCTGCAACAATGGCTGACCGACCGATCTCGTTCAGAAGTCGAGCAAACACCCTTCCGGACATGTCGGGAAGCGCCACAAAAGGGCTGGACTTACCTGGGCTAAGAACAGGACGGAACTTTTCCGTCCAGAGGTCTTTGTGTCAATGGCAGGGCGATGGCTGACCGGGGACCTCTACGCCTGGCTCTCCTGAAGATACGCACCAGAGTTCATGTGCCGGGGCGTGCTGACTGCGTGTTTTAGCGTCCAGCCGTGCAACAGCCGGCGTTGCAGATCAGTTAGGCCGACCGGGCAACGCGGATCAGCCTCCCAGTCGTGCAGAGCTTTCAACTCGCCGAAAGCCGCATAACCCCTTGGCTACGCCCGATTGTCACCCTTTCTGAAGGGGAAGGGTCGCTCAACCCACGTCGCCGCATGTAGAGAAGGCTTTCGGGACACTGCGGCGTACCTGAAAACGTAAGATCGAATTCCTCTCCATTTACGGCTGGGCCCCAAAGCTCACGCACACGACGCTGGAGATTAGGTGTCGGGCTTATACTGCGTTGACATCCCGCT
>Ga0302325_10024279_pt1 | contig 12615 bp, 11 predicted proteins | sample Palsa_T0_2_FD_201948 | JGI IMG/M metagenome (GOLD analysis project Ga0302325, IMG submission 201948) | Peat permafrost microbial communities from Stordalen Mire near Abisko, Sweden - Palsa_T0_2 | ecosystem: Environmental > Terrestrial > Soil > Palsa > Peat permafrost | place: Sweden: Abisko...
GAAGAGGATGGTAGCAGACCGCTATCAGCTTCAAGCGCAGATGAGATTTTCTGCCACAGCTATTAACCTCCTCAGAGGCCTATGGCGCTAGGGGGAAGTTAAGGGAACCGCCAACGTTTCCCTGACGCAAAATCCCGTATCTGCGGAGTCCATATTCCCAGCGGGCGCATCATTCAATTGGCGCTTCCAAAACCGGTTGGCAGGAACCTGTGAAGAAAATCGACCGTCTGGTAGGCGGCCCATTTTCGTGTGACAATTCGTGAGATCAGGGGGCACGGACAGACATGAAGACTGAATATCGTAGCGAAGTAAGGAGATGGTTCCGCGCATGGATGATGGCGATCCTGGCCGGCGCCTTTGCCGGCAGTGTGCCGTTATATGCCCAGGGAGCCAAGGTCAGCTCACCCGCCGAACTCGCGCGCATCGCCGACGCTCTCCAGCCCGGCGAATGGGTCTGGGCCCCGTCCGTCGCGCCCACCGGGCCCATCCTTATCTACGTCGATCTCTCGCGCCAGCGCGCCACTGTCTACCGCAACGGAGTGCGCATCGCCGTCAGCACCATCTCATCGGGTAAGCCCGGGCATGAAACCCCAACCGGGGTCTTCACCATCCTGCAGAAAGACGCCAGTCACCGATCGAAGAAGTACAACGACGCGCCCATGCCCTTCCAGGAGCGCCTCACCTGGGATGGGGTGGCTCTCCACGCCGGTGGCCTGCCCGGCTATCCCGAGAGCCATGGATGCGTTCACCTTCCCTACACCTTTTCGCAGCAACTTTTCGGCATCACCACTCTCGGCGCCACCGTGGTGGTGGAAGGCGATGCCGCCAATCACATCACCACCACAGACGCCAGCCTGTTGGCCCCCATGAACGTCATGGGACAGAAAGTAACCCAACAACACCTTGATTCCGCGGAATTTCGCTGGGAGCCTGACAAGTCGGCGGCCGGGCCTCTGACCATCATTGTTTCCAAGCATGACCAGCAGATCGTGGTCCTACGCAACGGTGTCGAGATCGGCCGCAGTGTGGCCGAGATCAACGACAACGATCCCGGATCTCACGTCATCAGCCTGACCCATGGCGCTGACGGCAAAACCCACTGGATCTATGTGGGTCTGCCCGGCCACGACGACGACAAAGGCCGCGAACTCGACGAGGCCACCCTCAACCGCGTCCACATGCCACGCGGCTTCTTTGAGCCCGTCAGAGCCGCACTGCTTCCCGGCACAACCATACTGGTCACGCAATCAAGCGTGGGCGCTCTCACCACCGGAGAACACATAACGATTCTCGACAGTGTCGTGCCTGAGATTTGAGATTGTCCGAGATGCGGTGACACGGTACCTTAACTACCCGTCACCCCTGATTCGATTGGGGTGACTCCGTCCGGTCCCCGCAACGTCGCCCTGCTCACGTCCGTGAACAGCAGGATCGCGACAGAAGCACACAGAAGTGGTCCCGCGATGCTGAACAGAGCCCGGCCAATTGTGCCGGGGGAGCCCCCATAGTAGGCATCGAGAGCAAAGGCCGTAGCGCTGGTCACGGCAGTGGCCACGCGCCAATTTCGCGGAAGCCGTCTCAACCTCCACAGCGATAACGGCAGAAGCCAAAAGAATATATACCAAAGATTGCGGTCCCGGAACGACGAGAGAAAGTGCTCCAGGTACGCGGAATTCTGGTGAAGATCCAATCCGAAACGCAGGGGCGAGCGAAACACGTGGGTAATCCTCCATTGCAGTGCAGCCAGGGAGCTCAGCCCGGCAATCCACGAGGTGATCATCCAGATCGCCGCAGTGGACGGTCTGCGTAGCCCCCTTCGAGAGCAGAGCCACCACGAGAAGCTAAACACCATCAGAAACGGCACGAAAGACTCCTTCGCGGTTGCGCCGACGACCGCCCACAGTGGCAGCATCCAGTAGTCCTCTTTGAAAAGACTCCAGACCACTGCCATAAGAAAAAAGGCTTCTCCCGCATCGATCATTCCGGCGAGTCGGAGGTTTGGAACGGCGAAGTTGAGCAGGTAGATCAACGCAGAGCCGAGTGCCACAGCGTAGCTTCCGAGTTGACCGTGGACCACGATGAGGAGAAGGGTTACGGTAAGAGCAACGAAAAAGGAATTCACCACCAGCAGGCCGAACATGATCGGATCCCATGTCCCGATATGATTCTTTGCCATGCGGTAGATAGGCCTTGCAAGATAGGGAACGAGAATCCTGAACTGCATATGCTGGTTCAAATCTGGCGCAGGGGGCGTCGTGACCAGGCCCGCATAGGTGATAACGTCATCCAGTCCCCCGGGGCCTTGCCGCCAATCGATACGATTCAGTATGGGGTAGCCAAGACCGGAACAAATAAAGAAGAAGATCAGGAACAAGAGCAACAGTCGTGAGCGCGGGACACTCGCTGGTGGCTGGATCGTACCCGGGACCATTTTTTGCGCGACACTTTGCTGCATCCTCACCCCGCGCACAACTTGCTTTCCCGGACTCATTCGACAGGAAGCACAGTCGTCATTCCCATTAGCCGGAACAACTCCCGAATCCGAGGATTCACCCCGGTAATACTCAGCCGAATCCCTTTGCCCTGGCACCGGACATAATGGCTGACCAACATCCCAAGGCCGGTCGAATCCATATACGGAACCTCCGTCAGGTCAAACACGTGCGCAGGCGCCGATTCGAAAATATTGCGAAACGCATCAGGAGACAGCGAGTTATACACATCCCGCCCGGTAAATGGCCCGGCCAAGCGAAACACCGTACCAGGCGTTTCCCTTTCACCGCGTTCGATCGTGAGTCTTGCGCTCTTCCATATCTGCGTTTCATCGATGCCATAGTCTTCCCTTCAAAATTACCTTGCCGAAACTCCCCTGCCAAATCCCCCACGAGAATACCGGAGCACTTCCTCCGCGAGAAGGTAACCGGGTTGACAAGGATTTACGAATTGAGTCCCGCAGAGCCTGCCCTGAGCTTGTCGAACGGGGACGGCTGAAGCTTGTCCCCGATTGCGCCAGGACGGACCGTTACCGTGCGCAACAGCCAGCTACGAAGCGCTCCGTCTGTCACCTCTCCCTGGAAAAACGGGGCAGGTGTTCCCAGTCACTCAGCTCTTAGAGCCTCCACGGGATTCACCGCCGCCGCACGACGAGCCGGCAAATAGCTGGCGAGCACTGCGGACGCCGCCAAAACGATCAGTACCGAGACATAGGTAAAAGGGTCCAGCGGACTCACTCCAAACAACAGCGATTTCATCAGCCGCATCAATCCGGCTGCCGCGGCCAGACCGATGGCTACGCCGATTCCCGTCAGCACCAATGCGGAGCGGATGAACATCCAACGTAGCCGCCCTTTTTGTTCCCCGAGCGCCAACCGGATTCCAATTTCTCGTGTGCGTTGTAATACCGCGTACGAGATCACGCCGTAGATGCCGATGATGCCGAGCACAAACGCCATGGTCCCCGCGATCCCAAGCATCACCAGCGTGAACGAAGTTCGCGCCAACGATTGGCTGTAAATCTCCTGCATGGTCCGCACCGAGGCCAGCGGCAGGCTCGCATTCACCGACCAAACCGCTTGCCGCATCTCGTTCAGCAAGCCCTCAGTCCCGGCCCGATCACTGCGGAGGACGAACGTCACCGTGCGTGCAGCATCAAAGGTGTGGGGTCCGTAGATGCCGGCCATCATGGAAGGCCAATACACGATGGCGGGCGCTTTGTCCTGAACGCCGTTCTCTCGGACGTCCTCGACTACACCAATCACCTCATGCCACGGCATGTCTTCAAACTCCCGGAGTTGCTTACCCAGCGCGGCAGAAGGCGTGCCAAACGATTCGCGGGCTAGATTCTCAGAAATGATCGCCACTGGCCTTAGCCCGTAAACCTCCGTCCATGTCAGATCACGTCCGGCAATGAGCCTGGTGCCGGTCGTCCGGAAATAATCGGGAGATACATTTTTGAACAACCTCAGGGGAGTCACATCACCCATGCTCTTCCCCTTGAAATAAATCTCGTCCCAATTGGATTCGATTCCTTCCATCGGCGCCGCGCTTGCGAACCCCACGGACCTGACGCCCGGGATCGCGGCCAGCTTGTCGGCAATGCTGTTTTGAATCCGCGTGACCTGTTGTGGGTCGGCAACGAGAGAAGCGGGAATCGAAGTGCGCATCGTCTGTACATGCTCTGGCTGGGAGAACCCCGGCTCGACATGGCGCAGCGCCTGGAAAGTGCGAATCATCAACATGGCGCTGACCAGCAGTACCAGGGCCATCGCCACCTGGGCCACAACCAGCAGATCGCGGGAGTGTTGACGTTCCCGGCTCACGCTCGCCGTTCGCCCGGCGCCGCGAAGTGCGACCGTTGTGCGCGCCCGGGCATACCGTAGCGCCGGAATGGATCCGAATAACAGGCCTGCAAATAGCGAGAGACCGAGGGTGAACCCGAGCGATCGAACATCCAGGGAGATTTCCCCCAGGCGGGGCAGATTCGCGGGACCGATTGCCGCCAGAAGCCGCAGACCCTCATAGGCGATCCCGACTCCGAGCACACCGCCCAGCAGCCCGAGGCACAGACTCTCGAGCAGCAGCTCCCACGCGATGCGCGCTCGTCCCGCGCCCAGGGCGGCCCGAACGGCAAGCTCCTGCTGACGGGCATCCGCTCGTACCAGCAACAAATTCGCCACATTGGTGCAGGCGATCAGCATAACCACGCCAATGGTGCCCATCACCAGCCACAGCACGTTGCCAACACTGCCAATGACCTCCTCTTTCAGAGGACGAAGGGCGGGCGTGATTCTCCATACCTCATAAAAATGAGAATCGAAGCCAGGGCCGTTTGACCAGGAATCCATCCAGATCGGCAGCATGCGTGTCACGTCTGCATTGGCCTGCGCGATGGGGACTCCCGGCTTGAGCCGGGCCATGCCCTGGAAGCCGAAACCAGCCAGAGTCTGTTTGTTGCGATCAAAGCCCAGTGGTACGAGCAGATCGAAATCCGCATTCACCATGCGGAACCCCTGGGGCATCACGCCGACGATCTGCCGTGGTTGCGAATCGACTTCAATGCTGCGTCCAATCACGGATGGATCTCCGCCGAAGCGGCGCTGCCAGTACCCGTAGCTCAGCATGACCGCTTTCGCACCATGAGGATTCTGCTCCGCGGGCAGCAGCCAGCGGCCAAGCAAAGGCGGCACACTGAGCGTTTGCAGCACGCCGTCGGTGATCGAGGCAGTGTGGACCTCATGTGGCTGGGCCAGGCCGGTCACGTTGGCTACGCCCGCGATCCAAACGCCCAAAGATTGAAACGTCCGATTCTGCTCGGCGAAGGTGAAATACATGGAGGGCGAAAGGCGAAGACCATTGGAGAAGTCCGCCAGCCCCGCTGCGCCGGGAGCGATCAGACGGACCGCTACCAGTTGCTCCGCCTCCGGGTAGGAAAGAGGTTTGAACAGCACGCTGTTGAGCACGCTGAACACGGCCGTGTTGGCGCCGATCCCGATGGCCAGGGTCAGGAGGACCGTAGCGGCGAATCCTGGTGATTTTCTCAATCGCCGGAATACCAGCTTCAAGTCAGACCCGAGCGATTCCACCCAGGGCATCTGCCACACCTGGCGGCTGCGCTCTTCCAGCAACGTGGAGTTTCCAAAAGCGCGGCGGGCAGTTTGTTCCGCTTCTTTCCGGCTCATGCCTTCGCTCATCAACTGCTCCGTCCGTTCTTCGAGGTGAAGGCGCATTTCCTCGGCGAGATCGCCGTAGATTTTTCTGCGGTGGAAGATGTCAGGTAGCCAGTTCATGAGAAGTTCCTCTTAGGTAGCGGTGGACTTTCCCGGGTTGAGGACCAATAAGATGCCTTCGAACATTTGTTCAAAGCTGGAAATCTCCTGCTCCAGACGGCGCAGCCCGGAAGCGGTGATCTGGTAAGTTCTCACCCGGCGATTGGTTGAGGAGACGTCCCACCTGGCCTTCACCAGGTCTGCCTTGAGCAGCCGCTGCAGCGCCGGATAGAGCGAGCCTTCCTCCACCTGGAGAAGGTTATTCGACCGCTGCTGGATGTGTTGCACCAGAGCATAGCCGTGGGCCGGCTGGCGGCGAAGCGACTGCAGGATCATCATTTCGAGTGCGCCAGGGAACAGATCGCGGGCAGTGGACTTGGTCATAGGCTTGTTCGCTACAGGCATAGACTAAACAGGCGTAAGGGTTGGAGTCAAGAGACTTCTCGAACCGGTGCGAAGAACCGCACAACAACCTCCATCGCGCGGCCTTTCACCAAAATATGATTTGATCCAGGTGTAGTCGCATTCCGATCCAACCACGAGTAGCGGGCCCCATGCACAACGGTAGGGAATCCGAAGACCGCACAACAGCCTCGGGAACGAACAGCTGGGTGCCCCAGGTCTCGCGTTTGAGACCTGGGATCCTCCTGGTAAAGGCCGGAGTCGAAACTGCAAAAGAGCGAAAGGCTGCTAATCTGAACCGCAGGTATACGAGACCCAGTCCCGCATGCGTGTTTTTAAGCAGTATTAGTTTAGATTCGTGATTGCCTCGGCATGGAAGGCCGAAAGTGAGGAGATTTGACTATGCTCAATTTAAGCGCACGACGGCTTGCCGCCTGCATCGCATTATTGACCGGCCTTGCACAGGTTGCGTCTGCCGCTGAAATTCTTATCGTTGACTCGAAATCCCAGCCAGAGAGTTTGACGCTCGCACCGGGTGGGATACTGTTCGTCGGTAGCGCGAGCACTCCGTTCGTCTACAAGGTGCGCCCGGGCTCGACCACTCCTGAGAAGTTCGTGGATGCCAGCGCTGAAGGTGCCGGCACCTTTTTCTTCGGTATGCTCGCCGATGCCGCTACCAACACGTTATGGACATGTCAGCTAACCCCGGTGCCAGGCACAGCGCCGGCGAAGCGTCACACCGCCCTGAGGGGCTTTGATCTCTCCACTGGCGCCCAAAAGCTTCGTTGGAACCTGCCTGGTGACAATAGTATCTGCAACGATTTCTCGGTCGGACCGGACAAGGCGCTTTACATCAGCGACACCATTAACAGCAAAATCTACAAGCTGCCGGCCGGTGCGACCGCTGCCGAACTCTTCCTCGAAGATCGCGCGCTCTACGGCATTGACGGGATCACCTTTCTGGACGGTACGCTGTATGTCAACAATGTGTTCTCGAACAATCTCTACCGTATCCCCGTGGACGCTACCGGCAAGGCCGGACAGCCTGTCGATATCTGGATGGATCAGCCCGTGAAAGGGCCGGATGGCATGCGTGCAGTCAATGGCAAGCTACTCCTTGCTGAAAATGGCAGCGGGAAGATTTCCGTAATTACTGTCAATGGCGATAAGGCCAGCGTCACGGTCATCAAGGAAGGCCTCAAGACACCAACCGCAGTCGAGCCCGCGGGCGACACGATCTGGGTCGCCGAACGAGGCGCCGGCAAGGCAGTGTCGATTCCGATGCCGAAATGATAGAGATCCACAGCCCTCACCTGGGACCTATGGATGAATAAGACCGGCAGCAGTAACTAACCCAATCGTCATCAGTTTGCTGGGGGCGTCGAAGAATAGAGTCCCGTGAGACTTGCTTCTCCGAGAATCTCGTCCTGCTCTCCGGCACGAATCAATGCGTGGTAGAGCGTTTCACCGTTCGCCGGAAAATTTGCCGAACCCGGGAGACCAAGTTTCGTCTTCAAGGCATAAACAGTAAAGACGTATTTGTGAGTATCGGGCGCAACATCCGCCGGCGGGCATGGCCCGTCGTATTCCTGTCCGAGGCCGAAGTCGTTTTCGACCTGGAGACCGAAGGAACTGCCCGATTTGCCGGCATTTTCTGGAAGCTGAGTCACGTTGCCGCCGATGTTGTACATGCCCCAATGGGTAAACGAAGCGGTGACATCATAGAGAACCACCACGAAGGATTGCGTTCCCCTCGGAACGCCCGTCCAGGAAAGCTCAGGCGATTCATCGTATCCTGCAGCGCCGCTGGCAGAGCAGGTATTCACTCCATTCACCTGGTTATTCAGGATTGTGGAGATCGGAAGACTGCTGTCGCTGGAGAAGGTCGTGCTGTGTAACTGGAATGACTCCTGGGCCGGAGCGCTTGCCGCCAACATGCCGAACGCAAGTGCAACACCTGCCACCAGACTGACTCGCTTGCCGTGATTCATGATCATTTGGATTCCCTCATGCGTACTGTGATGACTAACCCGTGCTGCGCACCCTTCTATCAATTCCTCAGCAAAGGGGTCAAGTGAATATCAAAACAAATACGGTGACATGATATCGACCACTATTTCCATCGGCTGCCCCATGCGCACACAACGCGCCCATGCTGCAACTGGCCAGTAACCCTCGGGCAATGCATGCCGGAATCGCGGCAACAGCACCCCAATCCACCATACGAAACCGAGTTGTAGAGTCGCCTTCGCAGTCAATGGCTGAGCTGCCGCAGGAAGCGGGATCTTTTCGTCAAGAATCTGCGTATTCCCTGTTAACCATCCGGCTCCAGAAGCGTTTTACAGGGTGAAGCTTACAAACGGAGGCATGCACATGCGCGGGGACACGATACCGGTAATCGCGGTCTTTTCAACCATCAGCTGGGTGGCGTGGCTGCTCTTTTCTTCCATTCGCCGCTACAAAGTAGCCCAGCTCCAGGCGGACATCCAAAGCATGCTACTGCAACGGTTTGATTCTCCCAATACTCTCTTGGGCTATGCCCAGAGCGAGGCAGGCAGTCAATTTATCAAGAGCATGGAGATCGATCGAACTACACCATACAACCAGATTCTCAAGGGAGTCCAGGCGGGAATTGTGTTCATCTTTTTTGGCGCTGGAATGTTGCGGCTCCACGCTTGGAACATCGGCGACGAAGGGCCGCTCGTCTTCGGTACGCTCGCCCTCGCTCTCGGACTCGGATTTGGAGTGGCTGCGGCAGTCTCATACTTCCTCTCCCGCTCCTTTGGTCTCTTGAGCCGATAAGGCGGGCGCCGGTAATGGAGGATGTCTGGCTTGGCAGGACAGTTGTCCTCGGGTGCAATGAGGAGTCGTCAGGGATGGACGAGCAGACATTCCACGCGCTCTACGCTGCTACAGCGAAACCCCTTTGGGCATACATCGCGCGCGTGTCCGGACGCCCCGACGTGGCGAATGATCTTCTCCAGGAGACCTACTGCCGCTTCCTGACCTCGCAATTAGGCAAGCGAGAGCTCGCGGAGACCAAGCCCTACCTGTTCCGCATCGCGACCAATCTGCTCCACGACCGATGGCGCAACGGCGAGGATACAACATGGTCCGAACCCCCGGAAATCGGCTGCGAACGAGATCTCGATACCCAGATCGACGTTCGCGATCTGATGCAGCAACTCAAGCCCAGGGAACGCCAGCTGCTTTGGTTAGCCTACGTCGAGGGCATGACCCATAGCGAAATCGCGAAGTCCACTGGCCTACAGGCGATGAGTGTTCGCATCCTGTTATTTCGTGCACGCCGCAAGGCGGCGGAGTTGCTGGGACGAAAGGAGAGAGCCGTGCATGAAGTGTGAGAGAGAGCAGCAGGTCATGGAAGCGACGCGCAACGGATTGTGGGCCCCCTCCCTGCGCGCTCATGTGCGCGACTGCGCACCATGCGCCCAAACGGAGTTGATTGCGGACGCGCTGCAGGAGAATGCTGCAAAGCTGGAACGGCGGCTCGATCTTCCGCCGGCCGCTATGATCTGGCGCCGCGCCCAGACCAGGCGGCGTGCGGACGCGCTGCAGCGAGCCACTCGCCGGCCGTTTCTCATTGTTGGCGTGCTGAGTGCTCTATACTCCGTCGTTTTCCTGCTGTGGGGGCTCTTTCAGCTGCCTCAGCCCGTCTACCGGCTGTTCATTACGCCTCCCGGACTGTCCGGGGATGTGGCATTCGCGGCCGCTGTACTGTCAGGAATACTCGTCGTTGTGGGATCGTCTGTATTGGTACTTGAGACCAGGCGTTAGCACTTTCATTTGTTTCTCCGTCCACCTTGCACGCTGTTAGCGACAGAATCCCGAAGAGCGTTTCAAAACCCCAACAACTTTGACAGTATCGCGACAGAACTGTGACAACTCCGGCGATCCAGCGGAATAGCATTCCCCTCGGAGTCCGATCTCGAAAAGTTCTCCCCTGTCATTGGGTGTGGATACGAACCCCAATGAAAACCGCTTGCCGATAGAGAGAAACAAGCCGGACCACCACTCGAAAAGGCAACGTGACCGACGCCTGCCTCGACGGGACTAGAAGCACAGCTTTTCGCGGGGGAGGAAAGCTCTCAACAAAATTAGCGGACATAAGAAGGAGAAGCACATGAAATTTCCCGTCCACTCATCGAGGCCGGCTCTGGTTTACGCCTGCGCACTATCACTGTTTCCTACCCTTGCGTTGGCGCAGCACTATCAACAGGCAAACCTGGTGTCCAATGTGCCCGTGACGCCGGCAGCCTCAGTTACGGATCCGAACCTTACGAACGCCTGGGGACTGGTCCACGGCCCCACCACTCCCTGGTGGATTTCCAACAACGCCGGTGGCACCTCTACGCTCTACAACACATCCGGCTTAAACCCGGCAAATCCTGCGGGGCAAACCCCGGCTCCGGTGCTGGAGCCAGTGACGATTGTTGCTCTGAATGCTCCAGGGGGTACGCCGGGAAATGGGGTCAAGATTCCCAACGCCCCAAGCCAGCCCGCTCCCGGATCTCCCACCGCGGTTATGTTCAACGGCAGCACCACTGATTTCCTTCTTGCCCCGGGCAAACCGGCGGCATTCTTGTTTGCCACCCTGGACGGCACAATCCAGGCCTGGAACTCGAGCGTGAATGCAACCACTGCGGTCATCGAGGTGGACAATTCCCAAGTCCCCAACAAAAACTATGGAGCCGTTTACACGGGAGCGACCATCGCCGAGATTGGCGGTAGCGAATACATTTTGGCGGCCAACTTCCGGAGCGGCAAGATCGATGTTTTCGATTCCAACTTTAAACCCGTGACCGTTCCCGAAGCGGCCTTTCACGAGGATGGGATCCCTCGCGGCTTTGCGCCCTTCAATGTGCAGGGCATCGGACCCAACATTTACGTAACCTTTGCCCAACAAAACTCGGCAAAAAACTTCCCGGTCGAGGGCACAGGCTTAGGTTTTGTTGTGGTCTTCGATGGCCATGGCAGAAACATTGCACACCTTGAGCACGGAGACTGGTTCAATGCGCCATGGGGAGTGGTGCAGGCTCCGGCAGACTTCGGCGAGTTCAGCCATGCCCTATTGGTTGGCAATTTTCTCGGCGGCACCATTGCGGCATTCAATCCACGGACCGGCCGCTTTATGGGAAACGTCCTCAATGCCGACGGCTCTACGGTAAATATTGGCGGGCTGTGGGCACTCGTGTTTGGCAATGGCGGCTCTTCCGGTCCGGGTAGTACTTTGTTCTTCACCGCGGGCCCTAACGGGACCAATGGTTTATTTGGAACCCTGACGCCGGTTACCGCCGAACTGCAAGAAGACGACGAGCAGTAGCTCCACAATCCTCGGAGTATCAGCCGGCGCGCTCCTTACTTGAGAAACGCCGGCTGATACTCAACCGAATCAGCTACGCGCATATTTGTTGAACCAGTCGATCGTGCGCTGCCAGGCAAGATCGGCTGCGGCTTTGTTATAGCGCTCAGGCGTCGCATCGCAATTGAATCCATGCACGGCGCCAGGGTAGATATACCCTTCATGCGCAACCTTTGCTGCCGTCAACGCCTGGTCGTACGCCGGCCACGTCGATGCCAGTCGCGTATCGAGTTCCCCGTGGTGAACCAGAACCGCCGCCTTAATCTTCGGAACATCTTCCGTGGCAGGAGGACCGCCATAGAACGGCACCGCCGCCCCCAAGTCGTCTCCCAGCCGGACGGCCAGCATATTCGAGACCCCGCCTCCATAACAGAAACCGGTGACGCCGATCTTTCCCGTGCAGTCGGGCCGCGCTTTCAGCCACAGCGCCGCAGCCACCATATCTTCGCCCATTTTCTTACCGTCGATCTTGGCGAACATCTGGCCGCCTTTGTAGTCGTCGCCGGGAAACCCACCCAGAGAGGTAAGTCCGTCCGGCGCAAACGCCATGAAGTTGGCCAGGGCCATACGCCGCGCGATGTCCTCAATATGAGGGTTAAGACCTCGATTCTCGTGAACGACGAGAATGCCGGGCAATTTCGTAACCGTCGCAGACCGCGTATCGGCGCTCACAGGCCGTACCAGGTATCCTTTAATACTTCCGTTGCCTTGAGGCGAGGGGACAGCCTCGTAGGTAGCCTTGATCCTGTCATCGGTCCGGGATACCTGCTGGCCCAGAGCATAATTCGGCATCAACGCCTCAACAATGGTCGACGCCGCCAGCCCGCCCACCGCCAGTCGCTGCACACCGTCCAGGAAGTCACGGCGACTCATCTCGCCATGGATAAAGCGGTTGTAGAGTTGTACGGCTTCGATCGGCAATTTGGGTTTCGTAGGTTCCATCGCTTTCTCCCCCTGCGGAGAATAACACCTGCGCCCCGCGACGGTGGCCATTCAAGCCCTGCATTGGGTTGAGTGGGCAACTAAACCCTACCCTTGCACCTCAGCGAGCATGCCGTGATAAAACTC
>Ga0302325_10024282_pt1 | contig 12614 bp, 8 predicted proteins | sample Palsa_T0_2_FD_201948 | JGI IMG/M metagenome (GOLD analysis project Ga0302325, IMG submission 201948) | Peat permafrost microbial communities from Stordalen Mire near Abisko, Sweden - Palsa_T0_2 | ecosystem: Environmental > Terrestrial > Soil > Palsa > Peat permafrost | place: Sweden: Abisko...
ATCCTGGGCTTCGAGCGCGAATATCTCGACGGATTGCTCGAAGTGGCGGCGCACCGCTCGACCGGCCAGCATCTTCTCGTGTTGTTCCTCGGAAGCACGATCGGGAACTTCGATCGTCCCGCCGGCATTCAGTTTCTGGCCGAAGTGCGGCGCATTCTTCAGCCGGGAGATTCACTTCTACTCGGAACCGATCTGGAGAAATCCAGCGTTCAATTGTTGGCGGCCTACGACGACGAACTGGGAGTGACTGCTGCCTTCAACTTGAATCTGCTGGCTCGCATCAATCGCGAACTGGATGCCGATTTCAATCTCGCGCAGTTCGAACACGTGGCCAGAATCAATCACGAAGCCCGCAGCGTGGAGATGCATGTGCGATCCCTGTGCCGTCAGACCGTGCGGGTTTCCGCCGCCGAGCTTTGCGTGGAGTTTTTCGAGGGCGAAACCATCTGGACCGAAAGCAGCCACAAATACTCGCCGCAAGAGGTGTTTCTGATGGCAAGCGCCACCGGTTTCCGCTGTGAGGCGCAATGGATCGATGAGCAATGGCAGTTCGCTGACAGCCTGCTGACTGCGGAATAGTTGCGTTGCGAAACTCCGACGATTTCTCCTACCCGCGTTTCCGCGTGTGCTGACTGCCCGCATGAGAATTCCCATTTTGGAAGAGAAGTAAAACTTTGTAAATTCTGCGGTTTTGTGCGATGCGGCAATGTAAATTAATGAAAGAGGGGTATGACAACCACCAGCCGGCTTCTAGCGATCGCTCTCTGTGCCGCAAGCGCGGCCAGCCCCCATTTGCTTCCTGACGGTTATGCCATGCCCTTCGGCGAGCAAACTCAGCCCGCCGCTGGTCCCGGCGCGGCCACGCGGCGCATCGGTGCCATCAAAGCCATCAACGGAACGGCGATTACTCTCACCCCTGATTCCGGTCCCGACATTCAGGTCACGGTGCCGGATACAGCACGTATCATTCGCGTTGCTCCGGGTGAGAAAGATCCGAAGGCGAACTCGACGCCCATCCGATTGGATGATCTCCAGGTCGGCGACCGCATCCTGGTCGCGGGCAAGGCCTCTGACGATAACTTGTCGCTAGTGGCTTCGTCGGTAGTGGCAATGAAGCGCTCCGACTTGGAAGCGCGGCACCAGCAGGATCTGCAAGACTGGCAGAAGCGTGGAGTCGGAGGCCTGGTTAGTGCCGTCGATCCCGCGGCGGGAACAGTGACCATCTCTGTCGCCAGCTTCGCGGGAAAAAAGAACATCGTCATTCGTGCCTCCAGCGCAGCGGTGATTCGCCGCTACGCGCCCGATTCCGTGAAATTTGACGACGCCAAGCGCAGCACGCTGCAGGAAGTTCATCCCGGAGATCAGGTGCGTGCCCGCGGCGACCGCAGCGCGGATGGAAGCGAACTGGCAGCCGAAGAAATTGTTTCCGGATCGTTCCGCAATGTTGCCGGAACCGTCAACTCCGTCGATGCAAGTTCGTCGACGCTCAGCGTTCAAGATTTGTTGTCGAAGAAAACCGTGCTGGTCAAAGTGACAGCCGACTCGCAAGTTCGTCATTTGCCCCCGGAGATGGCTCAGCGAATTGCCGCGCGCTTAAAAGGAGCGGCCGCCGGAGGGACGGCCGCCGCTTCTGGCGCCGCGCCCAGCCCTGCGTCCGGCCAAACTGCCAGTCCATCGCCTTCTCCGGGAGGAATGGCGGAAGGTGGAATGGGTGCGAGAGGGAATAGCGCGGGCGGGCATCCCGGCGGCGCTCCCGATTTTCAGCAAATGCTTAGCCATCTACCCACATCTTCGCTCGCTGATCTGCACAAAGGCGATGCCGTGATTCTGGTTTCGACCGAGGGAACCGCGGGCGTAGGCACCGCGATCCAACTGGTCAGCGGCGTCGAGCCCATTCTGCAGTCCGCGCCCAACGCCGCCCAGGCCATGATGCTTGCGCCCTGGAGCCTTGGCGCCGCCCCCTCCGACGCTGGAGGTCCGTAGTTTTGTTCCTCGTGCAAACTCTATGCCGCATCCAAGTTGTATACCGAAGCCTCATGTCGTGGGGAATGACGGAATGAAGGTTCGCAAGTGTCTTCATTTAGCACTCATGGTTTTGTCGTTGCCATGGTGCGCCACGCTCGCCGTATCGCAGACGGCTGCACCGCAGGCCGCCTCCGGCACGTTACGCGGGCAAGTGACCGACCCCTCAGGCGCCGCCATCGCCAATGCCAGTGTCATCATGACGCCGGCGGCTATTTCCTCAATCCCCATCAAAACGCAGACAGACGGGCAGGGCGCGTATGAGTTCAAAGGGCTGGCGGCCGGTCAGTACTCGCTGACCGTAGTCGCTCAGGGATTCGCCCTGTACGAAAACGACAACGTCGTCATGACTCTCACAGCGCCGTTGCGCCTCAACGTCGCGATGAACATCGAGGTTGAGGAGCAGAAGGTTCAGGTGTCGGATTCGGCGCCGACCGTCGATGTGAATCCCGAGAACAACGCCGGAGCCATCGTTATCTCGGGTAAAGAACTCGACGCCTTGCCCGACGATCCCGACGAATTGCTCACTGACTTGCAGGCGCTGGCCGGGCCTTCCGCGGGCCCCAACGGCGGCCAACTCTACATTGACGGATTTACCGCCGGCCAGCTTCCTCCCAAGTCGTCGATTCGCGAGGTTCGCATTAATCAGAATCCGTTCTCGGCGGAATATGACAAGCTGGGCTACGGCCGTATCGAAATCTTCACCAAGCCTGGGACTGACAAACTTCATGGCCAATTCCTGGTCAGTGGGAATGATGCGCCATTCAATTCGTCCGACCCGTTCGCGGGCGCCGAGCCAGGTTATTACACCGTCCAGTACGACGGAAGTGTCGGTGGTCCGATCAAAAAGAACGCGTCGTTTTTCGTCAGCGCCCAGCGGAGAAATATTAACGACCTTTCCGCCATCGATGCTCAGGGTTTCGATCAGAACCTCAATCCCATTCAAATTCTGGAGTCCGTCCCCACGCCGCACGACCGTACCAACATCGGCCCACGTTTGGACTATGCAATCACCAAGAACAACACGTTGACCGTCCGCTATCAGTACTACCGGGACTCGGAGACCAACGATGGTATCGGACAAACCACTCTGCCCACGCAAGCTTATGACTCGTTAACCACCGAACACACCGTGCAGATCGGCGACACGCAGGTCTTCGGGGCGAAGGTAGTCAACGAAACGCGCTTTCAGTATTTACGGGACAATACCGGCGAGACCTCAATTGATACGAATCCGCAGGTCTCCGTACTGGGCGCATTTACCGGCGGCGGCAATGGCACCATTCAGATCGACCACCAGAACCACTACGAACTGCAGAACTACACGTCGGTGATTCACGGCAACCACACCACCAAGTTTGGAGGCCGTTTGCGAGCGTTGCACGACGACAACAGTACCAGCGCAGGGTTCAACGGCACGTTTACATTCTCTTCCCTTGCCGAATTTCAGGGAGCGCAGTGCGCCACCCTGGCTGCGCCGCCCCCGGGATGTGCGGGTATGCCCAGCGCTACCCCGAAGCAACTTGCCATCACGCAAGGCTCTGAGTTCGCCAGGCTGACCGCCTACGATGTTGGGCTCTATGTTCAGGACGATTGGAAGGTGCGGCCAAACATTACTTTCAGCTATGGCTTGCGACTCGAAAGCCAGAACGACATCCGCGATCACCTGGATTTGGCGCCGCGGCTAGGACTGGCCTGGGGCGTTGGCGGCAGGAGCCACCCACCGTTCGTTGTGATTCGCGGCGGAATGGGCATCTTCTACGACCGCTTCCAGGAAACGCAGATCATGCAGGCGTACTTGCTGAACGGTATCACCCAGACGGAATACATCATCAACAATCCCACCTGTTTCCCTGGACTGGACCAGCCGCTCACCACAGCCATCGCTAACTGTGGCTCGAATACCCGCACCGTATACCAGATCAGCCCATCGTTGTATTCGCCTTATACTTTGCAATCGGCCATCAGCGTGGAGCGCCAGGTCACCAAAGCTGCAACCCTGTCCGTCACGTATCTGAATTCCCGTGGCTTCGATCAACTCCTCAGCGTCAATGCCAATGCGCCCTTCCCGGGCACACCCTGCTATCCGAACTGCCCGCCGCCAATCAACAGCGAGAACCTCTACCAGTACGTCTCCGAAGGGGTTTTCCGGCAGAATCAACTCATTGTGAACACGAATATTCGCGTCGGCACCAAGCTGCAGCTCTTTGGCTACTACACGCTCAACTACGCCAACAGCGATACCTCAGGCGTCGCCAGCTTTGCGTCGAACTCTTACGATATCAGCCAGGATTACGGCCGGGCATCGTTCGATGTCCGAAACCGCCTGTTTCTGGGTGGCTCCATCGCCATGCCTTACGCGGTCCGTCTAAGCCCGTTCCTGGTGGCTAGTACTGGTTCGCCCTTCAACGTCACCACCTTCAACGATTTGAATGGAGATTCGCAATTCAATGACCGGCCGGGGCTGGTCTCCACCGCTACCTGCCCTGGCGTGGTGCCGCCGGGCTCAGGATCGTCGGTTTATTGCACGCCTTTGGGAACTTTCGACGCCTTACCGACGGCGGGCGAAAGACTAGTCCCCGTCAACTACGGTACCGGCCCAGCCCACGTCACCCTTAATCTGCGGCTAAGCAAGAGCTTCGGTTTCGGCCCGAAGGTGAAGAGTAGCGCAGGCAACCAAGGTGGCCCGGGCGGGGGTGGTGGTGGAGGCGGAGGCGGAGGTGGCGGCGGTTCTAGGGGAGGCGGTGGTCCGCGCGGTCCGTTATTCGGCGGCGGGGGTGGTGGAGTGATGGGAGGCAGCGCTTCTGATCGCCGTTACAACCTCACGCTGAGTACTTCGGCGCGCAACGTATTCAACAGGGTGAACTTGGCCAATCCGGGCGGAGTGCTGGGATCGCCCTTCTTCGACAGGTACAATGGTCTGTTTGGCGGGCCGTTCTCCACCGGCGTTGCGGTTCGCCGCATTGACCTGCAGGCGACCTTCAGCTTCTGAACCCACTCGTCGAGCTCAAGGTAGGCCGGACCGGAATGGTTTTGTCCGTAAAGCTTAGGCGCGAGAATCTCTCTGGTCACAATCTGCCGCCATCCGTTCGGGTTATGCTGGGAATGGGCCTGAGGCCGTCGCTGCCCGCAGGGTAAGTCCTTTTGTCCTCTCTTTCGACCACAAGACGCCAGTTTCTTCGCTGGGCCGCCGCCGCTGGCACGGTTGCCCTTGCCGGGGATGGAATCTTGCTGGAGCCGAACCGTCCCCGCATCGTGCGCCAGGACTTTTTCCTGCCGCGCTGGCCGGAACGGCTGGATGGCTTTACGATCGCTCTGCTCAGCGACTTTCATTACGACCCGTACTTTTCCGTCCATCCGCTGCACGCCGCCATTCCCATGGTGAACGATCTTCGTCCCGACTTGATCGCGCTCGCCGGCGACTTCGTTTCCGCGCCTTTGATCGGAGACGGGGCCAAGGCAGCTTTTGAAGCCGAACCATGCGCTCGCCTCCTACGCCAGATGACCGCGCCTCACGGCCTTTGGGCCGTCCTGGGAAACCACGATGACCAAACGAACCCCAAACACATTACCAGCGTGCTTCAGGCCGAGAACATTCAGGTCCTGGCGAACCAGTCGCATGCGATCGAGCGCGATGGCGCGCGCATCTGGCTGGCTGGTGTGAATGATGTGCTCAGCGGAACCGCCGACCTGTCAAAGACGTTAGGCCGCGTCCCCGCCGGCGAAGCCGTCGTCTTGCTCGCGCACGAACCCGACTTTGCGGATAAAGCTTCGCGATTTCTGATCGACCTGCAGCTTTCAGGACACTCTCACGGAGGCCAGGTGAGAGTTCCCCTGCTGCCCCCGCTGTACCTGCCCAGGTTGGGGAAGAAATATGTTTGGGGAACCTACCATGTGGGTCCGCTCACGCTGTACACCAGCGCCGGCCTGGGAACGATTGGGATACCGGTGCGCTTGAATTGCCCCCCGGAAATCACGCTGCTGACCCTCCGGCCTTCGGCCAAACCATCACGTCAAGCATGGGCTTGCAACCGGCTTCATCGATGCGACCTAGCATGAAAATCGCAATCGCCTTCACATCGGGAACTTCGGACCGCGCGGGGCTTCCCATAACAGACTGATAGCAATATACTTACCCCTGCGTCAATCTGGCCCCCCACTTGCGAACAAACAAAGCCCGCTTTGCTGGGAAGGTTCCCTCAAATGTTTCGACGCATCTGGCCATGGCTTCTGATCCTCTCGGTTCCCGCCACCAGCAACGCTTCCTTGCCGGTTCCGTCGATGCGCCCCCGCCAGGCTGTCTTGACCGAGCGCGAACACCGGGTCTGGAAGGTCCCTAGGCGCGCCGCCGAGTTCAGCGACATCCCCCACGTGAGCGCGCGCGCGCGTTGCGAAGATACCCGGCCGCCTCAGGCTTTGACCACGCCCGATCCTCTGCTTTTCCCAGCCGGAACAGTACCGAAGGTCAAAGTCAGCTTCATCATCGGCGCCGACGGCCGCGTGCATAGTCCTCTGATTCTGCAGAGCGCGGGCTCCGCGGGTGATCGCAACGTACTGCGAACTGTCCGCACCTGGCGGTATCGTCCCGCAACCTGCAATGGCGTGCCTACTGAAGCGGAAGGGAAGATCGAGTTTTCCCAACGTTGAGATTCCTCCCACTTGGGCTAAAATGAGCCCATCAGCACCGCGGTCTGAATCGTGGACAAAGACAGAGACAAGAACCTCGCCAAGCCATCCGGCTCCACTGCAGCGCGGGATTCCGAAAGTGTGCCGAACGTCGCCCCGCACAATCCCGCTCTGGGCGAGATCTATCAGCGCCTGTCTGGGGAAATTCGGCAGCCCAAGGCGAATCAGGACGCCATTGCCGCCGCTCTCGAAGCCATGCAGCGCCTCACCGTCGAAACGGATTCCGAGACCGCCGCGGAGGGTGCCACGCGAGAAACCTCCGGTAACGCCTTCACTGCCTGCCGCGTCTGCGGACATCGCAATCGCGAAGGCAACAAGTTCTGCGGCATGTGCGGACTTCCCCTGGCAAGCGAGCTACCTGCGCCCTCAGATCCGGCATCGCCAATTTTGCCCACTTTCGACAACGAATCGCTGCCCCAAACTCTGCCACCGGCGCTGGAACCTACAGATGAGGTTCACCCTCCGCCGGGCGCTCCTGCCGGCGCACATCACTACCACCATCACTACCATCACCACTATTTCCGGGGTGGACATGCAGAGGCTGCTCCAGCAGCCCCGCGGGCCAACGCTCCCGACAGCGCGCGCGAAGCGGACCGGATGAGGGTTGCCGCGGCTGCAAAGGGTGAACCCATGAGCCGCAGCGAGGCCGCAGTCCGGCGTCTGACGCAGGAATGGGTTTTGGCCTGCAATACCCGGCAGCTGGATGAGTTGATCGAACTCTACGCTCCGGACTCGCTGGTGCTGCGGTCCAATCTTCCTCCCATTCGTGGCGCGATGGCCGTGCGTGAGTTCTTCTACTCCTCGCTCGAAGCTGGTCTGGGAGAAGTGGCGCTCGACCCCATGCGCGTGGAAGTCTTGGGAGACCTGGCTCACGAGGTGGGACGTTACAGCGCGCTGGTTCCGGGAACGGCCGGCAAGCGCCGCGAAGAGCGAGGCAAATATCTCTGGGTCTTCGCCAAGCAGAGCAGCGGAGATTGGAAGCTGGTCTCGGAGTGCTGGTCGAGCGACCTGACGCTTTCCGGCGCAGAGTCTGATGTGCCGAAACCGCTGGTCCCCTCCGGACCTAAGGCACAGCCACGGAGAAGCTAGCTGCAACCAGGTCTTCGGTCATAGGCGTTAGGTCTTAGGCCGAAGACCTCTGACCTATCCCCTAAGGCCTAATCTACGGCAAGCTTCCTCAACCCTTCCCGCAACTGTTCGAGCGTCTGCATCTCGATGGTCCTCATGCCCAGTTTCGCGGCGCATTCCAGATTCAGCGCGCGGTCGTCGATGAAGCAGCACTCCTTGGGATTGATCTGCGTAGTCTCTATCGCGAGACGATAGATGCCGCTCTCGGGCTTGCGCATTCCTACGAAACAGGAGCTGACAAACAGCCGGAAGATTCCCCGCAAGCCGTACTTCTCGATGCGGTGCAGGTTCAACTCGCGAGATTCGTTGTTGATCGTGCCCAGGAAGTATTTGCCGGAATCGGCCAGAGTGCGCGCAAAGGCGAGAACCGCCGGCATCGGCTGCGACAACGAAAACATGTAATCCCGAAACTCCTCGCGGGTGAAGGGGCGGTTGCGGTAAAACACGGTGCGATCCAGATATTCGTCAAGCGAGATCTTGCCAAGCTCAAACGACGACACCACCATCTCGTGCCGCAAGTGAAACTCTTCTGCGTCGAGACGAAAGTGTTCGAGCGCCTCGATGCGTTCGGTGCGGTCCCAGGCGTTGGTGAGTAGAACGCCTCCGACGTCCCAGAAGATGGCATGAATGGCAGGCACCAATGAATCCACCTCTTGTCATTCCGATTCTAAGCAATTCCCCTAGAGCTTGTGGATGGTTGTGTCGGCGTGGTAGTTGCGCCAGCCGAATCAGTAGTTTTCAACGCCGATATGCGGTCGAGACATTTTCCTTGCGCGGGAAGGAAAGAGCCGCAGCCCCGGAATTGCCCCCGGAGGACAGGGACGCCAATATGACCCTGGTAACTTGCTCGAGGAACTGGGGTGATCCTAGGATGATGGGCAGTTATGATTCTTTCATCGTTATTGGTGTGCGTGGACGAGGCTGCGGCGGAAATGCTCCGCCGCGTGCTGGAAGAACTCAGGATTCAGGTGGAGCTGTGCCCGGACCCGGGGCGCGCGCTGGTGAGGCTGGCGCAGGACCGTTTTGATCTACTCGTTGTCGATTGCGGAGAGAAGTCGGACGTAATCTCCATATTGCAAGAATGCCGTTCTTCCCGAGCGAACGAGTCGACGCTGGCGGTGGTGGTCGCAGAGCAGGAGGAGATCCGGGAGATGTTTTCCCTCGGGGTCAACTTTGTGCTCTACAAGCCACTGTCCTACGAGCGGGTCATGAGCAGCCTGCGGGCGGCGCACGACGTGCTGTACCGGGAAAAGCGCAGCAAGGCACGGGCTCCGGTTCACACCCAGGCGACGATCGACTACGCCGGCGGGGAGCAGGAGAGAGCGACGCTGGTGGATCTGTCCGAAGATGGCATGGCCGTAAATTTCGGCAAGAGATTGCCGACGTCCAGCAAAGTTTATTTTCAGTTTCAATTGCCGGGGCACACGGCGCGGGTGCGGCTCTCCGGCCAAGTGGTGTGGCAGGATTGGAACGGGAGGGCGGGGGTCCAATTTGTGGATGTGCCGCAAACTTCGCGGCGGGTTCTGCACGAGTGGTTGCAGGTAAATCTGGCCGTTGCACTGAAGCGGGAGTTGGCCGCCGAGGTGGTGGAAGTGGAGCACTCGATGCAGCCGTGTTTAGAGGTGGCGCCGGAGCGGCCGGTTGAGGAACCGCACAGGGAGAAGCAGGAGGCGAAAGACCACGACGATAAAGCCGGCGCTCGACTGCGCTCGGGGACGACCAACCGCCGTAGACAAGCCCGCTATGCCTGCCGTCTGGGAGCCGAGGTATACCAACAGGGCAGTTCGGTACGGAACTACTGCCATCTGAGCGATTTGAGCCCTGGCGGATGCTACCTGGAAATGCCTTTGGCGTTTCCGCCGGGCACCGCAGTGGAGATCACGGTGCGTACGCAGGAGATGAAGTTGCGGTTGAGCGGGGCAGTGAGGGCCTCGCATCCCGGCTACGGGATGAGCGTCAATTTCACCCTGAGCAGCAAGGACCAACGCCACGGGGTGCAGCAATTGATTGACTTCGTGGCGGCTGCGGCCGAGAGCTCCAGTTAGCAGCAAGCGCCAATCTACTCCAATCCCATCTCCCAGCGCCCCAAGCCATCACAGTTGGATGAAATCGTGATTGGCCCTTCGGGGTTGGGTATTTGCTTTCCCAAGATATCTGCCGAGTCTTCTGGAGGGATTTCGCGGAACAAGGCAATGGATGGCGTCGCGGCTGGGCCGAGTTGGCGCGAAGTCGAGGAACGTGGCCAAGCGAGCTGCGGCCAAGACAAACGAACGCATGGGGGGAAGGCCGAGCAAGACCGCGAGAGGGTGAGTTTCACCGGATCTTTTGTGACGGAGTAGTTCGTTGTGTCGGCAGCATCGTGCTCACCCTCGGAAAGGCTGCGAGGATGGGGGCACCCCCGGCGTCGCGCTGCGCTGTGGCCACCCTCTGAGGATGACAAAGGTTTTCAGAGTGGAGTCTTATCTTCTGGGGGCGGAGACTTCTTCGGCTAGGGCTTTCTTGAAATAATCGAGCGACATACGGAGACCGGTCTCGAGATCAATCTTCGGTTCCCAGCCGAGCGATTGCCGGGCTTTTGTGATGTCGGGACGGCGTTGTTTGGGATCGTCTTGCGGGAGTGGCTCGTAGGCGATTTTGCTTTTCGATCCTGTCACCTTGATTACCTGCTGGGCGCATTCGAGAATGGTGAATTCGTTGGGATTGCCGATATTTACCGGCAGATGTTCCGAGGACTTTGCCAGGCGCATCAAGCCGTCGATTTCGTCGCTGACATAGCAGAAGCTGCGGGTTTGGCTGCCGTCGCCATAGACGGTGAGCGGTTCGCCGCGCAGGGCTTGCTTCATGAAATTAGGAACGACGCGACCGTCGTTGGGCTGCATGGGGGGGCCGTAAGTATTGAAGATGCGTGCGATGCGTGTGTCCACTTTGTGATAGCGGTGGTAGGCCATGGTGACGGCCTCGGTGAAACGCTTAGCTTCGTCGTAGACGGATCGGGGGCCGATGGAATTCACGTTGCCCCAGTAGGTTTCTTTCTGGGGATGCTCGAGCGGATCGCCGTAGCACTCCGAGGTGGACGACACGAGATACTTTGCGCCGTATTTGAGCGCGACCTCGAGAGCGTGAAAAGTTCCGAGCGATCCGACTCTCAGCGTTTCAATGCCGTAGAGGGTGTAATCCACCGGGCTTGCGGGGCTGGCAAAATGGAACACGTAATCGACCTGGCCGACGTCGAAGGACTCGCAGATGTCTTTTTCTTGAAACTCGAACTCGACGAGGTCGATTCGTGTTTCGCTCTTCAGATGATCGAGGTTCGAGCGGCGGCCGGAGAGCAGGTTGTCGACGACAACGACGCTCCAGCCTTCGCCGAGCAAGGCATCGCAAAGATGGGAACCCAGGAAACCGGCGCCGCCGGTGACCATGGCACGTTGGCGGCTCATGCTTTGTTGGTGTCTTTCTTGGTTGCGGGATTCAGAGCGGCGGGTGCGCCCCCGGGATGAGAGGCCGCACGTCCCACGCTGTAATAGGTGAAGCCGTGCGCCGCCATGGTATCGGGATCATAGAGATTGCGGCCATCGATCACGATCGGGTACTTGAGTTCGTCGCGCAGGCGGCCGAGATCGAGGTTGGCAAACTCGTCCCACTCGGTGAGGATGAGCAGGGCGTCGGCGCCACGTGCCACTTCGTAGGCGGAGTTGGCGAACGTAACGCCGGAGTTTATGATTTCCTGCACGCGTTCCATGGCGGCCGGGTCGTAGGCCGTGATCTTGCAGCCTTCCTGCAACAGTGCCTGCACCAGGAAAAGGGCGGGCGATTCGCGAATGTCATCGGTGCCTCCCTTGAAGGCGAGGCCGAGGACGCCGAGGTGTTTGCCGCGGAGCGTCCACAAGGCGCTGCGCACCTTGCGGAGGAAGCGGTCGCGCTGGTCCTCATTGATGCGCATGACCTCGTCGAGCAAGCGGAAGTCATAGCCACACTCGCGGGCGACGGCGCGAAATGCCATCACGTCTTTGGGGAAACAGGAGCCGCCGTAGCCGATACCGGGATTCAGGAAGCGCGGGCCAATGCGCGAGTCAGTGCCAATGCCCTGGCACACTTGATTCACGTCGGCGCCTACGGATTCGCAGATGGAAGCGACCGCATTGATGAAGGAAATCTTCATGGCCAGAAATGCGTTGGAGGCATGCTTGATCAGCTCCGCACTCTTGGTGGAGGTTACGAGGATGGGAGGGGGAATCGTAGTGCGGTCGGGTTGCGGAATGCCGTCGGGGCGCTGGTAGTAGGCGCCGCTGGTGAGCGGGGCATAGGTTTCGCGCAGCACTTCGGCAGAGCGCTCGGTATCACAGCCGACGAGGATGCGGTCGGGAAAAAGAAAGTCGGTGACGGCGGTGCCTTCGCGCAGAAACTCGGGGTTGGAGGCGACATCGAAGGACTCGGGGTCGGCGCCGTTGCGCAGGATAATCTTGCGAACCCACTCGCTGGTGTAGACCGGGACCGTGCTCTTCTCGACGATGACTTTATATCCGTTGATGGCGCCGGTAATCTCGCGGGCAACGGATTCCACGTAAGAGAGGTCGGCATCGCCGCGATAGGTGGGAGGAGTACCCACGGTAACAAAAATCGCCGCACTGGCTCCCACGGCCTCTTGCAAATCTCCGGAGAATTCCAGGCGATGCCCGCGGTGACGGCTGAGCAGTTCAGGCAGGAAGTTTTCGTGAATCGGAACCTGCCCGTTCTTGAGAGCGGCTAACTTGCGTTCGTCGTTGTCGACGAGAATGACG
>Ga0302325_10024283_pt1 | contig 12614 bp, 6 predicted proteins | sample Palsa_T0_2_FD_201948 | JGI IMG/M metagenome (GOLD analysis project Ga0302325, IMG submission 201948) | Peat permafrost microbial communities from Stordalen Mire near Abisko, Sweden - Palsa_T0_2 | ecosystem: Environmental > Terrestrial > Soil > Palsa > Peat permafrost | place: Sweden: Abisko...
TTCCGAGGCGGGTCATGGCTGTGTCTGGGCCAAAGACGGTGAGCGCGGATTGGAGCTGGCCTCGAGTCAGCAGTTCGAGGCGATCCTGCTGGACTTGACGTTGCCCGGTCAGCCGGGTTTGGACGTGCTCAAGCACTTGCGCACTTCGGGCGTGAAGACGCCGGTCATCGTGCTGACGGCGCTGGGGTCGGTGGAGGAGCGCGTCTCGGGCTTGAACGCCGGCGCCGACGACTACGTCGTCAAGCCGTTTGCACTGGTGGAGTTGATGGCCCGCATCGAGGCGGTTTGCCGTCGCTCGGTGACTCGCCCCCCCGCCACCATGCACGTGGGGACGTTGTCGCTGGATTTGGCCACGCGGCGCGTCACGCGCGGAGACAACGAGATCGATCTCACGCCGACCGAATTCAGCTTGCTGGAACTGCTGATGCGCTACGCGGGCCAGGTGGTCACGCGGCGGATGCTGTGCGAGCACCTTTGGGACATCGATTGGGAGGGAGCCACTAACGTGATCGAGGTGCACATCAATCGCCTGCGCGGTAAACTCGACAAAGGGTTCGACGAGTCGATCATTCAAACGGTTCGCGGCCGAGGTTATGCCCTGCGGGCGGCCTGACTCGGCCGAAGTGTTTGGCATTGAGCGCAATGATTTAGAGCCTATCCGAAAGCCGCCCGGGACGGTCCCCATTTTGCGCCGTCCGCAGAGCAAAATGGGGACCGTCCCTCTCTGCCAGGCGGTTTCCGGATAGGCTCTTACCGGGGTGGGTGCCTCCGCGGTGCCGGCCATCCAGACGGTAAATCGCGCTTGGCGTGGGCCTGGCAACGATCGGGCGGAGAAAGCCGTGCTCGATAGCTTGAAAACATTCGCTCGATCGCTGCGCGTGAGGCTGACCGCCTGGAACACGGCCGTCGTTCTGTTGGCCGTGGTCGGCACGCTGCTGGGTCTGCGGGAAGGTTTGCGGCTCGCGCTGATCCACGAAGCCGACAGCTTGCTGCGGGACGATGCCAAGGAAATGAGCCTGGCGGTCGAGCAGTTTTATCCCAAGATGAATGAAGTCCACCGAGCCATGAGCCGCAAGGCCCTGGCGCACACCGATCGCGGCTTGTTCCTGGAATTGCTGGACTCGCAAGGCAAGCGTCTTTATTCCACCCGCGGGACCCCGCCGCTGGTGGACCTCGACGCGGCGGTGTCGCTGGCGCCGCAAAGCATCAAGGACCATCGCGTGATTCAGCAGCAGTTGAACGCGCGCGGATTGCCGGGCTTCGTTCTGCGGGTCGGTTCACCGCTGGCTTTGGTGGAAGAGGACGTCGCCAGGCTGACGCCCGTGATCATTCTGGCGATCGTGATCGTGCTCTGCGTGGCGCCGCTGGGGGGATATTGGCTTGCCGGACGAGCAACCCGCCCTTTGGCGCGGATCATTACGGCGGCCGCCCGGCTGCGGCCCAGCCGCATGGAAGAGCGATTACCCATGCGCGGCACGGGCGATGAGCTCGACCGGTTGTCTTCGACGATCAATCGCTTTCTCGACCTGATCGCCGAGCACGTGTCGCGCAATCGGGAATTCGTGGCCAATGCGGCCCACGAGCTCCGCTCCCCGCTGGCCGCCATCCAGAGCTCGCTCGAAGTGGCGCTCACGAGCGACCGTTCCGCCGCGGAGTATCAGGACTTGCTCTACGAGATCGCGGATCAATGCGAGCACTTGCGCACGCTCGTCAACCAGTTGCTGCTTCTGGCGGAAACCGATGCCTCGCGTTTCCACGTGGAAAGGCAGCCCGTGCGCGTCGATCGTCTGGTTGAGAAGGCGCTCGACATGTTCCGGGGCGCGGCCGAAGAACGGGGCATCACCCTAGCCTCCCGTTGCCCGCAGGGATTGACCATTCCCGGCGACGGCAACCGCTTGCGCCAAGTCATCAACAACCTCATCGACAACGGCCTCAAGTTCACCTCTCGCGGCGGCCGCGTGGACATCGTGTTCGAGCATGAGCCAGAGTTGGGCCAGGTCATTCTCAAGATTTCGGACACCGGGCCGGGGATTCCGGCCGCGGACCTGCCGCACGTGTTCGAGCGGTTTTATCGGGGGGACAAGTCCCGACAGCGCGCCAACCAGACGTTCGGAAACGGCCTGGGGCTGAGCATCTGCCAATCGATCGTGACGGCCCACGGCGGCACGATCCGTGTCGACAACAACCTCGTCGAAGGAGCCACCTTCACCGTCTGTCTCCCGACGACCCGGGACCCCGGCGAGAAATACGATCAACCCCGTTTGAGCTACTCAGCGTAGGCCAGGACGAGACGGACGAGGTTGCGCTTGAAAACTCAGGGAAGGCGCGGTCCAAGGCTCCTCGCGAGCCCCGAATCGACTTCTACTTCAGGATCTTGCCGCCGCGGCTGGCCGCCTCCAGGTGCGGGGGATTCGTCAGATACGCAAACAAGTCGGCAATCTCCTCCAGCGTCAGATTATTGAGCAAACCGTCGGGCATCGCCGATTTCTTGCTGCGCTGCGTCTCCTCGATATCGTCGCTCTGGACGGTCACTTTGCGGCCGTTGGGCTCCAGCACCACCAGCGAGCCGTCCCCCGCGGGCGCCACCATGCCAAAGAGCTTCCTGCCGCTTTTGGTGACCACCGTCTGACTGGCGTATTGGTCGGAAATGACCTGCGACGGAAAGAGGATCGACTCGAGGATCTCTTTCTTCTGGAACCGCTGACGGACGGTCGACAGATCGGGTCCCACGGTGTCGCCGCGATCGAAGAAGCGATGGCACTTCGCGCATTGGGCCTTCTCGAAGATCGCAGATCCGCGGGTCGCGCTGCCATGGCTTCCCTGCAAGGTCGTCAGATAGCTCAGCAGCTCCTGAAAGGTCCAATTGTTGCGGCCGGTCTCGACCGGCAGCTTGGGCTCCGGTTCGTTGGGATAGGTCTTGACGAACCACTTCTGCCAGGCGGCCAGCGTCGCGCTGGGCGGTTCCTCGGGTTTGCCGAGTTTCTGGCCCGTCCATTTTTCCAGCAGGGTCACCGCGTTGCGGCCGCCGTTATCGCGGAGCATCAAACCGCGGAGGATGGCCTGCCGGAATGCCTCGGGCTGATCGGGCGTCTGGTCCACTTGCGCCAGCTTGACCAGCACTTCCTGGGCTGCCGACCCTTCGACAACCGACAGTGCCCGCACCAGCAGCGGCCAGTTGTCTCCGTCCGGCTGTTGAGCCAGGGCCATGGCGATGGTCACGCGGCGGTCCGGCTCGTTCTCGAACAGTTCGCGCAGATAGGCCATGGCAGTGGGATCGCCGCTGGCCCCCAGCACGGCTGCAATTCCGATGCGCAGCCTGCGGGCGGCGTCGGTGTCGACTTTCTTGACCTTGCGGTCGAGGTTCTGAATCTCGGAGAGCATCTCCGGACCGGGGTGATCGGGAAGCTTGGCCAGCACCGACAGCGCCGAGGTGGGCCACTTGGCCCCTTCGATCAGTACGCGCTCGCGTTCCTTGTCGTTGAAACCGGCGAAGAAGTCGCGGGAGATGTTTTCGATATAGCCCACGTAGCTATGCCCCCCCGGCAAGGCGCGCGCTTCTTCGTAGAACTTCAACAGTTCGAGCTTCTGGGGCAAGGTCAAGGTGCCTTGGAGAAAGCGTGCATGCAGCGCGACGTGCATCTTTTCCACCATCGGCGCGTCCCCCTGAAGCTGCTGCACCAGGCGCTTGGTCGCCGTGGTATCCTGCAGATGCACCAGCATCCGCACCAGCTCGCGGTTCATGCGCGGATCGCGCGAGGGATATTCGTCGGCCAGTTGCTGCCGCAGTTCGGGGATTTCGTCGCCGGGTACTTTGCCGCGCATCAGCGCCAATTCCAGCACGCGCAGCAGGTCGAGAAAGTCCTGGTCGTTCAGATACCCTTTCATCAATTGGCTGCTGCGATCGAGAATCGCGTCGATCGTTTTCTCTTCCGGGTCGAGCACCAACAGGGCCATGGCGCCGTTGACAAAGGTGCGTGTGTCGCCGGCCTCGAGGACGGCCGTTTCCCACTGCGCCGCCGGCGCCTTTTCCAACGCGCGGCGAGCCGACCAGGACACGAATTGGTCCGGCGAAGCCAGCAACGGGAACAGTTTGCCGATCGACGTCGTATCTCCCGACCGGACGATCGATTCGCAAGCCAGGCGCTGCACCAGGGGTTCTTTGTCGGTGACTAGTTCGGCCAGCTTCGTCTGCGTCGAGCGGTCGCTGTGAATACCCATCAGGTAGGCCGCCTTGGCCCGTAGGGCCGGCTGAGGATCGTCGGCCAGCTTGACGAGCAGCGACGTCGGCGGATAGGGCCCGAAGAGCTGCAAGAGATCGAGCGCGCGCACGCGATCGTCGACCGGGGCGGCGGAATTCTGTACCAGCGTGGTCAGCTCCGGCTCCCACTTTGGTCCGGCTTGCTGCTTGATGAGCGCGGCGCGCTGGCGCGCCCAGGCGCTATTGAGCTGCGGCTGGCGGATCGCGGCCGTGACGCCTTGGCCCAGATTCCTGACCTCCGGCGGGACTTTCCCGGTCCAAACGATGCGGTAGATGCCCCCTTCCGTTTCACGTCCCCCGGTGCAGAAATAGAGAAAACCGTCGGGTCCCACGGCGATGTCGGTGACGTTCAGCGGCTGGCCTTCGAGAAACACTTCGGGCGTGGCCTTGTAGGATCCGCCGTAGGGCTTGAGTTTCACCGACAGGATGCGGCCGCGCGACCAGTCGCACACGAACAACGAGTTGTGGTAACGCAGCGGATACATGAAGTGGTTGTAGACTTCGATTCCGGTGGGCGAGCCGCGCCCGGTGTCGACCGTCGCCGGCAGGCTATCCAGATAGTAGTCCGGCCACTTGGCCCAACCGCTGCGCCAGCCGAACTCGGCGCCGGGGATGACGTGATTGATGCGCGTGGGGCGGTACCAGGGCATGCCCAGGTCCCATTCCCAGTCGGAGTCGGCGGTGAACAGCTCCCCCTCCCGCGTGAAGGCGATGTCGTAGGGGTTTTGCAATCCGCCGGCGAAGAGTTCCACGGCGCTACCGTCGGTGTCGGTGCGCAGAATGGTTCCGCCCGGCGCCTTCACACCGACCGCGTGTCCCGCCGCATCCTCATAGCGCGGCGTGACGAGGTCCCCTTCGTAAAAGTGGTGGTACGGGCTCGAGGCTTCGGGCTCCTGGTCCACGCGGGAGAAATTCCCCACGACGATGTAGATCAGCCCGTCGGGGCCCAGCACCAGCGAGTGCGGTCCGTGCTCCCCCATCTCGCCCGTGAATTTCACGATCGGCTCGACGCGGTCGATCCTGCCGTCATGATCTTCGTCCGACAGCCGGTAGAGCGCGGTCCCCTGCGGTCCGTCGCCGGTGACGAAGGTCCGCCCGCTGATCGAAAGAATGCCCTGGCAGTTTTTCACCTGATCGCAATAGGTCTCGACGCTGTCGAGCAGCCCGTCCTTGTTCGCGTCGCGGACGATGATCAGCGAGCCGTTCTCGCGCGAGGCGATGATCTGGCCGAATTCGTCGAACGCCATCGAGATCAGCGAGCCGGTCTGCTTCGCCTCGATGACCCATTCGACGCGAAATTCCGGGTTGACTTTGAATCGTTCGTTTCCGCCGGGCATCACGATTTCGCTTCCCCAGGGGAGCGTGGAGCCCAGCGGTCCGAAGGCGCGCGCGGCCAGCCATTTGGAGTCGTTGAATTCCGCCTGCTGCCATTGCGAGAATTCGCCGAGCGCCGTCTTCCAAGTCGCGTCGGTCGAATAGGTGACGTGCGTGTTTCCCTGCACCTTGATCAGCACGCGGGCCACGAGTCCCGCCGAGCCCGCGGTGGTGTTATGGGCTTTCACGGCGATGCAATTCGTCCCCTGCACCAGGTTTTCGCTGACGTCGTAGACGTCGATGACCTTCCATTTTTTCCCGGTGCCGAGTTGACGCCCGTTGACGAACAGCTCGTAGTCGTCGTCGCAGGCGATCTGGATTTCGCCTTGCTCCGGCGCGCCTAGTTCGAAGGTCTTGCGGAAATAGCAGGTGCCGATCGGAGCCTGGCCCTTTTCGAAGGCGGGGGACCAGATCCACTGCGCCTCTTCGGCACGCGCGCGCGCGGCCCCCGTGGCAACGGCCAGCGCCGCAAACATCGACAAGCAGCAGAGCAGCCGCCTGGGCACGCAGTCGAGAACCGCCCGAACGAGCGCTGGCATGGTTGTCCTCACCCGCAAGAAACCGGAAAATGAAAACCCAGCAGAAGAAGATGAGCCCAACGCCCGGGCACGATGGCGCAAGCGCCGCGCCGCGGGTGCATCGACGAAGAACCCGCTCGGAGTGAGCCGGTCAAGGGGCCATAGAGTACAAACAGGGAGATGGATCGACAAGAGAAGTTGGGCGAGCCGCGGGCGGCTGGGGCAAAGCACAGCGTGCCACCAGAATCCACAGGTTCATCAACGGGTGGTAATTAACGGGTGGTAATCAATCACTCGGGGTGCCACTGTCACTCGGGGTGCCACTGCTGGCTTGTCCAGCAGTGGGTTAGGGTATCGGCGCGCCTCGGCCTTTCGCCGAGCACTGGTGAGCAAGTCAGCAGTAGCACGCGGAGAGCGGCTTGCTGCCATCGTGGCGTGGCGCCCCCTCATTGACCATACTCAAGGCATTTCCTAGCATGCTCCTACTGCCCGGTCGCCGTAGTCTGCCGAACATCGCCGAAAGGATGTCAGCCACGCATCACTCCAGCCGCACGGAAGCCTGGTTCCCCGCTGCGCGGGCGCTAGCCCGGCTGCCAGCATCGCTCGCGCCGCGGGCACTCCTCGTGGTATTTGCGGTATCGTCTCTATTGTCCGTCCTGCCAGGCTGCGGCCAGAAAAGCGAAACTGGCGGCGGCGAAGCGGCCAAGCCAAAAGACGCCAACGCTCCCCTGGGCAATCTGGTGGAGCCCTTCACTCCGCCCACGCTGGCGGAACTCGACGCCAAGGCCGAGTGGATCGACCAGCCGGTCGAAGACTCGATTGAATTGCTGCGCGCCTATCAGGCCAGGCACAAGCCGCTGACGACGCTCGAAGAAGCCTTGCGGCTGAAAAACGATTCGCCGGGCACCAACGAGAAGATTGTCAGTGCGCTCGGCCGTCTTCCCGAGAGCGATTCCGAAGTGGATTGGGATGCCACGATCAACCGACACCTGCGCTCGGACCTGAAGAGCACGAACCCAATCATGATCAGTTCGACTTCCGAGTTTGAAATCGACGACTTGACAGGTTTTAAAATGTTCGGCTTCGACTGGACATTTCGCAAGTTTGCGTTGAAGGAAACTGTCGTTAGTTGGCAGTCAAGCAAAGACGGCCTCTGCGACAAAGTGGTGCTGCGCGATGATCTGAACTGGTCGGACGGAGAGCCGATCACCGCCCACGACGTCGCGTTTACGTTTCGCGCGATTATGGACGATCGCGTTCCGGTGCCGGCGATGCGCTCGGGCACCGACAAGGTGCGCTGGGTCGAGGCATATGACGATCGAACGGTGGTGTTTTTTCACAAGGAAGCGCTATCCACCAACAGCGAGAACGTCGATTTTAATATCATTCCCCAGCACCTCTACGAGAAGTCGATCCGCGACGACTATTCGCTGCAATCCAGCGAGCAGCACGTGAAGTACGAGAACAACCCGGTGTGTGGAGGGCCATACAAGATCGTCAGCCGCAGCCGCGGGCAAGAGATCGTGCTAGAGCGCCGCGAGAGCTGGTACATGCACGATGGCAAGCAAGTTCGCACCAAGCCCTACTTCAAGACGGTCCGATTTCGCGTCATTGAGGATTCGAACACTACGCTCCTGGCGTTGAAGACCGGAAGTATCGACGAATCGCTCCTGACGGCGGAGCAGTGGGTAACCCAAACGTCGGGCGAGGACTTCTACGCGCTGGACACGAAGGCCAGCGCCGTCGAATGGGTGTACTTCTATTTCGGCTGGAATCTGAAACAAACTGTGCCCGACGACGAAGATCCGAAGAAAGACAAGCTCGTGGACAGCCCCTTCTTCAGCGACGTGCGCGTCCGCAAGGCGATGTCTTACGCCTTCGACTATGACGAGCTGATGGACAAGCTTTGGTACGGGCTTTACCAGCCCAGCGTCGGGATCTTCTATCCGAACGCCTGGATGGCGCCCAAGCCACCCCCAGCGCCGTACAAGCAAGACCTGGCGAAGGCGGAAGAACTGCTTGACGCGGCGGGGTGGATAGATCACGACGGCGACGGCATTCGCGACAAACTCATCGACGGCAAGTACGTCAAATTCAAGTTCAGCATTCTCTGTCCCAACTCGCCGGAGCCCGTCGCAATTTGCAATCTGCTCAAGGAAAACCTGGACCAGATCGGAGTCTTGTGCAATGTACGCCCCATGGAGTTTACCGTGCTGCAGGAGCAGACGCTCAAGCACCGCTTTCAGGCGTTTCTCGGTGGCTGGGGGACCGGCACCGACCCGGACACCGTGGAAAACATCTGGGGCACCAAGCAGGATCGGAACTTCGTCTGTTATTCCAATCCCGAAGTAGACCAACTTTTCGAGCGCGGGCGCAAGGAGTTCGATCGCCAAAAGCGGGCTGCCATTTACGCCCGCATTCATGAGATCATCTACGCAGAACAGCCCTATACGTTCCTTTACGTCCGCAACGCGTTCTACGGGTTCAACAAGCAGTTGCGCGGCTACAATTTCAGCCCCCGCGGCCCGTACAGTTACATGCCGGGGTTTTTCAGCATCTGGAGAGTCGCCAAGTGATGCGAGTAGATTTGTTCGCCGACCGTGCGAGGGAAATCGCATGCTGAACTATCTCGTGCGGCGCCTGATTCTCGCGCTGATCACGCTGATTCTGATTTCGTTCGTCGTCTACGGCCTTGTACGGTCCATGCCGGGCTCGCCATTGACCGTCGAGCTCGCAGAAAGAGACCCGAGTCGCAGGCTCAGCAAGGAGGACTACGACCGCTTGGAGAAAGTCTACGGTCTCGACAAGCCGTGGTACGAAGCCTATTTCATTTGGCTGGGCAACGTGGCCAGGCTCGACCTTGGTCGGTCCATTACCCACAAGCAACCGGTCACTAAGCTGATTGTCGAGCGCATGCCCGCCACGTTGATCCTTTCGGTCACGTCGCTCGTGCTGGCCTATCTGCTGTCGATTCCCATGGGCCTGTACGCCACGGTGCGCGGCGGGCGCACCGACGAACGCGTGTTGAGCACCGGCTTGTACATGCTGTATTCGTTTCCCGCGTTCGTGGCCGCCTTGTTTCTGCAAATGTTCTTCGCGGTCAAGCTGGGCTGGCTGCCGTTGTTCGGCATGACGAGCGACAACTATGCCGAGCTTACGACGCTGGGAAAAACCTGGGACGTCTTCCTGCACTCGCTGATGCCGATCGCTTGCGAGACCTACGGCAGCCTGGCCTATTACACGCGCTTCGTCCGCGCCAACATGGAAGAAGTCGTGCGCCAGGACTACATCCGCACCGCGCGGGCCAAGGGCTTGAGCAATTATCGCGTGATCGTGCACCACGCCCTGCGCAATACGATGATCCCGCTGGTCACGATGATCGGGCTCACGCTGCCCGCCTTGCTCAGCGGCGCCGTGATCCTGGAGCAGATTTTCACCTGGCCCGGCATGGGCCGGCTGTTCTTCGAGTCGATCCGCGAACGCGACTACGAAACCATCATGGGCCTGACGCTCATGTTTTCCGTCCTCACGCTGCTGGGGCAACTGCTGGCCGATATTCTGTACGCCGTCGTCGATCCGCGCGTGAGTTATTCCTGAGGAGGAGCTGGGGCGGAGAGGGGTCGGAAGGGGAGATGAGTATGAAGGGTGGGAAGGTGAGAAGAGCGCGAAGGGACGAAGGACACCGGACGAGGAACGAGACGCAGACGCTCGTCGCCGGCGGAGGCCAAGATGATAAGTTCATCGCTGCGCACGTTCTCGCCTTGCTCCCGTCACGTCTTGCGACGCTTCGCACCCTTGTGCCCTTTCTCGCCCTTCTCATCTTTCACACATTCTCACGTGGCCGCTTCGCACGTCGTCCGTCCCAGTCTGCTCGGCGGTTTCACCTTGTTCCTCGATCCTTAGTCGGTCGCGCGTCATGAGCATCGTCGGCGAACTGGAACAGAAAACAGAGCCTGCGGCCGTGGCCACGCCTGGCTTTTGGCGCGAGGCCTGGTCGCGCTTTCGCCGCAACAAGCTGGCCATGGCCGCGCTGGCGTTCGTGGCGTTCTTGACTCTGGTGGCCGTGCTCGCGCCGGCCATCGCGGGGACCAAGCCGGTGATCGTCGAGTACAAGGGGCACCTCTATTTTCCCGCGCTCGGATACGTCAATCCGGATTGGGAGAACCCGGTGTTCTTCCGCGATCATTTTCATCGCCGCTACGTAGAGAACCTGAAGGAAAAGGATCCGGAGAGTTGGGCCGTCTGGCCGCTCGTGTACCAGGACCCCTACCGCCGCGTGCGGGCCAACGAATGGCCGGGCCAGCCCGAAAACCCCTCCGGCGACCAGGGCTTTCCGAATCGCTACAACTGGTTCGGCACGACGCAGCAGGGTGTCGACGTCTTCGCCCAGATGGTGCACGGCACCACGATCGCGCTGTTGGTGGGCTTCGTCTCGATGGGCATTGCCGCGGCGATCGGCATCGTGGTCGGCGCCCTGGCCGGATATTTCGGCGGCTGGGCCGACATGCTCCTGAGCCGGCTGATCGAAGTCGTGATGTGCGTGCCCACGCTCGTGCTGATCCTCGCGCTCTTGGCCATTTTGGAAGAGCCGACGATCTGGCACATGATGGCGATTCTGGGGGTGACGAACTGGACGGGCATCGCGCGGCTGGCGCGGGCCGAGTTTCTCAAGCTCCGCGAAGCCGAATTCGTCACTGCGGCCCGCGCGCTGGGCGGGAACCATTTGCGGATCATCTTCCGCCACATCCTTCCCAACGCGCTGGCGCCTTTGCTGGTGCCGATCACGTTCGGCATCGCCGCCGCCATACTGATCGAAAGCAGCCTGAGTTTTTTGGGTTTTGGCGCCCGCCAGCCCAACCCCAGTTGGGGCGCGCTGCTCAGCGAGGGGCGCACGAATCTGAACCTGTGGTGGCTGATCGTCTTTCCCGGCTTGGGCATTTTCATCACCGTGCTGACCTACAACCTGATCGGCGAGGGCCTTCAGGAGGCAACCGACCCGCGCTTGCGCGGCGGGAAACAGTATTGAGAACGAAAGGAGACAGGGCGTGAAGGGCAGGAAGAGTCTGAAGGGTGTGAAGGCACGGTATGGCTGATCCGCTGGTCACGATCGAGAACCTGAAGACGTACTTCTACACCGACGAGGGCGTCGTCCGCGCGGTGGACGACGTCTCGCTTTTGGTCGAGAAGGGGCGCACGCTGGGGCTGGTCGGCGAGTCGGGCTGCGGCAAAAGCGTCACCGCGATGTCCATCATCCGTTTGATTTCCTCCCCCGGCCGCATCGCCGGCGGGCGGATCGTGCTGCACGGCGGCAACGGGGCAACGAACGCAAAGGCCCCGGACCTCGTGCTCTCCGAGCTTTCCGAACCCGAAATGCGCAGCGTCCGCGGCGGCCGCATCTCGATGGTCTTTCAAGAGCCCATGACGTCGCTCAACCCCGTCTTCACGATCGGCGCCCAAATCACCGAAGCCATCACGCTCCACCAGCAGGTCGGCAAGGGGGAGGCCCGGAATCGCGCCATTGAAATGCTGGCCAAGGTGAAGATCCCCGAACCCCAGCGGCGCTTCCGCGAATATCCACACCAGTTCTCCGGCGGCATGCGGCAGCGGGCCATGATCGCCATGGCGCTCTCCTGCAATCCGCAGTTGCTCATCGCCGACGAGCCCACCACGGCGCTCGACGTGACGATTCAGGCCCAGATTCTCGATCTGTTGCGCGAGCTGCAGAGCCAGACGGGCATGTCGATCCTGATCATCACGCACGATCTGGGGATCATCGCCGAAATGGCGGACGACGTGGCCGTGATGTACGCCTCGAAGGTCGTCGAGCGCGCGGCGGTGAAAGAGCTGTTCGAAAACCCGCTGCACCCGTACACGATCGGCCTGTTCGGCTCGCGCCCCGCGCCGGGCAAGTCGAAGCGCGAAAAGCTCAGCACGATTCCCGGCATGGTTCCCAGCCCGCTGCGTTTCCCGGCCGGATGCAAGTTTCATCCGCGCTGCCCGTTCGTCGAAGACCGGTGCCGCCGCGAAGAGCCGCTGCTGCGGGAGATTGCGCCCGGCCATTTCGCCCGCTGCCACTTCGCCGGGGAACTCGACTTGCATCGGACGCCGCCGGAGCAACCACCCGCGGGGCCCCGCTCATGAACCCGGCCCCGGACGAATCCTTGATCTCGGTCAAGCGCCTGGTGAAGCATTTTCCCGTGCGCCGTGGGGTGTTTTCGCGCGTCGTGGCCCAGGTTCGGGCGGTGGACGACATTTCCTTCGACATCCAGGAAGGCGAAACGCTGGGGCTGGTCGGCGAATCGGGCTGCGGCAAGACCACGGCCGGCCGCACGATCCTGCGGCTGATTCCGCCCACCGCCGGAACCATTCGCTTCGGCCAGCACGACCTCATGGCCGCACGCGGCGCGGAGCTGCGCGCCCTGCGGCGCAACATGCAGATCGTCTTCCAGGATCCCTTCAGCTCG
>Ga0302325_10024284_pt1 | contig 12613 bp, 14 predicted proteins | sample Palsa_T0_2_FD_201948 | JGI IMG/M metagenome (GOLD analysis project Ga0302325, IMG submission 201948) | Peat permafrost microbial communities from Stordalen Mire near Abisko, Sweden - Palsa_T0_2 | ecosystem: Environmental > Terrestrial > Soil > Palsa > Peat permafrost | place: Sweden: Abisko...
AAAGCCTCATCGAATGCCATAAACACTGTCTCGTCAACATGTTTGTAGCACACGAGGCTTTCGCTGACTCAGGCTTCACGAATAATGCAGGCTAGTTGTCCCAGAAGAGACTTTATCCGCGACTATTTTCGCCTGGCGCGCCAGAAAGAGCTCGCGCTCAGATAGGCGAAGACGACCGTCAGCACCGCCGCAATCAGGAACCGCCGATGCAGCGGCCCAGAGGCAAAGTCGAGCCGCGTCCGCCACACATCCTGAGCGAAGAAGAGCGCGAAAAGGCCAAAGAAGAACCCCGTAATCTCCAGCCACAGAATGCCGCCGATGCGACTGAAAGGCCGCAGAAAGCCGCCCACGCCGCGGCCGGCAGCGCGGGTAAGCCTTTGCGTCTTCTGCTTCACTTCGCGAATCTCGGCAGCATTTGGCAGGATGCGCGGCGCGGACGAGAGGGACCCAGCGGGAGAGCCGGACTGTTTCGACCCAGCTTGCGCGCGCTGCTGCGCGATGCGCCCCGCCACGCGCACACCGATTCCCAATCTCTTGCCCAACTCGCTCGCATTCATCCAAATCTGAGTGTATCAGCGCCTAAATGGAACCGGTTTCTCACAATTTTTGCCGCTTCTCAGTTGCCCAACTTGCGCGTCAGAAGTAAGGTAGAAGAATCCTTGCCGAATCCGAGATGCCGTCGGCGGCTTGCGAAAGGGGCGCAGTCCATGCCGGAAAGTAGTATGAATCCACGTTTGCGCGACCTGATCCGCCAGCTTGGAGAGGCCATCCACGAGTCGGTGATCGAGTCCGAACAAATCGCCGGAGTGGTGCAAAACATTCGCCGCCACGGCTTTGACGTGATGCTGATGCTCGAAGCGACCATCGGCCTCAACGACGCGAGCGGTGACCGCGTGACGCTGCCCGCGGGCCTTCAGGAACGCTTGGAAGCCGGGGACGAGGAAGATGATGTCCCCTTCAACTCCCACGACGTGAATTTCCTCAAGTCCCTGCGCATCTCCGTCGAGGGCGAGGACTAGCGAATTTCCCCCCGCGTTTAGCTCCTAATTGACGCGGTTGGCTTGACGCATTTGCGCATTCCGGCCCGTTCTGCAAGCCCTCGCGATGGGCGCCCGTCCCATCCATTTCTCACTCGGGTCGAAGGCCCATCTTTCTTCTGCGATTCCGTGCGCGGCGCCGTGCATTTTGACGTGAACATCTATCACATCGCTGTGGTATCCTCGCCCGTCTGGTAACTCGTCGGAAATTTCCGTTGCCAGAAGAGCCGCTGTACCGTATCGCGGAATACGCCTTCATTTGTTGAGACCATACGGGCAGACGGCGGAATTGGAGACTTGGCAAACATATGAGAGACACACTTGGAGTCCTCCTGGCAGGTGGCGCGGGCGAACGGCTTTTTCCCCTCACGCGCGATCGCGCCAAGCCCGCCGTTCCCTTCGGCGGCCATTACCGCATCATCGACATCACACTCTCCAACTGCATCAACTCCGGCCTGCGCAAGGTCTACATCATGACCCAGTACAAAGCGCTCAGCCTCAATCGCCACATCCGCGAGGGCTGGACGGGCATCGTAGCGCAGGAACTGGGCGAGTTCTTTGAAATCATGCCGCCCATGCAGCGCACCGGCGCCAACTGGTACATGGGCACGGCCGACGCGGTCTACCAGAACATCTACTCCATCGGCTCCGAGCAGCCCAAATACGTCATCATTCTCTCCGGCGACCACATCTACAAGATGGATTACAGCCGCATGCTGGCCCACCATAAGGAAATGGGCGCGGAGGTGACGCTGGCCACATTGCCCATCGCTCCCGACGAGGTCTCGCGCTTCGGCGTGGTCGAGGTGAGCCAGGGAGGCGAGATTCTGGGTTTTGAGGAGAAACCGAAGTCTACGAGCTTCCGTTCGCCCTTCAACCCCAACTCGGTAGATGCTTCAATGGGTATTTACATCTTCAACACCGAAACGCTCCTGAAAGAACTGATCGCGGACGCCGAAGATCCCCACTCCAAGCACGATTTCGGTCACAACATCCTGCCCAACTGCCTCGGCAAGAAGAAGATGGTGGCTTACAACTTCGTCGACGAAAACCGCCAGCAGGCGCTCTACTGGCGCGACGTGGGCACGCTCGACGCCTACTACGACGCGAACCTCGATCTCTGCTCCGTCTCGCCGATCTTCAATCTCTACGACAAACACTGGCCCATGCGCACCCGCGTCCGCCAGTACCCGCCGGCCAAGTTTGTCTTCGGCGAACCGGGCCGCACCGGCAAAGCGGTCAACTCAGTCATCACCGCCGGCGTCATCATCTCCGGCGCGGAAGTGATGAACTCCGTGCTCTCGCAGGACGTGCGCGTCAACTCCTATTCCAGCGTCGACTCCAGCATCATCTTCTCCCACGTCAACATCGGCCGCCACTGCCGCATCCGCCGCGCCATCATCGACCGCGATGTCGATATTCCTGAGGGCACAGTGATCGGCTTCGACCCAGTCGAGGATAAACGCCGCTACTTCGTCACACCCTCCGGCCTCACCATCGTCACCCGCGACCGGTCGCTCTTTGAAAACCCCGTTGAGCAGGAGTTCCAGGACCGGTACTAGCGTCAAGTTCGTGAGATAAATCGGGCGGGAGGGCGCAATGCGCTTTCCCGCCTTTTTGTCATTCTCGATTATGGTAGCGCGCGCGTTACTATTTATGGAGAGAGGTGCGGATGCCACTGACAAGAAACTTTCGGGAAACGATTAAGGAACAACTGGCCGACAGTGACTTCCGCCGTGAGTTCCTACGCGAGGCAGTCGCCAACATGGTCTCGGGCGATTTGGACACCGCCAAGTCGGTGCTGCGCGAATACATCAATGGCACCCTCGGCTTCATTGCACTCGGCAAGGCTCTCTCCAAGTCTCCAAAGAGCCTGATGCGCATGCTCAGCCCGGAAGGAAATCCTCACGCGCGGAACTTGTTTGAGATGGTCGCGCATTTGCAACGAGTGGAGGGTGCTGTGCTGGAAGTGATTGTTGCTTCGGCGGCGTGGGGCAAGGTGTGCCAGGTCAAAGATGCGTCAGCTATAGGTCAGAACAGAAGCAATTGACATCGCTGGGTCCAATGATCGCGGCACGACATGTAGCCTTGATTCGCGATTGAACGATGCACCTTTGAGCCGGCTAATCTCCACCATTCTCCTGAGGGTTCCATTCCATGATCTGCTGGATTGGAAGCCAATCCCGATGCAGACTGCGAACGATGCCCGCATCACCGGGATCTTGGCCGTATTTCACCATCACATAATCGAATTCCCGCAGCGGAGCGGATGGATTCCAAGCGATTATTTCCTTGGATATGGCCCGTGCGCGGTCGATGACGCATCGCGCTGTATTTGGCCTTAGATAGCATCCTCTTATCTGAACCTCGGCCGCGTTTGGCGCCAGAACAGCGTCGATCCAACCGAGGAGACACATCAATCTAACCATCCAAATATCCGGCTTCACGCAATTGAGGCCGATGTCCATCATCACATGGAGGGCGGTAGCGAATCCTATTTGTTCGGCCGCGCGTTGATGCGAACACCAAAAGGCCTCGTCGCTGGACTCCAGCGCTTGGGGGCCAAAAAACGCCTCAAGAGGCCTCATTCCGGAGGGGAAGGCTTGGAAGAGAGCGGCAGCATTGAGAATCGTGCGAAGCTTGCGCTTGTTCCTGTTGTACTGGAGGCCCGCAAAACGGCCTGTTCCGTAGAGAAAATCCGTTACGGCCACCCCGTGAGAAGTCCCGTTGGGGTCGAACTGCCATTCCGGTCCGGCAAGCGAGGAAAAGTCGCTGAAGACTGGAGTGAGGCTCGGGATATCGAAGTTGGTTACAAATGCTGCTTGAAAGCCTGCATACCTGACTTTCTCCCACACGTGCATCCACAGTTTTTCAGCCGAAATGTCAGCGTCGAATTGCGCGTCTTTGCAAACTTCCTGTAACTCCCGTCTAAAGGTTGCCTGATTATCTTGATGGGATTTAGCGTCATCCGGCGATGGGCGGGTTGCCTCAAGCAGCACTGCATCGCGAATGCGGTGAAAGACAACGGCCATCTCGACAGGGGTTGGCATCGTGTTGATCCTTGGCGGCTAAGCCGCGCGGTTGAAGGGCTCGATTTTAGGCCGCTTCTGTTGCGAGGCCCGCCACATATCGTAATCGGTCTGCAGTTCGTACCAGATTTCGGCGTGGGTGCCGAGTGCGGCGGAGAGCCGAAGCGACATGTCGGCGGAGATACCAGCCTTGCCGTTGAGGATGCGCGAGAGCGTGGCGCGAGAGACCTGTAAATGCTTGGCTGCCCTCGTCACGTCAATGTCTCCCAGAAATTCCCGGAGTACTTTGCCTGGATGGGGCGGGTTGTGCATCAGCATGTGGTGATTCTCCTAGTGATAATCCTGGTAATCGACGAGGATCGCATTTTCGAGTTCCAAGGCGAAGGTCAAGCGCCAGTTGCCATTCACTTTCACCGCCCAATGGGCCTTTAACTCACCACGCAACGGGTGCAATCCCCATCCGGGCGCGTCCATATCCGCTGGGGTCTCTGCCCGATTCAACTGGAAAAGCTGCAATGCAAGTTTGTTGGCGTGGGCCGGCTGAATCCCAGATTTGCTTCCGGTCGCGAAGAACTTCTCGATGCCTGAGTGCCGGAAGCTCCTGATCATAGTGTATAGTGAAGCGCGTCACTATGCGGATGTCAAGAGAAATGGAATGAGCTTAGTGGGACGCTGGGCGTTGGTCCGTCCTGCATCCCCTTCAAACGCATCGCAAACCCAACGGAACAATCCGTGCAACTCCTCCGTACAGTTAGACATGGGATGCGCAGGTACAATTAGCTGGATCGGCACCGGGTTCGGCACTGGAGTGGCCACGCGGGTTGGTGCCGGCATCGCGATGCCGGGGCGCTGGCGCGGCAAAGCCGCCTTGGACGCCACTCCCGATCCGAATCGAGCGCGGTTCGGCACGCACGGCAATTTCGGCATCCCAAAAGGTACGGAGGTAGGAGCACAGGTGGAACCCGACTGGTCGGAAGTCGTGCGCCGGTGCCTCTCAGGCGAATCGCCGGCCTGGACCGAGCTTGTCCGGGCGCATCATCGCCGCGTTTATGCGCTCTGCTACCGTTTTACCAACTCCGGCAGCGACGCCGAAGACCTGACCCAGGACGTCTTCCTCAAGATCTACGCCAATCTCAAAAGCTTCGACACCGAGCGCGGCAGCCTGCAGGTCTGGATCACTACGCTCACGCGAAATCTGCTGGTGGATCATTTCCGCCGTACCCGCAATCTAAGAGCTACAGGTTCCCTCGACGAGGGTTGGGATGAGGCCGGCGAGCTTCGCCCCATTGACCGTCTGGAAGCCAAGGGGCCCACGCAGCACGATCAGGCGACCCGGCGGGAATTGGCAAAGATGGTCCAAACCGCTCTCGCGCTGGTCTCGCCGGAGCTGCGCGAGGCTGTGATCCTGCGCGACCTGCAAGATATGGATTATAAAGAGATTGCCCTGGTCCTCTCGATTCCCGAAGGTACCGTAAAATCTCGCATTAGCCGGGGACGCGCGGAACTGGCGCGGCTCCTCGAACGTAACAAGAAGGAGGTGATGTAGTCATGGCAGACGAAATCAAATTCGGAACGCAGACGGGTCAGGGGAACTTCCCGACCTCTCCAGCCTGCGGGCAGTGGGAGACACTGCTTGCCGATGCGCTGGATGGCCTGCTCCGGCCCGAAGACGAAGGAACCTTCTCCAGCCACATGGCCACATGCGCCTCCTGCGCGGAGCTCTTTGAGCAAGCGCGCCGTGGCCGGGAATGGCTGGAATTCCTGGCCCCCGAGCCGGAGGTTCCGCATGATCTGCTGGAAAAGATTCTGGCTGAGACGGGACATGGCAAGGTTACCCCCAGCAAGTTGGCGGTAGCCGGCGGACCCTCCACTTCCGACAATGTTTTGACCATGCTCCCGGCATGGCAGCGGCCCGGCTTTGCCGGCCGGATGCGGCGATTCGCCGAACCCCGGCTGCTCATGACCGCAGCCATGGCATTCTTTTCGATCGCGCTCACCCTCAGCTTGACCGGCGTACGCTTCAGCGCCATCAAAATGACCGATCTGCGCCCCGCGTCATTGCGGTCCGCCGTCGAAAAACGCATCATGACCGCATCCACGCCCATCGTCCGCTACTACGATCACCTTCGCTTCGTCTACGAAGTCGAGTCGACCGTACGCGAACTTCGCCGCAACACCGAGAACCAGCCGCAGACTCCGGCAACCACTCCAGGCAGCCAGACGCCTCAGCAGCCCGGTGGCGAGTCGAAGCAGAAAGACGGCGGTTCGCAGCTAAACCAACGCGGCAACCCTAACGAAGCTCCACAGCAGACGGTCAACCCTCCGCATCCGCTGTGGGGCAGTGACATCGAGCAGGCCCGGTTTGAACTCACGCCGCGCCGCCGTCGCCACTCTCTCGACCTCACCATCAAGTCCCAGGCCAATTCCACACAACCCGATGCGTCCGGCCGGAACCGGATCTCCCCTATGGACAAAGGCGTGTTGGCAAAGCCAGAACGGAGCACCTCATGCCTTGCGTAAATCATCCCGGAAATCCGGTCCAATCCTACTGCCAGAACTGCGGCAAGGCGCTCTGCGCAAGCTGTGTGCGCACCACGCCGGCCGATCACGTCTTCTGCGAGAGCTGCATGGCGGCTACCGGCGGTGGCGTAAATATACCCAGCCCAGGCGCCAACTGGACCCCCGCCGGCTTTCAAGGCAATCCCATGCCGGGATTTACCGCATCCTGGAGCGGCGGACCCAACCCCTCGGCTGCCGCGGTGCTGGGCCTGATCCCCGGAGCCGGCGCGTTCTATAACGCGCAGTACTTCAAGGGATTGATTCACGTCATCATCTTCGCCATCCTCATCTCAATTACAGACCACTACCCCATCTTCGGCCTGTTCATCGCCGCTTGGGTGCTCTACCAGTCCTTCGAGGCCTATCACACGGCCAAGGCGCGCCGCGACGGCCAGCCGCTCCCCGATCCCTTTGGATTGAACGAACTCGGAAGCTGGCTCAACATGGGTCCGCAAAATCGCCCAAACAGCGTACCGCCCAATCCGAATCCTCAGTACGCTCCGCCGCCGAACACTGCGGGTCCATCCGCGGGTGCCGAGCAGCCCATTTACAACGCGCCGTATACCGCCTCCTGGACTACGAATTCGCCTCCAGATCCAACTTCCGGTCCGGCTGGGGGATATCCTCCGCAGCCGCCCTACACGCAGCCCTGGCCAGGAATCCCTATCAACCCCGATCCCTACGCGCAGAACTATCCGCCGAATTATCCGCCGGGCTCCATTCCGCCCATCCCTCCCCCTCCGCCCTACATCTGGCGGCGCAAGGAGCCGGTCTTCGCCATGATCCTGATCGGCCTGGGCGTCGTCTTCTTGTTGCAAAGCATGGGCGTCGTCGAGCATCTCATGCGCTTTATCTGGCCTTTGGCTCTCATCGCACTGGGAGCGTGGCTTTTCGTCCGCCGTGTTTCGGACACTCAAGGAGGTTCAAAATGAACCGCTATACGATCGTTTGCCGCCTGCGCTGGCCGGCCATTCTTCTGCTCACCGGCGTAATAGCCCTCCTCGATCAGATGGGCGTCGTCGGTTGGGGACACGCCTGGCCCCTATACCTGATCCTCTGGGGAGTTCTCGCCCTCGCCGAGCGCTCCGCCATGGCCGCGCAGCCGCCCGTCGCTGCTTACGATCCGAATCCCGGCTATACGCCCGGTTACGCACCCGGTTATGCTCCTCCGCCGGGAGCCTACGCAGGGTCCTATCCCAATCCCGCAGCTTCCATCAATCCCGTCCAGGCTCCGCCGTATCAGCCGGTAACCCCGGCATCGACCGGCATCGTACCGGCCAGCTCCGAGCGTGAAATCTCCAGCATCGAGTCCGAACGGCAACCGCGCAAGTCCTGGGAAGAGGAGGGACGCTAATGGCCACCACACCTCCGCCTCCTGGAAGCAATCGCCCGCCCGGCCCTCAACCCGGCTGGCAGCCCGGTCCGCAGCAAGGTCAGCAGCCCGGCCAGCAACCGGGCCAAAACCCCTATGGTCAGAACTACGGCATCCCTTACGGCGCGAACCCTAAGGACTACTGGCGTTATCAAAAAGAGCAGAACAAAGCCGCCTGGCGGTCCCAGCGCGATGCCTGGCGGGCGCAGCGCGACATGCTCCGCGCTCAGAACCGGGCCCAGCGGGCAACCTCCGTTGTCGGCCCCATCATTCTCATCACCGTCGGCATCATCTCGCTGCTGCTGGTCACCGGCCGCATCAATGCCGACCAGTTCTGGACTATCGTCGAAAGGTACTGGCCTATCCTGCTGATCGGACTCGGCCTGGTAGCGCTCGCCGAGTGGGCTATCGACCTACGCCGCGAAAACCCGCCTGCCCGCCAATGGGGCGGCTACGTCTGGCTGGTCATTCTGCTGGTCGTTCTGGGTAGTGGCGGAGCCGGCTGGCACCACTGGTGGGGCCCCATCCACGCTGAGTTCGGCGACAACGGCGACGACTTCTTCAATGCGCTCGGCCAGCCTGAACACGACTTCGATCAGCCCGTGCTCAACACCAAAATTCCAGCCAACGCGCAGATCGAAATCGAAAATCCCCGCGGAGACATCAGCATCACCGCTGGAGACAACGCCGAAGTAGCCGTGAAAGCGCACCAGATCGCCTACACCAACACCGACGCCGAAGCGCAGAAGATCTTCGCAGCGCAGCAGGCGCACGTCACCGTAAGCGGCAACGCCGTCGTCGTCAAAGTCGACGCCAATTCGAGCGGGCGCACCAATCTGGCGCTGACAGTGCCCAAAAACGCCTCCGTCAACGTCACCACCGGCCACGGCGGCCTAACCGTTGCCGGTCTCGGTGGCAATGTGGACGCGGAAATCCAGCACGGCGACATGGAAACCACTGCAATTCAGGGCCACGTTACCGTACACCTTGCCAATCACGGCGACTTCTCAGCGCACGACATCCAAGGCGATGTGACGGTAAATGGCGACGGCGGCGATCTCACCCTTTCCGACATTCACGGCAAAGTCACGCTGCAAGGCGACTACACCGGCGACACCCACCTGGAGCGGGTCGATCAGACCGTCCATTTCCACTCCTCGCGCACCGATCTTGAATTCGTCCGGCTTCCCGGCGACATGTCTCTGAACAGCGATTCCATCCACGCCACCCAAGTCGTCGGCCCGGTGCGCGTGGTGCTGACCAGCTCCAAAGACATCGAGATGAGTCAGGTCTACGGCGATACCCACATCGAAGACCACGATGGCCGTGTCGAACTGGACATGGCCGGCTCCTACCCGATCGATGTGAAAAATCGCAAGGGCGATGTAGAAGTGTCCTTGCCGCCGGGGGTTGCAGAGACCGTTGACGCCCGTACCCGCAACGGCGACATCGTCTCCGATTTCCCATTAGAGATCAGCGGAGACGACGACAAAAAAGCCACCGGCAACATCGGCAAGGGAGGGCCGACGATGACGCTCTACACCGAACACGCGGACCTGCGCATCCGCAAGGAAGACGAAGCGCCGCCTGCGTTGCCGGCTCTCTCCGGCGTACCCAAGGTTCCGGCGGTCCCGAAGGTGCCGCCTGTTCCCGGCGCTCCGCACCTCAAACCATCCAAGGGCGAAACGCCCGCCCCTGTGGCGCAATAGCCAGAACGCCGACACCGCAAAAAATCCGGAGCGCCTCGCAAGAAGCGCTCCGGATTTTTGTTGATTTGAATTGCATTTGAGGCAAAGCGCTGTCTACCCACGATCGTTTGCCGGCAACCCGATCTTCTCCATCACAATCGCCTCCGCCCGTGCCACTACCTCGTCCAGCGTCATCCGCGTCGAGTCCAGCAGCACTGCATCTTCCGCAGCCTTGAGCGGCGAATCGGCGCGGTTGCGATCGCGTTCATCGCGGGCGCGCAGCTCGCGCACCACTTGCTCCGGCTGCACTTCCGCCGCGGCTTCGGGATTGAGCTGGTCGTAGCGGCGCAGCCCTCGTACCTCCGGCGCCGCATCGAGGAAGATCTTCACGTCGGCATGAGGAAAGACCACGGTGCCAATGTCCCGGCCTTCCATAACCACCCCGCCTTTGGTGCCCAGCTCCTGCTGTAACCGCACCATCCAGACGCGAATCGGAGGATGTACGCTGACCCGGGAAGCGCCGTCCGTCACGCTTAGATCGCGCAACTGCGCCGTCACGTCTTCGCCGTCCAGAAAGACCAGGTTCCCGTCATCCGTGGGTTCCAGCGAAATGGAGGTGTGAGTGGAAAGCTCAATCAGCGCTGGAACATCTCCGAGCGAAATATTCGCTTTAAGAGCCTTGAGCGCAAAGGCGCGATACATGGCGCCGGTTTCCAAATTGAGCAGGCCAAAATACCGCGCCAGATGCCGCGCAATCGTGCTCTTACCAGCGCCCGCCGGCCCGTCGATAGCAATGATCGGTGCGATCTTTGCTATCGGCGAGCCGGCGGTAGATTGAGGAATTGGCTCCGAAGGGCCCTGGTTCATGCGCTCGACAACCGTCACAGTCGTCTATCCGCGCCGCTTAGCTTCCGCTGGGCGCGACTTGGAACTGGCGGAGCTTGCCGACTTTGAGCGGTTCACCGGCGCGGGCGCCTGCTTGGCCTGTCCGGAAAAGCTGTAGCGCTTAGCGGCGCTGGCTGCAACCGGCTTGGAAGAAGCCGCCCGCCCGCCTGCACGGGGAGCAGCGGCAGTCGACCGGCTGGCTGGCCTTGCGTTCGATGCCGGCTTGGCAACCGAACTGCCCGCTTTGCCCCCGTGTCCGTTTCCGTGCCCGTTCTCATTTGCCTTGGCCGGAGCCTTCGCCGCCCAACCATTGCTGGCCGGTTTGGCTGCATGACTGCCGTTTCCGTTGCCATTGGCCGTTTTCGTCCCGTTGCTGTGGCTGCGCGAGCCGTTGCTTGCGGTTCCGCGCGGAGCCGGAGCCCTGCGGCGGTCGCCGCTCCGCGTTTCACCCGTTGCGGAAGCGCCGCGGCTGCGGTCGCGGGAATCCCGCGCGTGAGCCGGACTCCCGCTGCGTCCGGATGTGCTTCGCGGCGCGCTAGGGCGAGAACTTGGCCGAGAGCTGCGCGGTCTCGGAGCAGCCGGCTTGACGCTCGTCTGGCTCGCCGAAACTGGCCGAGCCGCAGCGCGAGCAGCCGCCTGCATCGGCGCAATCGAAACTGCCTCGGACTCGACCCTACCGATCCCGGCGGATGCTGCCACTTCCAGCAATGTTTCCACTTCGGTCTCAACTTCAACGGCCGTCTGCACCGAGGCCGAGGAACGCCCAGCCGCGCGAGCAAAGGCCGGCTGGGAAATTCCGGAGAAATCGTCGTCGTGCGACTGGTCCGGATCGCTTCCCAGATACGTCGAGCCGCGGTACGAAGAATTGCGATAGGAAGAGTAGGTGCTGCTGGTCTGGTAGCTGGGCACAGCCGGGAATTCAGGCAGCGTGCCGGCCACGTAAAACATGGGCGAGTGGCCCATCGAAGTCGAGTGAACCTGCCGCGTGGCGGCCAGGCCGCGTACCACTTCGCGAATCTTGCTGCGCGAGGTCAAGGGCGATAGGAACATCTCCACGTCTTCCATCGAGGCGGCGATCACGGCCTGCAAGTAAATGGAAGCGAGAACGGAAATTGCCGTTACCTGGGAGGTCGAAGCACCCTCGGCAATCGCCTTCTGGAAACGCTGGCGCAGCGGCTGCCAAAGCGCCGGTTGATCAACTTCGGGAACCACCGGAATAATGCGCAACTGCTTCCAAAGCTCGTGCAGGGCGCGCAAAACGGCGGTTTCGGTCACTTCGCGGCCCAGAGCATCGCGAATCTGCATGGAACTCAGATTGCCGGTATCGATTTGCTTGGCTGCCAGAACGGCGAGCTGAGAAACCTGCCGCGAGCCGGTCAACTGGGGCGAACGCCGCCAGTCGCGATCTCCGCGCAGAGCATAAATATAAGGTAGAACCCATCCCGCGACGATGTAATCGGGCTGGTCGCCAGCCTGGTTGAGCGGATGGCCACCCAGGTTCAGACGTACCGCGACCCCTTCCGCTTCCAGTCGCACCAGTAAAGACTCAGCGGTTGCAATCAATTCCTGAGAGGGTTCGGTCGTTCGTTGGCCGGCTATGGCTTCGACAAAGGTAGGAGCTGTAAATCCTGCCTGCGCGGAACGAGGTAGGAAAATACAAAGTCCTGTTTCCTCGATCCAGGTACGGACATCCTCAATCGTGATAGCCCCGTGTCCGTTTTGGCGCATCCTTTCGGCGCGCGCTTGTTCCAACTGCTCTGCTGTCAAAGATAAACCTCATTTCCAGGCTGAACCGCAGACGTTTTTAAACCACCTCAACCAAGATACCGGGGAAATCAGTTCTCCGTAAGGGGGTGGGAGAAAAGCCAGTTTGGTTGAAATAGAAAACGCAAGCAGTCTGGCGTTCGTGCCGGGCGGACCCGCTCCCTTGGGAGTCGGATCGCCACCCTCCAGAGGATCTAGATTCTCTGGAAGGCCCGCTGGATCTCTTTCCAAGAATACCTCAAAGCGATTGGTCTGCCATGCGGACAACTGGTAGGAAAT
>Ga0302325_10024285_pt1 | contig 12613 bp, 7 predicted proteins | sample Palsa_T0_2_FD_201948 | JGI IMG/M metagenome (GOLD analysis project Ga0302325, IMG submission 201948) | Peat permafrost microbial communities from Stordalen Mire near Abisko, Sweden - Palsa_T0_2 | ecosystem: Environmental > Terrestrial > Soil > Palsa > Peat permafrost | place: Sweden: Abisko...
GGAGGCGCGATCGCCGGCTTCTATCAGTACAGTGCGGGCGCCGGTCCCCCGGTGGGCTTCATCCGCGTACCGTAGTTCCCTATCCATCGGTTGGAATTGCTGGCCAAAACACGGCGAGACAACTTGCCGGCACGCGAGCCTGAAAGCGACTCGTGCTTATGCCTGTGTCAATTCAGGCGTGGCCAGCCGTGACCTTGCCAAAGATGCGGCAGAAATTTCCGCCGCCGACTTTGCCGATGTCGCCGGGAGTGAAACCCTTACCAAGCATCTCGCCGACAACCGGGGGAAAAAACCCTCGCGTCAGGCCCTGCCAGACCTCGTTGGTGCCTTGCTCGGCACGCGAGGAGAGCAGATCTGTATCGGTGCCGATACCGACGTGGTCGATGCCCACCACATCTACCATCGCCTTGATATTTTCCACGAATTCTTTGGGCGAACCGGCCAGTTTGGTCCACACTCCGATCACCCCGCCGGCATCAGCCACAACCTTCGCGTGTTCTTTGCTGATCAAGTGTGGCTTCATGATTTGCGCCATCCTGGGGTTGCTGCCGGTTCGGCTGTCGAGGCCCGTGTGGGATACGAGGAACGGCTGCGTGGCCACCTTCAACGCGCCCAGCACCGTCTCGGGACTGGCGTGGGCGAGGTCCACTACGATCCCCAACCGGTTGCACTCCTTTACGACCTCTGCGCCAAAAGCGGTCAGACCACCAAGATGGGCAGGCGACGTGATCACATCGCCCAAGGGCGACACCATGTCGTCTCGCTCGTGCAGCAGCTGCAGGTTGCGCACACCGCGTTTGTATACCTCTTCTACCCGCTCCAAATGCCCCTCAATAAACTGTGCTCCTTCGACGGTCTGGACGATCGTTGGTCGACCACGGTCGTGCGCAGCCTGCAGGTCTTTCAGGTTCAGCGCGCGGCGCATGTGTCCCTTTTCCAGCTCGGCGTCGATGGCGTTGAGCCAGCCAAGGTATCTGTCCCGCGCGTCCCCCGGCTTGCCGTTCGGCGCGAAATCCAGCACGAAGCTGGCACAGACGGCGGTAAGCCCGGACCGTTTGATCTCTTCGGCAAGGGAAAGGGCTGCTCGCGGTTGCGGCTCCTGTTGCGGCGGCGGCCCATTCTGCGGATGCGGTTCCGTCCCCGCAGGATAGACATGGTTGTGCATGTCGATGCCGATGGTCCTGGACAGAACCTGCGCAAGGCGGGGATCCGCCGCGTCGGCTGCCGCATGTATCCACGCTGGCTCAAGCAGCACGGCGCCACCGGCCGCAATTGCAGTCGTCAGGAATTCCCGGCGCGAAAGACTGAAATCCTTGGTTTTCAAGTTCCCTTCCTCTACTGTTTGCGATTCGATTAGAGCGACTGCATCCCGGGGCCACAAGGTATCAGCGGTATCGTCCCCGCCGGACGAAGCAAAACCACGCAAATGAAACGCTTAGGTATGGACCAGGGACCCAGTATCGGGAGGTATCATACTCCGTTGACGGTGCTTGAGGCCCCAGCAAAGAAGACTCATCAGAAAGAGGGTTGCAGCCACATTGCATGAGCGATAGGGAGATGGGCGCTGACGGCAGCCGGACGCGACATTGAACTCCTCGGACAGGCTACTTCCTCGTGAGCACGGATGCCAAATATCGGAGTTCAGATTCCACTTCAACTGGATCGGCCACAGTATCGGCGATTTCCTGGCGAAAGAGTTCGCGATATCTCTTGCGAAGTCTATGAATGGCCACTTTGAGCGCTCCTTCGGAGGTATTCATTTCCTGAGCCAGAGCAGCATACGGCGCGTCGGACTGCCCCAGAAGGAACACTTTCAACCGCTCGAAATGCTCCGGGCGGCCGTGCTGCACAAACTCTTGCCGCAATTTTTCAACGACTCGATCGAGCAGCGAAAGCGCCCAACGCCGTTCGAAGATCCGCTCCGGCGTCTCATCGTGCGCAGGCTCGCGTTGGTACCGCTCTTCGCCGGACGAGAATTCCAGCGACACAACCATTCCGCCGCCGCGTTTGCGCGCGCGATGTCGATCTTCTTCGTCGGCCACAAAGAATTTCAACGAAGTCAAAATAAACGACCGGAATCTCCCCTTTTCCGGGTCGGCGCGATCAAGATACCGTCCTTCCAATACCCGCATGAAGAACTCCTGGGTCAGATCCTGCGCCTCTTCGGCTCGATAGCCGCGCCGCCGCAGATACGCGTACAAGGGATACCAATAGTTTTCGCAGAGCGAAACCAGAGCAGAGCGAGCGTCCTTACGGTTTGGATCGCCAGCAGCCACCACCAGGGTCCACCGCGTCGTCGGAAACTGGGATGATCCGGGCAGCGTGTGCATTGTTTGACCGCTCATCATGGTCTTTTTCTCCACGAGCATTCCGCGAGGGCAGTTTCGCAATTGGTGTAGACCACCGCGATGTGTCTTTCGTGGTTTTCTGCCAGGGAAAACCACACCTCGCGATCTTTATCAGGCCACAGTGATTGCGAAACTGCCTTAAATAAGATAAGGAAATCTGGAGCGCAAAGTTACACCGCCGCTATGGATACCCCGCGGCCTCAGCCCTGGCTTGTCGGACGACCGGGATTTCGGGATCGGCATCCTTCCAGAGAGCGAGGAGATCGTGGTAGGCGGCCGCAGATTTTACCCGATCCCCGGAAGCGGACAATGCTCTCGCCAGTTGAAGACGCGCCATCGGTCCAATCGGATCATTCAACACGATTCCCGGATGATCAAGAATTTTCTGAAACTCAGCCGCTGCCTCACGATGATGGCCCAATCGAGAATACGCCAGGCCACGCACGTAGACCGGATACATAGCTCCGAAGAAGGAACCCACGTAGAACGCTGTACCCGGAACAGCGAGGTCATACGGAGTTGCCACTTGTGTCATCTCGAGCGCTTTCGCAGGATCGCCCTGGTTGAGAGCTTCGAGTGCCCGCAGCACAGGCAGATAACTGAACTGGACAGATGTGTCCTGCGGGTAACGCTGCTCGAGGTCCACCACGATCTTGTGAGCCTGCGCGGACTGGTGCAGAACCGCCAGCGCAAAGGCCGGTCCATAGTCGGCATCCCGGCTTCGGTGAAGCGCCAACGCCGCAGCCGCGTCTCTTTCTCCCTCCTGCCGAAGTCCGAATAGTGCGCTCCATACCCCGCGAGCGCCTTCAAATTGGGCGGCCCGCTCGCGTAAACCTGCCTGGCGAGATAAAAGTACCGCGCGATCCGATAGCCGGGCAGCTTCTTTCAGGCGCGCACGGTACGCCGCGGTGAGAGCTTCCTGTTGCTCGAAGAATCCCTGGGCTTCCAATTTCGCCTGACGTTGGGTCATTTCCCGTTCCATTGCCGGCTCGTCGCCCCTAAGAAATGCGATGAAGTACCGGCATAGCGAGAAGTCGACGTTTTCGATCTTACGTTCCAACGCTCTGCGAAGCATTGCTTCGGCATCTGCCAAGCGGTTCAAGTGGATGTAGGCAAAAGTCACATTTGTATAGCCGATGGCGTAGTCCGGATCGAGTTCGATTGCTTTTTGACCTTCTTCCGCCGCTTTGTCGTAATGACCCGATCCCTGGGTCGTGAAAGCTGCCAGGAAGCCGTGGGGCTCCAGAGCCCGGGGGTACGCCTGGGCCCATGATTCAAGCGTCTGTCGCGCCAGTTCGAGGTTTCTTGTTACTTCACGGTGGTAGTTGAACGTGATGAAATAATTTTCCTGGTCGCTCACCCGATTCCGTAGTTCATAGGCCTTGGCTATATTCTGGTCTCCAAGTTCTGTCTCTCCGAGGGAGGCATATTGCCGTCCCAGGTAGGCGTACGCCATGGCCAAATTGAGGATCGATCTCAACCGCCCTCCTCAGGAGTGGAATGGTTTCCGCTGCCTCGGCTCTACGCTGTTGTGCCTTCATTGCCGCGCTGTAGGATCTCCAGGCATCGAGCGAGGACGTGGTTGCCTCGGCCGATAGACTCGGCTCCTTTTCCAGGTTTGGAAGTGATTCGCTGGTCCTGGTCTGGAATCGGCTTGCCATTTGGCTTAACGTCCTGGCAACGTCCTCTTTTTTTGCTACCGGCGCCTGCTCTTCGCTCAAGACATCTCCAGTGCGGCAATTCCTTGCCCGCAAGCTCAGCAAATACTCGTTCCCAAGGCTTGTGATGGAGCCCTCAACGACTGCGGCGCTTGCTGTCCGCTCGCAGATCTCGGCGGCAATGGCCGGGGTGAGCTTCGCGACATCTTCCGGGCCAGCTGGGGGCCGGCCCATCAGGCGGAGCGTCTGGCTCACGCGCGAATCGGAGAGCAGCGCGAGATCCTGTGAATTTGCCAATCGCCCTGCCAGGGTTTGGCCCAGCGTTCCATCGAAGGCGGGATCGGCCGTGGCATTCGAGAAGTCCGCGAGAACAATGGTTTTCTTTTCGGCCAACCTCGGTCGCGGCGGAGCAGCGCGGTGCAGGAGCAACCAGACCGTCATCCCGCTCAACAGGATGAGTGCGAGACCGGCTGTGGAACCGAGAGAAGCCAGCCTATGCCTGCGGAGAAACTTGCCGGCTCGGTACAATCTGCTCGGAGGCGAGGCCAGAACTGGCCGGTCCTCAAGATGTCTTTGGATATCGGCCGCCAACGCAGCAACCGAAGCGTATCGTCGTTCGCGCGTTTTTTCCAAAGCCTTCATCGTGATCCAGTTGAGATCGCCATCGACCAGGCGGCGCAGGGCCGCGGGGTCAGTCTGGCGGTGCGCGGCGATACCAGTCAACGCGGCACCCATGGTGCTCAGCTTGCGCGGGAGCGGCGATGCGTCTTCTTCGCGAATAATGCGGAGCATCTCGGCTAAGCCAGCCTGCCGCATTCTGGCCGCATCAAAAGGGACACTGCCGATCAGCAACTCGTACAGGAGCACGCCGAGCGAGTACACGTCGGAGGTCTCGTCGACGTCTGCGGTCATCACCGCGGCCTGTTCGGGGCTGGCGTATTCCGGTGTGCCCACCATCTCGCCGAATTGGGTGATCAGAGTGTTCTCTACGGCCCACTGGTCGGTGGCCTTGGCGATGCCGAAGTCGATCACTTTTGCCAGGGGCCTGCCCTCCTGTTCCGTCACCAGCACATTGGAAGGTTTGAGGTCGCGGTGGATCACGCCTTTCTGGTGCGCGTGTTCCACGGCACGGCACACGGAGAGAAACACTTCCAGCCGCTGACCGATGGTCATCCGCTTGCCGTCGCAGTACTGTGTGACGGGTACGCCCTCGATGTACTCCATTACGAAATAAGGCCGGCCCCTCTGTGTGGCCCCGGCGTCGAATATGCGCGCTATATTCGGGTGGTCCATCATAGCCAGGGCCTGTCGCTCTTTGGCGAAACGCGCGAGTACCTGACCGGTATCCATCCCGAGTTTTACGACTTTGAGCGCCACACGGCGACGAATGGGTTCGCGCTGCTCGGCGAGGTACACCGTGCCCATACCCCCTTCGCCTAAACGTTGAAGAATGTGATAACGCCCGAAGTCGTCATCACCGGCCGCCGCTATCGCTGTATCGATGGTCTGAGTTCCGTTTTCATCAGCGCCGATTGAACTATCGAAAGCGCCCTGGATCAGACAGTTCGGGCACAATCCGGCGGGATCACCGGAACCCAACTCCGCTTCGCAGTGGGGACAGTTTGGCATCTGGAACAGAATCGCAGCAGCAATTTTATGCTTTTTGCCCCAGGCGCCGTAACCTTCAGTCCCTCGATTCCTTATACGTGGCAGTTGAGCCGAATTGAACCGGCTAAAACAAATCGATCAAGCCGAAAAGGAGATTCGTGATGAAAACAGTTCTGCTTCGTTTCCAGGTGGCCCTGCTTCTGGCAGTTTCCATGTTCCATGTGCAAAGCGTGGTCGCACAGGAACAGTCAAGCAAGGCGAAAGAATGCTCAAAGGCTACCCTATCGGGCAGCTTCGGATACTCCAGCACAGGAACTTTACTCGATTCCTATGTTCCCGCCCCGTATGCGGGCCCGTTTGGAGAGGTTGGCAGGCAGACTTTCGACGGAAAAGGTAACACCAGCGCAATCGCAGTCACAAGCTCAAACGGCAACATCGCGCCGGTGACGATTGAAGGCACATATACCGTAAATGCGGACTGCACCGGCTCCATGACGCTCAATGTATCTCCATTCGACTCTACGGTGCATGCGGCTTTTGTGATCGACGACGACGGGGCACAGCTTCGAGCCATCGGCGCAGACCCAGGATTGGTGGAGACCCGTGTTTACACGAAGCAGTACCGATGAAGTCGCCACGATTCTCGTGCCGATAGATTTAGACTCAGGGTTTCGCGAGCATGCTCGTAAAACCCTGAGCGTTTCTGTCTCACTGTACCCAAGCATTTATCAATAAGCGGGTTGTGGGCCAACCATTGAGAATCCGTCGACCACGGCATCCCTTGACAAGCGATGGTCGAGCATCTACCATCGCCGGAGGATTGAGGGTAGATTGTCTTCTATGGCTAAGCAAACACCACCCCGCACGGGGCTTCTCCAGGGCACGCTTGACATGCTCATCTTGAGGACGCTTCTTTATGGGCCTGCTCATGGCCATCAGATCGGCAAACACATTCAGCGGACGACGAACGAGTTTCTGCAGATGCAGCATGGTTCGCTCTATCCTGCCCTGCATCGCCTGGAGGAACGAGGGTGGGTGGTCTCCAAATGGGAGATCGCGCCGGACCGCAATCGGGAATTTAAGTATTACCGGCTGACCGAGAAGGGCAGAAAGCAGTTACTGGTCGAAGAATCCCAATGGAAGCAAATGGCCGAAGCGGTTGCGCGCGTGATGTGGCCTGCCGCTGAGGAGAGCTGAGATGCGATGGCGGCGGATGACGAAAAGAAATGCGGATCTGGAGCGGGAGCTGCAATCTGATCTTGCATTGGAAGAAGAAGAACAGCGGGAACGTGGACTCTCCTCGGAAGAGGCACGGCATGCGGCTCTGCGCGCTTTTGGCAATCCCACGCTGATTCGCGAACAAACGCACGCTACCTGGTCCTGGAGCTGGCTTGATTCACTCGCCAGCGATCTGAAGTACGCATATCGCGGCATGGGTCGCAACGCGGGCTCCACCCTATTTGCAATTCTCATTGTCGGCCTTGGTATCGGCGGTGCTTCGACCGTTTTCAGTGTGGTGAATGCCCTGCTGTTACGACCGCTTCCCTTCCGCGACCCGGGACAGCTGGTATGGATTTCCAACGGGGACACCTACAGCACCCAACCCGAACACTTTGTAGATCTCCGCGACCAGAATCAGTCATTCGCTGATCTGGCGGGCTGGTCCGGAACCTACAGCTCAGGCGACAAGGAATTGACAGGGACCGGCGAGCCGGAGCGTCTTACGAGCGTTCCGGTGACGCAGAACTTCTTCCCCTTGCTGGGAGTTCAGCCTGCACTTGGACGATCGTTTACCAAGGAGGAGTGCGAAGGCAAGTATTCCGCTCCGCCAGCCGTGTTGTTGAGTTACAGCTTTTGGAGAAGGCGGTTTGCCTCGGACCAGAGCGTGGTGGGGCAGAAGCTGATGTTGAACAATCAGCCGGTGACGGTCATCGGTGTCTTGCCCGCGTCGTTCGACTTTGCCAGCGTCTTTGCCCCGGGTACGGCGATCGATGCCTTTATTCCGTGGCCGCTCAGTGACACGATGAAACCCGCGGGCAACTCGATGCAAATCGTGGGCCGGCTGAAGCCGGGCGTCACTGTCGCCAGTGCTCAGGCGGAGTTGACGGTGCTGGCGAATCAACTTGAGAGCCAACATCCGGAGCGGAATCCTGTGTTTCCGAAGCTGGTTCCGCTGGGTGAGCACGTGAGCGGGCAAATGCGTCCAGCTCTCCTGTTGCTGATGTGCGCGGTGGGCGCGGTGATGTTGATAGTCTGCGCCAATCTTTCGCATCTGCAAATGGCGCGCATGGGGGCACGACACAAGGAAATGGCTGTACGAGCAGCGTTGGGGGCGGGGCGTTTTCGGCTGCTGCGGCAAGTGCTCACCGAGAGCCTAACCCTCTCGTGTTGCGGTGCCGCGCTGGGCCTGGTTCTGGCCGTGGCCGGCACGCGCGGGCTGGCGCATCTTACGGCGTTCAACCTTCCTCTTCTGCAAAGCGTTCGGGTCGATGGCAGAACACTTGCCTTCACCTTGTTGGCAGCGGTCGCTTCGGGCGTTCTCTTTGGCTTGGCGCCCGCACTGCAGGTGCCGGTGTACAAGCTCCGCGAAGGACTGCAGGACACGGGTCGCGAGTCGAGCGGCAGCAGCCGGCATCGCTGGTTCGGTGATGGACTGGTGGTCTCCCAGTTCGCCCTCGCCTGCGTTCTGCTGGTGGGCGCGGCGCTGCTCATACAAAGTTTTCTGCGCGTGCTGGACGTGAATCTTGGGTTTCATCCCGAGCGCGCAGCCGCGCTTAGGATTGACCCCGGTTTTCGGATCCCGAATGCCGCGCGACAGAACTCATTTATCGACGATGTGTTAGATCGCGCGCGATCAGTCCCCGGCATCACGGCTGCCGGGATCAGCGATGTGCTGCCACTCGACGGAGACAGGGGCTGGCAAGTCTCGGGACAGGGACAGATTTACGACAAGAACCATCACCCCGAGGCATTCATTCGCGTGGTGAGCGATGGATACCTGGAGGCGCTGGGAATCCCGTTGAAGTCGGGGAGAGAATTCACGGAGAACGATCGAGCCTCGAGTGAGCCGGTGGTGATGGTGAATGAGACGTTGGCGCGTACTCTGTGGCCCGGTCAAGATGCCATCGGACAGACAATGACACAGGATGGGGGGCGGCGAGTGGTGGGTGTGGTTGCCGATGTCCGTCACGGAGGGCCCGAGACACAGGGCGGCTCGGAAATGTATCTGCCGATGCGTCAAACCGGGGACTACGCGGCCATGAGGCTTGTGGTGCGAACCACTCTGCCGCCGGATAGCCTGGCTGCGGGTATCCGAACGGCGCTACGGCCAATCGATCCCAATCTGCCGGTCACCGAGTTACAACCGCTGCAGGGGTTGGTCGACAAAGTCATGTCGCCACGGCGTTTTGTGGTCATGCTGCTGTCGGGCTTTGCCGGGTTCGCACTGTTGCTGGCATCGCTGGGGATTTACGCGCTCATTTCGTATTCGGTGAATCAGCGCACCAAGGAAATTGGTATACGGATGGCGTTGGGAGCAAGCGCCAGGCTGGTGCGGCGGGGGGTTCTCATGAAGACGCTGCAACTCGCTCTCGCCGGGATCGCTCTGGGGACGCTTGGCGCGTTCGCGTTCAGTAAGTGGATCGAGTCCCTGCTTTTTGGCACAACGACGACGAACCCGGCGGTCTTTTCGGGCGTAGGTTTGCTGCTCTGCGCTGTCGCGTTGATAGCTGCGTACGTTCCGGCCCGCCGAGCCTCGCGCATTGAGCCGTTGCAGGCGTTGCGAACAGAATAATGGCTGACGTAACTCGCCACCCCCACAAAGTTGTCAGCGTAGTGGAGGGATGACAACTTTGTGGGGGTGGCGAGTTACGTCTACATTTGTGAGTCGGATAAGGTGGACGCTGGTTTGGGCAAGCCTGGTCTCGCTGGGCCAATGTCCAGCGTATGCTCATAGAAAAAAATATCCTTCCCCCTTGACAGTCTAGGAGAGCTGCGCGACACTTCTCCTAGATTGCCAAGGAGACGCAAGCAACATGGCGAAACAGGTCGACCTCATGCAAGGCACGCTCGAAATGCTGATTCTCAAGGCAGTTTCGCTGGGCAGATTGCATGGGTATGGTGTATTGCTCCGCATCCAGCAGATGAGTGCCGAGCGGCTGGTGATCCAGCAAGGTTCTCTTTACCCGGCGCTCTACCGGCTGGAACATGAAGGCAAGATCAAGAGCGAGTGGGGGGAAAGCGAGAACAACCGGCGCGCCAAATACTACATGCTCACGGCCACGGGACGGAAACAGCTTGCCGAAGAAGCGGACAAGTGGAACCGAATGGGTGAAATTATCGGTTCCATCCTACGCCTGACTCCAGGGGAGCAGCCGTGAGCACCCTGCTGGCACGCATGCGGTCCTGGCTGCGATCCGCGATGAGGCGGCCACGGCTGGAGCAGGATATGGAAGAAGAGATCAGTTTCCACCTGGAAGCGCGCGCGGCGGATTTGATGCGCGAAGGACTCACTTCAAAAGAGGCAATGAGGCAGGCGCGGCTTGAATTTGGCGGTGTCGCAACCCACAAGGACGATATACGGCAATCCCTCGGCCTGCGCTGGTGGGACGAACTCCGCGGCGACCTCCGCTACGCCGCACACCTTCTGAGAAAAAGCCCCGGGTTCACGTTGATTGCGGTGGGCTCGCTGGCACTGGCAATCGGTGCGAATACCACGATTTTTTCCGCCGCGAATGAGATGTTGTACGAGCAGTTGGGCGTTCCCCATCCCGAGCAATTGCGGCTTTTCACGCTGACCGCCGACGACCATTCCGTGATCCACAGCAGCTGGGGAAATCGGGACAGCACGCCGAACGGGGGTTTCCGTTACAACTCGTTCACCTATCCCATTTATCAGCAGTTGCGGGCTCAGAATCGTGTGCTCGAGGACATCTTCGCGTTCAAAGACCTCGGGCGTCTCAATGTGACGATCGGTGGGACCGCGCAATCAGAAGACGCACAACTCGTCTCGGGCAATTTTTATCAGCAGATGCAAGTTCCGCCCGTGCTCGGCCGCACCATCCTGCCTGCGGATGATGGCGCTCCCGGCACCGGCGCTGTAGCGGTCATTAGTGATGGTTTCTGGAGCCGCGCTTTCGGGCGCTCGCCTCATGTCATCGGCAAACGTATCGTCGTCGATATGACGCCGGTGACCATCGTCGGCGTAAATCCAAAAGGCTTTACCGGCGCCAATAGCGTGCAGAGATCCCCTGATCTTTTCATGCCTTTGTCCATGATGTTGTTGTTGCATGCACCGCTTGGTGACTCAGGTCCCATTCTGTCGAGCACGACGCTGTACTGGGTACAGCTGATGGCGCGGGTCAAGCCAGGTATACCGCTGGAGCAGGCGCGCGCCTCGCTCGAGGTTGCCCTCAGCGCAGCCATCCGCGCCACAACGAAGTTGGAAAAGGGTGAAACGTTACCCGATATCCAGCTTGAGGACGGCAGCAAAGGAATGAATCACTACGGAACCGCCTATGCGGAACCTTTGCATGTTTTGCTGGGCATGGTCGCCGGCGTCCTCCTGTTAGCCTGTGCCAACATGGCCAACCTGATGCTCGCACGGGCTTCGGCAAGGCAAAGAGAAATGAGCGTGCGGCTGGCGCTGGGTGCGAGCCGATCGCGCATTCTGCGCCAGGTACTCACCGAAAGTCTGATGCTTTCCTGTATCGGCGGAACACTGGGTCTTGCCCTGGGCTATTGGAGTCGCGCAGCGTTACCGAATCTTCTGGCGAATGCGTGGAGCAGCGTCGAGATGCAAGTGCCTTTTAACTGGAAGGTATTTGCTTTTACGGCAGGTCTCACCATTGGCGCCGGCATTTTGTTCGGCATTTTTCCCGCCTGGGCGGCCACCCACGCGGAAATTGGCGTTGCCCTCAAGCAAGCGGGGCAAACCGCGACCCGCCGTCGTAAGGCCTGGAGTGGAAAGGCGATCGTTGCCTTTCAGGTGGCATTGTCTACCCTGTTGGTGGTTGCAGCCGGGCTCTTTCTGCGGACGTTGATTAACCTGAATTCGATTGACCCGGGCTTTCGCCCCGAGAATCTTGTCCTGTTCGGTGTAGATGCACCAAGCCAACGCTATCCTGCACCCAGGAATGTCGCGCTGCATGCCCGCCTGGAAGATGCCTTACGCTCGGTGCCCGGCGTGGAGGGCGTAACGGCAACCGACATTCCCCTGCTCTCTAACTCTGACGCTTCTACCACCTTCATGGTCGAAGGAGGCCTTGAAGTGAAGTCTGTTGCGGGCGATACGAGCCTGAACGCAAACACGGCTCATGTCGGGACAGACTTCATGTCGGTGATGAAGATTCCGATGGTCGCGGGACGGGCCTTCACCCGGCAGGACACGGAGACTGCGCCGAGAGTAGCGATCGTAAACCAGTCTTTCGTACGCAAGTTCTTCCCTCATCAGAATCCGATTGGTAGACGCTTAGGTCGTGGCCAGCATCCGGATAAGGATACAAAGTGGGTACAGATTATCGGCGTATGTGCGGACACTCGTTATGACAGGCTGCGGTCGGACCCACCTCCGTTGTACTTTGATCTTTACCGGCAGCAAGCGGACGTCGGCGGGCTGACTTATATCGTGAGGACATCGATGAAACCTGAGGCGATCGTGCCCTCTCTGCGGGCCGCCGTGCAAGGTATCGATCCTGATCTGCCGCTAATGGACGTGCGCACCCAGGAGCAACAAATTGACGCCAATCTGCAACAGGAGCGGATGTTTGCGAGCCTGACTTCTGGTTTCGGCTTGCTGGCTTTAACACTCGCGTGCGTCGGCATTTATGGGATCATGGCGTACACCGTAGTGCAGCGCACAAATGAGATAGGGATTCGTCTCGCGCTTGGCGCCATGCGGAGCCAGGTGCGGGGCATGGTGCTGCGCGAGGCAGGATGGCTGGCAGTTTTGGGTGTGGCCTCGGGGCTCGTGGCTGCGGTCGCACTTGGCCGGTTGGTGCG
>Ga0302325_10024286_pt1 | contig 12613 bp, 2 predicted proteins | sample Palsa_T0_2_FD_201948 | JGI IMG/M metagenome (GOLD analysis project Ga0302325, IMG submission 201948) | Peat permafrost microbial communities from Stordalen Mire near Abisko, Sweden - Palsa_T0_2 | ecosystem: Environmental > Terrestrial > Soil > Palsa > Peat permafrost | place: Sweden: Abisko...
GCTACCGATACCGGGCTTATCGATCACGGAAGGCCGCTGGGCTTACTTCGGAAGAAAGCGGCATGGCGCATCAGACCAGGTGATGCTCAGCGTGTCACGTGCACGGGTTGCGGCGACGAAGAGCAGGGAACGCGCCTTGCGTTGCTCGCGCGCGTAGCGCAGCGGGTCTGTATCGCGGTAACGCTCAATAGCGGGTCGCGGGATGACTCCTTCGCATGCACCTACAATGGCCAGCTTCTGGTATTCGAGCCCTTTGAACCGATGCATCGTCCCGACATGTATGTCACCGTCGCCCTTTGGTCCATCCTTGGTCAGCTCAGAACAGGTGATGCCGTTTCCAATCAGGTAATCCATGACTTGATTGACTCTATCCAGTTCAGCAACGCAGACGGCAATAAGGCCGCGTGGATCACGCTGAGGTTGGCCCTGTGCGCCTGCAAGCTCGTCGTGCCAGGTCCTGACCCTGGCGACGAGGGCCTTAAGTTCGGCCGACCAGCTTGGATACCCCTGGAAAGCTGGATCTGGGCCGTGCAGTACCGAGCGATAGCCAGCCAGGCTGTCGGTGCCATCGTCGAGATCATCGAAGGTCTCGCCGGAAAGCATGGTGAGTGCCCTAGCGAGGATCTCCTTGGTGGTCCGGTAGCTGAGCGTCAAACGTGACGAGCGGCCGCGGATGTGTACGCCAACCGCGCCGAGCGACACTTGGTTGTCGTAAATGCGTTGGTGGGTATCTGCAGCGATAAACAGATCGTTGGTTCCTGGCTCCACCATGGCGCGAAGCATTTTCCAGTGGGCAGGCCGCAGGTCCTGACCCTCATCGACCACGATGTGACGGTAGGGATAACTGAGATCGCGCGGACCGGAATCATCCGCGTCGCTTTCGCGCGACTCACTGATCCTCCGAGCCCGCTCGATCTCATAGCGTGCGGCCCGCTCGGCTGCTTGCGCCCAGGTCTCGATCCCGGTCTTGTCCAGACGCGCTGTGTACTGCTCGATGATCGCCCAGACTGCGGCGCGCTCGGGCCGGGTGAGCGCCCGGCCACGTCCTGCGCGCCTGGCCTTGAAGTACTCGGCTCTGGTCAGTATCGACTGGCCGAGGATGACCTGCTCCCATTCGTCTTTCAGGAATTCGGGATCACGGCCGGATTCGCCGAGCTCGGTCAGCAGGTCGCGAAGCTCGATGAGCGCAACGTGGTCGTCTACCCGGTTCTTCGCCCGACTCTGTGCAGTGCTCTGCCCGAGGATCCGGGCAGAGACTGCGTCAACGTGCTGAATGTCGACCCGCGCCATAAGTTCTGGTTCGAGCAGCGAAGCCAGCCGACCCCGAAGATCGATGGCGAGGTTCTTGGTGAAGGTTGTGAGAAGTATGGGTTTACCATCGCCCGGCGGGAGCTGCTGCGCGAGATAGCCGACCCGGTGCAGTGCCACGATGGTCTTCCCAGTTCCCGGGCCGCCGCTGACCCGTGCGGGCCCGGAGTAGTCGCGGTCCACCAGGCGCCGCTGGGTCGGGTGCAGGAAAACCTTCCACTCGCGGAAAGTGCCCTCTTCGAGGGCCGCCCGTAGCGTTTCGTCGACCGTGGTGACGGTGGTGCGAGCTAGAGCTGCCGAGAAGTCTTCGGTATCGACGGGATCGGCGGCGGCTACCCTGCGGGTGATTTCGGTGCGCACCTCGTCGATGCTCATGCCGGCAGCTAGGCCATACAGGACGTCCTTGGACAGCAATGGAGCGTCCTTGACCAGCTGGTCAAGTTCGATGCTGTCGGCGATAGTGAGGGCGATCTCGATCAGTGACTCGGCGACGCCCAGTTCACGCAAATCTGCCGCGTCGTAGCGTGCGAGCAGGGGGGTGGTCGGCTCCGGTGCCCGGACTGCTGGCCGTGCCGGTGTGACTTGGTCTGGCTCCGCGGGTGTCAGGCTGATCCCGGCACGGCGCAAGGCGCTATCTCCTGCCACGGACAGGTCGACGAACTCAATCTCGCCGGTGATCCGGTTAACTGCGACCGATAGTTGCTCGTAGACGTCTTTTCGGTGGCGTACTGCGATGACGAGCCAGCTTTCCATGCCGTTAACGTCGATCCCGGTTTGTGTCAGCAGGGCGCGGTAGGAGTCGTCGATGCGGGCTGACCAGATCCGCGTATCACCCTTGAGGGGCTTCAGCCGGAGTCCGGGCAGCCTGGGGTCATCACGGAAGAGATGGCAAAAGTCGTAGAATTTCGCCTTGACTGTGCGGTCGAGTTTGTAAAGTTCCTGCTCTGCCTTCTGGTACAGGCTAAGCCGGGCTGTCGTGGAGGTCATGAAACCGTTCCTTCCGTCCCGGGAAGCAGGAGCAGCAGCGAATCAAGACGGCTGAGCCAGTCTTCTGCTGTCCGCACCGTCCAGCCCGCCCCGTGATAGGCAGCGTCACGGCGCTGTGCCTCGATGTCATCTTCGCCCGCGGCCGCCACGACGGCGACCAGGATTTCTGGCCAGGCGAAGTCGGCGATCCAGCCGCCTACGCCGAGTTCATGCGTGCAGATGGGAGCAGGTTTGTCGTGCTGGATGAGCGCGGCTGCGAGCCTTGCTAGATCCGGTTCGCTGTCGTCAAGGAACGGAAGCACTTCGCTTCCCCAGCGAGGATCATGCCCCAGCTGTGTCGTTAGATCACCTGCGGCCTGGGCAGTTGCGCCCGGCGCGGCGCTCGTGAGGGAATCCAGCTCGCCGAGCCCGCCGCAGACCGCGAGGACCTCGAGCGGGTAGCTATCGATCTGGCTGGTCGTCAGCTGGACGCCATCTCCTCCGGCGCGGGACAAGAATTGGAGCAGGTTGGACCAGGCCAGCCAGGTGCGCCAGGATTTCTTATGCTCATCGGTGCCGAGAACGGCTGGATCGTCGTCCAGGACGGCCAAGGCGGTCCAGCGCAGTGCCCCGGGTGCCGTATCTGCCGTGTCCAGGGCGACGATGAGCCCTCCTGACCGGAAGACCCGGACAGAACCGATGTCGTCCGCTGGGGATTGCTGATCCCGCAGGGCTGCGCGGAGGGCGTCGATCAGCTCGCCCCGGTTGCTGGCTGCGCCGGCCGCCCGGGTGCCCGGTGCCGCCAGGACGCCGGTGACGATGGCGCGGGTTCGCCGGTTCCAGATTTCCGGCTCAGGCCGCCGCAGGTACTCAAGAAGCGTCTCGATCGGGGTCGCGAATACCGTGCCGCTGAGGTGCGCGCGGTTGCCGCCATACTGCTCGTACGCTTCCTTCGCCTTCTCTTGGGCGGTGGCCGGATAAGGCGGCCAGACTCGCTCAGCCGCAGCGGACCGGCCGTCGAATAGGTCAAGATCATCCCAGGTCAGCTGGAACACTAGCTGGCCTTCGGCCCTGAGCAGGGTGCGCTTGGCCGCGTCGTCGGCTAGCTCGTTGTGCGCGCGTGTGGCGTGCCAGCGGCGGCCGTCGAGATAAACATGAACGGTCTGGGCCGGCCCATCGGCTCGGCTGAAGGTGAAGTCCGGCCGGGTGGAGTCCAGCTGTTGCTGCGCGGTAACCCTCCAATGGACCACCCCGTCAACAGATGCGAAGCGCAACTGCCCGCTATCGCTACTGTCTTCGTCGAAGACCGCGTCGTCGCTACGCGCTGCCCAGTCGCGCACTGCATGCAGGAACCTGGCTTCGAGATCGGACTCGATCTGCCCGTCAAGGCCGATGGCCTCGGTGCTGCGGGCCTGCTCGACGGGCCAGACATCGAAGCCTCTGGGGTCGTAGAGGAGAGATTCGATCAGGTCTATGGCTTCCCGGCGCGAGACGTCGCTCTGGTGGGCTTCGGGGGTGTACCGGTGCAGGCAGCGATGGCAGGCCTTCCGCCCCTCGTCGGCGCACGGGCAGGCCAGCAGCAAGGTGCGGGCTGCCTTGAGGGTTTCGCGGAGTTCTTCGGGGTTTGTGAACCGGTGCAGGTAGCCGGTTCCGCCAGGCAATCCGTCAAAGAGGACCATGTACCATCGCGTTCCTCCGGTCTTCTTATCCGGCATGCTGGCGATCGCGGTGTCGAGGTGCGACGGGTCCCCCCCGAAGTGCTGGTCCACACCGAGCCGCAGGGCGGCCCGGAATGAGTAGACCTTCTCCTTGACGAGCACTGTCGCTGCGGGCAGCAGTATCCGTATCGCTTCTGTTTCTAGCTGGTGTGCGAGTAGCACAGGGACCTGCTCAGTACCGATCATGACGTTGCGGCGCAGAGGGCACCACGGCCGGTGGTGCTTAAGCCCTGGGTTTCTGGCAGCCGATGAGCTCAAGGCGTCTGCGTCATGGTCAAAAACCGGTTTACCCCCGGCGGTGGCGGCGCCGCAGCCGGTGCACACGTGGAAGGGGCTGACGTGGACGGCCTGGCCGGCGAAGCTATCGGCGGCCGGGACGTCAAACCGGGCAGGGCCCAGGTTGAACGTGCGGATCATCGTCCGGCGGGAGAAGTCGACGCCGAACACGACCCTCTCACCGGTATGGTGCCAGGAATGCTCGATCGTCTTGGTCGGCATATCTACGGCGGTAATGATCTCGTAGAAGCGCGGGTCGCGCTCGTCCCTGTCGTCGCGGATCCTGGCGTCTTCTCGTCTATCGCGTGAGGTCACCAACAGCGGTTCCACGACCCGGAAGAGGCATGACCCGTCATCGGCAATCTGCGCGCTGCCGCACCGGGGGCAGCCCGAACGGTCCGTTACGGCATCGGCAGTTCGTACATACCCGCAAGCTGGGCAGACGCGCCAGGTCTGCCAGGTCCTGCGGTCTGCGGTGCCGATCTCAAGGCCGGTGATCTCATGCCTGTAACCGTTGACGTAGAAGGTGTTGCCGGGAGCCAGCTCGGAGATCGCGAACCGACGTGGACGCTCATACGAGCGCATCTTTGTCTGATAGATCACTTTGCCATTAACGTTCTCGCTGGACTGCCAGTAGAGAGTGGCCTCCAGCGTGGTGACGCTGTCAATCAGGCCGTAGTTCGGCAGCAGTCCCAGCCCGGTCAGAGTATTTAGGGCGTCGGCGTCGCCGACCTGGCCTATCCGCGCACCGGTGACCCGGCGTTCTGCCTCAAGTTCGGCTTTCTGCTGGGCCTCGTCCTGATCGGCCTCATTCAGCTCCGCGTATGCATCGTGGATCTGCTGCAAGCGGACTAGCAGTGTCTCGCGTCGGACATGCCACTCGCGTTCGGCGTCCGCCAGGGCATCTTGCAGCCCTTTGGTGGCATACTTCCGCAGTTCCCGGGCTGCCAGTTCGCTCACGCCGTCGGGAAAAAGCGCAAGGAAGTCGTCAGCCAGTCGGTCGCCTTGGGCAAGCGCCAGTTCCAGCAGGTCTGCGAGATAGCCGGAGGCCCCAAATAGTGACGGCGCCTTGCGCGGCAGCGGGCGAAGCGCCCGGCCGCCCTCGGGGATGAGCCGGCTGCTGGCGGCCAGATCCAGCAGGTAGGCCAGATACTGGCGGCGCAGGATCGCGACGGCTGAGAGATGACAACCTGGCGGAACGATCCGGCCAGCGATCATTTCCTTCGGCTGATCGAGGAAATACAGGTCGCGGCGATGCCGGGCCGGAATCGTCAGCAGGAAGGCATTGCCGGTCTTACGGCCCGCCCGGCCGACACGCTGAGCATAGCTGGCGGGCGTCCGAGGCAGCGACGCCAGCACGACCGCCGAGAGTTCACCAATATCGATGCCGAGTTCCAGCGTCGGCGTGCAGGCCAGCACGTTCGGGTCATTGAATCCGTCGCCCTCGCGGAACGCCAGCTCGACCCTCTCGCGCTCCTGCCTGGTCAGCATCGCGGTGTGCTCGGCCGTGATCACCTGATAGGTCCCGGAGTCCCTGTACAGCCTCCGGTAGTAGTCCTCGCGGTAGTCACGGTCGCGGTGGTGCACGTCGTCTGCTGCGGACCTGTCTCCGGCGACCAGCACGCCCCGGGTACACCGGTACGACGGGCATGGCTGACCGTGCCATTGGGAGAGCAGCGACGGGTGTACCGTCTGTTCCCAAAAGCAGACCGGACAGCGCACGTAAGCGATGCCTACCTGGTCGTCGGTGAGCTTTAGTGCGCTGATCGCCGCCGGCTGGAGGCCATATATCTGGCCCACCCCGTCCTTAGCCGTCCGGACCGAGACGATGCCTGCGTGAACTAGCAGCGGAAGTAGCGCAAGCCAGAACTCCGGCGCCTGTTCGCGAGTCACAATAAGACAGCGCCGCGCCCACTGTTCATGCCAGGCTAGCCGCCCGGTAGCTACGTCGAACTCACTGCCTGTCTTTGGCTTGTCGAGCAGGAACAGCGGTGCTGCGATGCCTTTCGGGAAGGCAGGCATACCGTCAGGACGCTTCCCCCAGATGAAGAAGCGGCTGGTTCCAGTTTCCGACAGGTAGCCGTCAAACCAACGGTGGCTGATTGCCCCACGGGACCTTAGCCGTTCCAGGAAGATACGGAGGAACGCCACATAACGGGCGACGTCTTGTTCCTGCGGCGACTGACCCCGTACGCCCAGATGAGCGGCGCGGACAAGCCCGGCAGCGGTGGCCACATCCGGGATCCGCACCTGCGCGGCGGCCGTCCGTGTCAACTCCAGCGTGCGCCCCTGTCTGGAGCGGAACCCGAACTCCATCACGGTCGCGAACGCCAGCCGTTCGCCGATCAGCCGCCATGTCCTCTGATCACCGCCCCGTGCGGCTCCTGACAGCAGCCGCTGCACGCCTTTGTGATCGTGCAGGTCCGGGGGCACGACGGCGGCGAGAGTCTTGGGATCGGTGGTCTTCTCGACAATTGTTGCGATCAAGTCATTGAGTGCTACCGGCTCGTTCTCGTCCAGGTAAGAGGTCAGCAGCGCACGCAGCGAGAACGTATATGACCTGTTGGCGACGAACCCGGCCCGGTGCGCCGCGTCCTGCACCGAGTCGCTGAACATTAGCGTTTTGCGTTCGTGCTGTACCTCGTCCAGTTCGTTACCCGTGAACAACTGGGTGATGGAAGCCGCGGCGAGAGCGGCCGGCCCCGTTCCCAGGTAGCGGATCGCATTACGCTCGCCGCAAGCCGGACACCAGTCTTCCTTCGCGGCGGTATTGGCGACATTGCTCAGGTTGACCAGAACGAACGCGCTGTCGCGAGCGGATAGCAACGGCTGACCACTGCCGGCGTCAAAATCACGGGTCAGGTCTGGGGGACGCAGCCTGCCACGAACGCAGTCCAGCACCATCAGCACGCCGCCGGGCCCGCTCACCTTCCCCGGAGTCCAGGCAATAGCCTCTGCGTCGGTCGCGGCGATGAGGTTCCGGACCCGGATCTTGTCTTGGGTGGTCGATGCCCGGCGGATCTTCGAAGCGTCGAACTCGGCCTGCTGATCGTCGCTCTCCGGGGTGAAGACAGCCCAGCCCGATCGTCCGCACTCCCGGCAGTACACCGCGGGAAGAAACACGTTCGCCCGGTGACCGCTGGTCAGCGTGGTCAGCGGAGCCATCCGGTCGCCATCCACGCCGGTCGCATCGAAGGTATCCGACGCGTCCCAGCGGAACTCAGCTCTCGGCCAGGGCAGCACACCACGCAATAGTCGCGATACGGCTCGTGCCCACTGGTGTACCTCGACGTGGACGAGCGGCCGGGGACTTTCCGGGGAGGAATCCGGGTCACGGGCAATGGACAGCAAGGCCACGAACCGTGCGAGCGCCTCGGCGGCGAGCTGAGGACGCTGAGCGATCTCCTTGCCCCAGGAGTATGCCCCGGCCCGCCACATTGCGTCCATTACCTCGGTCGGCGTCTTGACCCCCTCGGTGAGGGCCGACATCACCGCTTTGGTCAGGACATGGCGCCTGAGGAGCGCACCGAGCGCCATGTCATCGGGATTATCGGCCCCCGTCACCAGCTGCTTCAGCTGAGCAAGGGCCACCGGATAGCGGCCCGGGTCGGGGAGTTTCCACAGTTCCTCGGGATCAGGGAGTGGCAGATCCACGCGCAGTTGCGCAGAGGGAATGAACTGCTCGACTGTCTGCCGGTCCTCGGCGACAATCGTGTCCGGGGTAAACGATGTGCCAAACACCCGGCTGGCAACGCCAAGCAGATCACGGCTGTCGCTTCTATGCTCGCCGGACATGAGGGTGGCAGAGGTAGCGACCGGGCATATCCGGCCTAGCGGGTTCCCCGGCTCCGGGCTGCCGACGGCTGCCGCCAGGCGCCGCAGCAGCATTGCGACGTCCGTACCCTGCGCGCCGTCGTAGCTGTGAAACTCGTCCACGACCACATAGCGGACATCCGCCTCTCGCCACAGCGGCACGTCGTCGCCGACCTGCAACAGCCGGTCCAGCATCTTGTAGTTGGTGATCAGGATGTCAGGCGGAAGCAGCCGCATGTCGGATCGCCTAGTCAGTACCCGCTCATATCCTTTGGTCGCCGCCTCGCCGATATAGAGGCCGGCGCTGACCCGACGGAGTGCCTCGCTGTTCTCGAGGAACAGCTTGTTGATCCGGAAGGCCTGATCGGTGGCGAGCGCGTTCATGGGGTAGACCAGGATCGCTTTGATGCCAAGACGGCCCTGGGCTTGCTCGCGTCGGCAATGATCAAGGATCGGCAGCAGGAACGCCTCGGTCTTACCCGAGCCGGTGCCGGTAGTGACCAGAGTCGGCTCCGGGACGTGCTCGTAGGAGGAGAGCCGGCGAAACGCGATCGCCTGATGGGCGTAGGGATCGAAGCCTACGGGAATCCATTCCAGGCAATCCCGCCAGGTGTCATCTGCTTTGGTGAAGGGCGTACGGATGCGCAGGAACGGCCCGCGGAACATGCCTGAGGTATCGTCGCCAAGAAATGCTTCAAGGGCCTGGCGAGTTCCTTCGTCGGTCAGCGCGTAAGTTGTTGACAGATATTGCAGCAGGTTCGCCTTCAGCCCGCGCGCCTCTAGGGTCGGCCTCATCTCTCGACCACCTCCTGTTTTACGGGATCCCATTCTCTCCTGGCGATCGCGGCATCCAACCGGGCCTTGAATACCGCATGCGCGGAGCGCATTTCAGCCTCACGATCCGCCTTATAGAACGGAGGCGTATAGCCACTCGGAACCAGTGCGGTATCAGGAGAATCGAGGTAGGTGAGAAGCTGTCCGTAGTGTTCTTTTACCTGAATCTGGCCGTGGGTACGGTGATTGCCAGCAAGCTTCCATCCTTTAGCGTCAAACCAGGTCGTCTCCTCGAACCTGCCAAGGACCGGAAATCGAGCGCGGTACATGGCAATGAGTGCATCAGCGTCTACTCCCAGCCATACTGCAACCAGTGCGTCGATTTCGACCAGAGCAGACCTGCGTGCTCGCTCGCTTCGCAGTGGCGTAACCCGCTCCCACGCAAGACTCACAGCGTTGAGCAGTGGCAGTCCGGGCCACGGCAACGCCCAGGATTCTTCCTCCCAGGCTGGATCGAACAACTCTTCCCAGAGGGAGCTGTATGCGCTCGTTAGGCAGTTCATCCGGAGCGCCCGCAGTAGCAGTCCTGGAGCGAGTGGATGCGAGCTAGACCCCGCGGGTAGTCCCTTCGCTCCGCTAATCTGAAGATCACCCTCACCCGTGATGCGAAGGAAATAGTCGAGGGGGATAGATGCCCAAAAACCTGCCGTTAGTGCGGTCTCTCGATTATCTGGCATTGTCAAGCTGTGTACCGCATGGATATGCGAGGGTCCGGGAGGGATAATCGCAGCGTAGAGGCTGCGCTCAGTGTCAGGAGCGATCTGTCGCCGCCAGGCGAGGCGATAGAATTCGGTGTAGCGCCGCATTGAGCAGGTAACTAGGAACTGCCGGACCTCGGCTTCATCGACCTCCGTCTCGGTGACCATACGCTGGGCTGCGACCTCCGTTCGGGCTTGCGCCTGGGCAGGCGGCGAACCCATGAGCTGGTCGAGGCGCTGATGGTCGATCCAAAGGTCCTGAGCATTGTCAAAGCGTTCGCGCGTGGACACGCACCTGTATTCACTCGCTGGGACGGCGTTCGATGGCGCTGTCATCAGGTTCAGTCCTAGGACATCGTTGCTCCCGGGATTCGGTCCTTTGAACAGCGGGGTGGCAACGCCCAGCTGCGGTCCCTTCAAGATCACTTGCGGCCAGCCGTCAGGCTCGGTGAAGGCGTAGTCAATGAGGCCGCTTGCCTTTGCCCCGGCTTCGTCAAACCCGCGGGATATCTGCGGCTCAAATTGGCCAAGCCGAAGAGGATAACGGGCGAGGGCTTGGATCGCGTCTGCCTCCGCCGTACTCACTGGCGACAGCAATTTGGCCTGTTCCGCCGGTTGGTCGTGATCCCCAGTTAGCCGGTGCCATTCTCTTAGAACATCCAAGTCGATGTGAATGACCCGGGCCCGGTGAGGGCGCTCATCAAGCTTCCCCTTGTACCGGACGCCTGGAGGGTCGCCGGACCCGTCGTGGCGGAAGGACTGCAGTAGGACATTAACCCCGAATAGCCAGGACATGTGGTCGAATTCGATCTCGCCGATCGAGCCGTAAACGTGCACGCCGAAATGGCTGGACTCTCCTACGGGCTCGGGAAAGAACCTGTGGCCTGGGTTGACGAAGTCTCCGTGTACCCGAAGTCGCCGGTAGGCGGATTCGCGGAGCGTTGCCTCGTTGTCTCCAGTGAAATGAGTGTCCGGATGGATCAAGCCAGCCATGCCGTCGGCTCGCGCGTTGGCCCATGCCCGGCTCATGAAGGCCCGGTACAGGTCCGGCTGGGTTCCGACCAGTAGTGGGTAAGTCATAGGAGATCCGAGAAAGCTGACAAGACCGGCATTGACGGTTCGCTCGTGTAGCAGGTACTCACGTGCACCCGGTATTTCAAGCACGGCATCCCGGCGCTGCGCTTTCTGGTCTGGGGGGAATTTCTCGGTCAACCCGAACCACGGGTCATACTCGGCCAAAACCGCTGGCTCATCCCACCGCGGGCGTACCCAGGGAGGATTTCCCACTTGGAGGTCGAAGCCGCCCTGCCTGGCGAATATTATAGCGAAGTCGAGTTCCCAGTGCAGGAAGCCGTGCTCCTCTGCAAGGCTCTCGGCCGTGAGCAGCCACGGGAACCGGTTCTGCAGGTCGAATTCGGAATCCATGCCCATCCAGCGCGGTAGGTCCTCCTCGTATTCCTCAAGCTCGTCAAGGGTGGGATCGGTCAACACCATTGAATCTGGAGGAATGTCGTAGGTACCGAGAACGGACTCTGTGAAATCGAGCCAGTCAGTGAAGTCCCGCAGCGCAATCTTGGGGCGCCGTTCGGGCGGCGAAGTCTTGGGTGTTTTCGCATGCTTCCGCCCGATAGCCACTCGCTCGATGATCGGCTCTTCGTCATCGAAGGCGAACAAGTCTTTCTGCTCGTTAGCTGCGGCGAATAGCGCCGTTTGCTCGCTGAACCGGAAGACTTCAGGTACCTGTGCAGAAATAGGCTCGCCTATCTGCGGCAGCTTAGTAAGCACGGCGTTGGCCTCGCTGTCCTCCAGGAATGCAGGGTCGGTGCCATCCAGCAGCCCGGCCTTGTCGGCCGGCCAGAACCAGAGCGCGCACCAGGTGTTCATGACGGTCTTTAGCCGCCAGTAGGGCGTGCCCTTTGACTCGAATAGGTCCCGGAAGACTTTCTCTTTGGGAATAGGATTCTCGGGCCGGTGTATGAAGCCGAACTCCTGATCATCCGGGTCTGCGCCCCAGACGTCGATGCGGCGCGCGACCTCTCTTTCTGAGATCTCCATTCGTTTCACAACCAGGGTCCAGAGGAACTCGGCCCGTCTGGCGACCGCCTGCAAGCGCTGCAGCTCAGAGAGCCTGCCACGGGGCGCCTTCGTGGCAGGCTGCTTCAGGATGCCTTTGCGCCACGCGGCGAGCTGCACGGACTGTGCGGGCGCGAGGCTCTTCGCCTCGGCCTTCGCCGTAACCGGGGCCCACCCCGGCGTGGGCAGAAGGAACTGGTGCACCGCATCGTTTGGGAGCCCTTGGAATTCGCCGTTTCGCAGGAACGGCAGCTCAGTTGGGGCGAGCGTGTCCTTCGGCTTCAACCACGCCTTTGCCTTGTCCAGGATTTCGGCAGAGGTGTAAATGGCACGCCGCCCCCCGATCAAGGAGTTGCCTCGCCGCAGGTGCAGGCCGAACCAGGGTGCGCGCATACCCGGATGCATTGTATTTAGCCAGAGAGAAACCTCGGCGAGTTCGACTCCAGTGGCGTTGAGGTCGACACCGTAAGCGTTGTGTAGCGCGATGTACGCTTTAACGCGCTGCAGCTCCGTAAGGGCATTGGCGGTCGGGATCGAGTGCCCGGAGAGCTCCTCCTGCCGTCGGCGTAGATATTCGGCCGCTACCTGGTTGATAGCCTCGTTAAGGAACGCGCCAGAACCCAACGCGGGTTCGCAGATCTTGTACTTGAGCAGGTCGGCGGCCCGAGTCTTGACAACCGCGCCGGATGAGTCTCTTTCCTGGTCTAGCCGGTGTTCAAGGGCCAGCTGGACGGTTGCCTTGGTCAGTGACAGGGGAGTGTAGTACGACGCGGACGTCTCCCGGTCACGTCCGGCTAGCCGATATACGAACGAACCGACGTCGTACTTCTTGCGGCCCCGGAAACCCCTGCGGTTATCGTTCTCGTCGTACTGTACGAAGACGTTGTCGGAATACTGGCCAATCCGATCCTCGGGTACTAGCCAGGA
>Ga0302325_10024287_pt1 | contig 12613 bp, 12 predicted proteins | sample Palsa_T0_2_FD_201948 | JGI IMG/M metagenome (GOLD analysis project Ga0302325, IMG submission 201948) | Peat permafrost microbial communities from Stordalen Mire near Abisko, Sweden - Palsa_T0_2 | ecosystem: Environmental > Terrestrial > Soil > Palsa > Peat permafrost | place: Sweden: Abisko...
GCCGACGCAGGCTTAGGGAAGGAGCATCCATCGCGATGAAGATCAAGGACGTCGCGTTCGTCGCCTATCCGTCCGACGACGTCGCCGGCACGCGCACATGGTATGAGAACACGCTCGGACTCGCCTTCGCCGGCCCCTACGTCGAGGACGGCGTGGAGAAGTACAACGAAGCGCACCTCGCGACGAGCTGTTTCAGCTTGATGGCCTCGGAATGGGTCGGCCGCCCACCCGGCGCGGGCGCCGGCGCGGTCTTCGAGGTCGACGACATCGACGCGGCGATGCGCGAACTGCGCGACAAGGGCGTGACGATCGACGACGTCTTCGATGGACCCGTTTGCAAACAGGCGTCGTTCGCTGATCCCGAGGACAACAAGATCACGCTCCACGAGGCAAAGCGCACCGCGCAGCAGAGCGCGAGGCGCGGTCGTTCTTAAGAGTGCGCTCATTTAGGCCTTGGCGGGGAGCATAGCGGCGAAGTGGCTCATGCCTACGAGTCGTAGCGACGAATCCACGGGTCGTGGAAGAGTGACGTTTGGTCGAGTTTGTGATGCCTCAAGAGACGTGCGTCGAAATCCTGATGCCTCCAGTTCCCCTTGGACATCGACGGGTAGCACGTCAACGCAGTTGCGCGATCGAGACGAGCTGCGCGGGGTTGGCACACCCGTCCCGGTCGGCCGCTAGGAGAACAGCCCCGGCGAATGGATCGGCACTTCGTGCGTCGCACGGGCGTCCGAGGACTCCTACTCAAGGGGCAGCACTCGCGACTGGTCGTTAGTTCGCGTAGCGGACATTGACCAGTCGCGTCCATGCCAGGCGACGAGGATTTGGTGTCGCGGCTACTGGTTCGGTGTTGTGCCTGTCGCTAATACTTGCGCCAGCAAGGCGTTGATACGCGCGGACTGCGCTGCGGCTGCTTGGTTCTGAATATTCGTTACAGCAGCGAGCGTACTCGCCTCTGTCGAACTGATAGAGGTCGACGACGAATCGGAAGACGACGACTCCGCAGTCGAATCGTCCGAAGTCGAGGACGTTTGCGGTAGCGGCGGTGGGCCGGCCTGAATATCGCTGGCCAGTGTTTGCTGCTGCGCCGGTGTCAGAATGGCATTGATTTGCTTTTGAACGCCGGCTTGTGATTCGCCGGTGGCCTGTGCATTTGCTTTGATATCGCTGGCTAGGGTCTGCTGCGCCGGCGTTAGCACAGCGTCGACTTGCTTGGTGACGTCGGCTTGCGATTCGCCAGTCTTTTTGGCATTTGTAAAAATCGCCCGGAGTGACGCCCGCTGTGCCTCGGTAAGGTCCAGATTGGCGAAGGGCTGCAGCGATTGCTGGTTTTGTGTGCCCACGGATGCATACGACTGTGCGCTCGCGACTGAAATGCTCTGGATACCTGACATTTGTAACGTCCTTATTGCTATTCAAGCAAGACGTGGTCCCCATTTCATTCGGTGATCACGGCGGGCAACCCAGCGTCACCCACGTGTCTTCCATCGGTTCGAAGATTGAGACTGGGCTGAGAAAAGATCGGAAAAGCCGCGCAGTTAGCTAATCGGGAGAAATTAGCTCGATCTCGCACTGGAATCGGCCGGACTGGGACCGTCCCGACGGCTCAACCCCCGGCTATTTCCGCAGCCTGTTAGCTAGGCAGCGCCTCCTAAGATAAGAGGCGTCGCAAAATAGAAGAGTTCGGCAAAGGCGAACGTAGCCGTGGACACAAGACGAAAGAAACCCCGGAACGGTGCGGTCGTTCAGGCGCGTCCTGCGGCGGGCGTCTTTCCGGCACCGGTTGCCGCAGCGACAATCTCGCGCGCCGCATCTTGGATCGCGTGCAGGTGTTCGAGCCCGCGGAAACTCTCGGCGTACAGTTTGTAGACGTTCTCCGTGCCCGACGGCCGCACGGCGAACCAGCCGTTCTCGGTGGTCACCTTGAGCCCGCCGATGGGCTGGCCGTTGCCGGGTGCCGTCGTCAGGATCGCGGTGATCGGTTCGCCGGCTACTTCCTGCGCTTCGACCTGGTCGGCGGAAAGCGCGCTCAGCGCAGACTTCACCGCCGCGCTGGCAGGAGCGTCGATCCGCTCGTAGACCGGATCACCGAATTTCGCCGTGAGGTCGCGATAGTGCTCACCCGGATTGCGGCCGGTGCGCGCGGTGATCTCCGCGCTCAGCAGGCCCATGATGATCCCGTCCTTATCGGTGGTCCACGTCAGACCGCCGCGCTCCAGGAACGATGCGCCGGCACTCTCCTCGCCACCGAATCCCAACGTGCCGTCCGACAGTCCGTCGACGAACCACTTGAAGCCGACTGGGACTTCGAGCAAACGGCGGCCGAGATCGGCGGCGACGCGATCGATGATGCCGCTGCTGACCAACGTCTTACCGACGGCCGCGTCGGGCCGCCAGCCCGGGCGATTCGCGAACAGATACGCGATGGCGACGGCCAAATAGTGGTTGGGGTTGAGCAGACCGTCGGTCGGCGTGACGATGCCGTGCCGATCGTGATCGGTGTCGCAGGCAAATGCAATATCGAACTGATCGCGCAGTCCGATCAGGCCGTTCATCGCGTACGGTGAGGAGCAGTCCATACGGATTTTTCCGTCGCGGTCGACGCGCATGAAACGAAACGTCGGATCGACCTCACGGTTGACGACCGTGAGCCGCAAGCCGTACTTCTCGGCGATGCGCTCCCAATAGTGGACGCCCGCACCGCCCAACGGATCGACGCCCATCCGAATGCGCGCGTCGCGGATCGCATCGAGGTCGATGACCGCCGCAAGATCGTTGACATAGCCGCTGATATAGTCGAAGTGATGCGTCGTCGACGCGGCGATCGCTTTCGCGTACGTCACGCGTTTGGCGCCGGCCAATCCGTCACCGAGCAACGTGTTGGCGCGCGCTTCGATGCCGCCCGTTACGCTGGTGTCGGCGGGGCCGCCGTTGGGCGGATTGTATTTGAATCCGCCATCTTCGGGCGGGTTGTGCGACGGCGTGATGACGATACCGTCGGCAAAGCCGGTGCTGCGGCCACGGTTGTAGGCGATGATCGTGCGCGAGAGCGCTGGTGTCGGCGTATAGCCGCCGGCGTCATCGATCATAACGTCGATATCGTTGGCCGCGAGGACCTCAAGTGCGGTCGCGAAGGCCGGTTCCGAAAGAGCGTGGGTGTCCATCGCCAAAAACAGCGGACCGTCGATTCCGGCCGCGTGCCGGTACTCGGCTATTGCCTGGGTCATCGTAATGATGTGGTCTTCGTTGAACGCGGTGTTGAGCGCCGATCCGCGGTGACCGGAGGTTCCGAATGCGACGCGCTGGTCAGCGATCGCGACATCCGGTTTGCCGGTGTAATATGCCGTAACGAGGCGCGGCACGTTGACGAGCATGTCCGGCTCGGGCGATTGGCCGGCCAAGCGATGGAGCTTCATGACCATGTCGGTTACCCTTTTCCAGCAATGCCGAGATGCAAAACCGGCGGACGCGCGGGCCGGGACCGTCCCGTTCGGCTTCGATGATCCGGAAACATCGCCGACCGAGTTTGCGGCGAGGGACCGTTCGGCGCGCTCGCGGAAACGCCCAGCGCCATGACGGGAACGAGGCCGAGCGCCGCTTCCGCGGTCGGCGAACCGGTTCGGTTGTATACCGACACCCTTGCCACGCCGGTCGGGGAGCTGTTCATCGCGTGCAACGCGACGGCGCTGTGTGTGGTCGACTTCAGCGATTTCAGCGACCGGATGCGCGTGCTGCTGAGCCGCCGTTTCGGCTCGTTCCAACTACTGCCCGAGCGCGATCCGCTCGGGGTGACAACGCGGCTCGCGCGCTACTTTGCCGGCGAGCTCGCGGCCTGCGACGCGCTGCCCGTCGAATCGGGGGGCACGGCGTTCCAGCGCCGCGTGTGGGACGAACTGCGCAAGATTCCGGCCGGTCGGACCTGCACGTACGGTCAGCTGGCCGCGCAGCTGGGGTCAACGCACGCGCGCGCGGTCGGCCACGCGAATGCGCTCAATCCGATCGCCATCGTCGTGCCGTGCCATCGCGTGATCGGTTCGAATGCCGCCCTCACGGGGTACGCCGGCGGCCTGCACCGCAAACGTTGGCTGCTCGATCACGAAGCGCGCGCCGTGACCCTGCGGCTGCCGTTGTAACGCGCGGCGGTGAACGCCGTCGCCGACGGCGGTTACAGTTTGTGGTTCGTGGTCGAAGCGGCTGGGTCGGTGACTTTCCGCCGAAACGCGACGACCCGCGGTCGATACAATGCAGCGGCGGCGAGGTCCGAACGCAGGGTCTGCAGCTGCACTGACGTCAGCTTGATGTTCGCCAGTGCGGCGTCACGGTAATCGCTGGACTGACCCGGTAGACCTGACGCGATACGAAAGTACAGGTTCGCGGTCGTGACCTCGCGTAGCGCCGTGCGTGCGTCGCCCAGCCCCATGTACGAGAGCGTTGCCGCTCGATCCAGAATGCGGCCGGTCAGAAAGAGCTTCTCGGGCCCCTGCGCGCTCGTTGCGGGGACATGTGCGAGCTGCGTAAGACCGCCTTCGCAGGCGGCGACGTTCGCGCGCATGAGGTCGCGATCCGACGGATCGCCGTGGTAGACAGCGCCGTCCATTGCGCCGAAGCAGCGCTGGATGGACGTCTTCGATGGTTGCGGCGACTGGCTCGCGTTCGCGGTTACGAGCGCGGCGAGCAGCGCGATGTGAAGCATGGCGGACTCTCACAGGCGGATTCTCGTCGGTCGCGGGATCATCCGACAATTGTCGAACAGCCTGACGAGAGGAGCGAATTGATGCTTGGCTAACTCGGCGGCGTCGATGCGGCGCAGTCGAAGTGCCCTAACACGTCATTCGACAATCACACGTTTGCGCGCTCTCGCCGTTTGCATAGTAGTTGACGATATTAACGTATTATCGTGTTAAAGGACAATTACATACGTGTCTTAAGACCTATATTGCACGGTCAAGCGGATGTACGCGCAAAGGAAGCAGTACGTCAGGAGCGTGTCGGGCTTTGCCCGACACGTGACGACGGCCGGATCGGGGCGCAGGCCTAGCGCGACGGATTGCGCCAGCGCACCCACCGCCGCGCGGTGCCGCGCACGCATCGCGGCGACTCGGAAGCGAAGAGTTCTTGCAGCTAGCGCAACGGGGGCAGGTGGTGAGTGAGCGCCGCGGCGCGGCGTCGGCGGGGCTGCCGGGCCGGTGCGTAAAAATGCGGTCGCCATGAGCGATCAGCATCCGCGTGATTTCTACGGGTACGGCGCGTCGCCGCCCAATCCGAAGTGGCCCAACGGCGCTCGGCTCGCCGTACAGATCGTCATGAATTATGAGGAGGGTTCGGAATACGCAATCGGTGAGGGCGACGGCGTCTCGGAAACATACCTGACCGAGGTTCCGGGTGCGACGCTGGGGCCGAACAAACGCGACCTGATCGTCGAGTCAGTCTACGAATACGGCAGCCGCGTCGGGTTTTGGCGGCTCATGCGAATGTTTGCCGAGCGCGATCTCGCGATCACGGTTTTCGGCGCGGCGCTGGCACTCGAACGCAATCCGGCTGCAGCCGAAGCCATCGCCCAGGCCGGTCACGAAGTCTGCTGTCATGGCTGGCGCTGGATCGGCTTTCAGAACATGGACGAGGCCGAGGAGCGCGCGCAGATGCAGCGGGCCGTCGAATCGCTTACGCGCACGGTCGGCGAACGGCCGTACGGGTGGTATTGCCGCTATGCGCCGAGCATCAACACACGCCGGCTCGTGGTCGAGGCCGGCGGTTTCCTGTACGACTCCGATGCGTATAACGACGACTTGCCGTACTGGACGCGCGTGAGCGGGCGGCCGCACCTGGTCATTCCGTATACGCTGGACAACAATGACATGAAGTTTTCGGTCGCTCCGGGCTTCACATCCGGCGACGGCTTCTTCGCCTATCTCAAGGACGCGTTCGATGTGCTGTATCGCGAAGGCGCGCACCATCCCAAGATGATGTCGATTGGTCTCCATGCGCGGCTGGCTGGGCGTCCCGGGCGCGCCGCGGCGCTCGAGCGCTTTCTCGACTACCTCACGACGTTCGAGGACGTCTGGGTCTGCCGGCGTGTCGACATCGCGCGACATTGGATCGCCACGCATCCGGCCGGCGCGTGATCGAGTCGCTTGCCCTCCGGTTGCCCAAAGCCGAACTGCACGTTCACATCGAAGGCACGTTCGAACCAGACTTGATTTTCGCGCTGGCCGAACGCAACCGTGTCGCCCTGCCGTACTCCTCAGTCGAGGCGCTGCGGGCAGCCTACGAATTTCGGGATCTGCAGTCGTTCCTCGTCCTGTATTATGCGGCGATGAACGTTCTGCGCACCGAAGCCGATTTCGCCGAGCTTACGAACGAGTATCTCGCGCGGGCGCACAGCCAGGGGCTCGTGCACGCAGAGATCTTTTTCGATCCACAAGCCCACACGTCGCGGGGCATTTCCTTTCGCGTGGTCATCGATGGTCTCTGGTCGGCGGTTCGCGCGAGCGAGGCACGCTATGGTGTGAGCGCAAAGCTCATCATGTGCTTTCTGCGTGACGCCACCCTCGAGTCGGCGCACGCGACACTCGACGCGGCGCTGCCCTACGGTGACCGAATCGTCGCGGTGGGACTCGATTCGGCCGAAGTGGGTCATCCGCCCAGGAAGTTCGGCGAGGTGTTTGCGCGCGCCCGAGCCGCGGGCTGGCTGACCGTCGCGCACGCCGGCGAAGAAGGGCCTCCGGCATACGTCTGGGAGGCCCTCGACGTGCTGCACGTGTCGCGCATCGATCACGGTGTGCGCAGCTTGGAGGATGCGCGGCTCGTCGCTCGGCTGCGCGACGAACGTATTCCGCTCACGGTTTGTCCGCTCTCGAACGTGAAGCTGCGCGTGTGCGATTCGTTGCGCGACCACCCGCTGCGGCGCATGCTCGACGCAGGCCTCGTGGCGACGGTCAATTCCGACGATCCGGCGTATTTCGGCGGATACGTCGGTGAAAATTACGCAGCGATTGCCCAAGCACTCGACCTCAAGCCCGCGACGATCGTCAAGCTAGCGCGGCATAGTTTTGAAGCGGCTTTTCTGACCGCCGAACAGCGCGCGATGTACCTGGCTCGTGTCGATGCAGCGAGCGGCGCGGAGCCGGAGCGATGAACGTTCATGCCCGGCTGCGCGAACTCGCCACGTTGGGCGCGACGGCCGACGGCATCGACCGCGGGCTATTCACGCCGGCCGAACGGGCGGCCCGGCGGCGGTTCGCCGATTGGTCCACTGCCGCCGGCCTGCTGGTCGAGCAGGATCGCGCCGGAAACCTCTTTGCGCGGCTCTCCGTCGCGGCCGACCGGCCGCCGATCCAATGTGGTTCGCATCTCGACACCGTCAAGCATGGCGGCGCGTACGACGGAGCGTACGGCGTGGTCGGGGGGTTGGAGGCGCTCGAACGCATCGCGGCCACCGGCGCGCCTTTGCGACGGTCCATTGAGGTGGTCGCGTGGGCCGGCGAGGAGGGAAGCCGCTTTCCGCTCGGCTGCCTGGGGAGCTCGGCATTTGCCGGGTTGACGCCCTACACGGCGATCGCAGCGCTGGTCGGCGATGACGGCGAAGCGTTTTCCGACGCACTGCGCGGACCGAACGGGTTGCTGGCCGGCATTCCGGTGCGGGACGACTTTCCGCTGCCCGCAGCCTACATTGAATTGCATATCGAACAGGGTCCGGTCCTCGAACGTGCCGGCGTTCGCTTGGGTGTCGTGACGGCGATCGCCGGTCAGCGCCGGCTGCGCATCGAGATCGAGGGCCGGCCAGGGCACGCGGGGACCGTCCCCATGAACGGGCGCGCCGACGCGCTATGTGCTGCCGCGGAGCTGGTGCTGGCCGTCGAGCGAGCGGCCTGCGACGTGGGCGAGTCAGTCGCGACGGTCGGCTGGCTCGAAGTCCAGCCGAATTCGACGAACAGTGTGCCCGGTCGGGTCGTGCTGCGGGTCGACGCGCGTTCGATCGACGACGAGCGAATCGCTGAAATCGAGCTCCGCATCCGGGCTGCCGCACGGTCGGTAGTTAGCACTCGCGATACGCGCGTCACCGTCGAACTCATCGAACAGCGCGCGGCGACGCCGATGGACCCCGGTTTACGTGCCATCGTTCGCGCCGCATGCACCGCGTCGACGGGCGCGCCGCTCGATGTCCCCAGCGGCGCCGGACACGACGCGATGTGCTTGGCGCGCGTCGTTCCCGCCGCGATGCTGTTCGTGCCCAGTATCGGCGGCCACAGTCACGTCGCCGGGGAAAAGACTGCTCCTGAGGATCTCGAACTGGGTATCGAAGCGCTCGCGCGCGCGCTCGTCGACGCCGATCGCGAGTTGCCGTGAAAGGGACGCCGGGAATGCTGTTTTTCATCTGCGGATCGGCACTGCGCGGCCAGCCCGATCACCTGAATCTGGGCGGAGCAACGTTCGTGCGTGAAACGCAGACGAAGCCGATCTATCGGCTGCACTCCGTTGCCGATCAGCATCCGGGGATTTACGAAGTGCCCAGCGGCGGCGTTGCGATCAAGGGCGAGGTGTACACCCTGAGCGACGAGCAGCACGCGCATCTCATCGCCACCGAACCGCCCGACCTGTATGAAGCACCGATCGAACTCGAGGACGGGAGCCGGGTGTCGGCGATGATCTATCCGCGCGATCTGATCGAGGCCCGCGGCTATCCCGACATCTCGCACTTCGGCGGCTGGGCGGCGTTCAAGACTGCCCGCGGATAGCGCCCGTCCGCTGCCCCGACCAGCGCGCACCGACAGCGGACAGCGCTACCAGATTGCGCACACCGGTGCGCGCGGCTTGGCGCAGCCGAACGCCGCATACCAGGCCGGGATGTTGGCAACAGTCTGATTCACACGATCGCGCGGCAGCGGATGCGGGTCGGTGAGCGCCTCGGTGCGGGCAGCCTCGGGCCGGATTTCTTCCGACCACGATTGCGCGAAGGCCAGAAAATAGCGTTGCTCGGGCGTGAAGCCGGCGCTGCGGTCCGCGGGTTTGCCGGCACGGGCGGTTTCGAGCGCGCGGTAGGCGATGATCACGCCGCCCAGATCCGCGATCGCCTCACCGGAAACGAGCCGTCCCTGATAGTGGATGGTTCCGGTCGCGATCGTTCGATCGAACTGGGCGATCACACAGTGCGCGCGCGCGTTGAAATTTGCCAGGTCCCGCGGCGTCCACCAATTGCGCAAGTTACCGCTGGCATCGAATTTATGACCTTCATCGTCGAAGCCGTGCGTCATCTCGTGGCCGATCGTTCCGCCGCCGGTCGCGGCGAGATTGGCTGCATCGTCACCGGCGGGATCGTAGAACGGGCGCTGCAGCTGCGCCGCCGGAACGACGATCTCGTTGCGCTGCGTATCGTTGTAGGCGTTCACGGTTTGCGGCGACATGAGCCACTCGGCGCGATTCACCGGGCGGCCAATCTTGGCTAATTCATACCGGCGTTCGAAGGCCTGTCCACGCGCGACATTGGCGAAATACGAATTCGGCGTCACCGCGTACCCGGCATAGCTCCGCCACACCGAAGGGTAGCCGATCTTGAGCTTCATCGCGTCGAGCTTGGCAATCGCGATCCGCTTGGTCGTCGGCGTCAGCCACGTGAGCGCGGCCATTTCGGTGCGGTACGCGTCTTTGATGCGCTGGGTCATGTCGAGTGCAATGCGCTTTGCCGGCGGCGCGAACGCGCGCGCGACGTACGCCTCGCCGACGGCTTCGGGCAGCAGGACGTTCGTTTCATTGACGCAGAGCTTCCAGCGCGGGAGCTGAGCTTGCGCGCCGTTGAGGATCCGGCCGTGGAAATCGAAGTCCTCGCGCTCGAAGCGCGCCGGCAGCATCGCTGCGAACGTGTCGAGCAGTCGCCAACGAAAATAAGCCTTCAAGACCGGCAGCGGTGTATCGGCCAGCCCGCCGCTGAAAGCGCGCAAGAAGGCCGGCTCAGCAACGTTGACGCGGGCCGGATGGACGTCGACGTCGGCCAGATAGACGGGCAGCGCGGCGTTTGGGGCGAGTGTCGCCGCCGCCCGCGTGCTCATCGGGTGGTATGTCGCCTGCGGCTCGCGCAGATCGGCGACCGTTTTCGAGGCGCGTGCCAAGCGCGTCTCGAGCGCGACGATCGCGGGTGCATCGAGGTCCGCCCGGCGGTCGCCGCTGAGCCGCAACAGCGTGGCGACATGGGAAACATACTGCCGGCGCAGCTTCCGCGAATCGGCATCGGCGCGGAAATAGTAGTCGCGCTCGGGCAGACCCAGTCCGCCTTGGTCGAACTCGGCGAGTATGCGCGTGCTGTCGTAGATGTCAGGCACCGCATTCAGCGCAAAACCCGCGTCGACGCCGATCGCATGCAGGTGGGCAAGTTCGGGAATGAGCGCCGCTTGGTCGGTGATCGCCGAAATGCGGGCCAGCTCAGCGGCGATCGGCGTCAGTCCCTGCCGCTCGATCGCGGCGGTGTTCATACAGCTGGCATACAGCGTCCCGATCTTCTGCGCATTGCTGCCGATCGATGCCGGCTTGCGCTGCGCTGCGACGATGATATCGCGTACGATGTCGCGCGTGCGGTCGACGAGCTGTTCGATATAGCCGTACTCGGTGTAGGCGGCCGGGATGGGATGCGCCGCGCGATAGCTGCCGGTTGCGTACGCGAAGAAGTCCTTGCAGGCGTCGGCATGCCGATCGATGGCCCGCACGTCGAACGGTTCCGGAAGCTGCGGCGGTGCGGCGCCGACGCGCGGAACGGTCACGGCCAGTCCGGCACAGAACAGGAGCGCCGCCGCAAGCCGCGCGGCGGACGAGATCAGGTGCATCCGTGCGCACTACGGCTGACCGCCCGGCAAACCTGCCCCTGTGCCCGCCAGGATCGGCCCCGGGGGCGAGCGGGAGGCCTACCCAACCCCCATCCCACTGGCACGTTAACCGTGACGTCGCATGTATCGTCTGGGAGCGAATCCTGGCCGCGCGGTCCAAAGTGAGCCGTCTAAATATCGAACCGCGGCAATCTTACACGCGAACGGCGCCGGCGTTGCAAGCCGCGAGTCAGTAGTCGGCGTGTCCGAATGATATGAAACGAGACGGGACCCACCAGGGGGAATCGGCGTCTCGTCATCCCAGACATTACCCCCGGGAAAGTTGTCAGGCATGGGGTTTTCCTCGGCAGGCCAACCGCCTATTCCCGTTCGAGTCGCATCGATCGTGCGCTTGCCGGTGTTCGTAATTCGCCAGCTATATTGTGTTTCATAGCCTCCATCGGCGGCGAACGAACTCACGATACAGTTCGATATCTCTGCTGGCGCGTTTCTTGCACATGAAACGCCAAACAGCGTCAACGCCGTTACCGCCGCGATTCGCAACAATCGCGGGTGACAATAGCCTGTATGTGCGGAAGGTCCCCCTGCGGTTCTTACTCTCTCGGCCGGCACGCGATCTTTAACCGCCGTCATAAAGCAGAGACATGCATTGGTCCGCGCCCCCTGCACAGATCCGAGCGAGCGGAATTCCCGCACTCGGCTGGTACCGCGGAGCGCAGCCCAATTCCGGTCGGCTTCCCGCTGGCTGGCGAGCGGTACGGTCGATTCTTCCGTGACGCGAGTGCTCAGCGCCCGCGCACCGGCTTTGCCCGATAGGCTCCTAGCTGCCGCGATATGTCGCGTACCCCCACGGCGCGAGCAGCAGCGGGACGTGGTAGCGCTCACCCGAGCTGAGCGTGAAACGGATCGGAATGTCGGCGTAGAACGCTGCGACCGACAAGCGTTCGAAATAGGCGCCCGTCGCGAAGACCAGCTCGTAGGTGCCGGCCGATAGATTTGCGGCGAGCGGCGCATCAGTGCGGCCGTCGGCATTGGTGAGCGCTTCGGCCACGAACGTGCGCGCATCGGCGCTCAGTGCGTATAGGCGAATGACAATGCCGGCTGCCGGGACGCCTCGCGCGGTGTCGAGGACGTGCGTCGACAGCGTCATGGCAGCTGGGCTCCGTCGGCGATCCAGGCTCCGAGCTTCGCGCGTTCGGCAGCGGTGATGTGGGTGACGTTGCCGATCGGCATTGCGTGGGAGGTGACGGCCTGCGCGTAGATGCGCTGGGCGTTGGCGGCGACATGCGCCGGTGTGTCGAGCAGCACGCCCTCGGGCGCGCTGCTGAACCCCGGCTGCGTCGGCTGCGCGGCGTGGCAGACTGCGCAGCGTTGGGCAACGATCGGCGCGACGGCGGCGTACGAGATGCGGGCGCCGCCGGCGGCGGCGCTGGTCCCCGCATCGTGCGGCGCGACGGCAAAGGCCGTCGCGAACAGCAGCACCGCTGCGGCGACCGGGAGCGCGGGCTCGTAGCGCGCCTTGTCGGCGAGCACGAAGAAATGCCGCACCAGCACGCCGGCGAGGCTGATCGCGGCGAGCACCAGCCAGCCGAACGCGTTCGCGTACGTCTGCGGAAAGTGATTGCTGATCATGATGAACAGCACGGGGAAGGTGAAGTACGTGTTGTGAACCGAGCGGATTTTGCCGTTGATCCCCGGCGTCGGATCCGGGGTCTGCCCGGCGCGGATCTGGGCCAGCATCTTGCGCTGACCCGGGATGATCACGAAGAACACGTTCGCCACCATGATCGTTCCGATCATGG
>Ga0302325_10024288_pt1 | contig 12612 bp, 14 predicted proteins | sample Palsa_T0_2_FD_201948 | JGI IMG/M metagenome (GOLD analysis project Ga0302325, IMG submission 201948) | Peat permafrost microbial communities from Stordalen Mire near Abisko, Sweden - Palsa_T0_2 | ecosystem: Environmental > Terrestrial > Soil > Palsa > Peat permafrost | place: Sweden: Abisko...
ACGCCACCCCACAGCGCGGCCTGGGCCTGGGCCTCCAGATCGGACCGAGGGCGCCACTTCGAGATCTGCACGACGCCCGGCGGTACCAGCTCAAGCCCGTCGAAAAAGCCGGTCACCTGCGCGCGGCCGCGGAGCGTGGCCCTGAATTCCGGATTGCGCTCACTCATGTGCCGGGCGAACTCTTCCATTTCGGGGTGGATGTCCGCGGTGTGATGGCCGATGGCCAGGTAGCTGCCCGGCGGGAGGGGATCCATCAGCGTGCGGACGATGCCCGCCGGGTCCTGTGCATCGGTGATGAAGTGCATGATCGCGAACAGCAGGACCGCCACCGGCTGGCCGAAGTCCAGCGTCCGCGCCGCCTGAGCCAGGATCCGGCCCGTTTCGCGCAGGTCCGCGTCGAGGTAAGCGGTGGCACCCGGGGCCGAACTGGTCAGCAGAGTTTCCGCGTGCAGCAGCACGATGGGGTCGTAGGTCGTCGGGTAGTGTGCACGCATGCGGCAGCAACCCGGAAGGACAGCCCAGTGAGCCTCGGTGCAGGGTTCGTGCGGGTCAGCACGGGCAGCCAGGACGAGACAAGCCAGATCATAACTATCACTGAAGAGTCTGAGCAGCGCGGAATCACGATCGTCAAATGGTTTAAGCTGCACGGCTACTCGGCGTCGAAAGGTGAGCAGGAGCCCGCGCTGCGTGAGGCTATCGCGGGCATGGAGCGCGGCGATTACTCGCTTCTTGTCGTTACTGAGTCCCGCAGTCTTGACCGCAGGGAAGACCTCGACGCGCAGGCTGAAATCCTCCTGGCCATCCGCCAGGCGGGCGGAGATGTCATCTCGATTACTGAACCGCAGTTCGGGAAGACAGACTTTGCCGGGCGCGTGGTCACGCTGGTAGCGCAGCACGCGAACGCAGAGAAAAGCAGGATCGTGAAAGCAACTACCTATCGCGGAATGATGATGATCCGTGACAACAAGGCGCATCACGGCTCGCTGCCCACGTTCTGGGCAACCAAAGGCGTTCGCTACGCCAAGCAGGCGTATTGCGAGAATCCTGCCGCCGTGGTGGACATTTACGAGCGTGCCGCCAACGGTGAATCCGTCGCATCCATCGGGCGCGTTCATGACCTTTACCCAAGTTCGGTCAGGACCATTATCCGTTTCGCAGCGAACCACACGGGCGTTATCGAGTGCTCATACACGCATGAAGGGCAAACCGAAACATGGGCGCACGAGGTAACGGCTGTTGTTGATTCCCCGCTGTGGTGGCGCGCGAACAAGGCACTGGAGGCGAACAAGACCGACGGCAGGGGGAACAAGGGCGGCCGCCCGGTAGCCCGGCCGGAAAACTGGATCTCAGGAATTCTCGACTGCCCGAAGTGCGGAGGGAAGCTGTTTCTTAACGCTGGCCTGACGCCGGCTAAGGACTTCCGCACGGGCAAGCCGCGCGTACAGAGGCCGCGTCGCCCTAAGCTGCTGTGCGGCGGGACCGCTAGGCGGCGCCTATCATGCGGTGACTTCAAGGCAATTGACGGGCAGCCGGTCATCGACCTGATTACCGCCATGTTCGCAGGCGACACAGCAGAAGACATTCTCGCATTCCAGCGGGTGGCGGGGAACGCTCACGAGCTGGACGCGCTGAACGCTGAACTCCGCAAGATACAGGCTCGCCTTTCCGCCACCGAAGATGACGACGAGCTAGACGCGCTGGTCACGGAGCGCAAGGCGGTTAAGGCGCGCATAGAGGGATTCGTGATCGTGCCCGACAGCTACGATTACGCGCCCACGGGGCAGACAGTAGCCCAGATGTGGAATGACGGGGACGACACCGTCAAGCGCGGCATGGCCCGCGCGGTTAAAGAGTCCTGGGGAATGATCCTCGCGCATAACGAGGGACAGTGGGGAATCGATATCGGGACAGCAGGCACGAGGGACACGGGGGACACGAGCGGAATCGTGGACCTTGGCAATGGCTTGTGCTTCCGGCGTTCCGCCAGATCCGCGTGACAGCACGCGGAACGGCAGAGGCTCACCCGGAAAGATTCCGGGTGAGCCTCTTTTCTTTGCCGTTAGCCGGCGGGGTTCCGGGGTGCGGGAATGACGAGCACGATCCTTCCGGCTTCGATGTGCCTGAGCACCTCAGCGAGCCTGAAATCCGTGGCCAGCATAATCACGGTTTCCTTTTCTGTGTTATCCGCCTTATAGGCGTTCACCTCTTCCGGTTCCGGTTCTTCAGTGGCGTTGTCCGTCGTGAGGCATCACCCCCCTTCCGGCCAGCCGGGGCCGGCGAGCCGGCCGCCCGTCGCCGGCTACCGGGAGTAGCTGTCTGGGCGGTTGTGCATGTGCATGTGCACGGCGCGGATGTGGCCCACACGCGTAGGCGCGCGTGCGAGGCCCGTGCACGAACAACCGGCTACCCACCGTCACCATCCGTGAGGCCGTCAGACGGCCTCACAGCGCGCCACCGGCCGCGAGCCACCTGAACCGCGCGGCCGTCCCTGGCGTGCGCCTGAAGCTGGTAGTAGACCCACCTGCGGCGCATACCGCACGCGGCCTCCAGCTCCGCGACGGAAACCCCCTCGGGGCCGGCGTCTGCCAGAGCGTCCCAGAGCGCCGTTTCGGGGCGGAGGCCGCCATCAGCGCGCGGCGGGCCCTCCGGGGCCGTCTGCGGCGATTCTGGGGCCGTCTGGGGCGTGTCCGGCTGGCTGGCTGCCAGCCGGGGCCGGCTCGCGGCGCACTGGGCGGCGTGGCTGGCGACCACGCCGTCAGTGATCAGGTACGCGCGGTTGCGTTCCGGCGCGGTGTGTTCCGGATCAGAAATCAGGAATTCACCCGGCTTGGCAAGCTGGTGCGCATGCCAGCCGGAATTAAACGCACCCTGACCGAGAATCAGGTCCACATCGCGGCGTTCCCGCACTCGCAGGCAGATACGGACATCCATTTGCGAGCGGACAGCCGTATTCTTGCCCATCGCGTCTTGCGTCGGCCTCTGGGTCGCGGCAAGCAGGTTCACCGCGACCGCGCGGCCCCGCCTGGCGACCGAGTCGGCGCAGTCGTGCGATTCCTCGGGCAGTTCCGCGTATTCATCGGCGATGATGATCAGCGCGGGATCATTGGGGGCCGGTTCCCAGAGCCGTTTTCCCTCGGCCGCCATCCGCGCGGCCCGGTCGTTCACTTTCTCGACCGCATCCCGGAATAGCTGGCTTGCCTGTTCCGGGGTGAACGCGAGCCGCTCGAAACACGACGCCCACGGCTGGAGTTCCATTCCTCCTTTCATATCCACGCCCCACAGCACCACATCGTTGCATGCGGCGAGTGCGGCGATAATGACATTGAGGACTCCGGATTTCCCGGACCCCATGATCCCGCCAACCAGCAGATTACGCCGCAAGAGCAGCACGCGTACCGGCTGGCCGGATTCGGATACGCCGATATCCATAAGCTGGGTAATCGACGTGATAGACGGGCCTGGCCACGGGACCGGTCCGGCATGCGGGTCTTTCTCGATGACCCGCAAGACGAAATGGTCGGCCCGTGATTCGTCGGGGAATACCCGGACGCTGCCCGGACGGAATCCCATACCGGATTCGATCGCGGGTATCTTGGCTATGGCCTGCTCGGATGTCATTCCTTTCTTGAGATGAACACGAGCGGTCCACCCCCACAGGTCCACCACAGCCGAGACGATGTCCGCGCCGTTCAGGCCGATGTGCTCCGCGACACGCGGCCAGTCATCCTCGATGATTTTCTCGACCCGGACCTTCTCACGGCGCCGGCGATGGAACCACCACGGGATAGCAAGTAGCACCGTGGCGATTCCCGCCACCACCGGAAGCGGTTCAGCGGCGGGGCCACGGGCAATGGCCGCCGCGAGCCACCCCCCGCCCGTAGCGAGGCAGGCTCCCGCATAGATGCGTTCGTTTGGCGTGCCGATCCCGCACTCATTCCATGTCCAGGAAAGGACACGGGCGATACCGCGGCCGGCTGGATGCCGGCGCAATACCGGGAGCGGGAACCACACCACGGCGGTTACCGTGACGGCCAGAACCGTGACCGGTATCCAGTACCGTGCATGATGGCCGTGGTTCATCGCGGCCACGATGAATTCGGCTATCCCGATCCCGAACGGGTAGAACGCGGAACGATGCCGGTAGCACCACCGCGAGGCAACCGCCAGCGCGTAGAATATCCACGGTTCCCCAATCCCGAGAAGCACAATCGGGGGTGCATATTCACCTTTGCGCCACGCGCGGCGCATCCGGCGCATCTCACGCCGGTACGGATCACGAGCCATACGCGCCCCCGTGATCCGGGGTTATTTCGTCACGAAGGTATCCGATCGGATCATAATCGCCGTCCTCCCGTGCGCCGAGTGCCGCGCGGATGGCGGCTTCCAGGTTCGCTTTCTCCAGGCGCGTGCCGATGAGCGCGTGATGCAGGCGGGTAACTTCGATCAGCAGCCGGGCGATATCGGCTACCGCGTCGGTGAGCTGTACTTCTGATATCTCGCGGGCACGGGTGCCAGCGAGTACCTGAAGCCGTCCGGTGATGGCTTCAGCGTCGATCCGCAGTTGGGGGATGTGGCGGGGGTAACTGGCCTGGTTGGCCAAAGGACATCAGAGCTCCTAGAACGGGGATGGGTCAAGGGCGGTCCTTTCTCGTGTCCCGCGCGCCGCCCAGCACGCGGGACACGTTGTTGCTGCGTCCATTACGTAATCCGTCCTTCCGTGATCGCCCGGCGCGTTTTACAGCAGCCGGAACAGGCTTGTCGTGAGCTGGCTAATCTGCGGTGCGAAGCTGGTCGAGGCGAGGTAGAAACCAAGCACGATACAGACCGCCGCGTGCCAGAACTTCAGGCCCGCATAACGGCACAGCACGTACACCATCACCGCGAGCAGCAGCGCTATCGAGAGGGTTACCGTCAATCAATCACCCCCTTTCCTTGGAACACAGCCGGTCACGGCTGTCAGCCGTCGCTGAATGCCCGGCGTGCTTTCCGGCGTGACCAGCGGGCACGCGAAACGCATTTGGGGCAGTGGTCGGTGCCGTCTTTGGCCCGCGCGCCGCAGGGGCAGCGGCGGCCGGCCCGGCAGCCGTCCAGGTGATGCCTCATCGTGGTTGCCTCCTTGATTTGTCCAGGTCGTGCCTCCTTTCCGGGAATGGACGGTGCGCAGCACGGCGGCCCCCGGTACCATCCGTACCGGGGGACCGCAAAGTTCCCCCCGGGCCGCCCCGGTCTATTCCAGTGGGCAGGGGCGGCCCGGTTTTTTCTTAACGGTCCTTTTCTTATGCGCACCCTCCGCGCTTCCGCGCTTTTTCCTTTAATGGGCCAGGGTCCGTGTCCCGCCGCCACCGTGGGCGTTTTCGCGGGTAACCCTTTTCCGGCCAGTTGTGTGTTTTCTTTTCCTGCGACCCGGCCCGCGCCGTATCTTCGCGTGACGATGCCACGTGCGCGGCGCGAGCCGGGGGTCTATGGCGGGGACATAGTCCCCCATGGCGGCCGGTGCCAGCCGCCGCTGTTTTTCGCCTGTCGCTGGCGCCGCTCGATCAGCGCCAGCGCCATGCACAGCAGCATGGGAGAGTTCTCACACACCGTCTGTTCCGGGGTCCGGGCAATCCAGGCCCGCATCTGGCCCGAATAGGTGATCGTCCACAGTGGGAACACCATTTGCAGTTCCCGCAGGATTATCCGCGTCTCCACATCAGGAACCCCGCCCCCATCCAGCTCCGGGCTATCGTCTTCGCTCCATTCCTCACCGGGGTACTCCTCCGGCGGGCTCAGATAGTCCGCTGCCCCGGGCGGGTCAGCCTCGCGCGGCACCGGGTGGTGCCGGTAATCGTCCTCAATTGCATGTTCCAGCCCGGCTATAGTGTCCGCGATCAGGAACCGGCCCGTGTCACGGCGCAACGCCACCCACCGGTCCCGCACATAGCTGAAAACATAGGCGTCCCCCCAATTGAAGGCGAGCGCCTCCAGCGCCGGAAGCTGTCCCCTAATGGCTGGCCGCCCCTTGCTGCGCTATCCTGAATGACCGGCATGACGGGATCATTTCGCGCGTGGTCAAGCGTCGCCGGCACTAGAGTCTTCTTTCTCCGGGTGATAGCCCAGCTTGCGCCTGGTTTCCTCCATGCGGCCAGCCAGCGCGTCCGGGTAATTCGCCGTGAGAATTGTCCCTTGCGGCGCGTCGAACAAGGGGAAAGCAACAAACTGCCGCGTATACACGCCCCACACCACGAACCAGCCATGCGACTCCTGCTCGATATCGCGGGCGATCTCCCGGCATTCTTCGTCATCGGCAAAGGACATGACGGACGCCTCACGGCTTCCTCCCCACGCCGCCGAGGAATCGCAGCTCTGTCGGTCCCACTGGTTTTCTGTTATTGCCGCGCCATTCGTTCACGTCAACCAGTCCTGGTTTTATTAGTTCAAAACCGCGGAAGAGTTTTTCAATCTCTTGCGTGCTTCGGAAAACTGCTGGCGCGCTGGCTTGCCTGTAAGCTGCCTGAACAGCAGACATAGCTTCTGGCGCAGTACCGTCGCTAGTTATGTGGGATATCACGAGGTAGCTGCCCGACGGTACACGCTCCTTGAGTACAGCGATAGCCTGATACGGATCTTCGTCATCGGTAATGAAATGGAGCACGGCTACGAAGAGTATCCCGACCGGCCGCCCGAATTCGATGATGCTATTGAGCGCTGGGCTGGTGATAATGTTTAGCGGGTATCGGATATCCCCATTGATGGCCACGATACCCTGATTGCGATTAGCCAGTATCGCATCATTATGAGCATTGACGATGGGATCATTGTCAACATAAACGACACGCGCGCTTGGGTTGATCGACCGTGCTGCCTCGTGGACATTTGGGCTGGTGGGGATTCCGGTTCCCAGGTCGATAAATTGCCAGATTCCGTTACGGGACAGATACTTGACGGCACGTACGAGAAACCGTCGATTCGCCAAGGCGATCTGTCTTCCATAGGGAATCACCGACAACGCTGTTTCGGCCGCTTCCCTGTCTGCGGAGAAATTGTCTTTACCTCCGAGATAATAGTCATACATTCTCGCGGGCGATGGGATAGTCGTGTCGATATCCGGCGGCGTTGGATGGCTATTTTCCATCGGCGATCCCCCTTTCTGCGCTGAGCGCCGGCGCCGTCTACGATGAACGGAAACCTGTACCCGCGCGATCGGTGTATGAGTGGATCGGCCCGCCGGCCCTGCGGCGGCGTCCAAGTCCAGCTTGCCCGTTCTGTCACGGGTCAGGCACACCATGTAACGCATGACTTGTATGCGGGCGGCGCATGGAAATCGTCGGGCCGGCGTTCTCTAGGCCCCACTAGACTGGCGGTTACGCATGATCTGCATAGTCAGCGGTATGAAACGCAGGGCACCATGACCGTGAGAGACGGCCCGCGCTACTGCACGGGCTGCGGCGCACGACTGGCTAGCGACAACCACGACGTGGCGTGTCGGCCCTGTCAGCGTGCCCTGCATGAAGTCTCGCGGCGTCCGCCCGACGTGCCGCGCGACTTCTGGCAGGTTGACCGGATGCGAGATGCCCTAGCCGAGCGGCATATGGGTCATATCGTGCGTGCTTACCGAAAGCATGCGTTCCACGGCCAGAGAGGTATAGCTCAGGAGGCCATGGCGCGCTGGCTGGCCATCAGTCAGACCCAGCTTTCACGGATCGAGAGTGGCCGCCCGATACATGATCTTGACCGCCTCGTGCAGTGGGCGAAGGTTCTTCGCATCCCCCAGGAGCTTCTCTGGTTTGACGTGCCAGACGATGGAGATGATGTGAAGCGGCGTCAATTCTTGATGGCCAGTGGCGCAACCGCAGTTACAGCAATGCCCGGTGGAATTCGTGGCGGCAATGTTAGAGAGAGTGCTCTTACCGAGCAAGACTGCGCCCAGTGGCTGGCTTGGGAATTGTGGCAACGAGGCGAAAACGTGCTGTCAGGTGCGGAAATACCTCGCCCCATCGCCCGCGTGCTTAAGGCCCTCCCGCCTGCCGGGAGCATAATTTTGCGCGATCGGGAAGAGAACTATTCGTTCGCTCAGGCTTCACTCATAGATTTTTTTGTTGCGCAACGTGTCTTTGACAGGATAACTGAAGGTAAAAGCGACCTGCTCGCTACAGCTCAGACATCACATGACACTGATCAGGTGATCCGGCGTTTTGTGCTGCATCAGGACTCATCTGTCGTGGAGCTCAAGAACTGGATGCGGGCTGGCTCAACACCCATTCTCCGGGTGAATAGCGCAGGTATCCTTGCCAAGATCGGCATGCCCGAAATTTCCGACGAGGTAATAACCGCCTTGAGGCAAGATAGGGATATGAGGCATCTCTATCTGACCGCCGTTGCCAGCCGTGTGCTAGGAATGCCAAGGGACGCCGCCGGACAATTCGTCGCAACCGGCGCGACTATCGACCGTGCTGCGACCGGCCTTCCCGAGGACCGCGTCGCAGATTTGGCCGTACGGCTCAGCCAGGAAGTGCAGCATTCACAAGATGGTGCGGCCCGCTGGTGCAGCGTCATGCTCCTAAGTCATATACGTCAGCACGTGCCCGCGACCGTTACTAGCGCATTGCAGGAAGCGCTGCGCAGCGAGCCCAGCCGTGAGAATCTGCGAGCAATCGGCACCGCGCTTGCAAATGCCGATCCTCTCGATATTTAAATAGATCATCTTCTGTCAAGTAGGAGCAGCAATGGTTACTGTCTCAGTTCAGCCCGGTCAGGAAGTTATAGAAACTGTCACGCATGAACTCAAGAAACTTGGCATACAGAATGGGGCGATCGTATCCCTGATAGGCGCCATTGATAGCTGCTGCATCAGCAACATGCCTAAAGATGATGCTAAGAGCGATATTCTCACAGAGTACAAACAGCCTTTCGAGATGGCCGGCACAGGCGAGATTAAAGATGGCAAGCCTCACATTCACTGCGTGCTTGGCAGTGAAGGAAATACTGCTCTGGCGGGTCACCTGCACTGGGCACGAGTCGATAACTGGTTCGTGAACGTATATGTCACGGAGACCTGAAATTCAGCCTAATGCTGTAGAGCCGCTTTCGTCGGACTCGCGTTTAGGCACCCTCTGGAGCGTTGCCGCTCCCGTGTTCGTTTCGGGCATCCTGACCAGCTCAGCACGCGCGTGTGCACAACCCGACTTGCAACGATCAGCGCATGAGTGACTACCCGAGTGACAACCGGCGCGGACCTTGGCAAACTTCCGCGTACACGCGTGTACTTGCGGGCCCAGGTTAGAGCCGAGTCTTCGTTGGTAATTTCGCCCCTGGGGATGCCTGGGGGTCAAAGTGTCATGAGCGGCACGCCGCCTCCCCGACATCTCGCCGAGGTCGGCTCCCGTCTGCTACGTATCAGGCCAGCCAACCACGGGAATCAAGCCTCCTCATCAGGAAAGTCAGGTATCTGCATTTCAGGAAATAGATCCTGCACTAGTCTTCGATACTCTTTTCGTGAATGCACCATATCGCCGTTTATCTCAGGCAAAGACCATATAGATGATTTCTTTTTTAGATTAGTTATTACTTGATCTTTTCCAATACTTACTGAGTCGATTTCGACTAGTGCTCTTTGATGAGTCTCTGACTCAGAATCTAGGACGGCCATTACGGGTAGAAGTCTCCGAAGTAGCTCCAGAAAAGCGATGGTACTCCCTGCATCTGGATGTCTACCTTCATGTACCAACTTCGAACGAGCGTTATAAGATTTCCGAACGTACTGGTATGTCTCGTCCGAATCGAGATCAAGAACACGGCCAAGATTCGCAGCCCGCTGTGATATTCGATAGGACAGTTCCGTTGAACTGTCACCAAGCATACACTCTAGGCATATTGATGCAGAAATAAATGCACGCCAGTAATCGTTGTTCAATGTAGTTATCGCATCATAAAAATACCATGCCGCTATACTCAGTGGTGACTTAGCAGGAAGTCTTCCCCACAAACTACAGAGTCGTCCCCAAGCCTCGACGGCATCCACCGATACACGCCAAGCTGGCCCTACGGTAGTGGGAAGATATTTTTTGATCTCATCTTCATCTACATTGTGTGGTCTTGTGCCACCGACGCCATCAAAGATGATCATCCGTTCCCACCGGCTAGCATCGTTATTCCATTTATCCACTGGTTCTGAATACCACGCAGGTGCCGCTCTGGAAGCTATAGCAAAAAGGCTCATGGCATCAGTTACCTTATCATGAACCTTTATTCGCGCTCCAGTCATATCTTGATTGATCTCGGGGAAGATCTCAATTCTATGACCTGGCGGCCTAATCCGAAATGCTAGATTAAATTCATCAGTATAGCCGGCTGCATTAGCATGGTATTGCTGTACGCGCCTTGATTCTTCTATGTTCAGTTCTGCCAGTATGATGTCTTCATTAACTTTAATTCGCCCTTTCGCATTATCGTCAAATATGCAATGAAAGAGCGGCATTGTTATCCGCTGTTTTTGTTCTGTATCCATGGACAGACAGTTTACCCTCGGGTTGACGCTTAAGTGCCAAACAAACCGTTTCTCGCCGTTGGCGCAGCAATGTCATCGGTCGCACCAGCGGCAGCAACCACACCGCCCATGACTCCTCAACTTCTGATACTGGCGAATATCAGAAGTGAATGTACTTTTTTTTAAAATGCTCAGATGCCATCCAGACCGCGGTGCCTGCAGTAATGGAAGCCACACAACCCACGACCGGAACCATGACACCGTGCTCAGTGCCAACCAATGCTGACGCTAGCGCGGTCAGCGCCGCGAACAGGGCCGCAAGCATACGGGTCACGGTTGCAATAGTATCCGTTTTGTATGCCAATGAAAGCCCGACAGTGTTTACCCGAAGAGTCAAAGTCCGGGTTGAGGTGCTGCACCGTGGCAGAACGGGGCAGAATCCACGGACATCGAGCGGTAGCCAAACGGCGAGAAAACTGGCCTCACCAGGATCGCAGCAGTTGGCCGCATGTGAGACGACCTCCTAAGCGGTGGGTCGCAAGGCGGCGAGCGCTCTGCAGGGCGCTCAGGGACGCTCTGAGCGCTTCCGCTCCTGTGATCGCTTCAGGTTGTCTGACCGGCCCAGCGCACGTGTGCACAACCCGACTTGCAACGGTCGTTGTCCACGTAGACGATGCGGCTGTCGGGCGCGGCCGACTGGGCGACCTCGTGGACGTTGTCCCCGGACGGCAGGCCGGTCCCGATGTCGAGAAACTGCCGTATCCCGGCCTCGCCGGCCAGATGGTGCACCACCCTGGCCAGGAACGCGCGGCAGGCAACCGCCGACTGGACCGTGTGCGGAAAGATCTTGATCGCGGCCCGAGCCGCCTGGCGGTCGGCTTCGAAGTTGTCCTTACCGCCCAGCCAGTAGTCGTAAACCCGGGCCGGATGCGGAACGCTGGTGTCGATCTTGGCGGGGTCAGCCACCCGCCCGAGCATACGGGTGTTAGCCGGGCGGGGCCAGCCGGGCGGGAAAGCCGCCGGTCGCGACCGGGCCCCAGGACGTCGGCGTGATACGCAGCAGCGACTTGTCCTGCCGGATCATGGCCTGCCGGTACTCGTCCCAGTCCGGGTGCTCCCCGGCGATCGCGCGGTAGTAGTCGACCAGCGCGTCGGCGGCCGCGGGCATATCGATCACTTCGGCGTCGCCGTCCACCTGCACCCAGGGGCCGCCGAAGTCCTCGGACAGCACCAGCACGCTGACCTGGGGATCACGCCGGGCGTTGTGGCTCTTGGCCCGTTCGGGGTAGGTGGACACCACGATCCGGCCCCCGGCGTCCACCCCGCAGGTCACCGGGGACGCCTGCGGGCGGCCGCCCGCGCGCTGGGTGATGACGATCGCGTGGTGGCGCGGCCGGATGAAGTCGAGCAGCTCGTCCCGGCTGACGGTGGTGTTGGTCGCGATCTGCGGGCTCACCTGAATCACCCTACCGATTCCTTGGTCACCTCGCGCATCGCGGTGTGGTCGGCCGCAGAGGCGAGCCCGGCGTGGTACAGCCGCAGATCGGTCGCGCCCGCGGCGAGCACCGCCCGGGCCTTGCTGGGCAGGTCGCCGGTGATCGCCCCGAGCGCGGTGACGGCCGGGAGGGTGGCCGCGATCCGGCGGCCGGAGCGGACTTTGCTCTTCGTGCGCCGGACGATTTCCTCGGCGTCCGTGACCGGGCCGGGGCAGGCCACGATCATGCCGTCGGCACCGTCCTGGCCGAGGAGCACCGCCGGATCGTAACCGGGGTTGGCGCCGACCGCGAGCGGGTCGGGATCGGCGTGGACGAGCACGTCCCGGCCGGGCGCGGCGTCCCGTACGGCGGCCAGCACGCGGTGCAGGAAGGCCCCGGCGGTAGCGGCGCGGACGGTGGTGACCTGCCCGGCCAGCTCGCCCAGTTCCGCGGCGCGCGCCGGCCTGGACTGGGCGGCGAACCCGCCACCTTCATAGGCGGCGTCCAGGGCCGTCCGGACCCGCTGGGCCGCCGTGCTGGGATCGACGCCGGCTTCCCGCAGCGCCCCGGTGCACGCCGCGCAGAAGCAGGCGTCCAGCAGCCATCCGGGTGCTCCCGCCGGGGGCCGCCCGCCTTGTCATGCGCGCTGCCGTGGTCGTAGCCGTACCAGCC
>Ga0302325_10024289_pt1 | contig 12612 bp, 12 predicted proteins | sample Palsa_T0_2_FD_201948 | JGI IMG/M metagenome (GOLD analysis project Ga0302325, IMG submission 201948) | Peat permafrost microbial communities from Stordalen Mire near Abisko, Sweden - Palsa_T0_2 | ecosystem: Environmental > Terrestrial > Soil > Palsa > Peat permafrost | place: Sweden: Abisko...
CCGACGTCATCCACAGGGGCGATGTCGTCGTGGTTACCGGGAACGACAACGCGCTGAACGCGGTCACCTCCGTGCTGGCCCGCCACCAGATCGTGGCCCGCCAGCTGCGGGTGGAGCAGGCCAGCCTCGAGGACGCGTTCATCGCCCTGACCGGCAAGCACTAGCAAAGGGGAGTACGGCAATGTCAGTCATGACCGCAAGACCACCCGCCGCCATCCGGCGCTCCGCGCTGGTACGGCTCACCATCAGCGAGCTGAAGCTGCTCCTGCGCGAGCGGATCAGGCTCTTCTTCGGCGTCGGGTTCCCGCTGATCCTGCTGATCATCTTCGGCAGCATCCCCTCCTTCAACCGGCCGAGCAAGACCTTCGGCGGCTACACCACGCTGGACGTCTATATTCCCATCCTGATCGCGTTCTCGCTGGCCCTGCTGTCGCTCACCGCGCTGCCGATGGCCCTGGCCGCCTACCGGGAACGGGGTGTCCTGCGCCGCCTGCAGACCACCCCGGCCGGCGCGTCCCGGGTGCTCGCCGCCCAGCTGCTGGTCAACCTGGCCGTCGCGGTGGCCGCGGTGATCCTGATCCTGGCCGTGGCCAGGCTCGGGTACAACGTGTTCCTGCCGCGGCAGCTTGGCGGCTTCATCATCGCCGCGCTGCTCACCGCGGCTGCCCTAATGTCCGTCGGCCTGCTCATCGCCGCGCTCGCGCCGAGCGGCAAGGCGGCCCAGATCACCGGTGCGCTGCTGTTCTACCCGATGATGTTCTTCGCCGGCCTGTGGCTGCCGCTCGCGGAGATGCCGTCGGGCCTGCGTCACTTTAGCCACGCCACCCCGCTCGGAGCGGCGGTGCAGGCCCTGCAGGACGCGAGCGTGGGGCACTGGCCGCACCCGCTCCAGCTGGTGACCCTGGCGGCCTACGCGGTGGTCCTCGGGCTGGCGGCGGCCCGGCTGTTCCGCTGGGAGTAGCGCGGTTTAGTAGAGTCAGCCACGGAGGGCATCATGACCGAACCGATGCCGCTCACCCGGCAGGACCCGGCTGAGCGGCGCCTGCTCCCGGCGGTCACCATCGGGCCCTACGTGCTGCTGGCGATCCTGGCCCTGACCGCCCCGGCGGTCTGCCACGGGCGGGCGCTGCTCGCCGTGCTGGTGCTGTGCGCGGTGGACGCGGCGTGGATGCTGTCGATGTTCACGTTGCACCCGGCCTGGCGGGTCCGGCCGCGGCCGATGGCGGTGTTCTTCACCGTGCAGGTCCTGATCATGTTCGCGCTGGTGACCAAGGACCCGTTTTTTGGCTTCTTCACCGCGGCCGGTTACCTCTACGCGGCCACCGTGCTGCGCTGGCCGTGGCAGCTGGCCGGCGTCGTCTCGAACGCTGTAGTGGCCGGGACCGCGCAGTCGACCGGGCTGAACCGGGACACCCTGCTCGGCATGCTGGTCTACGGCGCCATCATCGCCGTCAACGCGGTGCTCCTCAGCGGCACCTTCTGGCTCGCGCGCAAGCAGGACCAGACCAGGGACGCACGCGAGGAGGCCCTGGCCGAGGCGAGCGAAACAAACCGCAGGCTCGAGGCGACGCTGGCCGAGAACGCGGGCCTGCACGAGCAGCTGGTGACCCAGGCCCGGGAGGCCGGGATCCTGGACGAGCGGCAGCGGATGGCGCGGGAGATCCACGACACCCTGGCCCAGGGGCTGACCGGGATCATCACCCAGCTCCAGGCGGCCGAGCAGGCCGCCGACGACCCGGCGGGATGGCGCCGGCACTTCACCGCCGCCCAGCAGCTGGCCCGGGAGAGCCTGTCCGAGGCACGGCGGTCGGTGGACGCGCTGCGCCCCGAGCCGCTGGAGACCGGGCGGCTCAGCGACGCGCTGACCGACGTGGCCGGCCGCTGGTCGGCGCTGCACCAGATCCCGGCCCGGGTCGCTACCACCGGCACGGCCCGGCCGATGCCGCCAGAAGCCGAGTTCGCGCTGCTGCGCGCCGCGCAGGAGGCGCTGGCCAACGTGGCCAAGCACGCCCGGGCCGCCCGGGTCGGCGTGACCCTTTCCTACCTGGAGAACGAGGTGGCTCTGGACGTGCGGGACGACGGCGCGGGGTTCGACCCGGACCGGCTCGCCGGGCCGGCACCGGTGGCCAACGGGAGCGACGGCGGCTTCGGCCTGGTCGCGATGCGGCAGCGGATCGAGGATCTGGCCGGGACGCTGCAGGTGGAATCGGAACCTGGCGGCGGCACCGCGATCTCGGCCCGCATCCCGGCCGCGTCGGCCGGAGCAGGCCAGTGAGCCGCCCAGTGAGCCGCCCTGGGGACGGGCCTGCGGACGGCCCTGCCCCGATCCGGCTGCTGATCGCGGATGACCATCCGGTGGTCAGGGACGGGCTGTGCAACATGTTCGCCCGGGACCCCGAGTTCGAGGTGCTCGGCGAGGCCGCCGACGGGTCCGAGGCGGTCCGGCTGGCCCAGGCCCTGCAGCCGGACGTGATCCTGATGGACCTGCGGATGCCGCGGATGGACGGGCTGACCGCGATCACCGAGCTGGTCCGGCGCGGCATCGCCGCCCGGATACTGGTGCTTACCACCTACGACACCGACAGCCACGTGCTGCCGGCGATCGACGCCGGCGCGACCGGTTACCTGCTCAAGGACGCTCCCCGCGACGAGCTTCTGCGCGCGGTCCGGGCCGCGGCGCACGGTGAGGCCGCGCTCTCGCCGGCGGTGGCGACCCGGCTGATGAGCCGGTTCCGTGAGCCAGGCCGGGGCCAGGGCCCGGGGCCGCTGAGCCAGCGCGAGCTCGAGGTCCTCGAGCTCGTCGCGGGCGGCAATAACAACCGGGAGGCCGCGGCCAGGCTGTTCATCAGCGAGGCGACGATCAAGACCCACCTGCTGAATATCTACGCCAAGCTCGGCGTGAACGACCGCGCGGCCGCCGTCGCCGAGGCGTTCAACCGGGGCTTGCTCACGCCCGGTTCACCGGACCGCCCGTAACGTCAGGCCCAGCCGTCAGCCGGCCTCATGACGTCGATCCCGGTGTCGGGCAGGGCCGGCGAGAATACCCAGAGCACTCGCGCGGGGCCTGCGGGCGGAGGCACCCGGAACGTGTGCCGGGTACTTGGCGGGAAGGTGAACGCGTCGCCCTGCTCCAGCGTGACCTGCTCCCCGGACACGGTGAGCTGCAGCTGCCCGGCCAGCAAGAAGACGAACTCCACATCCGCGGGCAGCGCGTACGGCTCGTCGCCGCTGCCGCCGCCCGGCTCGATGTCACTGAGGATGGCCTGCATCCGCTTCTCGGCGGACGGCGTGAGCAGGTACTCGGTGACCCCGGTGCCGCCGAAGTTGATGGCCGGGTAGGCGTCGCGGCGGACCACTTCGCCTTTCGAGGCCTGGAACAAGGAGCCGGGGGAGACGTCGAGGGCCGCGCAAAGCCGGATGAGCGAGGCGACCGAGACGTTGGCCAGATCCCGTTCCAGCTTGGACACGAAGCCCTTAGTCAGGCCACTGGCCTCGGCTACCTCGGCCATGCTCTTACGGGCCGCGAGCCGGGCCGCCTTCAGCTGCGCGCCGATGCGCGGGCCGTCCTGGCCGCCTGGCCGCGTGCCGTTCTCGCCGCTGGCGCTCGTCATCGAGCTCCCTCCCCGAGCTGGCGCGTGTTCCGGACCCGTAGTCATTATGACACGCTTCCATTCATTCATGAAACAAGGGTTGACAGTCAGGAAACCTTCGATGACTATGGCGGAAAGGCAGGTCGTATCGAACTGGAGGCGCCATGGCAACCCAGTCCCGGGAGCCGCGGGTCGCGGAGGAAGCCGAGCGCGGCCTGCTCGGCCAGATCGAGGTGCACTCTATCGACTGGATCCCCGATCCCGAGCGGCACGGCAAGACCTGGCAGCAGACGATGCTGTGGTTCCTGGGGAACTTCCAGTACTTCACCATCCCGATCGGGTTCGTCGGTCCCTCGCTGGGGCTGTCGCTGGGCTGGACCATCGTGGCCGGCGCCCTCGGCATCTGGTTCGGCACGCTGTTCATGGCCTTTCACGCCACCCAGGGGCCGGTCTTCGGCCTGCCGCAGATGATCCAGACCCGGGCCCAGCTCGGCTACCGCGGCGTCGTCGTCGCCTTGTTCGCCGTGCTGTTCACCTACATGGCCTTCAACGTCGCCGACCAGGTGCTGATGAGCACCGGGCTGCACGGCGCCTTCGGCTGGAATGCCCGCCTGGTAGCGGTGGCCACGGCGGTGCTCGCGGCCGCGCTGGCCATCTTCGGCTACGACTGGGTGCACCGCGTCTTCCGGTTCCTGCTCGTCATCTCCTTCCCCTGCTACGCGATCATCTCGGTGGCCATCCTGGCCGGGCACGACGGCGGCGTGGCCCCGCATCATCCCGGCGGCTTCGTCTTCGCGGCGTTCATGGCCCAGTTCTCGGTCGCTGCGGCTTACAACATCACCTACGCGCCGTACGTGTCGGACTACTCGCGCTACATGCCGCGCAAGACGCCCGCCCGCGGCATCATCACGGCCGTGTTCTTCGGCGCCTCGAGCTCGGCGATCTGGCTGATCGCCCTGGGCGCGTGGCTGGCGACCCGGCTCAGCATCAGCGACGGCCTGGTCGGGCTGCAGGTGGCCGGCGACAACGTGGTCGCGCCGCTCGGCTCGATCACCGCGGTGCTGTCGGCGACCGCGCTGCTGGCCACCATGGGGATGAACGCCTACGGCGCGATGCTGACCGTGCTGACCGGCATCGACTCTTTCAAGAAGATCAAGACGAGCAGGATCCTGCGGGCCGCGACCGTGGTCGTGCTGGCCGTCATCTGGTACGTGATCGGGGCGAGCATCTCCTCGAGCACCAGCGCCACCGCCGCGGTGCTGAACTCGCTCACCCTGATGCTGTACCTGCTCGTGCCGTGGACCGCGCTCAACCTGGTCGACTTCTTCTTCGTCCGCCGCGGCCACTACGCGATCACCGATATCTTCCGCCCGGACGGCGTCTACGGCGCCTGGGGCTGGCGTGGCCTGACGGCCTACTTCGTCGGCTTCGCGGCCGAGATCCCGTTCATGGTGCTGCCGCCGATAGCGGGCCTGTCCTACACCGGGTACTTCCCGCGGCACGTGACCAACGGCGTCGACTACTCCTGGCTGGTGGGCCTGGTCGTGGCGGGGATCGTCTACCTGCTGCTGTCGCGGTCCCTCGACCTGGCCGCCGAGCAGTCCGCCATCGAGGCCAGCGAACGCGAACTGCGCGCTATCGATGTCGCGTCCGAGGGAATGAGAGACCTATGAGCGAGCCTGTCCCGCGGATCGTGACCGACGGCATCGTCGGTCCGGTGGATGCCACCGTGATGCCCCGTTACGCCGGGGAGGCTACCTTCGCCCGGCTGCCGCGGATCGATGAGGTGTCCCAGGCCGACGTTGCCGTGTTCGGGGTGCCCTTTGACACCGGGGTCAGCTACCGGCCGGGCGCCCGATTCGGCCCGGCGCACATCCGGGAGTCATCCCGGTTGCTGCGCCCCTGGAACCCGGCCCTGCAGGTCGCGCCGTTCGCCAGCCAGCAGGTGGCCGACGCGGGAGATCTGGCCGTCAATCCGTTCAGCATCTCCGACGCGATCGGCGCCATCGAGCGGGGCGCGCGCGGGCTGCTCGAGCGCGCGCGGCGGGTGCTGATGCTCGGCGGCGACCACACGGTGGCGCTGCCGATGCTGCGGGCGCTTTCCGCGGTGCACGGCCCGCTCGCTGTCGTCCACTTTGACGCCCACCTTGACACCTGGGATACCTACTTCGGCGCCGCCTACACCCATGGGACGCCCTTCCGGCGGGCCGCCGAGGAAGGACTGCTTGACCGGTCCGGGTGCCTGCACGCGGGGATCCGCGGGCCGCTGTACGCCGACACCGATCTCACCGACGACACTCAGCTGGGCTTCCAGGTGATATCGGCGCCCGAGGTGGACGCTATCGGCATACCCGGCATGGTGGAGCGCATCGCGCAGCGGGTCGGCGACCGGCCGGTCTACGTCTCGGTGGACATCGATGTACTGGATCCCGCCCACGCGCCCGGCACCGGGACCCCGGAGGCGGGCGGCCTTTCCAGCCGGGAACTGCTGGCCACGCTGCGGTCATTCGCCCGGCTGAACCTCGTCGGCGCCGACATCGTCGAGGTCGCGCCGGCCTACGACCACGCCCAGATCACCGGGATCGCCGCCGCGCACGTCGGCTACGAGCTTCTTTCCGCGATGGCGGCGAGGAAAGCCGCGTCCTGACCGCCCAGACGCCCAACGCACGCCGAACTGCTCAGTCGAACGAGGGCTTGCGGTCCCGGGACCGCTTGAGCTCGAAGAAGCCATCCGCCTTGGTCACCAGGACCAGCCCGTCCCACAGTTCCCCGGCGGCCTCGCCGCGCGGCGCGGGCGTGATGACCGGACCGAAGATGGCCTTGCCGCGGATGCGGATGACGGGGGTCCCGACATCGATCCCGACCTCGTCGAACGCCTCGTGGTGCGAGCTCTTGATCAGCTCGTCGAAGTCGGTGCTCTCGGCCGCGTCGGCCAGGGACGCGGGCAGCCCGACTTCGGCCAGGGCCTCGGGGATGACCGCGGGATCCTCCCGGCGGCCCTGGTTATGCAGCCGGGTGCCGATGGCGGTGTAGAGGGGCCCGAGGGTGTCCGGGCCGGCCTGCTGGGCGGCCGCGGCGCAGACCCGGATCGGGCCCCAGGCCCGGCTCATCCGCTCCACGTACTCCGGCGTCAGGCCCTGACCCTCGTGCTGGATCAGGTTCAGGTAGGCCAGCGACATGACCCGCCAGTCAACCCGGACCGGCCGGACCTTCTCCACCTCGAGCATCCAGCGGGATGTGATCCAGGCCCAGGGGCACAGCGGATCGAACCAGAACTGCATGTCTTCGGGTGCTGGCTGCTGTTCGCTCACAACCGCAGCATACGGCGGGCCCGCCCGGCCGCCGTTGCCGGGCGGCGCTTCAGCGGACCGCGCCCAGGGTGAGCCCCTTATATTTCGTCAGGGGCGTCCCGCGGCGGCCGCGGCGGCCAGGGCGCGGGCCGCGCCGAGCGAGCCCACCAGGGGATGCAGCGCGAATGCGCGCAGCGCCGCGGCCGCGGACCCGGTCCGGGCCGCGTCGACGATGGCCCGCTCGCAGCTCTTCACCGTGCACATCAGGCCCAGCTCGTGCTCTGACGGCGGCGGCACGGGGAGCGGCACGGCGCCGCCGCTATCGGCCAGGCACACGGTCTCGATGACGGTATCCGGCGCCAGCGCGGGCACCGTGCTGCCGTTGGGCACGTTGAGGATCAGCCGCGCCGGGCTGCCCCCGCTCAGGGCGGCAACGAGCGTGATCGCGATGGACTCGTACCCGCCGGACGCCACATCGGCGGCGTCTCGCTCCCCGGACCGCAGTTCCCCGAAGTAGCTGCGATTGCGCTCGTCGTTGGCGGCCGCCCACAGCTGCGCGGCCTGACCGGGAGCCGCGGCCGCGGCCGCGTAGAACCGTTCCTGCTCAGCCCGGACGTGCTCGCCTCGCGTCTGCCGCGCCGCCAGGACGTCGCGCAGCGCTTCATGCTGCGCGTAGTACCAGTACAGGTACTCGTTGGGGATCGCGCCGAGGGCCTGGAGCAGGTCGGCGCCGAACAGCCGCCCCTCCTCGATCCGGTCCAGCCGCGCCGGGTCCGCCAGCAGGCCCGGCAGCAGGTCAGTCCCGCCGGCCCGCAGGCCGCGCAGCCAGCCGAGGTGATTGAGCCCCAGGTAGTCGATTTCCACCCGGTCGGCCACCTCGGCGAGCGAGGTCCCTGGATCGATCCCGGCCGCGGCGCAGGCCCGGCGCACCAGCCCGATGGGGGAGTCGCAGACCCCGATGACCCTGTTCCCGAGGCGGGCCGCCATCGCCCCGGTGACGATGCCGGCCGGGTTGGTCATCGAGATGACCCACGCCCGCGGCGCCAGTTCCGCGATGCGCCGGGCGATCGCGTCGACCACCGGCACGGCCCGGTACGCGTAAGAAAGGCCGCCGGCCCCGACCGTCTCCTGGCCAAGCACCCCGAGGTCCAGCGCGGTCCGCTCGTCCCGGACCCTGCCCTCCAGGCCGCCCGCCCGCAGCGCGGCGAAGATCACGTCGGCGCCGCGCAGCGCGGTGTCCAGGTCAGTGGTCGGGGTCAGCGGAAGCCGGTCGCCGGCCAGCACGCCGGCGATCACGCGTAGCCGCCCGGGGGCGACATCGAATAGCGTGATCTTGCTGGCGGCGAGGCCGCTGGCGGCCAGCTCGCGGCAGATCAGCGGCACCCGGAATCCGCCGCCGCCGAGGATCGTGACTCGCACGTCGTCGACCCTATCGGGCAACTGGCCTGGCACGCGCCTGAAGAGGAGCGCGCCACACGGCGGGTGGGGGGCATGGCGGGAAGAGGCGCGATGGAACGGCAATGGGACCTGTTCGTACATGGCACCGTGTTCTTCGATGTCGTCTTCACCGGCCTGGAATCGCTGCCGGCGCGCGGCACCGAGCTGCAGGCCAGCGGGATGGGGTCGTGCCCGGGCGGCATCGCCAACCTGGCTATCGCCGCCAGCCGTCTCGGCGTGCACACGTCCCTGGCCGCCGCGTTCGGTGACGACGTGTACGGGGATTTCTGCTGGTCAACGCTCACCGAGCAGGAGGGCGTCGACCTCACCTACTCGCGCCGGTTCGCCGACTGGCACTCCCCGGTGACGGTCTCGATGGTGGTCGAGCGGGACCGGGCGCTGATGACCCACATGCACCCGCCGCCCGTGTCGGGCAGCGAGCTGCTCGCCACCATCCCCGCGGCCCGGGTCGGCTTCGCCCATCTGGACGCCGAGCCGCGTGAGTGGTTCCATACCGCTTCGGCGGCCGGGATGCTGCTGTTCGCCGACACCGGCTGGGACGAGGAGGAGAAGTGGTCGCCGAGCGTGCTGGAGCAGCTCGAATGCTTCCATGCCTTTTTGCCTAACAGTGTCGAGGCGATGGCCTACACCCGCACCGACGATCCGCATGACGCCGTGCACGCGCTGGCCGGACGTGTTCCTGTCGCGGTGGTCACCTGCGGCGGCCAGGGGGCGATCGCGGTCGACTCCACCACCAGCGAGGAAGAGTGGGTCCCGGCTCTGCCGGTCAACGCCCACGACCCCACCGGAGCCGGCGATGTCTTCGGCGCCGCGTTCGTCCTCGGCACCCTGCGCGAGTGGCCACTGCGCCAGCGGCTGGCGTTCGCCAACCTGTGCGCCGCGCTCTCGGTTCAGTATGTCGGCGGATCGCTGGCCGCGCCGGGGTGGGGGGACATCATCGACTGGCTCGCCCGCACCCGGGCCAAGGCGGCCGACGGCTCCAGCCATGCCGCCGAGCTGGCCAAATCCTACGGGTTCATCACCGATGTGCTCCCTGAGTCCGGGCGGATCTCGGTGCGCCGCGCCCGGGCCACCATCGCCCGCACGTCGGACGCGGAGACGCACAGGAGGGCGGGGTGATCTTCGGCGTCCCGTTCAGGCCAGGTGAGTTATAGACAAAAGCGATCGAGTTAATAGACAATAGGAGTACTTCTTAACTTCCAGCCACGGAGGCCGGCATGACGCTCAGCACGCTCATCGCGGACACGCGCAAGGCGGTCGCCGACGATACCGCGAACGCGCAGGCCGTTTTCAGCGCGCAGGGGACGCTCGTGGGCATTACCGAGGTCGATATCCGCACCGGGACGCACACGTTCAAGGTGGACGAGCCGCCTGCGCTCGGCGGCGCCGACGAGGCCGCGAACCCGGTGCAGTACGCGCTGGCCTCGCTCGGCTCCTGCCAGGCCATCACCTACCGGTTCTGGGCCGAGCAGCTCGGCATCTCCTTCGATTCGCTCACCGTGCGGGTGGAAGGTGATCTCGATATCCGCGGCTTCTTCGGATTCGATGACACCGTACGGCCGGGATTCTCCGCGATCCGGGTCGACGTGACCGTGACGGGGCCGGGGAGCGACGAGCGTTACTCCGAGCTCGCGGCGGCCGTCGATGCGCATTGTCCGGTGCTCGACCTGTTCAAAAACCCGGTGCCGGTGACCCGTACGCTCCGCGGGAAGGACGCGCCATGACGGCGGCCACGATCGGCACGAAGCTCGGCTTCCGCAAGATCACCGCGCGCATCGGCGCCGAAGTCACCGGCGTCAGCCCGTCCCTTGAGCTGGACCCGGAGACGGTGACCGCGATCCGCGCCGCCCTCAGCGAGCACAAGGCGCTGGTCTTCCGCGGCATCAGCGTCGACGACGACGGCCAGCAGCGGTTCGCCCGGTACTTCGGCCCGCTGACCTCGGCGCACCCGACCGTGCCCGCCGTCGACGGCGAGCCGAACGTGCTGCCGGTCGACAGCGAGGACAGCCGGTCAAATCACTGGCATACCGACGTGACCTTCGTGCTCAACCCGCCGCAGGTCAGCACCTTGCGCAGCATCGTCCTCCCGCCTTACGGCGGCGAGACCCTGATCGCGAACGCCGGCGCGGCCTACCGCGACCTGCCTGAGCCGCTGCGCGCCTTCGCTGACTCCCTGCGGGCGGTGCACACCAACGACTACGACTACGCGGTGCCGCCGGAGAGCCTGGATAAGGCGAGGCGAGCGCGGCGCGCGGTCTTCACCTCGATCAGGTACGAGACGGTTCACCCGGTGGTGCGAGTGCATCCGCTGACCGGTGAGCGGGGCCTGTTCATCGGCGGGTTCGCGCACCGGATCGTGGGCCTGGCCACCGGTGAGTCGAAGGACATCCTGCGGCTGCTCCAGCACTATGTGACCCGGCCGGAGAACATCCTGCGGGTGACCTGGGAACCCGGTCAGCTGGTGCTGTTCGACAACCGGATCACCCAGCATTACGCGATCGATAACTACGATGACCTGCCCCGCCGGCTCAACCGCGTCACCGTGGCGGGAGACGTCCCGGTCGGCCTTGACGGCCAGCGGAGCTACTCGCTCGAGGGGGACGCCTCCCACTACAGCCCGGTCGTGACTCCGGTCGCCGGCGGCCGGCCCGCCGCCTGACGTCATCGATAGTGACTGCGAAGCACCCACTGGACAACCCGGTCCGATCCTCGCTGGCCGGGCCGCACGCGCGTTTCGCGGAGCGGCGCGGGAACGTCATGCGCTATCCGCCTGACGTCTCGCCATTCTTCTCGAGGCCGGGGTCGAGGCGGCTGCCGACAGCGAGGCGGCTGCCGACAGCGAGGCGGCTGCCGACAGCGAGGCGGTGCGGCTGGGACCGCGCGATGTGCCGGCACCGTGTTCTCCGCCGCCCGCGTGCCCGAGGACCAGCCGGCGGCCCAGACGCCCCGGTAGTGTGACCTACATCATATTCTACTAAACCGATCGATTTAGTAAGTTAAAGGCATGAGGCTATTCGAGCCGTTCGTAGCCCGCCGCTATGTGGACTTCAAGAGAGTATCCAGCGCGGTCTGTTCCTGATTCTCATCTCATCGCACGGCCGGATCTGCGGATCCCCGCGGGCACGGCATGAGGAGATAAGGACGCACGCGTCATGACGACGATATCCACCGGCCCGCCGGCACAGCGGCTGGCCGGGGCGCACGGAACCCGCGAAGGCATCAGCGTGCTGGCCGAGGACGTGGTGCGCCGGTTCGGCGACCGGGTCGTTCTCGACCACCTTCGGCTGGAGATAGCGGCGTCGGAGCTCGCGGTCCTGCTCGGCCCGTCAGGCTGCGGTAAGACCACCCTGCTGCGCGTGCTCGGGGGCCTTGACTGGCCGGACGCCGGCACGGTGTCCGTGCCGCGGGCACGGGCGATCGTCCTCCAGCAGGCTCGCCCGCTGCGGTGCAAGCAAGTGTGGCGGAACGTGACAGCCGGGCTGTACGGCCGCGACGCCGCGCCAGCCGTGCCTTCCGATCCGGCGCTCATCCTGCTCGACGAGCCGTTCTCCGCGCTCGACGGCATCGCCAGGCTGCGGATGCATGATCTTGTCCGGACCCTGCGCCGCCAGCACCACGCCACGATGCTGCTGGTCACGCGCGACGTCGACGAGGCCATCGCGCTAGCCGACTGCATCCTGATCATGCGCGACGGCCGGATCGAACGCGAGCACCGGGTGGAACTCAGCCGCCAGGATCGCTCGCGCGGTCTGGCGCGGGAGCAGTTGCGCGCGGATCTCCTTGCCGAGACCGGGGGCCGGCCGCTGGCACCGCTGGCACTCCAACCCAGGGCCTTCGACAATAGGGCGTTATGCGGAAGGTAACGACCAGCTCCCACTGGGGAACTTACGACGTGCTCGTCGGCGACGACGGTGACGCCAGCACGATCGTCGGCGTTCAGCCGCGGCCCGGCGACCCCGCCGCGGCACCGGTCATGCGCAACGTGCCTGGCGCGCAGCACCACAAGAGCCGCATCCACTACCCCGCGGTGCGCCGCGGCTGGCTCGAGGACGGCCCCGGGGCCGACGAGCGGCGGGGCCGCGACGAGTTCGTCCGGGTCTCCTGGCCGCGGCTGACCGGCCTGCTGGCCGGCGAACTTGACCGGGTGCGCTCCCGTTACGGCAACGAGGCTATCTTCGGCGGCTCGTACGGCTGGGGGAGCGCCGGCCGGTTCCACCACCCGCAGAGCCAGCTGCACCGGTTCCTGAACTGCATCGGGGGCTACGTCGGCTCGG
>Ga0302325_10024292_pt1 | contig 12611 bp, 13 predicted proteins | sample Palsa_T0_2_FD_201948 | JGI IMG/M metagenome (GOLD analysis project Ga0302325, IMG submission 201948) | Peat permafrost microbial communities from Stordalen Mire near Abisko, Sweden - Palsa_T0_2 | ecosystem: Environmental > Terrestrial > Soil > Palsa > Peat permafrost | place: Sweden: Abisko...
CTGCACCGCGACGCGCCGCTCGCGGCAGGTCTCGTACAGGGCGTTGAAGTTCTCGGCGTAGTACGGGTTCTGCATGGTGACGAAGTTGTACGGGAGCAGCACCGAGTCGAAGCGGAACCGCTCGAGGCTGCGGCGGTGCGTCGCGGCGATCTGGCTGCCGTGGCCGGTCACCCCGATCCAGCGGACGAGACCCTGCTCCCGGGCTTCGACGGCGGCCTCGAGCGCCCCGCCGGGACTCAGGGCGATATCCCACTCGATCGGATCGGCCAGGGAGTGCAGCTGCCACAGGTCGACGTGGTCGACGCCCATCCGGTCCAGGGACCGGTGCAGTTCCTCCCGGGCCCCGGCCGCGGTGCGCTCGTCGCCCTTGGTGGCCAGGAAGAACCGGCCCGGTTCGCGCGCCAGCCACGGCCGGATGCGCACCTCCGCCTCGCCGTAGTCCGAGGCCACGTCCAGATGGTTCACCCCGTGGGCGAGCAGGAGGTCCAGGGTCTCGTCCGCGGCCCGCTGGGAGACCTGACCGAGAGCCGCCCCGCCGAAGATCACCCGGCTGCTCTGGTGGCCGGTGCGGCCGAACTCTGCCTGCTCGATGGGCACGAGACCTCCCGAAGTGCCGAAAGCGCCGAAGCGTATAGTCCGCATCATATGATCAGCTGCGGTACGACGGGCGATCGGCCAGGGATGGGATTGGCTGCCTGGCCATGGGTAAACGGGCGGTGGGCCATGGCGCGCGCCATGCGTCCGACGTGCGAGGTGATCTGGATGGCTGACTATTACTTGGCCCTGATCCGCCACGACTCCGGCGCGCTGGCCAAGGCACTGGACCAGGGCGGCCCGGCGCCGGAGCAGATCACCGCGGCGCGGGCCCGGGCGACATGAGAAGGGACTGGCGTGCCTGACGAGCTTGACGCGCTGGCTGGCCAGCTGACCGAGCTTCTGGCCGGATTGGGCAGCGCCCTGATCGCGTTCTCCGGCGGGGTGGACTCCTCTGTCGTCGCTGCCCTGGCCGCCCGGGCGCTCGGGGAACAAGCCCTTGCCATCACCGCCGTCTCGCCGGCCCTCGCGTCCGGCGAGCTGGACGGCGCCCGGTCGGTGGCCCGGGCCGTCGGCGTCCGGCACGAGCTGATCAGCACGGCCGAGCTGGAGCGCGAGGACTACCGGCGCAACGACCGCTTCCGCTGCTACTACTGCAAATCCGAGTTGTACGAGCGGCTGGCCGCGCTGGCCGGGCGCCGCGGCTTCGCCGCCGTGTTGTCCGGCGCCAACGCCGACGACATGGGTGACTGGCGCCCCGGGCTGCGCGCGGCGGCCGAGCACGGTGTCCGGCATCCCCTGCTGGAGGCGTCGGTGGGGAAGGACCAGGTGCGGGCGCTGGCGGCGCACCTGGGGGTTCCGAGTGCGGACAAGCCCGCGTCGCCCTGCCTGGCATCGCGGCTGCCTTACGGCACCCCGGTCAGCGCCGATGTGCTGTCGCAGGTAGACCGGGCCGAGCTGAGCCTGAAGCAGCGCGGCTACCGCGAACTTCGGGTCCGGCATTTCGGTGATCTCGGCCGGGTGCAGCTCGGCGCGGCGGACCTGCCGCGGGCGGCGGACCCGGACGAGCATGCGGCGGTGCTGGCCTGCGTCCGGGCGGCGGGATACCAGCGCGCGGAGATCGACGAGCAGCCGTTGCGGTCCGGTTCGCTGAACCTCGACATCACGCCGGTCAGCCGTGCCGGCTGAGAGTCCCGGCATGCAGAACAAAGCCGTCGGCATGCCGAATGGAGCGCTGCGGACACCGAACGGGGGGGCGCCCGGTGTGCCGCCCGGAACGGAGATCTTGGCGGCGGGCGTCCCGCTGGGCGACTTCGCCCTGCTGGACGTGGATCGTCGGCGGCGGACCGGCATCCCGGAAGTGGTTTTCGGCGAAGGCAAGACGCCCGAGCAGATCTTCGCGCTTCTGGCCGAGTTGCGGGCCCACGACCCGGAGGCACCGGCCCTGGCCACGCGCTGCCCCGCCAGCGTCCTGGACGGGGCGGCCGCCCGTTTCCCTGGCGATGCCGTACACGCCGATCAGCTAGCCGGAACGGTCGCCGTCGGGACCTTGCCGCCCGCCCGCGGCCAGGTGCTGGTCGTGACGGCCGGCACCACGGACCTGAAAGTGGCCAGGGAATGTGCGGCGACGCTGGCCGTGCTGGGCGTCCGCGCGGATGTGCTCGCCGACGTGGGCGTGGCCGGGCTCGGGCGGTTGCTGTCCCGGCTGGAGGACCTGCGCGCCGCCGAGTGCGTGGTGGTCGTGGCCGGGATGGACGGTGCCCTGCCGAGTGTGGTCGCCGGACTGATCAGCGCGCCGGTGATCGGCGTGCCGACCAGTGTCGGCTACGGTGTCGCGGCGGGTGGCCTGGCCGCGGCGGCCAGCATGCTCGCCTCGTGCAGCCCGGGTCTGGTCGTCGTCAACATCGACAACGGGTTCGGGGCGGCCGCGCACGCCGCCAAGATCATCCGAGCGGCTCACCGGTGACGGACCGGCCGGGTGCCGCCTACATCGACGCGACGGCGGGCGTGGCGGGCGACATGCTGCTGGCCGCCCTGCTCGATGCGGGCGCCGACGTGGAGCGGGTGCGCGGAGCCATTGCCTCACTCGGCGTGCCCGGTCTCGGGCTGCGGACCGAGGCCGCCCGCCGGGGCGGGCTCGCGTGCCTACGGGCGGTGATCACCACGCCGACGGCGCCCGACCGCGAACGGCACCTCGCCGACGTGCTCGGGCACGTCGGCGCCAGTGACCTCCGCCCGGCCGGGAAGGATCTCGCGACACGGGTCTTCCGGCTGCTGGCCGAGGCGGAGGGGGCGGTGCACGGCGAGCCGGCCGAAGACGTGCACTTCCACGAGGTGGGTGCGTTCGACGCACTGGCCGACGTGGTGGGATCGGCGGCCGCGCTGGAGGATCTCGGCCTGCTGCGGCCCGGCGCGGTGGTTCGCTGCTCGGCCCTGGCCGCCGGAAGCGGGGTCGTCACCAGCCGGCACGGCCGCCTGCCGGTGCCGGCTCCCGCCGTCCTGCGTATCGCCGCCGCGGCCGGCCTGGACCTGGCCGGCGGCGACCTGACCGGTGAGCGCACCACCCCCACCGGTGCGGCGCTGCTCGCGGCGGCGGCCGCACCGGGCGGCTTCCCCGCCATGACGGTACGCGCGGTGGGCACCGGCGGCGGTGGCCGGGACACCCCGGACCGGCCCAACATCACCCGGGTGGTCGTCGGGACGTCCGGCGTAGAGCGGGACCTGCGCGAGGGCGACGTGACCGTCGTAGAGAGCACGGTCGATGACCTGGACCCCCGGCTGTGGCCTTCGGTCCTTCAGGCGGTGCGGGCGGCCGGCGCCTGGGACTGCTGGTGTACCCCGATCGCCGGCCGGCACGGCCGCCCGGGGCAGGTCCTCACCGCCCTGTGCGCTGAACCGGTCCGCCCCGCCGTGGCCGCCGCGATTTTCGCCCACACCGGAACGCTCGGCGTCCGCTGGTCCCGGATGAACCGGCTGACCGCGTCCCGGACGTCGGTGCAGGTGGAAGTGGGACCGCCGGGCCGCAGCCAGGTCGTTACGGTCAAGGTGGCCGGCACCGCCGGCGGCCTGGCGGGCTTCGGAACGGCCACGGCAGAGCTAGCCGAGGCCGAAGCCGCCGCCCGGGCCCTGGGCTGGCCGGTGCGGGCGGTCTGCGAGGCCGCCGTCGCGCAGTACCGCGCCCAGGCCGCCGGCCACTGAGCCGGCCAGCCGGAGGGACGGCCACCGTGATGCGCTGGTCAGCTAATCTGGCCGGCTCTTCGGGATGCCAGCTCCGAGGTCCATGACGTGATCTTGGCGCCGCGGGTTTCTGGTGATCGTGGCGCGGGTCAGCTGAGCAGTGAATTCGGCCAGCGCCCACCCGGCGCCCGCGGCCCAGTCCTTGAACTCCTCAGGAGTCACGGAATATCTCACCGTGTCGCCGGTCCCGTCTGGGGCGCGGCGCCTGGACTGCCCGGGACGGCCGAGGCGGTGCCGTGATGCGACGGCCGGCGAGGGGACGAGGGCTTGTCCGAAGATCTTGGCGGCCGTGCCGGCGCCTAGTGTGCTGACGGCCGGGGTCAGTCCGGTGAGGACACAACCGACACGGTGGGCGTAGTCCGGATCGGTCCTCGCCCGCGCCGCGATGGTCCGCAGGGCGCGCAGCCAGACATGGTTCAGGTTGCGGTTACGGAAGAGCTGGACGACGAGCCTGGAGAATGCCATGTCCGTACCCAGGCTTTGGTGCACGCGCTGCTGGTAGCGCTTCAGGGAGCCCGCGTCCAGCCGATCTGAAGCAAGGCAATCAGCCGCGATGCCGGCCGCCCAGCGGGCGCTGTGCAGCGCGTACTGGATTCCCTCGCCGTTGAGCGGATTGATCAGCCCGGCCGCGTCGCCGAGCAGCATCACGCGGTCGCCGACCAGCGGCAGCCGCGGATTGTAGGTCGTCAGCGGGTGCCCGAGGACCTTTCCGCGCATCCGGGCACCACGGAGCCGGTACTGCAACGAAGCGTCCTCGGCGATCAGCCGCTGCAGCATCTCGCGCAGGTTACGGCCGGACTGCGGGTAGGTGGACACGAGCATGCCGACGCCCAGGTTGGCCGACCCACCGCCGGCCGGGAACAGCCAGTAATAGCCGGGGAAGCTGTCGCTGCGGAAGCAGACGTCGCCCTGGCCGGCCGGGCCGTCGACATCATCGAAGTAAGCTCGCACGGCCACGATCCGGTCCTGGCGGGGCGGCACGCCTCCGCGCAGCGTCCGGGCGACCATCGAGTTGCTGCCGTCGGCTCCCAGCAGCAGCCGGGTACGCAGCTGCCACGGGCCTGCCGCGCTCTGGCCCCGGACGGTGATCGCGTCGGGCGCCTGCTGCACCGCGGTCACCTTACGGCCGTCCAGGACGGTTGCTCCGGCGTTCCGGGCCGCGTCCAGGATCCAGGCGTCCAACTGCAGCCGGGGAATGACCCGGCCGTAGCTAGGAAGCCCGTCAACCCGCGGGATACCCATCACGGTGAGCTGGTCTCCATCGACGTGCAGAGCCAGATCAGCCATCTTGCTTGTCGCCCGGAACGCCTGGTCCCTGGCCACGCCGAGGTCGGCCAGTTCGGCTAGCGCCGCCGGTCCGACGAAGTCGCCGCATACCTTGTCGCGGGGGAAGCTGGCCCGGTCGATGAGCACGGTCCGGAACCCGCGCGCGGCCAGCCGCGCAGCCGCCGCCGCCCCGGCGGGGCCGCCGCCGACGACAATGACATCTGCATCGTGCCCCGGTGCCCCGGTGCGCATCGGCTGGGCCCGCCGGCCAGCCGCGGGCTGTGTATCGGATGGCATGGTGATCCCTTCACGCGGGGTGCGCCGCATTCGGCTCGCGAACCATCGTCTCCGATTTCCCGAGCACGCGATCATGATCTGCGCAGCGGGCCATCGCGGCGACCAGGAAATCCCGGCCCGCTAGGCAGATTCCAGGCCTGCCGGATTCCGCCGGTTCGGCCGTATCGCCCGGACCTGCGCCAGCCTCCTTTGTTGCGGGCCGCTGATTCCACGGCGTGCCGTCCTGTCGTCTAATGGACTGACCCGATGTTGCGATGGAGGCAGGCTCGATGACGTACCAGGTAGTGAACCCCGCCACGGGCAAGGTAGAAAGCGAGTTCCCGACGGCGACCGATGCCGAGGTCAGCGACGTGCTGGCGAGGGCCGGACGGGGCTACACCTCGTGGCGGCGTACCTCAATGGAAGAGCGCGCCGAGATTCTTCGCCGGGTCTCGCGACTGTACCGCGACCGCGCTGACGAACTGGCCGCGATCATCACCCGGGAGATGGGCAAGGTCACCAAGGCGGCCATCGGAGAGCTTCGGTTCGCCGCCGCCATCTACAAGTACTACGCCGATAACGGGGCGGCGCTGCTCAAGGACGAGCCGCTGGCCTCGAACCTGCCGGGCACGGCTTGGGTGCGCAAGTCCCCGATCGGGGCGCTGCTGGGCATCATGCCGTGGAACTACCCGTATTACCAGGTCGCCCGGTTCGCGGCGCCGAACCTGATGATCGGTAACACCATCGTGCTCAAGCATGCGCCGCAATGCCCGGAGTCAGCGCTGGCCATGGAGCAGATTTTCGCCGACGCCGAGCTGCCGCAAGACGCTTATATCAACATCTTCGCGAGCAACGAGCAGGTCGCCAGCATGATCGCCGATCCGCGCATCGCCGGAGTGTCGGTGACCGGCAGCGAGCGGGCCGGGTCGGCCGTGGCCTCTGTGGCTGGGCAGAACCTGAAGAAGGTCGTCCTGGAGCTGGGCGGCTCGGATCCGTTCATCGTGCTGGACGGCGCTGACCTGCCGAAGGTGGCCAAGACGGCCGCAGCGGCCAGGATGGAGAACGGCGGGCAAGCTTGCAACGCATCCAAGCGGATGATCGTCACCGATGCGGTCTACGACGATTTCATCCGCGAGTTCACGGCGGCGATGTCCAGCTACGTGACCGGGGATCCGACCGACCCTTCGACGAGCTACGGGCCGCTGTCCTCTGAGCAGGCGGCGCGCAACCTGATGGAGCAGATCGACGACGCGGTCGGTAAGGGCGCAACGGTACACCTCGGCGGGCATCGCATCGACGGGCCGGGTGCGTTCGTGGAGCCGACCGTGCTATCCGGCGTGACCCCGGACATGCGGGCTTACCGGGAGGAGCTGTTCGGTCCGGCGGCCGTGGTCTACGGGGTGGCCGACGCCGACGAGGCGGTAGAGCTGGCCAACAGCAGCGCTTTCGGGCTGGGCGGCGCCGTCTTCAGCAGCGACGAGAAGCTGGCCGCCGACGTCGCTGACCGGCTCGACGTCGGGATGGTCTGGATCAACACCGCCGAGCTCGGCGGCCCGGAGCTGCCGTTCGGCGGCACCAAGCGATCCGGTGTCGGCCGCGAGCTCGGGCCGCTGGGGATTGACGAGTTCGTCAATAAGAAGCTCATCCACACGCCGCCCGCCGCGCAGTGATCGGCTCTGTGTATCGGTGAGGTGCACCCGGTAACCTCATCCGCCGGTCCCGGCATCCGCTGCGCCGCGCCGTTCAGTTCGGCGCGAGCCTCGGCAACACCGTGTTCCAGCCAGGACGCGACCAGGATCACCGGCCCGTCAGCCGGAAGCCGGAGTTGATCGAGCCTGGCGAGAATACTGGGCACGTCTTCATCGTCGGGGCCGATCCGGAAGTCTTCGACGACGGCGTGATCTCGATTCTTGCCTACGACTCGAGCAATATCCGCCATTACGACGATACTCGGGGACAAGGAGGCAACTCGCCAGCTACGGGCCTAGGATCCGGGCGGATTCATTTCCGTCCTGGCGACTCCGGCTGGGAATTCCAATTTGGCCCCGGCGACCGCTACCATGAATGCCCAATCGCGGTCGGGCGGATCCAGCCATTGAGCGGGTAGCTTTCTCGGCTGGGCACCCTCCAGCCAGATGAGGGCTTCTTCGGCGCGGTGACAGACCAGGGTACCGGCCAGGGTGGTTACGGGCGCGACGGGACGGCCCGGGTGCGACGATGACTCCCATGCGTCCTGACATCAGACCTGGCGGTATCTTCCCCGATTACGCTCTCCCCGACGACCACGGCACGGTGCGTAGGCTCAGCGAGCTTCAGGGCCGCGACCCGCTGATCCTCACCCTGGCCCGCGGCAACTACTGCCCCAAAGAGCACCAGCAGCACCTCGAGCTGGCGGCCAACTACGCCAAGATCGCGGTGGCCTACACCCAGGTCGCCACCATCGCCACCGACGACCATCACGTCCTGCAAGAGTTCCGCAAGTCGGTGGGCGCCCAGTGGACCTTCCTGTCCGATCCCGGCCGGACCGTCCAGCAGGACCTGGACATCGCCGAGTACACCGACCCCGAGCACAACCCGATGATCCCGCACACGCTGGTGCTCAAGCCCGGGCTGGTAGTTCACAGCGTCTATAACGGCTACTGGTTCTGGGGCCGCCCCTCGTTCTACGACCTGTGGCGTGACCTGCGCGCCGCCACGGCCGAGATCCGCCCGGACTGGGATCTGAGCACCCCGGGGCTCCGCCAGGCCTGGGACGCGCACGACTACTCGAAGTTTCACGGCTGGGACCGCGGGTCCGAGTCGATGCCGACATCGTACGTGTGAATCACGGAAGGGGCGAGGCCAGTGCGCACGCCGGTATGCGAGTTGCTCGGGATCGAACAACCAATCGTACAGGCCCCCATGGCGGACGTTCCCGGGCTGGCGGCGGCAGTCTCGAATGCCGGCGCGCTCGGCATGATGACGCTCACGTGGTCGGCCGACGTCGGAGCCAGCGTTCGGGCGACGGCGGCGCTGACCGCGCGGCCGTTCGGCGGCAACTTCGTTCTCACCTCAGATCACCACGGTCACCTGGACCAGGCCCTGGCGGCCGGCTTGCGGATCGTCTCGTTCATGTGGGGGGATCCCAGCGGCTACGTCGAGCCGGTGCACGACGCCGGGGGGATTGTCCTGCACACGGTCGGCAGCGCCGAGGAGGCACGGCGGGCGGTCGGGTCCGGCGTGGACGTGGTCGTCGCCCAGGGCTGGGAGGCCGGCGGGCACGTGTGGGGTAAGGTCGCGACCCTGCCGCTGGTGCCCGCGGTGGTGGACGCGGTGGCGCCGGTGCCGGTGATCGCGGCGGGCGGGATCGGCGACGCCCGCGGCGTGACCGCGGTGCTCGCCCTGGGCGCCCAGGCCGCGTGGCTGGGCACCCGGTTCCTGCTGGCCACCGAGATGCCGATCCACGAGGACTACCGGCGCAGGCTGATAGCGGCGGCCGAGACCGATCCGCGGTGGTACCCCAACCTGTACGACGTCGGGTGGCCCGACTCTCCCCACCGCGCGCTGCGCAACTCAACGGCCGAGGCGTGGGAGGCGGCGGGGCGCCCTCCAGACGGGAAGCGGCCAGGAGATGGCGACGTGATCGCGCACTTCGCCTCCGGCGAAGCAATCGTTCGGTACGAGCCAGCGCCACCGATGGCCGGGACCACCGGTGACATCGAAGCGCTCTCGATGTGGGCCGGACAGGACGTCGCGCTCGCGCGGGAATCACAGTCAGCGGCCGACATCGTGACCGAGCTCACCTCCCGCCTGTAACCCGAATCAGGCAGGCAGCCCAGGCCGAAGGAGATGCTGACATGCCGAGCCAGGCCATGCGGGACTTGATCGACGCGCTCAGGGACCAGCAGAAGGCCAGTGCCAGCCAGGCCCCGCCGACGCTGGCCGAGCGCCGCGCCGCCTTCGCCCCGGCCGGGCGGCTTCATCCGGTGCCCGACGACGTGCTGGTGACCGAGGTGACCGCGGGCGGGGTGCCGGCCCACTGGCTCACCGCCCCTGGCGCGGACCCCGGCCGGGTGCTTCTGTTCCTGCACGGCGGAGGTTTCGAGCTCGGGTCAGTTCGCAGCGACGGGGAGCTGGCCGCCCGGCTGGGACGGGCCAGCGGGATGCGGGTGCTGTTCCCCGAATACCGCCTGGCCCCCGAGCATCCCTTCCCCGCCGCCATCGACGACGTCCTGGCCGCATGGCGCTGGCTCCGCGACGGCCAGCACCTGAGCGCAACATCAATGGCCGTGGCCGGCGACTCGGCCGGCGGAGGGCTCGCCGTCGCCCTGCTCGTGGCCACGCGTGACGCCGGGGAGGCATTGCCCGCGACCGCCGCGCTGATGTCCCCGACGGTGGATCTGACCAGCTCGGGGGCCTCGATGACCGAGCGCGCCGATCAGGATCCGTTCTCCACCCCCGCACTGCTCCGTCAGCTCGCCTCCGGCTACCTGGCCGGGGCTGACCCTAAGACGCCCCTGGCCTCGCCGCTGTTCGCCGCACTGTCCGGGCTCCCGCCGCTGCTTGTCCTGGTGGGCACGGCCGACCTGCTGCTCAGCGATTCCGAACGCCTGGCCGCAGCGGCAGCCGAAGCCGGGGTCGACGTCACCCTGGAGATCGGCGAGGGCCTGCCCCACGTCTACCCGATCATGCTCGGCACCCCCGAGGCAGCCGAGGCCACCGAGCAGATCGGGAAGTTCCTGCGGGCCCGGGTCCGGTCACCAGACAGTCCGGGGCCCGGGTCCGCTCACTAGACAGTCCCCAGACCGCAGGCACTGGCTCGGCCGCGACCGGGACCTCGGGTAGTTCACGATCGCAAGACCAGCCACTTCCCGCCGACGGCCACGGCCAGCAGCGTGCCCGCCAGCCACAGCAGGGCCCAGATCTGGCTGGGAATGTAAGTGGTCCGGCTGAGATTTCCGGCGTCTCCGGCACCGGCACCATCGGCTACGGCGACGCGGACGCCGGATAGGAGCAGCAGCCAGGTCATTCCGTAGACGATGACTTCCTCGAGTCCGTCGTGCGCGTGGCGCATCACGAAGGCCAGCAGCGCGATGACGGCCGGAACCGAGATAATGGCGAAGGATTTGCGGATCGAGAACAGCAGCAGCACCAGGAGCATGATCGCGATCCACAGCACGGTGACGACGTGCCCGGTCTCGATGAGTTTCGCCGCGCACAGCCCGAACCCGCTCGGGCCCAGGTAGCCGACGAACCTCGACAACGTTCTTCGCGGTCCCATGTCGGGCGCGCGATGATAGCCGGTTGCGCCCCGGGATTCCATGTCCAGCGTCACGCTCTTTATCCCGAAGCCCATGGCTGATCCCACGACGGCGTGCGCTCCTTCGTGCGCCATCACGTTGAATTGCTCCACGAGCGGCCACAGGAACGGAATGATCACGACGGCGAGGGCGGCCAGGCCGACCAGTGCGGCCTCGCTGCCCGGCAGCGGCGCCTGGGTTCCCGGCGGCGGCGCATGCGTCGCGTACATGCCACGAGCCTGCGGGACCCGCGGCCATTCGACAACCCCCATTTCGGGGTATTTCCCAGCACGACGTAGCATTCGGCCATCCAGCTGGCTTTCCCGGAATGACCAGCTTCCCCGGAATGACCAGGCGGCCGGAGACGGCGCGGTTTGCGCCGGGTAGCGACGGGCTAGCCAACTATTACGTTGACTGATATATTCGCCAACGTAATAGGAGGGCAGATGAGCACACGAGACCAGGGCGTGCTGCGCCGGGCCGGGGAGGCGTCGGTGCTGGTCCTGGTCAGCCTCGCCGACGGGCCGAAGCACGGCTATGCGCTGATCCAGGACGTCAGGCAGTTCGCGGGCGTGCAGCTCGGGCCCGGCACGCTGTACGGCGCGCTGGACCGGCTCGAAAGGCTCGGGCTCGTCGAGTCGCTGCCCGCCGACGAGCGGCGGCACCCCTACCGCATCACCGCACCGGGTGCGGAAGCGCTCCGGGTGCACCTCGATTCGCTGGAGCGCGTCAGCGCGGCCGGACGGCTGCGCCTGCAGCTGGGCGGCGTCTGATGAGCGCCCCCGAAGCCCGGGGAGGCAGGCTGGTCGATGCCACGATCCGCTGCTACCCGGCCCGCTGGCGGCGACGCCACGGAGACGAGGCCGCCGAGCTAGCGGCGCTCCTCATCCGGGACGGCACCCCGGCGGCATCGATCGCCTGGAGTTACCTGGCCGGCGCGGCTCGCGAGTGGCTGGTCCCGCGTCCAGGCCGGTCCCTGAGCACGGTGGCCGCGGCGCTGCTGGCCGCGGCATGCCTGCTCGGTTTCTCGGCGGCACTGGTAGCCGAGTCCGGGCCGGCCAAGGCGGCAGGCACGACCCAGCCGCCGTCCGGCCAGGTCGTCCCGAAGATCAAGCCAACGCCCCCGAGCGCTGGCTCCAGCTCCCCGCACCAGTTCACCTCGTGTCGCCTCGTCCGGCCCACGCAGGTTACCGGCGCTTTTGCCGCCGCCGGCCACGGGCGACTGAGCAGCCAGGGAACCGCGCATGCCCGCTCCTGCTGACCACGGTCCCGCGAGCACCGATCCGGCCAGCGCCGAGCCCGACGGGGCCGACGGGGCCGACGGGGGCGACGGGGCTAACGGGGGCGACGGGGCTAACGGGGGCGACGGGGGCACCCGGCGGCGGCGGCGGCTGACCGAGACGGTCATCACGCTCCTCGTGGCGGCGCTGCTGGCCGTCCTGCTGCGAGCGTACGCGGGCGAGATCTTCTGGGTCCCGTCGGCGTCGATGGTCCCGACACTCACCGTGTACGACCGGATCCTGGTGCAGAAGGCGTTCTTCAACTGGCACGACGCCCGCGAGGGCGACATCGTGGTGTTCACCCAGCCGCCCCTGGACCAGTGCGGTGGACCGGCCGGGGACCTCGTCAAGCGCGTCATCGCGCTGCCAGGCCAGACGATCTACTCCGCTGGCAACAGCATCTACATCAACGGGCACCTGCTGGCCGAGCCGTACCTGCCGGCCTACGACCCGCTAGGGCCGCCGATCGCAGGCCGCCAGCATCCCTATCGCGTCCCGCCCGGCGAGTTCTACGTCCTGGGCGACAACCGCGCAGACTCTTGCGACAGCCGCTACTGGGGGCCCATCCAGGGCTCCAGCATCATCGGCAAGGCCGTCCTGGTCATCTGGCACGACCACCGTCCCGACCTGCACGGCCTCTAGACCCCATCCGGCAGGCATCCTGGACCCCGCTGCGGATGGGCGTAGCGTCGAATCTGCGGGTATGCCCGTTTATCCGCGTAAACGAGATTAAGATTCC
>Ga0302325_10024294_pt1 | contig 12611 bp, 9 predicted proteins | sample Palsa_T0_2_FD_201948 | JGI IMG/M metagenome (GOLD analysis project Ga0302325, IMG submission 201948) | Peat permafrost microbial communities from Stordalen Mire near Abisko, Sweden - Palsa_T0_2 | ecosystem: Environmental > Terrestrial > Soil > Palsa > Peat permafrost | place: Sweden: Abisko...
AGCCGCAAGTGCCCCGATTGTGGGCATGTATCGGCAGAGAACCGCAAGTCGCAAGCGAAGTTCGTTTGCGTCGAATGCGGATTCTCAGCCCCTGCGGATTTGGTTGGTGCCATCAATATCAGAGAGGAGGGAGTTCGCCTCGCTAGCCTGTTCGTTGTCTTCGGGTGCTGTAAGCCCGTCGTGTCAGGAACCCACCGAAGGCATCCCCGCTTAGCGGGTGAGCCAGTAGGAATCCCCTCCCTTTAGGGAGGGGAGGATCTCAACGTCGCTTTTCCGGAATCTCCGCCACGGCGTCGAGAAATTGACGGGCTGTCGCGATCTGGGGGTTGGCGCATTTAGCCGGAAAATGCTTGAGATTGCCGGTCACTATCTTTTCAAATCGTCCTTTCATAACCGGATCTTGCCGGGGAATTTGATGCCAACACGATGATTCAAAAGGTTTTAAGGGAAGGCGTACACCAATTTTTCGCTCGTGTGGGCCCGACCGGCCTCGACGTCGCCCAGACTTTAGTTTTCGTGAGAAATCCATAGTGCGACCAAACCTTGGCGCACTGAACATAATTGTGCGCCGCCAAGTCAAAACTGTGGCAGAATGGCTCCGTTAGAGCTGGTCGCTGGGGGGTGTGTATGTCCTACTGGAAAGCCTGCCTGACTCTCCTGGTTGTATCTTCCTTCACTGCCGCATTCGCGCAAGTTTCTCATTCGGAGCAGGTGCAGATCACACCGCCCCTGCTGCGCGCCATCGATCCTCCGGCCCGGGATGCAACCGCGGCCGATCTGGAGCTGCAAGCCGACCGGTTGCGCTCAGACAAGCTCTATCTGGATGCCCTCGATTATTACCATGCGGCCCTGGCCAAGAAGGCGAATGACGCGTGCCTGCTGAATAAGATTGGCATTACCGAACTCATGATGCAGCGCTACAAGGAGGCGCGAAAAGACTTCGATCGCGCCATCCACGCCGATCATGAGTACGCCAATGCCTACAACAATATGGGCGTGGTTTTCTACGAGAGTAAAAAATACGGAGCAGCGGTGAAGCAGTACGAGAAGGCGATTGCGAAGGACAGCAACTCCGCGTCGTTCTACAGCAATCTGGGGGCTGCTCTTTTCTCCAAGCGGGAATTTGAGCCCGCGGTGGCAGCGTATCAGCATGCGCTGGAATTAGATCCCGACGTGTTTGGGCGAACTTCGCGCTCAGGTGTCCAGGCGCAACTGCCGAGTCCCGAGGACCGCGCCCGCTACGACTACACTGTGGCGAAGTTGTACGCCAAGATGGGCTTCTCGGATCAGTCGCTTGAGTATTTGAAGAAGGCAATGGAGGCTGGCTTCAAAGATTTGAAGAACGTGTACAAAGACGTGGAATTTGCGGAACTGCGGAAGAATCCGCGGTTCACGGAGTTGATGGCATCGAAGACCCCCGCGATAGAGAATTAGCACCGGGGAAGACACCACTGATACCTTGTGTCCGGGAAACAAGAGCAGAGGAACTTTCGCGAACTCACCATTTGATGACAACGGAGGTTCGCCTTGATAGAGAATTACAAAGTTTTACAAAACTAGACGGAACTTTCTGGAGTTCTAGGGTTTAATTATTGCAAATACTCCTGAAAACAACAGGGTGAGTAAGGAGAAACGGTAGCCCATCGGATGCTGACCCGAGCACGCCCCAAGCAAGCATCCGGTGGGTTTTTTTCATAAGCTGTCAGCCGTCAGCTTTCCGCCGTCGCTAAAGCCTTGTCCCTGGCTGATGGCTGTGCTTCGGGCTCCTCTCGCCGATGTAATCTTCCACCACACGTTTCCATTTCCCTTGGGCCTTGAGAATGAACTCGACGGCATCGCGCAGTGCGCCTTCGCCGCCGGCGTGGGGCGTGATGTAGTGAGCTTCACTCTTTGCTTCGGCGCGAGCATTCTTCACCGCGATGGCGAGTCCGCCAGCACGCATGGCGGGGAGATCGATCACGTCGTCGCCGACGAAGGCGGCTTCTTCTGGCTTCAACCCTGCCTTTTTCACCACCTCGTCGAAGCAGGTGCGCTTGTCGTCCACACCCTGATAGACGAATTCGAGTTTCAGGTCGCGGGCCCGGAGGGCGACCGTTTCCGAAATGCGCTTGGTGATCAGCCCCGTCTTGATGCCGCCGAGGCGGGCCAGCGAGATCGAAGCGCCGTCGTGGGCATGGAAGCCTTTGGCCTCGATCATGCTCTCGCTGTGCATACTAAATCCGCCCTGGCCGCCGTGCTGCACGCTCTGCTGTGAGCCGGCGGGAGCGGGGAAGATGAAGAGCTTGCCATCGGTGAGGACGCCGTCTACGTCGAACAGGAGAAGCTTGATTTTGCGGGCGCGGGCTTGAGCGGAGAGTTTTGCCATCGGGGGGATTTTAGCATTCCAGATGCACATCCCGCCGAATGACCAAGAATGTCCAAAGCGAAGAATTTACGAAACCAAATTCTCCGGCTACAATATTGGGATGCCGTCCCTTCCTGCCTCGCTGGACTGGGCACACCCTCTGGTGGCGGAGTGGTTCGTCGAGCGTTTCGGCACGCCTACCGAGCCGCAGGAGCAGGGGTGGCCGCACATTCTCGCCGGACGGACGACTTTGATTTCCGCGCCCACCGGGTCGGGCAAGACACTGGCTGCATTTCTTGCCTGCATTGATCGTCTGGTGCGAAAGGCACTGGCGGGCGATCTTCGCGACCTTACGGAAGTGCTTTACGTTTCGCCGCTGAAGGCGCTGGGCAACGACATCCAGAAAAATCTTGAGGTTCCTCTGGGCGAAATTCTCGCGATGGCGGGCGAGCGCGGGTTGCTCATGCCGGAGATTCGCACTGCGGTCCGCACCGGCGACACACTGATGCCCGAGCGGCGCGCCATGCTGAAGCGGCCGCCGCACATTCTGGTTACTACGCCGGAGTCGCTCTATATTTTGCTCACCGCGGATAAGAGCCGGGCGATTCTGCGCGACGTCGAGACGGTGATTATCGACGAAATCCACGCGGTGGCCGACGACAAGCGCGGTGCGCATTTGACGCTGTCGCTGGAACGGCTGGAGGCGCTGGCTCACAAGCCGCCGGTGCGCATCGGGCTTTCTGCGACGCAGAAGCCGATTGAAGAAGTAGCGCATTTTCTCACCGGTAGTGGAGTGGGCCGACGGGACAGGATTCCGGAGACCCCAGCGGCTGAAGCCGACCTCAGTAGTGCGGCACAGGCGGCACGACTGAAGTCGTACCCTTCTCGAACTGAGCCCGCGTCCGATTTATGTTTGCCAGCGTGCGATCCCGTTATCGTGAATATCGGGCACAAGCGGAAACTTGATTTGGCTGTCGAAGTTCCTTCCATGCCATTGGGGCCGGTGGCCTCGAACGAGATGTGGGACGACGTCTACAACCGGCTGGTTGCGTTGGTGGAGCAGCACCGAGCGACCCTGGTGTTTGTGAACACGCGGCGCATGGCAGAGCGCGTGGCGCATCAACTGGGCGAGCGCATCGGGGAAGAGAATGTAGCGGCACACCACGGCAGTCTCTCACGGAAGCTGCGACTGGCGGCGGAGAAGAAGCTGAAAGAAGGTCAGGTGCGGGTGCTGGTGGCGACCGCATCGCTCGAACTGGGAATCGACGTGGGAACGGTGGATCTGGTTGTGCAAATCAATTCGCCACGGGCGATTGCGGTGACCTTACAACGCGTAGGACGATCCGGGCACTGGCGCGGGGCGGTTCCCAAGGGACGCCTTTTTTGTACCACTCGCGATGATCTGCTGGAGTGTGCGGCTTTAGTGCGCGCCATCCGGCTTGGCGATCTGGATCGGCTGATGATTCCGGAATCGCCGCTGGATGTGCTGGCGCAGCAGATTGTGGCGGCTTGTTCCGCCGAAGAGTGGAGCGAGGAGGAGATGTTTGCCTTGGTGCGGCGCGCCTATCCGTATCGCAATTTAGCGCGTGCAACCTTCGATGCGATTGTTGAGATGCTGGCCGAGGGCATCGCCGCGCGGCGCGGACGCTATGGCGCATATCTGCACCGGGACCGGGTGAACGGCAAGCTGCGGGCGCGGCGCGGGGCGCGGCTGGCGGCCATTACCAGTGGCGGAGCGATCCCCGATAACTCGCTTTATGCCGTGGTGGCGGAGCCTGATGGAGTGGTTGTGGGCACGGTGGATGAAGACTTTGCCGTGGAGAGCAACCGCGGCGACATCATGCTGCTGGGAAATACATCGTGGATGATTCGCCGCATCGAAACCAACGCTGGACGCGTGCTGGTCGAAGATGCGCATGGTGCGCCACCGAGCGTGCCGTTCTGGCGCGGCGAGGCTCCGGCACGAACCGAAGAGCTCTCCGCGCATGTGGGCAATCTGCGGGAAAAGATCAGTGAAATGCTGCCGCACACTTCACCGGTGGGATTCTCGCCCACGCAGCCGGAAGTTGTAAAAGCAGTGGGTTGGCTCAAGCAAGAATGTGGCCTCGATGATTCCGGCGCGGAGCAGGCGATTGAATACATCCTCGAAGGGCGGGCTGTATTGGGTGCGGTGCCAACCGCGACAACCGTGATTGCCGAACGCTTCTTCGACGAGGGCGGTGGCATGCAGTTGGTGATCCACGCGCCCTTTGGAGGACGCATCAACAAGGCGTGGGGACTGGCTCTGCGCAAACGCTTCTGCGTTGGGTTCAACTTCGAGTTGCAGGCTGCGGCTACCGACAACGGCCTGAACATTGCCTTGGCCGAGCAGCACAGCTTTCCGCTGGCGGACGTCTTCAACTTTCTGCGGGCTGAGACGGTGCAGCCGATTCTCGAACAGGCAGCTCTGGATTCGCCGATCTTCGCCACGCGCTGGCGCTGGGATGCGAACCGGGCGCTGGCGCTGTTGCGCTTTCAAAATGGAAAGAAGGTTCCGGCGCAGATTCAGCGCATGCGGTCCGATGATTTGCTGGCTTCCGTTTTTCCCGACGCGGCTGCGTGCCAGGAAAACATTGTGGGCGCCCGTCATATTCCGGATCATCCGCTGGTCGGTGAAGTGATGAAGGATGTCCTCACCGAGGCCATGGATATTGACGGGCTGAAGCTTGTCCTGAGCGGACTGGCGGATGGGCGGATCCGTTGTCTCGCGGTCGACACACCAGTTCCGTCGCAGTTTTCGCACGAGATTCTGAATGCGAATCCGTATGCGTTTCTCGATGACGCACCGCTCGAAGAGCGACGGGCGCGTGCGGTGCAGATGCGGCGCATGCTGCCGGAATCGGTGCTCGAGGAAGTGGGAGGCCTCGACCCGGCGGCGATTGCCCAGGTGCGGGAAGAGGCCTGGCCGGACGTGCGCGACGCCGATGAGTTGCACGATGTGTTGCATACGCTGGTGGCACTGCCGGAAGCGGGTCCCAATTTCGGGACCGGCCAGTGGAGGTTTCATTTCGAGCGGTTGATCGGCGAAGGGCGTGCCGCGTCGGCCCAGTTCGATGGCCGGACTTATTGGGTCGCGGCCGAGCGTGCAAGAACTTTTTCAATATTGTTTCCTGAGGCCCGATTTGAGCAGGCATTGGCCGAGGTGGAACACTCAGCTCCCACCCGCGACGATGCTTTGCTCACGCTGGTCACCGGATGGATGTCGCATCTAGGGCCGGTTAGGGCGACCGAGCTCGGGCGGACTTTGGGGATTCCCGCGTCCGAGATTTCGAACGCTCTTCTTCGCATGGAAGCCAGCGGGACCATCCTGCGAGGAAACTTCACTGGCGCTGTTGGCGAGCTGCGCTCTGCCGGACAGCCGGGGGCGGCCGTCCCCACACAAACGATCGATACCGAATGGTGCGAGCGGCGGCTGCTGGCGCGCATTCACCGGCTGACGGTTGCGAGCTTGCGCAAGCAGATTGAGCCGGTCACCGCGGCGCAATTCATGCAGTGGCTTCTGCGCTGGCAGCACGTGGCTGCAGGGACTCAGGTGGCGGGCGAGCGGGGCACGCTCGAAGTTCTGCGGCAACTGCAAGGGTTTGAGATTCCGGCGAATGCGTGGGAGCGGCAGGTGCTGGCTCGGCGAATTGCGGACTACGATCCCAAATGGCTCGATCAGCTTTGCCTGACTGGGGCGGTGGGTTGGGGAAGATTGTCGCCGCATCCGGCTACACTCGATTACTCCAACGGGAGCCGAGGAGGGGAGAATCAAGCGGGATCGGCTCCTCGCCAGCGGCGAGTGATTCCTACCAGCGTTGCGCCCGTCACGTTCTTCATTCGGGAAGATGCCGAGTGGATGACACCGCGGCATCCGGGCGCGGAACAGGGCGGAAACAGTGGGCTGAGCCACGGAGCGCAGATGGTGCTCGATTTTCTGCGACAGCGGGGCGCATCGTTTTTTGCCGACATCGTGCGTGGCACCGGAAAGCTGAAGGCGGAAATCGAGACCGCGCTTTGGGAACTGGTAGCCGCCGGTCTGGTGACTGCGGACGGCTTCGACAATTTGCGTTCGCTGATCGATCCCAAGCGGCGGGCGGGACAGGGCAGTGGACGCACGACGCGTCCGCGGCATAACGCCGGACGCTGGGCGCTGTTGCACACCGATGAAATTGTCGAAAGGTCTCGAGCCGTGGAAGCGGCCTGCTGGATGCTGCTGCGGCGCTACGGCATCGTTGTCCGGGACGTGCTGGCGCGGGAGGCAAACCTGCCGCCGTGGCGCGAACTGCTGGCGGGCTTCCGCAGGCTTGAGGACCGGGGCGAGATTCGAGGCGGCCGCTTCGTGGATGGCTTTCGGGGCGAGCAGTTCGCGCTGCCGGTCGCGGTGGAATCGGTGCGAGCCGTGCGCAAGCTCGACGCAGTTGCGGGAACGATCACGCTGTCGGCTGCCGATCCGCTGAACCTGGTGGGGATTCTGGTTCCGGGTGAACGTGTACCGGCGATTTCCGGCAACAGCGTCTCTTTCCACGGTGGAGTGGTCATCGCTTTGCCTGAGGTCGCAGCGTCCACAGGCAACGAAGCTGTGGCCAGCTAGGCATGAACGGCCCCAAAAAACAGGGACCCGATGAGGGGGCCCCTCGGAATCCCTGTTTTGCGCGAACTCGGCAGGAACGGATGCAAAAGCGCTTCCCCTATCGCCTTTTACCGAGCGCTGGCGCAACCCACATAGTGCATGCGGCATGCCAGTCGGCGCCGTCTTGGCAAGAAATGCAACTATCCTCCCAACTCCCTTTGGGCAAAGTGTTTATCGCCTGACCTAGCGTGCTGTCAGGGGGACGCTGCCCGGCGGTTGGCGCCAACCGCTATCCGATCGGATAGGGACCCCTATCTGTTCGGATATTAGAACGGTTTCAATTCGGGCATGAATTTCGGGCGGAAGTATGATAAGAAGAGCGCGAGGTGAGCAAGCTTGCGTCCCAGACTCCTGGTACTTTCCGGGCCCTTGAAAGACTCGACAATTCCTCTGCCTGAGGGAGAAGTCACCATCGGGCGGGAAGCGTCGAATGAGATCGCGATTACGGACCCGTCGGTTTCGCGAAAGCATTGTCTGGTGAGCTGGCAAGACGGAAGATTCCGGGTGCGGGACCTCGACAGCCGCAACGGAACCCTGGTGAACGGGGCCGGAGTCGAAGAGCAGTGGCTGCAACATGGAGACGAGATCGCTGCTGGCGATTCCTCCTTTCTGTTCCTGCTCGAAGACGAGGATCTTGCACCCGCGGAGGGACGGGTGGAATTCGAAGACGCCCAGGCTACGGCGGAAACCACCATCATCCATCCCAGGGATGTGGTCTATCTGCAGCCGGACCGGCTGTTGCGCGAGCTGCCTCCGATGTCGGGCCTGGCCCGCAACCTGAACGCACTGCTCAAGATCAGCCGGATCGTACATGCGATTCGCGATCTCAACGATCTGCAAGGACAGTTACTGGACCTGATCTTTGAGGTTGTTCCCGCAGGCCGGGGCGCGATTCTGCTGGCGGACACCGAGGGCCATGAATTCAATTCCATGTTCGCCCGCATGCGGCAGGCCGGGCAAGCCCAATTGGTCAAGGTGAGCCGCACGGTCGCGCGCCAGGTTTTAGAGCAGGGCATTGCGATGCTGGGCAGTGACGTGCCGAGCAGCACCCAGTTGCGCGAGGTCGAGAGCTTGGCGGCATCGCAAGTGCGCTCGTTGTTATGCGTGCCCTTGACCGTGTTTCAGCGGGTGATTGGATGCATTTATCTCGACAGCGACAGTCTCAGCAACCGTCTTAACCAAGAGCATCTGCAACTGGTAACGGCGATCGCAGGCATCTCCGCGGTTGCGCTGGAGAACGCACGCCGTCTGCACTGGCTGGAGCAGGAGAATGAACGCCTGACGGTGGAGATCAGCCAGGAGCGGAGCCTGGTGGGAGAAGGCGCTCGCATCAAAGAGGTCTACCAGTTCCTCAAGCGGGCGTCACCCAACGATTCGACGGTGTTGATCGAGGGCGAGAGCGGAACCGGCAAAGAGCTGGCGGCGCGGGCCTTACACCGCAACAGTCCACGGGCCGGCAAGCCGTTTGTGGCCATCAACTGCTCTGCCATTCCAGAAACGCTTTTGGAAAGTGATTTGTTCGGCCACGAGCGTGGAGCGTTCACTGGAGCCGCTTCCCTGAAGAAAGGCCGGCTCGAAGTTGCCGACGGCGGCGTAGTTTTTCTCGACGAGATCGGCGAACTGGCTCCCCCGTTGCAGGTCAAACTGCTGCGCGTGCTGCAGGAGCGTGAGTTCGAACGGGTCGGCGGGACCCATCCCATCAAGGTGGATATTCGCTTGATCGCCGCTACCAACTGTAACCTGGAGCAAGCGGTACGCGAGGGCGGGTTTCGCCAGGATTTGTATTACCGTTTGGCCGTGTTGAGAATTACGATGCCGACGCTACGGGACCGCCGTGAAGATATCCCCATGCTAGTGCGGCATTTTGTGCAGAAACACGCGAAACGCTGCAAAGTGAAGCCCCGGCCAATTTCTCGCGAGGCCCTGGCCTGCCTGGTGAACTATGACTGGCCCGGCAACGTGCGCGAGCTGGAAAACGCAATCGAGCGGGCGCTGGTGCTGGGGGCCTCGGATATGATTTTGCCTGAGGATCTGCCGGAATCGCTGCTGGAGCGCACTCCGCCGCCGGAGATGGCCGAGGCGAAATATCATGCAGCGGTCAAGGAATTGAAGAAGCAACTGATTCTTGATGCTGTGGAGCAGACTCAAGGCAGCTATGCCGACGCCGCCCGCATTCTGGGCGTGCATCCCAATTATCTGCACCGGCTGATCCGCAACCTCGAGCTGAAAGAGGTTCTGAAGGACGCGCTGCGGGGCATTCCAGCGCGCGGGCTGAGTGGGATTGCAGGCGGGAACGCGTAGCCGCTCGCATCGAAGTGAAACTGGCAGTCAGCACTCAATATTCGGCCATTACAGAACCGTGTGGGCCGACCGCTGAGTGCTGACTGCTGAGTGGCTTTTGCTGCATCCCGCTTACGGCAGGCGCAGGCCCATCAGGCTCGCGGGATCGAGATAAGTGCCCTGCCATCGCACCCCGACGTGGAGATGCGGACCCGTGGCCCGGCCCGTGCCGCCGCTCAATCCGATTACCTGTCCGCGTTTCACCCGATCGCCTTCTTTCACTTTGAATTCCGAAAGATGCATGTAGATGGTGAGCAGGCCCTGGCCGTGATCCAGCACGACGAAATTGTCTTCGTAATAGAGCAGCCGCGCCAGCAGCACCGTGCCGTCATTCATCGCAGCTACGGGAGTTCCGCTGGGCACGCGGAAATCCAGGCCGAGGTGAGGACTCTCGGATTTTCCGTTGAAGATACGCTGGGAACCGAAGACATCAGAAATGGCAGCGTCCGCCGGCGCGGTGAATTGCCCCGACCACCCTCGCTCCGGCGTGACCCGGTTCAGATAGTCCTTCTTGACTTGCTGGCTTTCTTCAATTTGCTTCTGCTGCTCGGGGTTGGGCTCGGTGAACTTGCCCGCAACATTGAGCTTGACTTGGATTTTGGGATACTTGCCGCGGGTGACGGCGAATTCGCGACTGAACGAAATTTTCTTGCTGAGGGCTTTCCCCGCTTCAGTTTCGCCGGTCAGTTCAAGGGAGTAGGTTCCGGGAGCAGTTTCCAAGCTGACGCCCGCCAGTGCGAACCATGTTTTGCTCGCAGCATCGAAGCTGAAGGAAACTTCATGTCCCAGCCAGGTTCCGTTAAGCGATTCCAGCCGCGCCGGAGGCTGCACCTGGAATAATACCGGCCCGCCATTGATCAGCCGCGTAGGCTGCGTGTGGATGGACCAGTTCGCAGCACAGGCCGGAGGGGCTGAGCTAAACGATAGCCAGAGCAGAAGAAGAGATGCGAATGCGACACGGGAGAAAGAAAGAGTCGATAGGCGCTGGTTCACCGTATCAGCCTAGCATTCCTCCCCGTCGAGTCCAGCGATAATCCGCGCATTCGTACCGCAGTGTTTACCCCGCTGGCCGTCGGCCTGCTGCTTCTGCCTGCATGACGGCGCAATCCGTTCCGCAGACCATCCTCGATGCCGGTTAGATTGTGGTGCTAAAGAAAGAGCTGAGGCTCGAACTTCTCAAAGCCAAGCCAACGTGATCAAGACCTGAGAGGTCGCCCTCGGAGGCGATCCCGTCGGGCCCAAGACCAGACAGGGAGACCATGGTTGTTCCCTCTTCTTTTGCGTCAAAAGGTTCTTAAGCGCTTTGTCGCCTGTGAACGTTTTAGGCGGTTCCCCGCCTACTTGAAAGGTAGGCGCTTTTCCGCCTAAGAAGTTCGGTTATTTTTGATCCGAGACGAATCGGGCCGACTCTGGATCGGCCCCCAGCGGGCCGCTAAATCCCACGGCCACCTTCAGCCAAACCGTAATCGGTATTCGATTCGGTTCCCCGCGATTGTCACTTGTTTGTCTTCGGGAGTAGCGGCCACTTCGTTTCAAGGTGAGCGCCATATTGTTGTCCGTGCCTTTTGCAGATTTGGCCCGGCATAATGCCGAGGGGGGCGCTGATGGCGGAACGCCCGGCACCTCCTCGCTGAATTCTTGCTGACGGCCGCTCGTGCTGCCGTCTGAGTTACAGAGATGTTGTCCTCACAGCTTGGGCGGATGCAAATTATAATCGCCGCGGAAGGGCGGGTCGTCATGAAAATCCCATCTCTGTGGAGCAGTTCTGATAACTCAGACAGGCATGTGTCTTTGGGCTAAAGAGTTGGGGCAAAGGCAAACGGACTTCAGGACAAGTTGGGATTCTGCACAGTGCTGCAACCTTCCGAGCAAACATCGCAACCACGCGGCGACAACATCATTCCAGATCAATGCTTACAACCTGGATGGTGTCGGTTTTCGGATCCAGAATTCCCCGCAGTTTCACCTTCTCTCCAACGAAACCGCGCGGTAATTCCTGATTATCCAGGTGATAAACCTGGCTCTTGGACGCCAGCACGAATTTCCCGCCCATATGCTGAATGCAGTAGAGAGAACAAGAGGCACGAGTCGACCCCATAGCTCCCGACTTTGACTTCAGCATCTCTTGGTGCGATCTGGTAAGTGAGTGGACATTAAACGCGCACTGGCTATCGGAAATTTCACCATAGAACGTCGCTGGCTGTGGCACCTCCGGGTAAACCGACAACGACAGAGCAAACATCCCAAGCACGCCCAGCACTGAGTTGCGTTTCATAGAATCGATCCCCAACAATTACTGCGTTACCACAAACCTCATGAACATGCCTTCATGGTCTTCGCTACAAATTACGGTACAAACCACCACATACTCGCCCGGCTCATCGGGCGCGGTTATCGAAAACTCCTGTGTGCCGGGTCTAAGCAGCAAATCCCAACCGGGTACCTTTGACCGGTCCTTGGCGCGCAACAGCGAAAACCCATGAATCGATCCGTCCCGGTTCCAGGACTTTGCTTTCCGTGCTGTGATCCTCAGGAGAATCGGCTCACTGGCTTTGACAGAGATTTGCGGTACTTTCTCGCCAGCAATCTTGTAACGGCTATCCCTGTCTGCCAGGACCTCGATGACTCGTATTTGACTGCCCACTGGGATCTGAGCGAAACACCATGTCGCAAGAAGCACCCCGGATATCGCCACTGATCTTCTGCGCTCCACCGTTGCCCCTTGCTACTGAGTCATGTAATAGAGGATGTAGCGCATGTCATCGTCTGTGATGGTAGCTCGGACTCGCATGTGGCGCACAATGGTGGCCATCATGCGCGGAGGAAATTTATGAGGCGCGGCATGGCAACGATTACAGTTTGCCCGAAATCTTTTCTCTCCCTCCAAGCGCATGGCATCAGCGTCCGCCGAGTTATAAACAGCAGGTTCGGTCGCCTTGCGGGTCCGCGGTTGCGAGGCGGCCACGCCGATCGCCGAGATCAGCCCCAACAGACAAATGATTGCCAGAGATTTGTGCTTCATTACGACCCCACCCGTCCCAGCGGCACGGCAAAACGATAAGCGATACCCACGGTCCATAGATTGAGATTCCCAGCCGAACTGAATTGCCGCCCGTAACTGGCGACAGCCTTGAGCCCGTCGTGTAGGTAATAGTTCAATCCAAATTCACCTTCGCGGGTGTTCGCGGCGGGCAATCCAAGTGCCTGGGCCTCGTCTGAGCTGATCTGACCGTTGAAGAATTGCTCCGCCCTTCCCGCGAATTCGAGCCGCCGCAG